>Ga0316188_10000234_pt1 | contig 21500 bp, 18 predicted proteins | sample Phiworburrow1_MG_FD_204933 | JGI IMG/M metagenome (GOLD analysis project Ga0316188, IMG submission 204933) | Coastal sediment microbial communities from Maine, United States - Phippsburg worm burrow 1 | ecosystem: Environmental > Aquatic > Marine > Coastal > Sediment | place: USA: Maine... | reverse complement strand
GACGATGACACCCCGCCTGTAGCGAACCTGCCGGTTGAGTATTTCAAGCTCCAGGTTCTCCACGCCTCCCCTGATGCCCCCGCGGTTAACGTGCTGGTTGACGGCGCCGAGGCTCTGGCCGGTGTGGACTACAAGGTCGGCTCCGCCGCCCTGGAACTCGAAGTCGGTGAATACGAGATCACCGTGAACGGCATCACCCCTGGTGGTGACGTGGCCGTGATCGGCCCGGCCGCGCTGTCCTTCGCTGCCGACACCCTGTACAGCGTCATCGCAGTGGGTGATGTGGCCAACATTGAACCCCTGATTATTGAACAGGACGATACCCCGGTGCCCGCCGGCTTTGCCCGCCTGAGAGTGGTTCACGCCGCACCCATGGCCCCTACTGTTGACGTATTCGCTACGACGCCGGGTGCAGATCTTTCTGCCGAGGCAGCCGTCGGAACGTTTTCATTCATGGGTGACCTGGGACCCATCGAAGTGCCCATCGGCGACTACCAGATTCGTGTAGTGCCCGAGAATGTTGACCCCGCGGAGCGCGATGCCTCCAAGGTGTTCGACTCCGGCACGGTGTCACTGGCCGACGGTAACAACCTCCTGATCACCGCCGTTGAGAACACTGCCACAGGTAGCGCCCCGATCAGCCTGGTAGTCCTGACCGGCGAAGGCTCGGCAGAAATTCTGGACATCAATACCCCGGCAGACCTGCGAGTCGTCCACGCTTCACCCGACGCGCCGGCCGTTAGTATCTTCGTGAATGACGACTTCGAGACCCCTGCGGTCGCGAGCCTGGCGTTTACTGAGTTCACCGGCTTCCTGAATCTTCCTGAAGACACCTACAACGTGAAGGTCACCCCGGTGGACAACATCGGAGTGGTTGCGATCGACGCCGATCTGCCCCTGGACGCTGGCGAGATCTACACCGTCATCGCCATTGACGAACTGTCAATGATTGACGCGCTGGTCATCAGTGACGACCCCCGCAGGGTTGCCACCGAGGCGAAGCTTCGACTGGTACACGCCTCTACCGCGGCCGGCCCCGTGGATATTTATGTCACAGCACCGGATGCGGATATTAACGATGAAAGCCCGGTTCCCGGCCTTTCAGGTGTACCATTGAAGGCAAACACCGGCTTCTTGGCCCTGGCCCCTGGCAGCTATGACGTCTCGGTAACGCCCACCGGTACCAAGACTGTTGCAATCTTCGCCAACGTCACCCTGGATGCCGGCGGCGTGTATACCGCGATTGCCCGCGACCCGAACCTCAGTGCAGAAGAAACTGCCCTGAACCTCATCCTGCTAGACGACTTTGTTCAGCCGTAAAACATGTCAAAACTTGCAAACATAGCAAACCGACTGGCCGAGTCCGGATTCATTCCGGACTCGGTCATTCGACTTGGAATCAGGCGCCTGCTAAGAAACAGGCTCGCGAGCATCGCCGCCTTCGATACCCCCGGCAATACACAGCTGGAGGAATTCGTCGACATGATGAACAACTCCGAGATTGCCCTGGTACCCAAGCTGGCCAACGAGCAGCACTACGAGGTGCCGGCGGAGTTTTTCAAAGCCTGCCTGGGCAGTCACCGCAAATACAGTTGCTGCTACTGGTCGGGGGGAGCCAAGAGCCTGGATGAAGCCGAGCGTTCTGCGCTGGCTATCACCGCAGAACGAGCCGAGCTCAAGGATGGAATGGATATCCTGGACCTGGGTTGCGGCTGGGGATCCTTTTCCCTGTATGCGGCGGCACATTTTCCAAATTCAAATGTGACGGCGGTATCCAATTCCGGGTCACAACGAGAATACATTGAAGACCAGGCCAGAAAGCGTGGCCTGGCGAATATCCAGGTAATTACCGCGGACATGAATAATTTCGACATCGACCGGAAATTCGACCGGATCGTATCTATCGAGATGTTCGAGCACATGCGCAATTACCGGGAACTTTTTCGCCGAATTTCCGGCTGGTTGAAGCCAGGCGGGGCGTTCTTCATGCATATTTTCTGCCATAGAAGCGCCGCCTATGAATTCATCGACTCAGGCCCGGCTGACTGGATGAGCAGGCATTTCTTCTCTGGAGGAATCATGCCCAGCGAAGATCTTCCATTGAAATTCCAGGAACATTTGAACATTGCCAACCAATGGCGCTGGTCGGGTCAGGAATACCAGGATACGGCCGAAGCCTGGCTGGACAACATGGACGATAAGCAGGAAAAGGTCCGGAACCTGTTCGATAAGGTTTACGGCAAGGCAGACTCCGATAAATGGACCATGCGCTGGAGAATCTTTTTCCTTTCCGTGAGCGAACTCTTTGGGTATCACGACGGACAAGAGTGGTTTGTCGGGCACTACCTTTTCAGGCAGGCAACGCCTGCCGCGGAGACAACGAATGTCTAGTTTCTTGATTAATATCATCGCCTTCAAGATCGCCTGGCTTGCCAGCGTCCTCGGGGGAGCCAACGAACTTCCCCTGCTCGGCCCCGCTGCGGTGATCGTGGCGGTTGCCATTCACCTGCGCATGGTCAAGGACCCTGGCCGTGAAATGCTGTTGATCTTCAGCACCGGAATGGTAGGGATTACTGTAGACAGCGCCATGATTAGCGCCGGCCTGCTTTCCTATTCCACCGGCACGCTGGTCCCCGGCCTTTCTCCGCTGTGGATCCTGGGCATGTGGATGCTGTTTGCCACCACCTTCAACGTGTCCTTCGGCTGGCTTCAGTCCAAGCTCTTGCTGGCAGCGGCGCTAGGTGCGGTGTTTGGTCCCCTGTCGTATTACTCAGGCTCGAAAATCGGTGCAGTCACCCTGAACGAGCCCGTAGCGGCCATGATCGCCCTGGCGATTACATGGGGAATGATCCTGCCTGGCATGCTTGAACTGGCCAGGAAACTCAACAGGACCGGCATGCAAACCCCCATACGTACCACCGAAGAGAGCCGTTCATGATGATCGCCTCGCAGCCGGTGTTATTTGCCCTGGGTAGCGCGCTGATTTTTGGCGTGGCCGGTTGGCTGGTGAGCCTGGTCCGGCGAGACGTAAGCATCGTCGATTCCATGTGGTCACTGATGTTCGTTATCAGCGCCGTGGGCTACGCCAGCCAGGCCGAAGAACTTGGGCCGCGCACCAGCCTGCTACTGGCAATGCTGGTGATCTGGGCATTGAGACTGTCCCTGTACATTGGCTGGCGAAACTGGGGTGAGGAAGAAGACTACCGCTACCAGCAAATACGCAAGAACAACTCACCCAACTTCCCTCTCAAGAGCCTTTACATCGTATTCGGGCTCCAGGCCGTGCTTGCCTGGTTCGTATCGCTGCCAGTACTGGCCGCCATCTCAGGCAGCGCCCCCCTGGGCCTGTTGGACGGTCTGGGCATAGCGCTCTGGCTAACCGGGTTTTTCTTCGAATCCGTTGGCGATTTCCAGCTCGCCAGGTTCCGGGCCAATCCTGACAACCAGGGAAAGGTCATGCGCACCGGACTGTGGCGTTACACCCGGCATCCCAATTACTTCGGCGACTTCTGTGTCTGGTGGGGCTTCTACCTGGTCGCCGCCTCCAGTGGCGCATGGTGGACGATTATCTCTCCGCTGCTGATGAGCTTCCTGTTGCTGAAAGTTTCCGGCGTGGCAATGCTTGAAAAAACCATTGCCACCCGTCGACCCAAATACGCCGACTACATTGCCAGTACCAATGCGTTCTTCCCGGGCCCCAGCCGGAGTAAAGACCAGTGACATGTTCAACAGTAAATCGGTTCCGGTATGCGCCGACGCTGTTCATCATCCTGGGTCTGTCATGGCTTTGGAGCCAGGCAGTACTGGCAGATGAAACCCGATCCCCCACCGACCAGCAGCGGCTGGAGTGGAATTTCAAGGTCTACCTGGATGATTCCCCAATCGGCTATCACCGCTTCTCCCTGAGCGGTGACCAGCAACACCGCCAAGTCGTCACCGAGGCGGACTTCCAGGTGAAGTTCCTGTTCATCACCGCCTACCGCTATCAGCACCAGAACACGGAAATCTGGCAGGGTGACTGTCTGGAACGACTGGAATCCCGCACCGACGCCAACGGCAAATTACTTTCGGTGGTGGGTGAGCGCAGCCCGGAGAGCTTCCAGGTCATTGCCACCGGCACTCAAGCCTCAGTCCAAAGTTGTGTAAAAAGCTTTGCCTACTGGGACCCGCGCTTTCTGAATGAGTCCAGGCTGCTGAATTCCCAGACCGGTGAATTGATTCCGGTTGTCATCGAATCCCTACCCGGACTAAGCTATAAAGTCCGAGGAAAGGAGGTCCCGGCACAGGGGTATCGTATGCGTGGCAAGAATCTGGATATGGAAATCTGGTACTCCCCGGACCGTCAGTGGTTGGGGCTGGTGTCCAACATCAAGGGTGACCGCACCCTGCGCTACGAGTTGATTTAACCATGACAACAAGCTCTGACTACATGCCCGGCCTGCGACTGAGTGCAATTTTCCTTAGCCTTTTACTGGGCGCATGCGCCGGTAATCAGCCCCCCCTGGCCACCGTCGACCACGTGGATCTTGAGCGCTTCATGGGGGACTGGTACGTTATCGCCAACATCCCCACCTTCATTGAGAAGGGCGCCCATAACGCAGTGGAAAGCTATGAGTTGAAGCCAGACGGCAGCATCGCCACGACCTTTGTGTTTCGCCAGGATGGTTTCGAGGGCGAAGAAAAAGTTCACCGCCCGGTGGGGTTTGTCACCAACACCGAGACCAATGCGGTATGGGGTATGCGGTTTATCTGGCCGATCAAGGCCGACTACCGGATCGTCTATCTCACCGAGGACTACTCCCAGACCATCATTGCACGCAACAAGCGTGACTACGTGTGGATCATGGCCCGTACTCCGACCATCAGTGATGAGGACTACCAGCAGATGCTGGGGCTGATCGAGGCCATGGGATACGACATGAGCAAGATCGAAAAGGTGCCCCAGCAATGGTGATTACCGTTGCCGTGATCATGATCGGTTGCTGCAGATGAAGATTGCAATTATCGGCTCGGGCATTGCGGGCAATGTAGCGGCCTGGCATTTACACCGGGAGCACGAAATCACGGTATTCGAGGCCGAGGACTATATCGGCGGCCATTCCAATACCCTGGAAATGCAGACAGAAACCGGACCGGTTTTCCTGGACACCGGTTTCATGGTTTTCAATGACCGCACCTATCCTAATTTTTTGCAGCTCATGGATGAGTTGGACGTTGGCGCCAAGGAAAGCGAAATGAGCTTCAGCGTCCAGTGCAAAAAATCCGGGCTTGAGTACAACGGCTCGAGCTTGAATGGGCTATTTGCCCAGAGAGGTAATGTATTCCGTCCCTCCTTCCACAAGATGATCCGGGATATCTTGCGCTTCAACCGCGAGTCCCTATCGTTCCTGGCTGAGCAGGAAAGTGATATGTCCCTGGGGGACTACCTGGACCAGGGCGGTTATTCAAAACAGTTTATCGACCAGTACCTGATTCCCATGGGAGCGGCTATCTGGTCGGCCGAGCCGGAAATGATGCGCCAAATGCCGGCCCAATTCTTTATTCGGTTCTTCGACAATCATGGACTGCTGAGCCTGGAAAATCGCCCCAAGTGGAAAGTCATAGAAGGCGGCTCACAGGCCTATGTAAGAAAACTCGTGGCGGGTCATGAAAACCGGATCCGGCTGTCCTGTCCTGTGCAAAGCGTGATCCGCAAAGCGAATGAGGTGCTGGTCAAGACAGCCCACTCGGAGGCAGAAAGTTTCGACTGCGTGTTCTTCGCCTGCCACAGCGACCAGGCCCTGGCCATGATAGAGGCCCCGACCCCGACGGAGCAGGAAATACTCGGCGCCATCCCCTACCAGGACAATGAGGTTGTCCTTCACAGCGACAGTTCATTAATGCCTCACAAGCGTGCTGCCTGGGCATCATGGAACTACCACGTGCCGGTGGGGGGAGACGGACGCGCATCCCTGACCTATCACCTGAATCGACTTCACAGCCTGCGCTGCAAACGCCAGTTCTTCGTGACCCTCAACAGTGGTCTGGATATCCGTCCTGAATTGGTCATCAAGCGTTACAACTACGCCCACCCGGTGTTCACCCTGGATGGGGTTGAGGCCCAGGGCCGACAAAAAGAGCTGAACGGGCAGAATCGCAGCTACTTTTGCGGCGCCTACTGGCGCAACGGTTTCCACGAGGACGGCGTGGTGAGCGCCCTGGCGGCACTTGGACACTTCGACCAGGCGAACAGCAATGGATAGCTGCATCTACAAGGGCCAGGTCATTCATGGCCGCAAAACTCCGGTAAAGAACGCATTCATCTATGACGTGTACATGATGTACCTGGACCTTTCTGAACTGGACCAGGTATTCAAGGGCCGCTGGCTCTGGTCGACACGCCGTCCGGCCCTTGCCCGCTTCAATCGCAAAAATTACCTGGGTGATCCGAAAGACTCCCTGGAGAATTCAGTCCGCGACCTGGTAGAGCAACGCACCGGCGTGCGGCCCGCAGGACCCATTCGCTTACTGACAAATCTCAGCTACTTCGGCTACTGCATAAATCCCATCAGCATGTATTACTGCTTTAACCAAAGCGGTAGTGAAGTCGAAACCATCGTGGCCGATGTGACCAATACTCCCTGGGGTGAGCACCATTGCTACGTTCTCACGGAGAATCAACGGCGGGGCGAAGATCAGTTCAAAAAATTCACTACCGCCAAGGCCCTGCACGTCTCTCCCTTCATGAAAATGAATGTGAACTACGAATGGTTTCTCACGGATCCGCAAGACACCCTTACCTTGCGAATAACCAACACCGCGAAGGACAAACGTTTTTTCAGCGCGACCCTGAAACTCAGTAAAAAGGAAATCACAGGCTGGTCACTGGCCTGGATCCTTGCCAGTTATCCGCCTATGACATTGAAGGTCGCGGCAGCCATCTACTGGCAGGCTATGAAGCTGTGGATCAAGGGAGTCCCATTCGTCACCCATCCAAGCAAACAAATCTCAACACGGACGAGTCAATGAGCGAACTAGACACCACCTGTTTCACGGAGGATTACCCGGTTGCTGCCTACGCGATGAGCCCCGGCCAGAGACTGGCACGCAAACTCGTGTTATCCAGGATGGAACACATCGGCTATGGCCAGATCAGCATTTCCGACGGCTATGGACGCAAGATTTTCGCAGCCACCAAAGGCCGGGGCGCATTAAGCTCCGGCATCCAGGTTACCGACGGTCGCTTCTATACCAGCCTTGCGCTTGGCGGGCCCGTGGGCGCCGCGGAGGCCTATATGCAGGGCTACTGGAATACAGATGACCTGACAGGACTGATCCGCCTGCTGGTGCGCAACCGCAACGTACTGGAGAACCTGAACGGAGGCACCGCCCGCCTGTCAGCGCCGCTGCGCAAGGCTTTGCACTGGATCAACGGCAATACCAAATCCGGTTCCCGGAAAAATATCTCCGCCCATTACGACCTGGGCAATGACTTCTTCAGCCTCTGGCTGGACGAATCCATGATGTACTCCGCTGCGATCTTCGAGCACCCCGGAGCCACCCTGGAACAAGCCTCCGCCGCCAAGCTGGACAGGATCTGCCAGAAGCTCGAACTGAGCCCCGAAGACAGTGTGATGGAAATCGGCACGGGCTGGGGTGGATTCGCAATTCACGCCGCCACCCACTACGGCTGCAAGGTAACCACCACCACGATATCCAGGGAGCAATATGAATTTGCCCGGGCACGAGTTGCCGAGGCCGGCCTGGAAGACCGGATCACCCTGCTGCTAGAAGACTATCGGGACCTGGAAGGACAGTTCGACAAGCTCGTATCCATCGAAATGATCGAAGCGGTGGGGCACAAGTACCTGGACACCTATTTCTCTCGCTGCTCAAGCCTGCTAAAGCCCGGCGGCATGATGGCTTTACAGGCCATCACCATTGCCGACCAGCGCTACAAGAAGGCGCTGAAGTCAGTGGACTTCATCCAGCGCTACATTTTCCCCGGGGGCTTCCTTCCGTCGGTCACCGCCATGTTGAAATCCATCAGCAACCACACCGACATGCGTCTTTTTCACATGGAAGATATCGGTGAACATTACGCCACCACCCTGCGTCACTGGCGAGAGCGCTTCAATCAGCAACTCACCCGGATACGCGGCATGGGTTATTCGGAAGAATTTCTGCGGATGTGGGAATACTACTATTGCTACTGCGAAGGAGCGTTCCTGGAGCACGCTATCGGCAATGTGCAGATGCTGATGGTGAAACCCGAGTCGCGTCGCGCCCCGCTTGTACCGGCACTGCCTAGATAGATAACCGCGGCAGGTATTGCGCCTGCCGCGGTATGGCCAATGTCCTTCCGCCAATCAGGGGAGAGTGCAGAAGAACATCAACTCCAGGTCGCCAAATCCAGCTAGGCGTAATGGGGGTACACGGGCTGGTAAACTTGGGCGTAGACATCGGCCTGGATATCATCAGGTTCCTCACGGTCGGCCAACCCGTCTCGGTAGGCAATGGCAGCCACCTCTTTCGCGATAGCTGCTGACACGTAACGGATGCGTGACAAGGGCGGGTAGATGCGCCCCTGCTCAAGATCCGCTTCGGTCACCTGTCCTGCGAGAGTGCGAGCCGCCGCAAGGAACATTTCGTTCGTGACCCGGCGGGAGCGACTGGAAATCACGCCCAGTCCTACACCGGGGAATATGTATGCATTATTTCCCTGTCCGGGCACCAGTTTCTTGCCATCAAGAAGTACCGTATCGAAAGGACTTCCACTGGCGAAGATCGCCCTTCCGTCGCTCCAGGTGTAAGCCTGCTCGGCGGTACACTCGGACTTGGACGTCGGGTTGGACAGGGCAAACACTATCGGACGTTCATTGATCCGTGCCATGGCCTCCACCACCTCACGGGTAAACTTTCCGGGCTGCCCGGAGATGCCGATGATAGCGGTAGGTTCAAGCATGTTCACCGCCTCGGCGAAACTCTGGGTATATTCGTGATCGTGGACATAAAGCCGCTTGGAGGTAGCGACCTGGCCACGTTCTTTAACTAGCAGTCCCTGGCTATCCATGAACCAGCATTGTTTCCTGGCCACTTCGGCATCAACGCCCTCCTCCACCAGGGCCGCGACCATTGCATCAGCGATGCCGATGCCAGCCTCGCCAGCGCCCAGGAACAACATCCGCTGATCGGCCAACTTGCCACCGGTAATTCGCAACGACGCCATGATGCCCGCCAGGGTTACCGCACCGGTTCCCTGGATATCGTCATCGAAACAACAACTGCGATCGCGATAACGATCCAGCAAACGGAAGGCATTGGCATTTCCAAAGTCTTCCAGCTGGATAAGGATTCCCGGAAAGACTTCCTCAGCGGCATTAACAAATTCTTCCACCAGGGCATCGAAGCGCTCACCACGAGAGCGGCGCCGTTCAAGACCGTTGTACAGCGGATCATTGAGCAGGGTTTCGTTATCGGTTCCCACATCAAGCATCACCGGCAGACAGTAAGACGGATTCACCCCGGCGCAGGCTGTATACAAGGCCAGCTTGCCTATCGGAATGCCCATGCCGTTTGAACCCAAATCCCCAAGACCGAGAATTCGCTCTCCATCGGTCACCACGATTATCCGTGCATCCCGGTGGGGCCAGTTCTCCAGCAACTCCTTCACCCTGCCACGGTCCTCCAGCGACACGTACAGGCCCCTCGGGCGCTGGTAAAGATGCCCGAATTCCTGGCAGGCCTGGCCCACCGTAGGGGTATAGATCAGGGGCATCATTTCTTCGATGTGATTAATCACCACTCGGAAAAACAGTGTCTCGTTTCGGTCTTGCAAGGCCATCAGGTAGAGGTAGCGCTCCAGGTCCGTGACCTTTCCACGCAACGCCCCCAGGACCCTTAGCTCCTGGTCGGCGTGAGAATGAACCTTGGGCGGCAGAAGCCCGCGCAGGCCCAGCGCCTCGCGCTCCGCCTCGGTAAAAGCGGTGCCCTTGTTGCGAAGCGGGTCGTGCAGAATCTTGACGCCGCGGTGGATTTCGGGAATGGATTCGTAACTCACGGAACAGGCTCCTCAATGCAAAAAATGCCAACGGCAGGCCGAGAGCCCACAGGTTGGCATCTGAATTGAGATTTTTCGGACCGGTGTACATTCGCACACCCTAGCCAATCCGTGGCCCCTGCCCTACAACGCAATCCTTGCACCGTTCATTGGCAGAATCAATTGGGACTTATGCGAATACGACATCGCATAATTGCTGGATAGGGTCTGTGATCGACGCGGCTTTTTTACCGGGCCTAAAGATCAAGCAGCAAGTTCGGGGCCCAACCTCGGGCCCCGGCGACTAGCTCCCCGGCAGCTGCGCCAGCATCTCGGCAGCTGACTGGCCAATCTGGTTATCAGCACCGAGATCCATGGCGCTTCTCAGCGAGGACCGGGCTTCTTCCAGATTGCCTGCCTGGGCGTTCACAAATCCCAGGGTGAGCCAGATTCTCTGGTATCCCGGATCCAGGGCAGCACCGTCGTTCAGGATCTGCAGCGCTTCACCCGAGCGGCCCAGGTAATGCAGGGTAAGACCCAGGCTGTTATAGACATTGGCATCCGCCGAGCCGGAATTGATCAACTGCTGGTACAAATCAGCCGCCAGGTCGTACCGCTTGGCGCCGAAATACTCATCAGCCTGCTGGGCAATGATCACAGGATCACTGAGCTCCGCCTGTCCCAGCGGCAACGGCATGGATGCCGCACCACCGGCCTGCCAGGGCTGGCTGACCATGGTTGGCGTAACAGTCGCCTTCACCTCGGGTTGCATATAGACCTCGCGAGTGATGGCCCAAACCGTCACCCCGAAAGCAATCTGGAAAATGATCATTGGGATCCAGAAATTTATACTGCGACTCATATTCACTCACTCGTTACCGTTTATGACTGAAGGTGGGCCGATCCAGGTGATCCGGCCAATCAGCACGAATTCTACTTGAAACTGCCGCCCTTGGGGGGAGATAAGGGGACAGCAACCTTAACTTTTCCAGCATCGACCCTTCTCACCCCGGCATAGCGTCTGACGGGAAACCGCAGATCCGGCAATAATTGTATCCGGCCCCATTAATTCGGGTTTTTCGGGGTGGCCAGGCGGTACAGCAGCACCGCCATACGCTGGCTTTGCTGTGGCAGGGTATTCATGTCGGCGATTTCATCCTCGGTATGCCCTCCCCAACCCATCAGGCCCGCCCCGTCGATGGCCATCTCCACCAGCCCCGAGGTGAAGGATATGTCCGCCGCACCGGCCTTTCGCGGGTCCACCGCGGCCACCGGTCCGAAGCCCAGGTCCTGGCTCACCCCATCGTACATACCCAGCAGTCGATAGTTGCCCTCGCTGGGGGCCAGGGGCGGATAACTGTCCGAAAACTCAAGTGTCGCCCCCGTACCATTCAGGTGGGCAGAGACAATTTCCTGCATACGGGCCTTGGCATCCACCAACTGCTCAGGAGACAGGGCGCGGATGTCGCCGTTCACCAGGACACTGCGGGCCACCACGTTCTCCTTTCCGAATGCGGTGCCTGCCGAGGTGTCCGCATCCAGCACCGTATCGGTTCCGCCCACGATCACCCCGGGATTGAAGGTCAGGTTGGGCTCGGCAGACAATGCCGTGCGAAAGCCATCCAGGATGCGGGCGGTCTCGTAAATCGCCCCGTAGCCCACTTCGGGCTGGAACACCTGGGAGGAATGGGCCGGCGTGCCGGTCACTTTCAACTGCCAGGAGGTGGAGCCCCGACGCGACACCACGATGGTCTCGGGATTGCCGTCACCGTCCTCAAAACCAATGGCTACATCCGCCCATTCGGCCGCCTCGATCAGGGCCGCATTGGCGATATCCATGGGCTCACCGCGATTTTCCTCGTCCCCCATCAGCACCACCCGGATGCTCAGTTCATCCAGCACCCCGGCCGCCTTTAACGCCCTCAGCGCCGAGATGACCACCACGTCACCGCCTTTCATGTCGGTGATGCCGGGCCCACGCACCCGATCTCCATCCAGGGGCTCATAGCGCTGGAAGGGACTGTCCGGTGCGAACACCGTATCCAGGTGCCCGATCATCAGCACCTTGACCCCCTTGTCACCGTGGCTGGCCACCAGGTGGCCGGCGCGGTTAAACCGCTCCCCCTCCACCCACTTGGTGTCAAAACCCAGTTCCGTGAACGCCTTGTCGAATTCTTCACCCACCTGCTTCACACCGGCAAAGTTCATGGTGCCGCTGTTGATGTTGATGACCTTTTCCAGCAGCGCCACATCGGCGGGCAGCTCAGCGTTGACCGCGGCCACGATGCGTTGCTCCACCGAATCCAGCTCGGCACAGGCCATGCCGGCAAAGAAAAAGGCCAGCAGTGCAGGCAAAAATTTCAGTAATCGAACAGGCATATTCATTGACCAGGCTCCGGGGCAGGAAAAATATCTGCCCCGATGGTGCCAGCAATTGCCGCCACGGGCCATAGACGCCAATACGGAAAAACAAGAAATAATGGGGCCGGATACAATTAATGCTGATTTTTCCGGCGTCCGCCAGGAGGTGTCTGACAGCTTCGAAAGGGGACTACACCGCCGCCTGATTCTGCGCCGGGGCCAGCATGTCATGCTCCATGATCTGGGCATCGGCTTCCAATATCCCGAGGCTGTCCCGCAGTCGGTTTAGCAATGCACGTTCCTTAGCTGAGATACCACCGCCCTCCAGCGCCTCAGACAATGCCGCCTCGTACACCTGCAACTTGCGAAACGCTGCATACTCAGGAGTATTCCGGGTATTGGGCATGGCCACACTCGCAACACGCTCGGCGAAGCGCTGGAGGGGCGCAAGGAAAAACACCACCACTGCCGAGGCCAGCAGACCGGCAAAGCTCCCCAGTTCTGAAGACAGCAATTGTTCGGCGCCCTCGGAAACAAGGTAGACAATGGTCACGAACACCGCAGCCAGGGTGGACTGCTTGATGGTCCAGCGTATACGCAGATCGATGTCGAAAAGCTGGGTCCGCAAGATGCCATAGGCGATCAGCGGCACGGCAAACAGGGTTCCCAGCGCGTAGACCACATAGATGAAACTCGTCGCATCCGAATCAACAACCGAGTACTCGCCCCTGAATATCATCACGATGGCGTAGCCGTAAACAAAACACCAACAGATATCCCGGATACCAAAGGCGATGGCGAAGGCCCGGGCACGGGCCCGAGCAACACCGGTTGCCGTGTACCAGGCATGAATCGAGGCCACCAATGCAAAAATAAACAGCGAGGCGAGCAAGAAATACAGCGAGCTGGCACCGACTTCCAGGGGCGTGAACGGTACGGCAAAAAACAATGCCACCGCCAGGCCACTCACCACCAGGCGCGCCGTTTTACTCGCAAAGGGGTTGGTCAGCTTTGTTCTCAGGGCCAGGGCGAGAAAAGATGGGTACAGCGCCAGCATCGCCACATCGCCAAAGGTATGGACGGCCGCCTCGACATCCCACCATCCCTGGTACCAGCTGCTGGTAAGCATGGCCTCGGTGAAGAGTAGATCGATATACCCGGTGGAAACCAGGGCGACACCCTCGGCGACCAGCAACAAGGAAAGCTTGCGGGCAACGCTACCCGCAGTCCCAACCCGATACAACACCACCGCCAATGCCCAACACATCGCAACCGCGATAAGCGCAAGCACTGCCACTGGAGTGATCTGATACATAGACAGTGTCTATATCACTAATCAAACCGGGTGTTCAAGTCTCGGATACGGGTTCGGGACGGACTGGCCATTGTGGCGGCAGCCTAGCTAACTTTGCTCGAAAAGGGTCGATCATTGCCTCTTCGATCGAGCTTTGGAACATTTGCCCGGCTATCCAGCCACTGAATAAAATCCGCTGAACTGATGGGCTTGCTGATGTGATAACCCTGGGCCTGCTGACAACCCGCATCAGCCAGGTATTGCATAGTCAGTGAATCCTCTACCCCCTCGGCAACCACGCCCAGTTTCATGTTCCTTGCCAATTGCAGGGTGGTCCTGACAATGGCCTGGTTCTGGCTGTCAGAGCACAAGGTCATGATAAAGGCCTTGTCGATCTTCAATTCCTGCAGCGGGATGTTTTTGAGCTGGGCCAGCGACGACTGCCCCGTTCCGAAATCGTCCATGGAAATCCGAACGCCAATATCCCGCAGGCATTCAAGTACGAATACTGCTTTTTCCACCTTCTGCATCACCGCGCTCTCGGTGACCTCAAGAGTCAGGCGGTGGGCCGGCAATTGATACTCCTTCAGCAATTGGGAAACAAAATAGGGGAGATAGTCATCCAGCAAATCCTTCGCGGAAACATTCACCGATACCTGCAATTCATGACCGGCACTTTGCCACTTGTGGCAGTCGGCAATTGCCCGGCCCATTACATGGCGTGTCAGGTACTGGATCGTGCCGGCCTCCTCGGCGGCAGGGATAAACTCATCCGGTGGCAGGAAGCCGTATTCGGGGTGCTCCCAGCGAACCAGCGCCTCCGCCCCGTGAACCGAACCTGATTCCAGCGCCAACTTGGGCTGGTAATACACGACCAGCTCGTTTTTCTGTATCGCGCTGCGAAGATCGTGGACGATACGCAACTGCCGCTCGTAGTACTGCTCGCGACCTGGTTCGAAAACGGCGATCGACTCATTTCCGGAACGCGCCTCGCTTCGGGCAATCATGGCGCTACGCAACAGTTGCGATGCGTCGTCTCCATGCAGCGGGTAAATCGCAATACCAATTTCAGTCTGCAGGGAAATATCGACGTTGCCGAGCATGACTCCGGAATTGAGCCTGGCTTCCACCTTTTCGGCATTGGCCTGGGCGCGGTCGTAGCCTGCTCCATTAAGAACAATCACAAAATCGCTGGAGCCCAGGTGACCGATAAAGTCCAACTCGCCCAGGTCCAACTGCAATTGCCTGGCAGCCAGTCGAATCAATTCGTCTGATGCACTGTGCCCAATGGTGGTGGAAATCTTACTCATGCGTGACAGTCGAACAGCAAGCACACACAATTCCCGATCGGCATTCTCGGCTATGATTTCCGAGAGCAGCTTGATGATCTTGTCCCGATTGGGTAAATCGGTCAGCGGATCATGCATCATCTGGTGGTAAATTCGGCGTTCACGTTCGGCAATCGCTGTGCCCATCGCGTTAAAGCTTGAGGCAAGTTCGCCAAACTCATCATTTGAAGCAACGCTCACCGTCGCCTGGTATTGCCCCGAACTCATCTTTCTCGCGGCATCCGTAAGCATTCGTAGCGGCCTGGCAATGCCACCGGACACCCAGGCGGCGGCCAGCGCCACCATGCTTAACAGGATGAACGCAAAAACCCATAATCCGTTTCGCGCCTGGATGTACGGCGCCATGGCCTCGTCCATGGAACGCATCAACACGAGCTTCACGCGATCATCGTCAAAGAGCAGCGAGGCACCAAGAGCCAGTTGCTCAACACCCTCGTGAGTCACCGTGTAAACGCTGTCCCCCGAGGTGATCACCGAGAACAGGGACAGCTCGCCCTGGCGGCTGTTCTTTTCGAGGCTGGAACTGGCGGCGAGAATCTTTTGATGTTCAATGTCTACCAGCACCACCTCCAGGCCAGTCAGCCCGGCGATGCGCTCCACCACCGCCTGGTCAATCTTGAAGCCGACTACAATCCAGCCCACCGTTACGGGGGCCCTTAACGGGACAACAAACGCCTGGTATACCGACGAACCCACAACGGCGATAATTCTTCGCGATGCAGATCCACCCTCCACCAGGCCTGAGAAATCCGTCTGCCACTGCTGCGGGTTTTCAGCGGTACTGGCAACAATCCCGCCATCCATGTCCAGAAACATGGCTACATTGGCGCCAACTCGAAGACTGTGATTCCGCAGCACAGATCGTATGGTCTGCTCGTCATGGGTGACCGCGGCCTCCTTGAGGCCAAAATCTGCCGCCAGCACTTCCACGCTGGTCTTCAATTGATCACTACGACTGGAGAGGTACTCGTCAACGACTGCCGCACCGATCTGCAGGGAGTCGCGCGCTCGCTGGTTAACATCGGTCTCCACTGTCTGCATCACCGCAAACAGCATGACCAGCTGACCAACTACCAGCGGCGCAATTCCCAGCGCGAGTAGTTTCTGACGAAAATTTGAACCAACACCCATTCAATCCAGCCCTTGGAGCACGCCAACACTGCGCACTTTGATTCCTTTATATAAGCTCTAAAACACGCCCATCGCATTGAATAATATTTATATTTTGTTAAACGGAGTGTGTTCTGAATCACGCTTTTTCCGCTTCGGGTGCCGATATACTGATTATCGATCTTGATGAATTAGCGGATAAAAATGAGCCTACGCAACTACATAACGGGTATTACCCAGGCCATGATCCTTTGCCTGCCGGGCGGCGCCGTCAGTGCGGCACCCTTGCTGGTCAAGGTCGTGGACAGGGACAACCTGCCCGTGCCCGAGGTGGCCGTTTTCCTGAATCCGACCAATGATTTCAGTACCCAGGCGCCACCGGGCACCACCGCCGTGATGGACCAGGTCAACACCAGGTTCGTGCCAAATCTCCTGGTGGTCCAGTCAGGGACCTCGGTTGAATTCCCGAATACCGATACCGTCGCCCACCACGTTTACTCTTTCTCCCACCCAAACCAGTTCAAGCTGCCCCTGTACAAAGGCAACGCCCATCCACCAGTAACGTTTGATGGCGATGGCATTGTAATTTTGGGGTGCAACGTTCACGACAACATGCTCGGCTATATCGTGGTAGTGGATACCCCATTCTTCGCCAAGACCGATGAACAGGGCATCGCACGGTTCGAGTTCGCCGTCGGTGAAGTGGACGCAGTGTCTGTCTGGAGTCCCCGGTTCAAGGAAGATTCCGAGGCCCTGAGCAAGCCCCTGGCAATTGTCAGCGGCGAGGACCAGGCGGTGACCTTCAAGATGGAGAAGAAACTTCGCCCGCCTCATGATCAACAGTCGGAGGCGTTGTTGTGGTCAGACTACTAGAGACATTTTCAATCGGCCTGCTCGGCCTGGCACTTCATACCGGCGCAAGCGCCGAGGAACCCAGCCGGCACCGTTTCGACCTGGGTGTCGACTTAAGCTATGTGTCGGTTTCGGGCAATCAGTCATGGGTCGAAGGCGGTGCCGGAAAATTACGCTATGACGACGATGGTCTGGTACTCAGCCGCGGGTTCCTGGATGTTGGTCTGCAGCTGACCGATACCCTCGAGCTGAATCTCGACCTGGAGATGTATACCGACGAGCTGGGACCACTGGTCGACTTTACAGAGGCCTTCGTGGAATGGCGCCCCCTGGTGGACTCGGCCAATCGCTATCGCTTCAAGGTCGGTGCGTTTTACCCCCGTGTGTCCATGGAAAATACTGCTCCCGGCTGGTCCAGCCCGTATACCATCAGCCCCTCGGCGCTGAACACCTGGATCGGCGAGGAGCTGCGCTCATTCGGGGTCGAGGCCGGTATTTCACGACGCCCCGCTTCCCTGGGCGGCGCCCATGCGTTTTCCCTGCATGGATCAATCTTTTACAAGAACGATCCCGCCGGCGCACTGCTGGCATGGAAAGGGTGGTCGATACATGATCGCCAAACCCGGTATAACGACGTTCTTCCCCTTCCTCCCTTACCCCAGATCCAGCCCGGCATGTGGTTCCAGCGCCAGGACCCCTTCCTGACCCTGTTCAAGGAGTTAGACCACGAGCCCGGCTACTACGTCACCGCTGACTATCGCTACAGCAACAAGGCCATGTTCAGGGTCACCCACTACGACAACCGGGCTGACCCCAGGGCATTCGAAAATGGTCAGTATGGTTGGGGAACCGATTTCAACATGCTGGGCATGCAATTTACCCTGCCTGGTGATATCGGACTGATTTACCAGTGGATGGACGGCCTGACCGTCATGGGACCGTTTATCCGGGGCGCACACGTTGTGGATGCCGAGTATTACAGCGACTTCCTGCTACTGACTCGCGCCTTTGGCCCACATCGGCTCAGCGCCAGGTATGAACGCTTCAGCGTCGACGAGAACGACAGCGTACCCCTGGACGACAACTCCGAATACGGCCATGGGGTCACCGTCAGCTACGCGTATCAAATGAACAAGAACGTGGCGCTGGCCGCGGAATGGATTTCCATCTACACCTACCGGGACGCGTGGGAGTATTACGGCCTGGAAGACGAAGGCACCGAGACCCAGTTGCAGCTGGCAGTACGCATACGCTTCGGCAACCACAAATAGCCCTGCTCTAGAATGCCTCACCCACGGACAGATGGATCGCGTTGCTGTCGGTTGAGCGACCGTAGTCAACCCGAATATTGATTCTCTTGGCCGGTAGCACCATGAACCGGATTCCCATGCCATAGCTGGGAATCGCGGTGCGCTCACGAATCTGGCTGAACGAACTGGTGACATAGCCCACACCGCCAAACCCGACCAGGCCCCAGCGTTCTGACATTTTCCACCTGGCCTCGACCTGGCCGGATGCCGAGCCTCTACCCAGGTAGTCGGTGGCGGAGAAGCCTCTCAAGCTGACCATACAGCCTTCCCACAACGGCACGCTGCCGCCTCGATCACACCCGCGTAGTTCCCAGGCCATGACCAGGGAATCGCTCATCTCGTGGTAAGAGCGAAAAAAACTGCTGTAGGACTGGTAATTCTTGTCACTGCCGAAGGCCCCTTCATTGAACACGGCCTCGACCTTGAAATGCCTGCCGCTATAACTGTTGGTTGGCATGTCGCGGGAGTCGTACTCAAGCACCGCACCCAGGCCCTTGGCAATGACATTGACGCTCAAGTCAAAATCTGCGCTTTCGCCGGTAAAGCCAATCTGCTGCTCCGCGCTGATATAGCGCGCCAGGGCGCCTGCATACCAATTTCCACCGATACGTCGTAACAGGTTCAGGTAGGCAAAGTTCCCCTTGAGCCGCCAGTTGATATCACCGACTTCCGGGTCAAGAAGCGGTCGCGACAAGGAAAGATTCAGATCAGCCATGCCCCCTGCGGCGGTGAACCGCCAGCGGTCTTCTCTCCAGTACCCCTGGTGCAGCAGTGCCAGTGCCTTGCTGTCACTGCTGGTATACATGCCCGCCGCGCCAGTGACCGATGCGGGCTGTTTATCGGCCTGCTCTTCTGTCTGAGCATGAAAATACATCTCGCCCAGGATCAACCCTGAATCCAGGGTGGGACCGGACATGGGAATGGGCACGATAACCAGGTTGCCGCTTTGCACGGTCAACTCGCTGCCATCATCGCGTAAATTCGGTGTGGACCCTTCATGGGGAACCGTTGCCTGTTCCTCGTCAGCCCAGGCAGGAGCCAACGCCAGCACAGAGACTCCCAACGCCAATATTCCGGATCTAAAAAAAGTCATTCTGAGGCCACCACTCCCTGGGGTTTCCAAGCGCCTGTATGCTGCTGCGACGTGCAGCAAACCAGACATCCGTCGCTGCGCCTAACTGACTCCATGATGCCGTGATTCAGACAATATCTCCAATGCCCAATCCCATTGTGATCCGCCACCAGGTGACCGATTTGCCCGGAAAGGGAGTAAACTGATCTGCACCTCATACATGATTCGTGTTTCTTTTGATCAGGAGATCGGCATGTCATTGCGGACTTTCTCAAGACTATTTCTCGGCCTGATCGCGGCACTGTCCATGAACGCCGCCTATTCAGGTCCCGATCCACAGGTTCCGTCCGCCCAGGACGTTGATGTCGCCATGGACACCCTGGTGAGCACCGAGTGGCTGAGCCAGCACCTGGATGATCCAGACCTGGTGGTGCTGGACTGCACTGTCCTTGTAGAACAGTACGATGAGGGTGGTACCCGCACGGTCAGCGGCAGGTCCAGTTATGATGCCAAACACATCCCGGGGGCCGGCTTTGCGGACCTGATGGGAGATTTATCCGACCCGGACAGCAAGATCGGCTTTGCCGTCCCCACCCCAGAAAAATTCGCCCAGGCGATGGGCGCCCTGGGGGTCGGTGACGACAGCCGTGTCGTGCTCTATGACGCCAGCGGCACAGTCTGGGCCGCCCGGGTCTGGTGGATGTTGCGCTGGGTGGGATTTGACCGGGTGGCATTGCTGGACGGCGGGCTCAAGGCATGGACCGCCGAGGGACGCCCTCTTTCCAGCGAAGCATCCCTTGTGACCGCCAGGACCCTCACCCCTGCCGTGCGCCCGGAGATGATTGCTGATAGGGATGAGGTGTTCGCCGCCATCGGCGACGACACAGTAACCCTCATCGACTCGCTGCCGGCGGCCAGCTATCGCGGCGAGATGGTCATGTACCCACGTCCGGGGCACATCGCCGGCGCTACCAATATCCCGGTGTTCTCCGCCTTCGATGAAACAGGCCATTACAAGTCCAGGGAAGAACTGGAAGCCATATTCGGCAGCGACCACGACGCCCGCAAGATCACCTACTGCGGTGGAGGTATTGCTGCCTCCTCCAACGCCTTCGCGTTAACGCGCCTGGGCTTCAAGGACGTTGCGGTGTACACCGCGTCACTCCAGGAATGGGCCGCCGACCCCGACAACCCCATGGAAACCGAATAACCCGAAATAAAGGGGCCGGATACATTTACTGCCGACTTTTCCGATCCCGGCTATGAACAGTAAAAATGGGGGACAGGCACCTGTTTCCCCAAAACTGCTTTAGGACTCGCTGGTTCGCAAGGCTGGCGGCTTAACCCTATTCGGCTTTCTCCGCCCACGTCGTGGCAACCGGCCCTATTCCCACGATTTGAACTTCTACCGGCTGATCGCCGCAGGAGCCGTCAAAGTGCACCGCACCTTTGGGGTGCATCACGTATGCCCCGGCCGTCAACGGCACGGTATCTTCGCATTTTCCGCTGTCGCCAGTTCCGAATGCCCATGTCCCGGATACCACGCTCACATGCCGATCCTGGTCGTGAAAATGGGGAGGGAAAGTAAGCCCCGGTGAGATCCTGAGTCGAATGACATATATTCCGGCGCTGTCCGGATCCCCCGACAACACGGCATATTCCACTCCGGCGACATCGGGAACCGCTTGGTAGGGCACGTGGTCGGCCTGGATACTGATAAATCCGGGAACCGATTGTTCACCCCGTGCCACGCCCGCCGCAATCGCAACAAGCAAGCCGAGCAATGAAAGCCATCTGGCAAGTCTCATAGTCCCTCCGTTACCTTGCGCGTACGCTCCGGGTCAGTGGTGGTCGTTCGAGGGAGTTTAGTACAAGTCCCACAGGAATGTCCGCCGGAGAACTGGCCGTTATATACCCAGCAATTGTTCCAGCCCGACCGAGACTCCGGCTTCCAGGGAACTCATTGATCGCAAGGCCAGCAGAACCCCCGGGGCAAAACAAACATAGTCTGTGGTGTCGTGTCGCAGGGTCAGGGTTTCACCCGGTTTGCCCAAGACGACTTCCTGGTGGGCCTTGGCCCCGTGAGTTCGAAGCGAGTGCACCGGGATGCCTTCAACGTCTGCGCCCAGTGCCC
>Ga0316188_10000233_pt1 | contig 21556 bp, 17 predicted proteins | sample Phiworburrow1_MG_FD_204933 | JGI IMG/M metagenome (GOLD analysis project Ga0316188, IMG submission 204933) | Coastal sediment microbial communities from Maine, United States - Phippsburg worm burrow 1 | ecosystem: Environmental > Aquatic > Marine > Coastal > Sediment | place: USA: Maine... | reverse complement strand
GGGATTCACTTCGTGCATCCCCATAAAGTAATCCCGGGCAAGCATGAAAACCAACCCAAGCTGGCGCTTGTTTGTTTTTTGATCCCTCAATCAATATATTCTAAACGGGATTCACTTCGTGCATCCCCATAAAGTAATCCCGGGCAAGCATGAAAACCAACCCAAGCTGGCGCTTGTTTGTTTTTTGATCCCTCAATCAATATATTCTAAACGGGATTCACTTCGTGCATCCCCATAAAGTAATCCCGGGCAAGCATGAAAACCAACCCAAGCTGGCGCTTGTTTGTTTTTTGATCCCTCAATCAATATATTCTAAACGGGATTCACTTCGTGCATCCCTTATGCCACATTCTGCAAATGTAACTTCCAATCCTTGCAGGATTGACACCTTAAAACTAAAAATCCCAAACAAGCGAGCTTGATGGGATTTTATCTTTAAGCTGTAACGAAGTTACGCTTGATTGCGGAGGAAGAGGGATTCGAACCCCCGGAGGTGTGACCCTCAACAGTTTTCAAGACTGCCGCATTCGACCACTCTGCCATTCCTCCCTAAATGCGAGCGCAAATATACTAACCTTTTTGATACCTAAAAAAGTTTGTCAGCGATTTTCTTTCTGTGTTTATAGTATTATTTATTTACGACAACTTATTTTTGTCCAATGGAAGAATGGTATCATTATGTGCTGCTCGTATTAGTGGGATTTGTAGTAGGTTTTATAAATACAGTTGCAGGGGGAGGATCCTTGATTTCACTTCCTTTTTTAATCTTTTTGGGATTACCACCCAGCGTGGCTAACGGTACAAACAGGGTGGCCATTGTCATACAAAATGCCATAGGAGTGGCCGGATTTAAAAGCAAAGGCGTTTCCACTTTTCCATTCAATATATATTTAGGGATCTCTGCTTTTTTTGGATCAATTATAGGGGCTAGCATTGCCGTGGACATTAAAGGGGAAACTTTTAATAAAATCCTGGCTATTATTATGCTTTTGGTGGTATTAACGATTGTCTTTAAGCCCAAAATGAGTATGCAGGATCTTACAGAAAGGGTTACCGGCAAATATTTATGGATAGGGATTATCGCGTTTTTCTTTATAGGTATATACGGCGGCTTTATCAACGCCGGAATTGGCTTTGTAATTATACTTTTTTTACACTATTTTAATCATATGACCCTGGTAAGGGTTAATGCCACCAAAGTGGCAATTGTTTTTATATATACACTTTCAGCACTTGCTGTATTTATATTTAACGATAAGGTCATTTGGCAGGTTGGGCTGGTATTGGCCATAGGCAACGGCTTAGGTGCATGGTTCTCAAGCCGAATATCTGTTGGTAAAGGCGATGGCTATGTTAAAATGTTTTTAATCATCATGGTCATAATCATGGCGATCAAATTATGGTTTTTTAATTAAAAGGTATATGGCAGATATAATAAAGGATTTGGAATGGCGCTATGCCGTAAAGAAGTTTGATTCCACGAAAGAGATTGAGGCTCCAAAACTTGAAAGAATAGAAAAGGCTTTTAATCTCACCGCTACTTCTTATGGTTTGCAGCCTATAAAGATGGTAGTCTTAAAAAACAAATCCCTGCAGGAACAGCTGGTTGAATTTTCATATGGACAGCAGCAGGTTGCCCAGGCTTCCCATCTGCTTATCTTGTGTATTGAAAAGAAAATAGATGCCAACTATATTTCCGGTTATTTTAATAAGGTAAAGAAAATTAGAGGCACAAGTGATGCCGTTTTGGAACCATTTAAAAGCGCACTGGTAAATGAATTTGCCAATATGGACACCAGGCAAATTCAGCAATGGGCAACCAATCAGGCTTATCTGGCTATGGGAAATTTACTCACGATATGTGCGGTAGAACAAATTGATGCCTGTCCCATGGAAGGTTTTCTACCCGAAAGCTATGATAAATTATTAAAATTAGGCACAAAAGGTTTAACCTCCGTTCTGGTACTTCCCATAGGATACCGCGCTGAGGACGATATATTTTCAGGATTTAAGAAAGTCAGACGTGATATGGAAAATAGTATTATTTATATATCTTAGGCCTGGAATTAACTATGAACAAAGAAATAACTCAATATTATATTAAATAAATCAAGCTATGCCGGGTTTTGAACTATTTGGAGAGAAAGAAAGAAATCAGTTAAAGGATGTCCTGGATTCCGGGGTACTCATGCGATATGGGTTTGATGGTATGCGCAATGGCCACTGGAAGGCCATTGAGCTGGAAAAGAAATTAGCTGTACGCATGAAATCAAAACATGCCCAGCTGGTGAGTAGTGGTACCGCAGCATTAACAGTAGCCCTGGCCAGTGCAGGAATAGGTGCCGGAGACGAAGTGATCATCCCCAGTTTTACATTTGTAGCCAGTTTTGAAGCAATTCTGGCTTTGGGTGCTATACCTGTTATGGTTGATATAGATGACACGCTTACATTAGACCCTTCAGCAGTTGAGAAAGCGATTACTTCCAGGACCCGTGTAATAATGCCGGTTCATATGTGTGGTTCTATGGCTGATCTAAATGCCCTACAGGCCATATGTGACAGGAATAAGCTGATCATGATTGAAGATGCCTGCCAGGCTATCGGAGGGAGTTATGACGGAAAACCTTTGGGCAGCTTTGGGGATTTGGGTTGCTTTTCATTTGATTATGTAAAAACAATTACCTGTGGTGAAGGTGGGGCCCTGATTACCAATAATGAAACCTATTATAAAAATGCCGATCACTATTCAGATCATGGTCACGACCATTTAGGAAAAGACAGGGGAGCAGAAAGCCACCCTTTCCTGGGCTATAATTACCGTATTTCTGAATTGCACGCTGCAGTTGGACTTGCGCAAATAGATCGCCTCGATGAGTTTATTGCCATTCAAAAGAGAAATTATTCTATTTTAAGGAATGCCTTGGAACCCATTGAAGGAGTCAGTTTCAGGAAAGTTCCTGAGGGTGGGGTGGAGAACTATTCATTTCTTAGTTTTTTCCTTCCTTCAGAAGCTATTACCAAAGCCACACATGCTGCATTAGGCGCTGAAGGTGTGGATGCCTGTTTTTACTGGTATGGTAACAACTGGCATTATTATAAGAAATGGGACCATCTCAGAAACCTGAAATCCTTAGGTCCTGTGGCCAGAGAGCTCGCGGAAGGTCTTCCGGATTACCCTGAGGCACATTTTAAACAATCTGATCACTGGATGGGCAGAACTATATCCTGTTTGATAAAACTGGGATGGGGGGAAGAAGAAATGTCCAAAAGGGCTGCTTTGATGGCGGCAACCATTAAAAAGCAATTGTAATCCCTTTTTAATAAGGGCAATAACCTACAATCTCGAGGCCATATCCCACAATACCAACCCTTTTGGCCTGGGCATTATTCGTCATAAGTTTCATTTTGGTAATATTCAAATCATGCAGAATTTGTGCGCCAATACCAAAATCACGGGTATCCATTTCTATTTTTGGAGCCTTCATTATTCCATTTTTTTGATTCTCCTGTAACCCTTTTAGGCGTTTAAGCAGATTAAACGACTGGTTTTGCTGGTTGATAAATACGATTGCGCCCTTTCCTTCTTCATTGAGTACCTTAAACATATCATCTAACTTCTGATCCGCATTGTGTGTAAGTGTACCCAAAATATCATTATTTACCAAAGTAGAGTTTATTCTTGTAAGCACCGGGTCATCCAGATCCCAGTTCCCTTTTGTTAGTGCCAGATGTACCTGTTCATTGGTAGTTTGCTGGTATGCGTGTAAAGTAAAATGCCCGAATCGTGTTTCTACCTCAAATTCCTCTTTTTTAACAATTAAGCTATCGTGGCGCATTCTATAGGCTACCAGATCTTCAATGGAGACAAGTTTAAGGTCGAACTTCCGGGCAACTTCTACCAGATGCGGTAACCGTGCCATGGTGCCATCTTCATTTAATATCTCAACAAGGATACCTGCCGGTTCAAAACCTGCCAATCGAGCAAAATCTACGGCAGCCTCAGTATGGCCGGTTCTTCTCAGAACCCCACCATTCTTGGCCCGTAAAGGAAAGATATGTCCGGGTCTTCCCAAATCATATGGTTTAGTGGTCTTATTTACAAGAGCTTTAATGGTCTTTGCCCTGTCATGTACAGAAATCCCTGTAGTACAACCGTGCCCAATTAAATCAACGGATACCGTGAATTGCGTATGATGTAAAACTGTGTTATTCTCCACCATCATAGATAGATCAAGCTCCTCACAACGTTCTTCTGTAAGTGGAGCGCAAATAAGTCCGCGTCCGTACTGAGCCATAAAGTTGATCATTTCAGGGGTAACCATTTCAGCCGCTGCAATAAAATCGCCTTCGTTTTCCCGGTTTTCATCATCAACGACTATAATGACCTTTCCATTTCTAATATCTGAAATGGCTTCTTCAATGGTATTTAATTGAATTTTATCTTCCATGGTTGCAATCATGATGCGATAGCTTTATTTTTCTTCCGAAATAAATCTTTGACTTTTTCAATTAGATAACCAAAATCCATAAGTCCCCTGTCAGCTGTGGCTCTTTTGGTTAAATAAACGCCCAAAGGTAACATTATTAGTGTAGATAGCCATGCCCCAAGAATGGGATGAATATTTCCCTCTTTTGCGTAATTACCTGCAAAAACTCCAATAAAATAATAAGTTAAAAAGAGCATAATGGCTATAACCATGGGCAGGCCAAGTCCTCCTTTACGAATAATAGCTCCCAGGGGGGCACCTACAAAAAATAGTATAATACAGGAAAGGGCTAAGGCGAATTTTTTATGTAAAGACAATATGTGCATATTGTATATTTTATAGCGCCGTTCCAGTTCTTCTTTTTTTCCAAGTACGGAATTTAAAATATTAGATACGGAATTCTTTGCTGTTCTTATAATCTGTACCTGCTGGTATTCTCTATAAAGATCCATCACATCGTTTACAGGCAAGGTATCTGCTTCCTGAATTGGTTTTACCTTCTTTTTTGTGTTTAGTATAGCGGTGTCCAGTACAGGTTTAAGGGGCCTATTGTTCGTTGTGGTGTCCGGTTTCATTACAGGCAGGAATGCTCCCATTCTACCGGTAATGTTTTTGGAAAACGCGGCTACTACCTTTAGGTTGTTTTCCTTTAATGAATCGATATCCTTATTAAGCCTGGATACATTTTTCATTTTATCAGTACTAACATTGCGTTCTTCTTCCAGATCCTGATCGTTATCAGGGATTTCAACATTTATGGTATAGGTCTCAAAATCGGACCTGGCAAACGGTGATTTGTCCTTGCCAGACCCACTTTTAGGGATAATTTCTTCATAATAATTACCATCAGACAGGACCAATTGTATGATATCAGATCCCTGACTACTTCTAAGTTCTCCAGTTTTGGCCTTTATTACCGTATTATTCTTCTCAAGATTTGTCTTTTTATGAATGATTACTTCCCTCAGGTATTTATCATTTTCGCCATACTTTTGATCTACTTTGATATTAATACCTACAAAATCACTAAAAACACCTTCTTCAATAGCGGCAGCAGGTTTTACTGTTGCTATATTTCGCCTGAGGTTATAGATTTTTTGTTCAGAAACCGGAATTACACTATTCGCAAAATAAAAGGCTACTCCGCCAAGAATGGTAACTAAAATGATAAGAGGTAACATCGCCCTTTGAAGTGAAATCCCGGATGCCTTCATTGCGGCAAATTCATAATTCTCTGCAAAAGCCCCGAAAGTTAAGATGGAAGAGAGCAGTACGGTAAGCGGGAGTACTTTTTCTGTAAGGTTGGGCAATAAATAAAAAAGAAATTTACCAATGATGATAATATCCAGTCCTTTACCTGCCAAATCGTCAATAAATAGCCAGATCGTCTGGAATATGAAGATAAACATCAATATCAGGAACGAACTAAAAAAATTATAAAGAAATCGCTTTAAAATGTACTTATCTAAAATGCGCAATGGTCTAGTTTCTTATGATGTAGTACCCTTCTTCCTTGTATTTATTTTCATCAAAAGTAAATAAGGTTTTTGATAGTTGTTGGTCAGTTTTAAAAGAATTAACAGTAATTGTAGTGATCGTACCGTTCTTACCCGTTTCTATTAGTTTGTATATATGTTTGGTTTCTACATCAATGCCCAGCAATATAGAGGTAATCTCCGAATTTGTGTCGATAGGAATAAGCTTGACAAACTGAATTTTACGCCCCTGTACATTCTGCAATATATCCCATTCATAAGTATGCCCCTTTTTATAAAAAGTAAGCATTTTAGAAGGTGTGATGGTGTTTTCATCTTCAGATTTAGCTTCAATGGTCACTTCTTCATTTTCAGGAACTATGGTATAAACTTTCGCGCCGTCGTATAATTGTTGGGACCCTAAATAATTAAAAAGGTATTTCTCTCCTTCCAGCGTCACATCGCCACGGGTCTCCTGGTCAATATCTGCCTCCGAATTGTGTAATGAAAATTTAAAGGTCACCTCAATATTATCATAACCCTTTACTTTGTTGTAGACTTCATCCAGAAGAGCTTTAGCTTTATCCGAAGATTGTGCCTCGACGAAAATGGCAGAGAACACTAATGCCATGATAGTAATATAATATTTCATTTTCAATTTATTTCGTTGCTTAATAACTGATCCAATGCGTAAATATCGGAAACCAGTACCTGTCTTGCTTTGCTTCCTTCGAAGGGCCCCACAATCCCCGCTGCTTCTAACTGGTCTATTATTCTCCCCGCCCGGTTGTAGCCCAATTTTAACTTGCGCTGTATGAGCGAAGCAGAACCTTGCTGTGCGTTTACTATTACTTCTGCGGCCTCCCTGAACATCGCATCCCGGTCCGAAATATCATAATCAATACCTGTGCCAGAATCATCTCCAACGAATTCGGGCAACAGATGCGCTTCCGGATATGCCCGTTGGGAACCAATGAATTCTGTAATCTTTGCTACTTCGGGGGTGTCCACAAATGCACACTGAAGCCTGGTAACATCATTTCCCTGAGTGAAAAGCATATCGCCCCTGCCAATTAACTGATCCGCTCCCTGAGTATCCAAAATAGTCCTTGAATCTATTTTTGAGGTAACCCGAAATGCCAGCCTGGCCGGAAAATTTGCCTTTATTAACCCTGTAATAACATTTACGGATGGCCGTTGTGTGGCAATAACCAAATGAATGCCTATGGCCCTTGCCAGCTGCGCTAGCCTTGCTATGGGCGTTTCAACTTCCTTCCCCGCAGACATGATTAAATCTGCAAATTCATCAATAACCAATACAATATAAGGTAAAAATTTATGGCCGTCGTTTGGATTGAGCTTCCTGGCCTTAAACTTTACATTGTATTCTTTTATATTTCTAACCATCGCTAATTTAAGTAGCTCATAACGGTTTTCCATTTCAGTGCACAAAGAATTTAAGGTATGGATTACCTTGGTGTTGTCTGTTATTATGGCCTCTTCAGAATCGGGTAGTTTGGCCAAGTAGTGCCTCTCAATTTTATTGTACAGGGTAAGCTCTACCTTTTTGGGGTCGACAAGGATGAATTTAACTTCTGCAGGATGCTTCTTATAAAGTAATGAGGTCAATACTGCGTTTAAACCAACTGACTTTCCCTGACCGGTTGCACCAGCCATCAGCAGGTGGGGCATTTTTGCCAGATCTACCACAAAGGTTTCATTGCTGATGGTTTTACCAAAAGCAATGGGTAATTCCATTTCAGCTTTCTGAAATTTACTGGAAGCTATGACAGACCTCATAGACACAACTGAAGGGTTTTTGTTTGGCACTTCAATGCCAATCGTTCCTTTACCTGGGATAGGGGCTATAATTCGAATGCCCAAAGCTGCCAGGGATAAGGCAATATCGTCTTCTAAATTTTTTATTTTGGAAATACGGACGCCTGCAACCGGAACAATTTCATATAAAGTAACCGTGGGACCAATTGTCGCCTTTATTTGTGCTATACCAATCTTGTAATTCTTTAAAGTCTCAACGATTTTGTTTTTGTTTTCCTCAAGTTCTTCCTGATTTATGGTGATCCCTCCGGAAGCGCCATGTGCATCAAGCAGTTCCAGATGAGGAAATTTATAATTGGCCAACTCCAGGGTGGGATCAAATTCGCCAAAATCTGCCACCAATTTTTCAGAGAGAATATCCTTTTCTTCTTTTTCTTCGGTAATTTTCTCCACTTCCATTTTTATGGAATCTTCCTCGGAAAGATTCCCGGAAGTAGTCTCATCTGCCCGGGTATTCTCTACTTCAGTAGTCAAAGGAGGAATATCCTCTTTATGTGTATAGGTATCCACAACCAAGGGAAGATCATCTTTTGAATCCATTACCACCTGTTCTCCGCTGCCATTTTGAAATTCCGTGGCCAGCGATTTGGACTTCTGTTTAAAAAAGGTCACCATACTATCTGGTGTGAACTTAAACAACCGAACAAGAATAATGGTAAGCCCGAATATCAAAAGCAAAAAAACGCCTATTTTACCCGTATAATCCTGCAAAAAATCATTCATTTCATAACCTACAAGACCTCCTAACAAGGGGCGTTCATAGGCAAAAAAACCAAGTGCTATAGAGGTCCATATAACAAACACAAGTCCCCAAATCCATTTACCTAACAATCCTCTTTTATCAAGGCTCAAAAACAGGTATAAACCCGTCAGGCATAATAAAATGGGGAAAATAAAGGAAGCCACACCAAACCCTCTATACATAAAAAAGTGGCTTACGGTCGCTCCAAATTTATTCAGCAAATTATTGGCGTGTTCATTCCTGTCCGTAAACTCAGTAAGAAGACTTTGGTCTGCCTGCCAGGAAAAATAAAAGGAGGTAAATGAAAAAAAGAGGGCTATGCTGAGAAGCACCAAAAGGCTTCCCAGGATTATTTTGTTTTGTTTGGACAACTTAAAAGAAAAACCTTTTTTTGAAGAAGCAGGCTTTGACTTTGTTCTCTTCTTTGCCATTGAATCAACTATTCTTTGGGGTAAAAATACAAATTTACAAAGGAAGGAGTATCCACAAAAGTCCTAAATAATTTTTGGCACGTAGATGATTAATCCTATAATGGTTGCGGCCAGTGAAACCAGCATAACAGCTCCCGCCGATATGTCTTTGATAAATCCAATTTTCTCATCAAATTCGGGTTGCACAAAATCTGACAACTTTTCAATTGCCGTATTAAGGCCTTCAATGCCAAGAACCAAAGCAATAGCAATTATCTGAAGAATCCATTCGGTTTGTGATATCTCAAAATAAAAACCTATGCCAGTCATCAGGCAGGCGATGACCACCTGTATTTGGATACTGATCTCAGTCCGGATTAATAACCAGGCGCCCCGAAATGCATATCCAATACCCTTAATACGGTTAGAAAGCAGATTCTCTTCAGGCATCCATTAGTGCTTCTAGAGCCGCTTTGTAGTTGGGTTCTTCTGAAGTTTCCTGGACCTGTTCTGTATGTATTATCTTCCCTTCCTCATTTAAAACGATAATTGATCTTGAAAGTAAACCCTGTAGCACGCCATCTATGTATTCCAGACCATAAGATTTTCCAAAATTCCAATCTTTATAGTCAGACAGAGTTTCAACATTATCAATACCTTCAGCCCCACAAAACCTGTTGAGTGCAAAAGGCAAATCTCTGGAGATACATAAAACCACAGTATTATCTAATTCTGCAGCCTCCGTATTGAATTGGCGAACAGAATTTGCACAGGTACCGGTGTCTATGCTGTGGAATATATTCATTACTACCTTCTTACCTCTATAATCAGAAAGGGTAGCATTTGATAAGTCGCTTTTTGTTAAATTAAAATCCGGTGCAGTTTTCCCAACTTCCGGAAGATTTCCGGAGGTATGAATAGGGTTTCCTTTAAGTTTTACAGTAGCCATTATTTTATCTTTAAAATTCTGTGTGAAATTAAAAAATAAATGACGGAAATAACAGGCTTATGGATGAAAAGTTATAGTTCCGTCCATTAAAATTTTGGTTTGCCAGTTCAGGATGCTTTTGAGGATGACAAATGTTTTATTTTTATTCCAAAAGCGGCAAAGACCAATGTGGTAATTGGACTCATCCAATTGAAGATACAAAAGAAAAAATATTCGGCTACCCCAACACCCAAAACACCGCTGTGGTATGCTCCGCAGGTATTCCATGGAATAAGTACCGAGGTCACCGTTCCGGAATCTTCCAGTGTCCTGCTCAAATTCTCAGGGGCCAGGCCTCGGTCTGCATAGGCCTTGGCAAACATTTTTCCGGGAACCACAATAGCAAGATATTGATCAGATGCAGTAATGTTGAGGGCAAGACAACTTCCTACGGTGCTTGCAAAAAGGCCAAATGTTGTCTTGGCCAGGCCAAGTAAGGATTTAGTAATTCTTGATAATGCACCAATTCCGTCCATAATACCACCAAATACCATGGCACATATGATAAGCCAAATTGTACTTAACATTCCGGCCATGCCTTTTGCGGTAAACAAATCGTTGAGAGCAGGATTATCTGTGGCAATGGAAGTTTTAACCGTAATTGCATTCAATATTCCCTTGTAACCAGATTCAAAATTCAATTCTTTTGCACCGGTTATTCCTGCAACAATATCAGGTTGAAACCATAAAGCAAAAATACCACCTAATAAAGTGCCAATAAGAAGAGCGATAAGTGGCGGGGCTTTTTTTATGATCATAAAAATTACAGCCAGGGGCACAAGGAACAACCAGTAATTTATCGTAAAGGTGGAATCAATAGAGTTAAGGATACTTTGAGTATCGGCTATACCTGTTGTATCCAGATTTAAACCAAGTATGACAAATACCAACAGCGTTATAGAAATTGTAGGAATGGTCGTGTAAGTCATATATCGGATATGCCCGAATAAATCGCCTCCGGCCATTACGGGAGCAAGGTTCGTTGTGTCACTAAGGGGTGACATCTTATCCCCAAAATACGCGCCGGAAAGTACGGCGCCTGCAGTCATACCCATAGGAATCCCAAGGGCATCACCAATTCCTATAAGGGCAATACCAACGGTTGCAGATGTAGTCCAGCTACTGCCTGTCGCGATTGAAATTATGGAACAAATAATTACACTGGCAGCAAGGAATATGGTAGGGTTAAGAATTTGAAGGCCATAGTAGATCATTGCCGGGATAATGCCACTTATCATCCAGGTTCCCGCCAGGGCCCCGACCATCAATAATATTAATAAGGCACCCGTGGTGGATTTTACATTTTCAGCTACTTCAGCCAACATTTGCTTATAAGTGGCTTTATTGAAAAAACCAACAATTGCGGCAACCGCTCCGCCCATTAATAAAATAAACTGATTAGAACCACTTGTAGCATCGTCTCCGAAAACATAGACATTATATGCCAGCATTCCTACCAGAGCTATTACGGGTATTAATGCCTCCCAGATATTTAGTTCCTTGTTTTCAACTATATGTTCCTGCTGTCTGTATGCCTTGGATTTTTTAGCGGCCATAGGTTTGGTTTAGTTAGTCCGTAATATTACGATTTTGGACGCTGTTCTGCAAACACCTAAACCAGCTACATAGAAAGAGCCCCGACTTTGTTATTCAAAATACCCAGGCTTTGCATACATTCTTTCATTATTTCATAAGTCCTCCGAATATCGTTATCCAGTCCAACGGAAAACCGCACAAGTCCTGATGATAAACCCATTGTTTTTTGTTCTTCCAATGGTATTTCGGAAGAAGTGGAAGCTCCCGGTGCGCTAAACAAGGTTTTATAGAAGCCCAGGCTTACCGCCAGATATCCGAGGTTTTTTTTCTGCATTAACTCCATCAGTTTATTGGCATTTTCGAGGCTACCAACATCTATGGTCATAATCCCGCCAAAACCATATTCCGGATCCATTTGGTCTTTCATCACATGATGTCCGGGATGCGATTTAAGACCTGGATAGACTACCCTCAGACCATCTTTTTCAAAATTCTGTGCCAGGTATAGTGCATTTTCACTATGTTTTTTTATTCGAATATGCAGTGTTCTCATATTTTTTAGAATAGAAGAAGCTCTTAGGCTGTCAAGTGTGCTGCCCAAAAGCATTCCGGCCCCATCGTTCACATCCTTAAGGCCAAGGCAAAACTCCTTTGTGCCGCATACCGCACCCGCTACGCAATCGCTTGTTCCATTAATAAATTTGGTAAGGCTATGGATGACAATATCTGCGCCCAATTTGCCGGGGGCAATAGATAAAGGTGAAAACGTATTGTCTACGACCAGTGGGATATTATACTTTTTAGCCAGTTTAGATAACGCCCTGATATCAGCCACCTCCAGCAAAGGGTTACTTACAGATTCACAAAATATCATCTTAGTATCCGGACTTATCGCTTGTTCCACCAGCTCCACTTTTGTGATGTCCACAAAAGAAGTAGGGATATTAAATTTTTGAAGAAAATTTTTCATGAACGCATAAGTGCCTCCATAGATAGTCCTGCTGCTTACGATGTGATCGCCTGCATTACATAATTGCAGGATAACAGCCGTAATGGCTCCCATACCACTGGCGGTAACATTCGCTGTTTCTGTTCCTTCCAGTGCGGCCAAAGCCTCACCTAAATACAAATTGGAAGGGGAGGAGTGTCTGCTGTACAAATAACAGCCCTCCGTATTTCCCTCAAATGTATCGAACATTGTCTTTGCGGAAAGAAACGTATAGGTAGATGAATCAGAGATTGACGGATTTACACCCCCGAATTCACCAAAATTGTGCAATTCCTGAATTTTGTCTGTCGCATTATATTTCATGATACTATAAGTTTTATAGTATAAAATTAGGCATCCACTGATTTAAAAACAATCATTATTATGTTATATAGAAAATAAAACTATTATTTAACAGTTAAATAGATTAAAGAATTATATTTATAGAAAATAACTTGGTTTTGATGTAAATAAATCATGATTAAAATAGATGCTAAAGACCGGGAATTAGTGGCGCTACTACAGGCGGACAGCAAATGGACCACCAAGGAATATGCAAATCGTCTGGGGCTTTCGACCACTGCTGTTTATGAACGGATCAAACGTTTGGAAAAAGCAGGAGTGATTACCAAATATGTTGCTCTGGTAGATAAAAAAAAGGTTAACAAAGCTTTTACGGTCCTTTGTCATGTAAAACTAATCCGGCACAAAAAAGAATATGTCATTCAATTTGAGCGCGAAATTGTTCAGTTGGAAGAAATTTCGGAATGCCATCATATTAGCGGGGATTATGATTATATCCTCAAAGTTAATGTAAGCGATATGGAGGCATACAGGGAGTTTATGGTGACCAAGCTTACGGCTATCAAGAATATCGGAAGTACCCAGAGTTCCTTTGTAATTAGTGAGGTTAAATACAGTACCGCAGTTCACTTTTAATCCATAAAGTACACAGGGTTTTCTTAAGGTTTGATTCTCTTATGCCTTAAACAAAAACATTTGTACTTTTGTGATCTGATTTTTTAAATATTCCTTTATAAAACGAATCCTTCAGTTTAAATAAGAAGACTATGAATCAATACGATGTGGCCATTATAGGCTCCGGACCGGGTGGATATGTTGCCGCCATCAGATGCGCGCAATTGGGCATGAAAACTGCCATTATTGAAAAATACTCCACTTTGGGAGGGACCTGTCTAAATGTAGGCTGCATCCCTTCAAAAGCTTTATTGGACTCCAGCCACCATTACGAAGATGCCGTAAAACATTTTGAAGATCACGGGATAGAAATCCCAGGCGATATCAAAGTGAACCTTGAAAAAATGATCAGCCGCAAACAGGCTGTTGTAGACCAGACCACCAAAGGGATTCAGTTTTTGATGGATAAAAATAAAATTGATGTTTACGAAGGTACCGGAAGCTTTAAGGATGCTACTCATATTATCGTAGAACAGGCCAAAGGGAAACAGGAGGTTTTAGAATCTAAACACATTATAATAGCTACCGGATCCAAACCTTCAACACTACCGTTTATTAAATTGGACAAGGAACGGGTTATTACTTCTACGGAAGCCCTGAAATTAAAGGAAATTCCTTCACACTTGATCATTATTGGCGGTGGCGTAATTGGGTTAGAATTAGGTCAGGTATACCGCAGATTGGGATCTGAAGTTACCGTTGTGGAGTATATGGACAGGATAATACCAGGTATGGATGCTGCGCTGTCCAAAGAGCTTTTAAAAGTCCTGAAAAAACAAAAAGTAAAATTTTTGCTTTCTCACAAGGTCAAATCTGTGGAGCGCAAAGGGAATGAGGTAATAGTTAAAGCTGATGATAAAAAGGGAGAAGAAGTTATATTGAAAGGAGATTATTGTCTGGTGTCAGTAGGACGAAGGCCTTATACCGATGGTTTGAATACAGATGCCGCCGGTATTATTCTGGACAAAGCGGGAAGGGTAGAAGTGAACAATAACTTACAGACCAAAGTCCCCAATATTTATGCCATAGGAGATGTGATAAAAGGCCCCATGCTTGCCCATAAGGCCGAAGAGGAAGGCACTTTGGTTGCGGAGATTATTGCCGGACAAAAGCCGCATATAGATTATAATTTAATTCCAGGGGTTGTTTACACCTGGCCGGAAGTGGCATCGGTCGGCAAAACTGAAGAAGAATTAAAAGAAGCGGGCGTGGAATATAAAACGGGCCAATTTCCAATGCGGGCCCTGGGGCGATCCAGGGCGAGTATGGATATCGATGGCTTTGTAAAAATCCTTGCAGATAAGAAAACCGATGAGGTCCTTGGAGTTCACATGATAGGCGCCAGATGTGCAGATCTGATTTCCGAGGCTGTAACCGCCATGGAATTCAGAGCTTCCGCAGAGGATATTTCGCGTATGAGCCATGCACATCCTACCTATGCCGAAGCGGTAAAAGAGGCTGCTCTGGCGGCTACGGATGACAGGGCTTTACATATATAACATATAACATATTATTACCGACTGATTGGAAGGTTTAAGGCCTTGAAGGCGCAGAATAAAAACTGTGGGAGTCTCCTCTAACTCTTTACCAGGCCTATTAATTTAAGTATCCTGGAGTAGCTTATTTTCAGGAGCCTTTGGGAATAAACCACCCATGGTTCAAGCTTATTGCTGAGTTCCATAAGCCCAACACCAATACTTTGTTTTATAGAATCTTCATGCCTTGCGTATAACAGAGACAGATAAGAGCAAGCCAACATAAAAGCCAGGGCCGCGGGAATCATTATCGCTGGTGTTAGGGATTGGTAAAAGAATTTATAAAGCCCTAAGCCGGTAAAACTCCCATAAAGTATTACAAAATGTATCACATAGATGGACAATGTGTTCTGTCCAATTTTTAATATGGTACGACTTGTTATAAACTGACGCAAAAGCATAAAAATGGCAAAGACAATAAGAACATCCCCAAGTCTGATAAACAAGTAATTATTTAAAGCAATAGCTGTAAACAATTGTATCCCCGTTATAGAAGAAACCATCACAAATAAATCTGACGAGAAAAAGATGAGCCACAACCCTGCCGCGCTGCTAAGAGATATGGCTGCCGGATAAAGGAATTTCGAATTTTTATACTTTGTAAACAGAAAAGATATAAAGGCCCCGAAAGAAGTATACCCAAACCAGGGAATTATGGTAAAAACAGACCCATTGGCCCTGGTAAAATAATTAGCAATTGCATCAGGAAACATTGAAAAGCTCCACTTCGCATATATCGGTTCAAAACTAAAAAGTAAACAACTGATAAGAAGTAACAACGAGGGGAAGAGGTACTTTCCTTTATTGGAGGTTATCAAATACAATCCAATAATACCCAGGATAGATAAACCAATAATATGCAATACGTCTACAAGGAAGAATGAATCATAAAGATGCCCATTTAATAAGCCAAACAGATTCAAACGAAGCAGGTAACCAATCAGCAACAGTTGAATACCGCGCTTAATTCCCTTTTTTATTCTAGGGTTTTTAAATCCATTTTCCGGTACACGAATCATTAAATAGGTAAATATAAAGCCCGATACCGTAAAAAACACCGGCGCTGTAATACCTCTGAAATAGCTCCAAATAGTAAATACAAGACTGTTCGGGTCCCTGGAAAAGTTATCCAGAAGCCCATCAACAAAATGACCCTGTAGCATCATAAGGATGGCCCAGGCTCTCATGGCGTCTATAAAAAATAATCTTGCTGTTTTATCTCCCATACCAATTCACTAACCTATATACTTGTTTTACAGAGCATTTGGATGTTTAGAAATGCAAAATTAGCTAATTTACTAACAATTCTGTCTTTTTGGGGTATTTTTGTCAACTTACAATTCTCATCTATGTCAGCAATATTAGCCTTTGCCGGAAGCAATTCCTCAACTTCAATAAACTACAAATTAATTAAATATACCGCAGGTTTGATTAGTGAGCAGGAAGTGCAACTCATAAATATGGCAAATTATCCTTTCCCTATGTATAGCGAGGATAATGAACGGGAAACGGGTTTTTCAAATTCACTCATAGAATTGCGAAACGATATTATGAATGCTAAAGGGGTCATTATTTCTGTAAATGAACACAATAGCAATCCTTCCGCTTATTTTAAAAATGTTTTGGACTGGCTTTCCCGCCTGGAAAGAAAATTTTTAGAGGACACACAAGTACTGCTCATGGCAACCTCTCCGGGAAAACGAGGTGGTATGGGCTCTCTGGAAATTATCGAAAAATTATTACCGCGTTTTGGTGCAAATGTTTGCGCTACATTTTCCTTGCCTTCTTTTTACGACAATTTTGATTCGGAGAAGGGAATCACCAATACCGAACTGGCAGAGGGTCATCAAAAGGCCTTAGCAGAGTTTTTATCCAAAATCTGAAAGCACAGCCCCCTCTTTTTAATTAAGATATCCTCCCATTTAATATCGCTGGCTTACATTGTGCCAAATGAAGTTCACAGTTATCTTTAAAAGATTGTAAGCGGCAATAACTTTGACTAATTTTGTGGTATGTTAAATCAGTTTAAAGAACATATTGCGGTAAATTTTCCAGAGCTCCTAAAAAGCAGGTTTTTGATTGCCTGCAGCGGGGGTGTGGACAGTATAGTCTTAACCCATCTCTGTGCTTTAAATAAAATGGACTTTTCTATAGCGCACTGTAATTACCAGTTACGTGGCCCTGAAAGTGATATGGATGCTTTTTTTGTAGAGGATTTAGCCAGGAAATTAGGAAAAAAAATATATATAAAAGATTTTGATACAATTGGTTATGTTAGTTTAAATAAAGTATCAGTTCAAATGGCAGCCCGGGAATTGCGCTATAGCTGGTTTGAGGAATTAATGGATATATATAAAATAAAAACCCTGGTTACAGCACATCAGGCCGATGATAATCTGGAGACGTTTATAATCAACTTATCAAGGGGTACCGGAATTAAGGGGCTTACCGGAATACCCGCCAAAACAGCAACAGTTAGCAGGCCGATGCTCATATTTTCAAGGGACCAGATCATGGAATATGCTGAATTTAATAACATTAGGTGGCGGGAGGATCAAAGTAACAGTGAAACCAAATATCTCAGAAATAAAATCAGGAATGGGGTTATTCCCAGGTTAAAGGAATTACAACCGGGATTTCTTGGAAATTTTGAAGCTACACGTGCCAACCTGGAAGGAAGTGCAGCACTTTTGAAAAACTATATAACCGAAATTAAAGAAAGACTTTTTCAGGAACAGGATGAGATCATTAAAATCCCGATAAATTCTCTTTTAAAATTAGACCCGATTAAGGTTTATATGTATGAGATATTTCATGAATACGGTTTTAAAGAGTGGAACGATGTTGTTGACCTTTTGACTGCGGGAAGTGGAAAAGAAATTTATTCCCATACGCACAGACTTGTAAAAGACAGGGAGTATCTGTTTTTACAGCCCCTTTATCCTTCGAAAGTTGAAAAGTTTCAGGTTAATGCAGCTCCCGGAGTAATAACGGAACCAGTACACATGGCCATTGACGAGGTGAAAGCAATGGGTGAGACCGCAAATAATATACTATATGTTGATAAAGAAACGTTAAACCATAAATTGAGCATTAGAAAATGGGAAAAAGGGGATTACTTTTACCCTTTTGGTATGGAAGGAAAAAAAAAGGTCTCCAAGTTTTACAAAGATGAAAAGCTGGACCTTATTTCCAAAGAAAAACAATGGCTTTTATGCTCCGGCAACAATATAATTTGGATTATGGGACGTAGGGGGGATGATCGTTTTAAAGTAACACCCAAAACAACTCATATTTTAAGATTTACCATTACGGAATGAAAATACTATGGGCATTTATTGTTTTATTAATCAGTTTTAGCCAAAGCTTTGGTCAGAACGGGGAGGACCCTGTAATTTGGTCACAAGAGGCTAAGCAACTTTCGGATAGCGAGTATGAATTAATCTTCAAAGGAAAAATAGCAGATGGTTGGCATATCTTTTCCCAGTATACCGATGAGAACGGTTCATTGCCAAGTGAGTTCACTTTTCTCAAGACCGGTGAAGATTATGAATTGGTGGGCAAGGCGACAGAAAGCGAAACTATTACTGAATACAGTGATATTTTTGAAGTAGACGAGACTTTTTTTATAAAAGACGCAATATTTACACAGAGAATAAGGTTGCTCAATCCTGCAACAGCTCAAATAGATGTGGAGCTTTTCTATCAGGTATGTAAAGAAGTATGTATCCCTAAAGAACACACTTTTAGAGTATCCCTCACCGGGGGCAGTGTTGTTGTCAATGAAAAGGTGGTTGACGACAAAAGCCTGGCACAAAGTGCAGCTTTGCAGCTCAATTTAAAAAACAAAGAAAGGCTTAACGCAAATGATGATAATTCCCTGGAAAAGGGTTCCGGGCTCTGGATGGTCTTTGGACTTGGGTTTATCGGCGGCTTAATAGCCTTGCTGACACCTTGTGTTTTCCCCATGATCCCTCTGACAGTCTCTTATTTTACCAAACATACCAAAAAAAAATCTGCCGGGATTTTTGAGGCTTCCCTGTACGGTTTTTTTATTGTTTTAATTTATTTTTTATTAAGTCTGCCCTTTCATTTATTTGATTCCGTAGATCCACAAATTCTCAATACAATAGCTACCAATATATGGCTTAACATTGCCTTTTTTGTAATTTTTGTGTTTTTCGCATTCTCCTTTTTTGGCTATTATGAATTAACATTGCCCAGTTCATGGTCCAGTAAAATGGATAATATCTCGTCTAAAGTAGGTGGTGGTCTTGGAATATTTTTTATGGCTGTAACACTGGCGATTGTTTCTTTTTCATGTACAGGCCCCATATTAGGAGGCCTTCTCGGAAGTACGACTTTAGCCGAGGGGGATGTTGCGTCCAACCTTTCTGCAGGGATGCTGGGATTTGGGATAGCCCTCGCCTTGCCCTTTACATTATTTGCCCTTTTCCCGACATGGTTAAATTCTTTGCCTAAGTCGGGTGGGTGGATGAATACGGTTAAAGTGGTTCTGGGGTTTCTGGAATTAGCCTTGGCTTTTAAGTTTTTATCTAATGCAGACCTTGTTGGTAATTGGGGTATATTTAAAAGGGAAATTTTCCTGGGTATCTGGATTCTGCTATTTGTTCTATTGGCCTTGTATTTATTTGGGTTTATCAGGTTCCCGCACGAAGGGCCGGGGCAAAAGCTATCCAAAACAAGGATAGGAGCAGGCCTTATTGCTTCAATGATTACAGTCTACTTAGTCTTAGGTGTTTTTAATATGACAAGCCTTAAGTTATTAAGCGGATTTCCACCTCCTGATTTTTATTCTATTTCAGAAACTGAAAGCAATTGTCCGCTTGGACTTAACTGTTTTAAGGATTTTGAGGAAGGAATGGCTTTTGCCCAAAAAGAAAAGAAACCAATTTTGCTGGACTTTACCGGATGGGCCTGTGTAAACTGCAGGAAAATGGAAGAAAACGTCTGGAGTGAACCTGACATCTACGAGTTACTTGATGAGGAGTATGTGTTGATCTCCTTATATATTGACGATCGGAAGTTACTTCCCGAAGACGAAAGATTTGATTATAAATTTGATTCGGGCAGGGTAAAAAGTATTGAGACCATAGGAGAGAAATGGGGTACTTTTCAAACCCTCAACTTTGGAGCGGCATCACAGCCTTACTACGTATTGCTTTCACCAGACATGGAAGTCTTAAACTCTTCGATTCAAAATACAGATAGTGAAACCTTTGAAAATTGGTTGAAAGAAGGTCTTGAAAATTTTAATGAGCTTAGCAAAGGGGAGTTAACAAGTTCAATACCTTAGAGTAAGACCAACAACTTCTGTGTTTGCGTTTCAATCTGTAGTTTGAATTAGGGCAGTACAGGTTTTATGTCTGGAATATTCGGTTTAAAAATCCGGATGGAATAATTCAATTGGAAACCTATTTTTCTATCTTTAAATCCCAAAACCGTTGTTGTGAAGAAAATTAAAAAAATCCTCCTTATTCTTTTGGCATTACTGGGAATAGCAATAGTTGCCGCACTTATTTTTAAACAAACCCTTAAGCCGGACTATAAAGGAAAAATATGGTTACCAAACCTTTCAAGCGAGGTAAAAGTTTACTATGATACCTATGGGATACCTCATATTTATGGTGAAACCGAAGTAGACGCATATAGGGCCCTGGGTTATGTACACGCCCAGGACAGACTATGGCAGATGGAATTATTAAGAAGAGTAGCCAGGGGAGGGTTATCCGAGGTATTTGGAGCCAAATTGCTTTCTACGGATAAATTTTTTCTTTCCCTGGGTATTGATGAGGCCACTTCTAAAACTTTGGAAAAATTAGATTATACGAGTACCACTATACTGCTTTCTCAGGCTTATCTGGATGGGATAAACCAATTTATTTCAGAGGGTCCCACGCCCATTGAGTTTTATCTGACGGGTATTGACAAGGAACCATTTAGTATGAAGGATATTTATAATTCCATCGGTTATATGGCTTTTAGTTTTGCCATGGCACATAAAACTGACCCCTTACTTTCGGCGATCAAAAGCAAATTAGGACCGGAATACCTTAGCGATTTAGAAATTAATGTTGATAAAAACACAGAATGGATAAGGAACTATAAAGCTATAGCTACAGATTCAATCGAATTACATGTAATAGCTTCAATATCAAAATCTTTGAAAAGTTTACCTATTCCACAACTTGAAGGAAGTAACAGTTGGGTAATAGCACCTGCAAAGACCAAATCAGGGAAGGTAATCCTGGCAAATGACCCTCACATTGGATTTGCCCAGCCGTCTGTTTGGTATGAGGCTCATGTGAGTTCCCCCGGCTATGAAAAATATGGTTATCATATGGCGGGGATACCTTTTCCAATACTGGGCCATGACCGGAATCTGGCATACGGAATTACCATGTTTGAAAATGATGATGTAGATTTTTATTACGAGGAAACGAATCCAGGGGATAAGAGCAAATACAAGACAAAAGAGGGTTGGCAGGATTATGAAATTATTTCAAAAACGATTCAGATAAAAGATAAGGATGCCGTAAGATGGAGTTATAAAAAAA
>Ga0316188_10000231_pt1 | contig 21605 bp, 41 predicted proteins | sample Phiworburrow1_MG_FD_204933 | JGI IMG/M metagenome (GOLD analysis project Ga0316188, IMG submission 204933) | Coastal sediment microbial communities from Maine, United States - Phippsburg worm burrow 1 | ecosystem: Environmental > Aquatic > Marine > Coastal > Sediment | place: USA: Maine... | reverse complement strand
CATGACAATGTTTTTGAAGATGAGGACGAATTTAAAAACAAAGTCTGGTATATCGAAAAAAATCGGTTCGTCAACGCCCATTTCACGGAATCTGCCGCTCAAGAGCATATCCGGGCCAACGCCCACAATCTCACGAAACCGTTTGTCTACGTGGCATCGCTTTACCGATGCCGGGAAATGATCGCCATTCGTGAATTTTTGTCGCAGGCGGGGAGGGCTGAATAATGCCAACAAAAATCCAATGGACAGACGAAGCATGGAATCCGGTAACCGGCTGCACGAAAATCAGTCCGGGTTGCGCCAACTGCTACGCCGAACGCATGGCAAAACGTCTTGCTGGGCGGTATGGCTATCCGAAAGGAAATCCCTTTCAGCCTGGAACGTATCATGAGGACGTGATAAACAAACCCCTGCAGTGGAAGAAAGGCCGAAAGATATTTGTATGCTCGATGGGCGATTTGTTCCATGAAGACGTTCCCGATTGGCAGATTGATAATGTTTTCAAGCGCGTGCTGTTTGACGGTATCGGCCATCACACCTTCCAAATTCTCACAAAACGACCGGAGCGCATGGCCGAATATTGCAATCGGGATCATGTTCGGCCATTTTTGGAAGACGCCGGCAATGTATGGGGCGGGGTAACGGTGGAAAGCCACGATCAACTATGGCGGCTCCGGCATCTTCTCAAATGTCCTTTTTCAGTTCATTTTGTGAGCATTGAGCCGATGCTTGGGCCGATTGATTTCTCAAAAACGGTTATGCGGGAAAAAGAGGATTGTCCGGATTGCGGCGGAGACGGAAAGTGTTACGACAATGTTCTTTCCAGATGCTATGATTCGGCAGGCGACAGGGGGCTTGACTGGGTCATATGTGGCGGCGAATCCGGACCGGGTGCGCGGTCTATGAAAGCCGAATGGGTCCGGAGTTTGCGGGATCAATGTCAATCAGCCGGAGTCCCATTTTTCTTCAAGCAATGGGGAGGGGCCAACAAAAAGAAATCGGGCAGGGAATTGGACGGGCAGGAACACAACGAATTTCCGATTACAAAGGAGGCGCGCAATGACGTACAAAGTAGGATTGCTTGAACTTCCAAGAAAAGACGATCCTGAATTTTCGGATTATGAGGAAGCGGAGGGAAAAGCCATCGAATTGTCAAAAAACAACGAGGGAACCGGGATTGCGATAAGAATGGGACGTTGGGATGTTTTTGCCATTGTATTTGATGAGGAGGTTTTCAAGAAATGAAAACATATTGCAAATGCTGCGGAAACACATATCCGAACGACGATGAGCTTGCCTTCCATTTTTGGGCCGTTGAAGCCAAAGAGCATGGAATCATAAAAGAATGGCGGCATCAATTCCCGACGTTTGATCTTTCTGGGAAGATGCCTTTCTTGAAATACAGCAAAAAAACCGGGAAGGTCAGAAAAACGTATCTTGGCAAGCACACGTACACGCCCGATTTCTCTATTTCCGATCCGTCCGACGCGCTTTATGGAATGCTTCCGGAGCTTAGGCCAGAAATTTGGCAGGAGGGTACGCACTATTTTGACGTAAAGCCGAAATTCGAGAAATATCACAGCCGTACCGAGGCATTCAGGAACAACCAAAAATGGCTGAAATCAAAACACGGGGTTTTCGTCCATCCGGTTGTACCGAAAGATTTCTTTCATCGAACGTGGATTCCCGAAAAGTTGGCGTTTTGCCTGAACGGAAAGCGCAGGAAACCGTTTGCGAAATGCAAACTTGTGGGGGATATATGACAAAAAAACCATGCCCGGCGTGTAAAACGGTTCATCCGGAAAGGCGTTCGGATGAGATATGCCACGAATGCTCAAAACTGATCAAAGAGGCAATAGACCATCGGAAATGTGTCAAAAAAGGCAAAATACATGCAATTTTTGACACATGGGAACCCCATCACAACGAGACATATTACAGAGGGTCGGAATCCGACGACGGTGATGAGACGGCAAGGGCAATCTGGGAACTTGCAAAGGCCGTTTCGGTTCCGTACCATGATTACACCAACGACGAATCCGATGAAAGCCCACCGGCTTTGCTTGGAAAGTGTAACATGATTTACCATCCCGAAAACCAGGTTCTTATTGATCCCGACGTTGCAGAGGCTCTGATTAGGCTTAACAGGGCCATTCACAAGCTGTCAAATGGGGCATACGAAAACGGCAAGCGATACGGCCACAGCCTTCTTGTCAGGCTGGCAAGCGGAGAAATAGGCGTCAACGAATTTGAAAGCCGGAGATGAGATTCCCATGATTCTTGTAGCTTGCGAGGAGTTCCAGACGGTTACAATGGCCGAACAGTGGGGCCAATGGATCGAGTCCGGCAATATGACCGAAAGACAGTTGCGTTTGTTCAAATGAAATTTCCACCCACGCTGCTCAAAGACTATGAAAAAATCATCCGCATCCCAACCAGCATTGATCCGGACAACCTGCCCGCCATAAATTCCCCGGAGACGGCGGCCAGGTATATCAGTCTTTTCGGGAAATATTTTTGGATACCGTCAGACAGTGTTTGCGGCTCAAAAAAGGGCACCCCGTTTTGGCCCATAGGATGGCAGTTTTTGACGGCATGGAGGCTTTTCGGAACGCTCCGGCCAGACGGAACGCGCCAATACCGGGAATGTTTGATCTATATCCCCAAAAAAAACGCCAAAAGCCCTTTTTTGGCTGCGTGTTCCGTGATCTTCTGCGCGTTTGACCATGACTCCGAGGCGCTTGTCGTCAACGTGTCAAACGACCGGGAACAGGCCGGAAACATGTACGAACCGATTGCTTTCAACGTGCAAAACCATCCACTCCTCAAAAAACGGTTTAAGGTGTTCAAATCGGCCAACAAAATCCAGTATTTCCACCCCAACGGGATCATAAACGGGGTGATTCTAAGGGCCACCGGCGACGCGAAATTCAAGCAGGGCAAGGCTCCGAATGCGGTGATGCTTGACGAAATCGCAGAAATGAGGGGGGGCAAGGGCCGGGAGCTTTTCGACACGCACACAAAATTTACCCAGGGCGCACGCCGTAACCCGATAATCATGATGGCGACGACGGCGCTTACCTGGGAGGAGGGGTCCGTCGTCAACGACCAAGTCCGGATAGGCAAGGAAGCCATTGCCGACCCGGAACGGCACCCGGCATTTTTGCCCATCATGTACATGCCGAACGACGAACAGGCCGAGGCGTTAAGAAAAAAAATCTGGCCGTCCGACGAACTGATACTGGCCGTCAATCCGGCAATCGGGGAAATCCTGGACCTTGGGCGAGAAAAAGAGGAGCTTAAAAAAGCCTTCGACTCGCCCACGATGTCAGATTGGCAAAACGCGCTTTGCAAACGGTTCAATGTCTTTGTAAATTCCACGTCGGTGTGGATGCCCCCGGAAATTTGGAACGCATGCGATTTTGGGCCGATTGATTTGGACGCGCTTTCAGGCCGGGACTGCTACTGCGGAATAGATATCGGAGGGACCGAGGATTTGACGGCGGCATGTTGGATTTTTCCGCCGGCCGAACCCGGAGAGAAAATCAAGGTCGTCTGCAAATCATACCTGCCTGCGGACAGAATAGCGCTGCATTCAAGACAGACGGCTTCCGAACCCGGAAAACCTGTAAGGCGGGAGGACGCCAAATACACGGAGTGGCGGGATTCCGGATGGCTTACGGAAACTCCCGGAAAAATCTCTGACACGTCATTCATAGTGCGTGATATCGTTGAATTTGCCGAAAAATTCAACGTGATTCAGCATGCCTTTGATCCATACGCAGCAACCCTCATGCGTCGAGACCTCGAAGAGGGACACGGGATCACAAATCTGGTGCCAATCCAAAACACCCCGAAATATTTCAACGAGGTTTTGGACAAATGCATGGCCGAATCCGTTCTCGGGAACATCGGCCATGAGGGGAATCCGGTCCTTGCATGGTGCATGTCTAATTTGACCGTGATCTCAAACGCGGACGAGCACCTGAAGCCGTACAAGGGCGACAAAAACCGGGCAAACAGGAACGACGCGGCCATAGCGTTTTTGACGGCGTGGGCCGCGTGGATGGCCGAATCGAACCCGTGGGCCGGGGCAAGCGGGGAAAATTTGGGGGATGCTTCTTAATCCCTTTCTTTGTCCGTCGAAACGGGATGTTTTGTTAAATGAAAATATGCCATTGCCGTCTGGGCGGCATCGTACAGAGGATTGTGTGTTCCGCCGGAAAAATCTACTGGATTCGCCGAAATTCCGTGTTTTATATTATAATCATCGACACTTGACGGTGAAAATCCGGCCATCCTCAGCATCCCGGCCAAATCAATCAGCGGGAATGGGGCATCCCAGTCTCCGATATACCCAAAATCATGCATATCCCGAATAAGTGACGATTCGACCGGAACAATAATATGGGCAATAATATCGGCATCCTGTTTATGATCCATGTAGAATTTCGAAAAATCTTCCAGCATTTCCGGATAAGAACCATGTGTTTCCGTTATCCCGGCCATCTCTGGAAGCACCTTCTCCGCGACAAAGGAGTCCGCCTTACCGTCAATGGGACACCGCCCAACGAATCGCGCCGTTTCGGTTCCGTCTTCGTATACTATCGCCGCAACCGAAAAAGCCCTGCCCCAGAGCCCATTCGTCTCGGCATCGATTGAAAATGCCTTCTGATACCCGTCAGATTTGCTCCCGTCAATCACGACTTTTTTGTCGCATTCGCATTTCATTGTTTATTCTCCCTTTTCTCTTTCCAGTTTTTCCTTCCCGCATTTTTTACAGACGTACAACCACTGCCCAGCGCATGACGCCGGCACCGACTTGGGAATCTGTATGTCGGTTTTCTTGAATTCGTGGTCACAAAACCATTTTTCAAAAGGATTTTTCATCCCCCCCCCTCTCTGAGTAATAATCCTTCCCGCATTTCGGGCATGTCATGAAATCAGGTTCGTATTTCCCGCCCTGATCGACGTTCTGTGAACCGCAACACGAATAGCAGAATGAGTTCCCGCATTCGCACACTTTTTCTGCGTATTCATGCCTTCCATTTTCGCATGAATTCATATCTTTTGTCATTTTAAGACCCTCCATTTTTGGACAGCCAATCCCCGAGCGCAATCCGTACCAGCTCACCCTTTGTAATGCCCAGTTCCCCGGATTTGCGTATCAGGGCAAGATTAAGCGACTTTTCCATGTTTATGCTGAACGTGACGCTTTTCGTTTCCGTCGTCTTCGGGGGCCTTCCCATTTTCTTTTTACATCTTTTCATCGTTCTTTTCCTTTCGGTTAATTGCAACACGGGCGGCAAGCCATGCCGCGCGATACGTTTTGTATTTTCCAATAGCTTGATTAAAATAGTTTATATTTGCGTCAATATTGGCCTGTTTTCTTAACAGGCCCCGTTTAAATCCTCCTCTTCTTTTTGGCCGCTTCATCATCTTTCATAAAATCCTGGGATGTCTTCAAACCCGTTTTCTTTCGCCATTTTGGTGGCGAAAAGCGCATCTTCCTGAGACCCAAAAGCGACTTCTTCGTCGATATCCGTCCTTACCACCGACAATCGCCCAGGGAAACTGGCGGTTCTCAATTCAGATTCGAGACTGTCCAGGTTTTCGTATTCGCCGAAAAAAGATTGTGATCCGCTTGCTTCAAGTTCATATCTCATTTTGTTTTTCCTTTCATTGGGGAGGCATAACCTCCCCGTTCGTTGAAATTCCCTAACTCGTCAGATGCGCCGGAAGATGTTCCCAGAGTCCCCATTCCTCGGATGTCAAATCCCCCACCGCCATTTTTGCCTTTAATATTTTGCTCAGGCTCAGTTCGTTGTCCCTGTTTTTTGCCTCGCAGATTTCGCATGTTGCAAACATGCTTTGCGGATGCTGGTTACACAGGGATATTTGCACCGTCCCACCCTTTGTTGTCGCGTATCCCCCGCCTGTTGTAATAACGTCAATGAGCGATCCGATATTTTTTCCGCAAGATCGGCATTCGTAAGTTTTTGGCTGTCTCGTTTTCATTTTGTTTTTCCTTTCCGGGAGGTTCAGCTTCCCCGTTTTGGTTTATCTTAGCAGCGTGGCGTGTCCTTCTTCCGTGTCAAGATAGGCCCACCTGTCGCCGCCACACCGTTCTTTTTTGAGCGCGTTGCAGATCGCCCCGAAAGTTTGCTCCCCGTCGTATTTCTCTTTTGTTCCGACCTCGCCCTCCCCGGATACTATGTACAGCGTTCCTTTTCCGGCGATTACCAGGGATTCGATATCAGGTTTGCTTTGATGGACTCTAAGATTGCTCATTTTCCTATCCTTTCACATTTTTGATGATTTCGGTTATTCCGTATTCGCATTTGATTTTTTCGAAAAAATCATCGTCAACGGCTGATGCATACACACCGTCTTCGGCGTTTTTGAGATCGTCAAGACTTAGGCGGTCAACCCAAGTCGAATCATCGTCAAAAGATTCGACTTCGTAGACTCCGTTGATTGTGTCGAATTGAATTTTTTTCATGCTCTTCCTTTCATGCCCGGAATTTAACCGGGCGTTTGTGTTATTTGTTGCAGAATTCAAAGCCAAGGAAACTCGCACATTCATTCACCCTGCTAAAGAAATCGTCAGTTTTCATAAATTTAGCCATTTCTCCAACCGTTGTTATTTTTCCTTCTGAAAGAATTTCGGCTACCACTGCTTTTATCGCTGTCTCTCGTACAATTTGTTTGCTTATCATTTTGGTTCTTCCTTTCATGCCCGCCTTTCGGCGGGCGTTTGTTTTTTATGCCACAATTTTAAACTTTCCGTCTTTTGTTCTGTAGGCCATTTTCGTTGCCGAACGCTTTCCCTTGAGTATATATGTTTCTCCGTCATATCCGCGCCTTAAAAGATCGGCCCTTAAATTGAGCGATCCCGATGTGTCCATTTTTTCAACTTTGTATGTCCTGTATTTTATCGTTGTTTCCATCCCCAATTTCCTTTCAAGCCTCGGCTATTCATTTATAATCCCAAATACCACCTTGCCGCCTTGAAGTTTTGCAAAGCATGCCCGTTTTGTCAGATTGTTGAGAGCCACTTTGACCCTTCCGGCATCCCCTGCCGTAAAGTTTTTTCCGGTCATTTCACCCATTGCCCATTTTCCGCTTTGCCTCAGATCGCTTGTAACCGTTATGGTGCGTCCGGATTCTATTTCTTTTTCCGTGTAGACCGATCTGTGAAGTTTTTCAATCGCCTCTGCGCTTATTTGTATTTTTTGCATTTTCATTTTCCTTTCGTTCGGATCAAGTCCGTTTTTGATTTGTGTTTTGTTTTCCCCGCTTGCCTCCGGTCCCCCGCGTCCGAAATCTCTCGGCGGCTTCCTTGTGGCTTTCGCTTGCCCGGCTTTCGCTTTGGCCTGCTTCGGATTTTCCGGCTATCCGCATCCGTTTCGGGAGTGTTTGAGGTACTTGCTCCGGCCATCCTTGCCGGTCCCGATTTTCGTTTTTCAAAGAACATCAACCAACCTGTCTTATATATATGCAATCCATATGCCAACATAACATATTATGTTAATTTAATTCGCAGAACCGCATAAACAAAGGCGAAAATAGTTGCAATGTAAAAATTGATCGATAAAAAATACCAAAAAATGGCGGAAAAAGTGACAATTGTCGCGCCTTTGTTATCAACACTTTACGGGAAAAAGGCTGTAGAACCGCATGGATAAAGGACGAAATCGTTACAATGATTGTCAAAAAAGTGACAAAAAACGTCAAAAACAGCGTATCAGGTTAATTTGATACACTTTTGCAAACGATGTTTACGGAAAGTGTTGACATGCAAAAAATATTGTGTTAACGATGTTTACATATTGCCCGCGTTTGGCGGTTTAGCAGAACGCATCGTACGGTTCATGGCGCTGGCCGGCAGTAATCCGCGGGCATAATCCCGAAAGGTTGGGGCGAACACCCACCCTCTAAGGAGTGGAAAAGCGGGGGCGATTCGCGATAAAATTGCAGAAATCGGAACGAAAAAGAAATATCTGCAAGCCCATTGGGAGGCGATTCGCAAGCCGGAAGGCTTATCAAGACCGTTTCCGAACGTAAATACCTTTGGCGTAGCTGCACATCGGGATTTTGACGCGCCGTGGTTGTTGGAAACCCGGTTGGTCTCATAAGCCAACCTTCACCGGTTCGATTCCGGTCGGCGCATCCAAAAACATGGATTTGATACAATGCCCCAAAACGAAAAGCAAAAACGAGAACAGCGTCTCGAGGCATACATGCCCGAAATCACCTTCTGGCTCACAGTTTTTTGCTTTGGGCTTGGCCTTTGGCTCGAATCCAAAAGCCCCGGAATCGCCATTGTCGGGGCGTCCCTCATGTCGTGGGTTGGCCATTTTTGCGATTGGCTGACGACAATAACCGAAATCAGACACGGGGCAAAACACGAATGATCTATTCCCACCGCCGACTCGAAAAACGCTCCATGTCTCTCGATGAGGCTGGGCGCCTGTTTGCCAATTCGGGCGGATTTGGCGGAACACGAACAAAATCAGGGGCGTACATTGGCCCCATGTCATCCCTCGAAGTAGGCGCTCATGCGGCGTGTCTCAGACTTTTGGCAAAGACCATGTCGATGATACCCTGCAATGTCCGACGGCGCAAGAAATCGGGCGGGTCCGACATCGCCACCGAGTACCCTCTTCACAACGTCCTGACGCTCCGCGCAAACAAGGAACTTTTGATGACCCAGTGGCAAACCTCCCGCGTTTACAATCGGGGCTTGTGGGGCAACTCGGTTGACGTTGTTGACCGGGACAGCCTTGGCCGCGTAACCGCGCTTTGGCCGGCGATGTGGCCGAACGTTTCAATTTCGAGGTGGGACGGCCTTGGCGAGCTTACGCAGTATGACGACATGATGGCCGGCGATCTGGCCTATACGATAACAAAAACATGGCCGCAATGGTCACAGGACACTTGGCCGGCGTCCCGGATTTTGCATATACAGGACGCGACAACCATCAACGGGATAATCGGAAAATCGCCCACCGACATGCTCAGGCGGACACTCGGGGTTGCAATGGCACTCGAAATGTTTGAAGAGGAGTATTACGGAGACGGAATCCGCCCGGCATTGATCGGGACGCTGACCCACGCGGTTGGCAACGAGAAAACCAGGGAGATGATCAAAAAGTTTGTCGAAAACTACGGAGGATGGAAATCAGGAAGCAAAATACTGATTCCGGATTTTCCGGTCGACCTGAAACCGGTTGATTTCAAACTTGACTATGCCGGCCTAAGCGATGCCGACAGGATGGTCGTATCAAAGATTTGCGGTTTCCACGGGATACCGCCCACCCTGATAGGCCATGTGGGATCAGACTACGGATCGACCTATACCAACACATATCAGTTTGCCCTCCAATTTTTGACTTATGCCGTTATGCCGATTGCAAGCAATGACGAAAATCATTTCAACGCCACGCTTTTGACTCCGGCGCAATTCCGCCAGTATTTTTGCAAATACGACTACACCCCGCTTTTGCAGATGGACCCTGAAATGATGTCCAAAATGATCCGGGAAGAATTTTTCGCCGGCGCTCTTACACCGGACGAAATCAGGGAAATGAGAAACCGAAATCCGCTTCCTGACGATCTTGGAAAGGGTACGTACATGCAGAAGCAAATGGTCAAAGTTGGATCGGAAACCGGGGAAACGGAAGAAGTGCAGCCGGCTGGACCGAGGCTTGTCAGGCCTGAAACAGACAACAACGACGAAATGGACAATGCCGAAAATGGGTAATTCAATAATCCAAACCCGATTTATCTCTTTTGCGGATTCGGAGGTAAAGATCGAATCCAAAGGTGACGCAAAAATACTGAGGGGGTACGCGGCCAAATTCGACAGCGTTTCCGGGGATTTGTTTGAGCGAACATCCGGAACAAGGGAAATAATCAGGCGCGGTTTTTTCAGACAGGCGCTCGGAAGGAAAACCCCGATCTTCGCGCTGTTCAACCACGACGAAAATTATATACTCGGCGAAAGAAACGCCGGCACATTGAGGATTGACGAGGACAGAACCGGGCTTGCGTTTGAGGCAACGCTTTCGGATTCGCAGCTTGTGCGCGACGTGGTCCTAACCCCGATGGCAAGGGGCGAGCTTACCGGATGCTCTTTCCGGGCGTTTGTTGATCCTGAATTTGTCGAATTTGATCGTAAAGCGGATGCATTCTCGCTGCTCGAAAACGGATGCGACATGATAACCGATGTCGGTCCTGTCACATATCCGGCATATGACAAGACATCGGTAGAGGCAAGATCGGCGCTTTACGAACGGATTTCAAAGCCGGTGAATGAAAAAATTGTCAGAAAAGATATCGAGGACCACGAATTCAAAAAAATGAAATACGGGAGGCAAAAATGAGCTTGAAACAACAGCTTGACGAAGTGAACGCGGATATTGCGGATTTGGAACCGAAATACGACGAATTCGCAAGATCGCTTCCGGACATTATCGGAGAAGAGCCGGGCCAGAGAACCGCGAAAATGGAAACCGAAAGAAAGGCCAAATTCTCTGAACTCGACAAACTCTATGAACGGAAAACGGCTCTTGAAACGGCGTACAATGACGAACTTAAACACCGGACAATGAGGGCCGAAATGTCGGCGGTGAAGGGAGAATCCGGGGCGGCCATCCGTGACGCGGTGTCCGGAAGCGGGGTTCAGGTCGCCGACAAGCCGATTTACGAGGGCCCGCTATCGTTTGCGAGGGCATGCCAGGACATCGCCTATGCCCGGATATATTCGGACAAAAGAGGCGACTTCGCGCGCAGGAATCTTGAAAGATATGTTGAACGCCAGATCAACATGGCTTTGCAGTCCCGCGCTGCAGGCTCCCCGTCATACAAAGAATCCGTATATGAGGACGGTGGAATTTGGATGCAAACCGGAACGACAACGAGGATGATTGACAACGCCTACAACAACTCCGTTGTTCTTGCCCGTACCGACCGCCGAACCATGACCGGAGCGCAGAACAAACTTGACGTTATCGCGGTAAACGAGACCAGCAGAAAAGACGGTTCAAGGGCCGGAATTCGGTGGTATCCCGAGCATGAGCTTGACGAGTTGACGGCGAGCAAGTCGTCATGGGACAAGATTTCCATTGAGGCTATCAAGCTGATGGCGGGAACTTTTGCCAGCAACGAGATTCTTGATGACGTGGGCATGATGGCCGGCGAAATCAACCGGCTGGTCGGTACCGAGCTCAACTTTGCCCTTCAGGTCTACGGATTCGATGGGCTTGGGGCACCCGATCCCATGCTTGGACTCATGAAAAGCCCGGCAAAAATCGAGGTTGCAAAAACATCGACGCAGGGTGCCGGGACCGTTGTGGCCCAAAACATTTTCGACATGAAATCCCGACTATGGCTTGCCGGACTTCAACGAGCCGAATGGTACTACAACCGGGAGCTTGAACCACAGTTCCGCCAGCTGGTTATCCCGACTGGAACCGCATCCGGCCAGCTTATGGAGTCCATGTGGCAACCGGCAAGGGATGGGAAATCCGCCTATCTTGACGGCATTCCGGCCTATCCGATTGAGCAGTGCGAGATTCCGGGAACTCCCGGAGACCTTGTACTCAATGTTCCTGGAGAATACCTGACAGTCACGAAGGGCGGAATGGATGCCATGTCTTCAATGCATGTCCATTTTCTCCAAGATCAAATGACGTTCAGATTCAAAATTCGCGTTGGCGGAATGAGCCTTTGGAAAAAGGCGCTCACTCCGTACAAGGGAACGAAAACCACAAGCCCGATTGTAACGCTTGCCGTGCGATCTTAAGGGAGGGATAAAATGAATCAACACGAAATCGGAAGGGACCAAATCCATGTCAGCGCCGTTCTTCCCCAGACCGGTGCCGCAATCGGGGCCGGCGCTCCGATCAACATGGGCAAGCTGAACAAACTGGAGGTTCTTGTCACGCTTGCCTACGGAGCGGATGCCGACTGTGTCATCACGTTTTACGAGGCCGACAATGTGGCAAAGGACAATCCGGTGCTCATGACAAAAGAGTTTCAAATTCTGGCAAACACGGACGTGAGTCTGACAGAGGCTTTCACGCGCCAATCCGCTGCAGCCAACTACACAATCGATACGACTGCCGGTAAAAGCCAGAAAGTGAAATTTACAATTTATCCCGCCCAAATGTCGGAGGGAAAGCCTGTGCTTTACCCGAATATCGGGAACAGCGACGCGGCAAATCTCATCAGCGTCCACTATTTCGCCTGGCCCAAATTCGGAAACGATGTCAGCCTTTTGACGGATTAGGCAATGCGAATCGAAATGACAAAGCCCGTCCCCGGATATCCATATCCGGGGGCGGTTTCGACAACACATGAAAGGGCGTTCAATTTGATAATGAACGATTGCGCCGTTCCGGTCGACGCATCACAGGCTTTTCTTGACAGCATCGATGCCGAGAAAGCTCGGATAGCCAAAGAGTCAGGCCCGAAATCACAGAAAAGAAAGACGAAAACACGGAAAAAAAGCCAATGAAGAAATTTGTCATAATCGCGATTCTTTTTTTTGCGGTCCCGGCATGGTGCCAGACCGACGTTACGGCGCTTGCCCAGGGGAGCACAACGACGGTTTTCATAGCGTGGATTGCGGATGGGTCCGGGGGTGTGTCTGTGACCATTGACCGAACAAGCCCGACTGCCGAAAACCCGACCGGACTTGATCTCAAAAAAGCGCTTTACGGGTTGTTGTGCGTCAATGCCGAAACCGTCCCTGGAGATGATCCAGCCCCGCTTGATCTTTACGACGTGGTGATAACAGACGGGCACGGATGGGACGTTTTTGGAGGGGAACTGATGAACAGATCGTCGACGCTTGCGCAGGTCAGGTCTCCCGTAATCGGTGCCGGTACAGGTTTTGTGTACGGAGGGTTTCCGATCCGCAACACTTGGACGGTGACGATTTCAAACGCCGGGGTCGGCGGGTCCGGACTATTGGAGATTGTGTTCCGATGAAAAAATTTTGCATACTGATTTTTTTGTTTCTCCCGGCCATCGCGTCGGCCCAGTTTTTGTATTCGTCTCCACCCGGAGGAGGCGGCTCAGGCGATATGGCAACGTCGGTATATGACCCGCTTGGAGGTGCCGCCCAGGTAGCCTTTGCAACCGATGTTCCGGCAAACGGGACCGCAGCCGGCCAGTTGACTTTCTGGGATGGTGCGAAATGGGATCACAGCGAAACCAACAAGCTGTTTTACAATGAAACGCTGTCTCAGTTGGAGATAACGTCAACAACCGCCCCGCAACTTGTTTTGTCATATGATGGCGACAAGCGAGCCACATTCCGGGTAAATTCGTCGGGATATCTCGATATGGACAACACCGGTGGGATAGGAATACGCTTTCTCGATTCAATAGGCGTCGGCGTAAATCCTGTAAGCACAAATAGAGTCTACTCAAGATTCCAGACGTCTGTCCCAGATGCCGTTTCGTATTATGCCGGATATTTTGACAACCAGTTTTTGCACAATTCGGGAACGCAGGGCGGAATACAGTACGCCCAGTTTTTGAGAGTGCTCAATACAGGGGCTGGGACACTGAACGACGCCAGGGGATTTTTCGGCGGGGTGTACAATACAAGCGCCGGGACAATCATAAATGGCAGCGCCCTTGTCCCCTATGTGCAAAATGCCGGGACAGGGACAATAACAAACGCATCCGCGCTTTTGGCGAGCGTGGCGAACCTGTCGTCGGGAACGATTGGGGACGCACGGGGGATCACCGTCAAGACCATCGAAAACAATGGAACGATGCCCGTGGGTACCGGAATTTATGTCCAAAACCAAAACGAGGCCGCAACAAACTATGCGATATACACAAACGACGGTCCAGTTCGAATCGGAGACGACACCGATGTTGACGGCATTCTCGATGCAGACTCGGTTCAGATTTCAACGTCCATAACGCCAACGCTTTTTGGAGCGCATCAGGACAACTGGAACCCTTCCGGCATGGATTCGGTAAGGATCATAAGAATGGGTACCACCGGTGGAAATTTCGAGCTTCGTGGCCTGAATCCAATATCCGACAGAGAATTGATTTTGTACAACCACTCCGGAGGAACAATCAAAATTGTTTCGGAGAGCATAACGTCCAGCGCCGCCTGGAGGTTTGCCATGTCGGGCGATCTTAATATCAAAAAGTATGATTCCGTAAGAATATGGTATGATCCAAACACAGAAACCGGGCGATGGGTGAGCATCGGCCACAGCGTAAATTGAGGAGTCCAAAAAATGAAACAAATATGTATCTGCCTTGTTGTTCTTTCCATTGCCCTTACCGCGTCGGCCGCGTTGATCCAAACACAGAAACAGACGTATATCGACGATATGCGCCAACTTGCCGAAAAATTTGACGGGCTTCGAACCGAAGCTGCCGCGATGACGCAAAAATGGAATTCTCTTGGATTCACAACCGGTGGGGCCAACGAATTTACGCAGTTGGACATTGACGGCCCAACTGGAGAGTATCCGTATGCCGGGCTTACTGTTGCCGAGCTGACCGCCTGCGTAACAACGGCCATGGCGTTTGAAACCTGGTATGACGCCGGGCACGATGACAACATGCAAAAAATCAGACGATGAATCTTGGCCCCAAAGACATACAGATACTGATAGCGATGGCTGTCGGCATCCTTTCGATTGTCGGTTCGATTATACTATGCGCCAAGACAATCGGAAAGTTGATAGTAAAGGTCAACAGCGCATCCGAAAAGGTGGACGCTCTCAAATCCGCGCTTTACACAGACGGAAAAATCAAGTTTGTTGAAATACCGGACTGCATGCGCCATAGAGCAGAATTTGAGAAAATGATCAATTCGGCCATAGAAACGGCAACTCTCAGAATGACAAGAACAATCGAACAGGATTTCCAGGCAACCATCGAAAAGCTCCATGACAGATTGTTGAGGGATAGAAAATGACGGAAATCTGGGGGTTGGTAACAGTTTTGATTGTCATGGTTTTTGCCGTTGCGTTCCCCCTCTACTTTGTCTGTTTCCGTATGCTCAGAAGTATACGGATAAGAATAGAAAGCAAAATCGACGAGGCGATGGACATCCAGAACAGCGACCTTGCCAAAAAAATAAAGACACTCCAGATCGACATGAATGAAATGAAATCTGAAATAAGAACATTGAGAACGATGGCGGCGCTTGTAAACAGGACTCCGCTACCTGATTGCATGGAGACAAAACAATGAAAAAACTTTTTGCGATATTGGCGGTCATACTTTTTTGCCTTGGAGGATGCGATCCGATATTTGCAGACCAACTGTGGATTGGCGGGCCATCGTCCGACATCTATCGTGACAACCCGCCCGGCCCTGCGTATCCGAAACCGGCAAACGGTGGTTGATTTGAGAAATATATCAAAAAGGCTGTCAAGATTTCTGGAAATATTTCCTGGAATGGGGAATTTCCCGAAAATGCCAAAATGGGCGACAACGTTTGACAGGGACGGAAATCTTGTCGTCTACAATTGGATGGAAATTATATGACGACTCTGGAAAATTTGGTTCTGGTCATAATGGTTGCCTTGTTGTTGGCTGCCGTTTTGTTTGTTGCCATGTTGTCGCTGAAAAAAATCACAAAATATTTGACGCTTGAAGAAATCGAGCATGAAAAACGAAGAGAAGAAATTTCCAGACGGAGAAAGGCAATGGGATAAATGCTGATCTGGGAAACCATACGCGGTCCTGCTGAAATTCCAATCACCGTTGCGGATGTCAAGCGCTGGATTTTCAGGGATACCGATTTTTCAGAGGACAATGACCGAATCCATCCGCTTGCAATGGACGCGGTGGAGGCGTTTCAAACCCAGTCCGGGCTGATGATATGCAATCAACGCATTAAATGGCATCCGTGGCGGTTCGGAAACCAGAACCCGGAGGTGTGCTCTGGGTATGCAATGTGGATGCCATTCGGGAACAATTCGGAGGTTGTGGTCGAATATATTGACAGTGACGGTATCCTACAGACGTTTCCGGCGACCGATTACAGGGTTGTGAAATGCGAGAACAGCAATCATCTTTTGACGCTGGAGCATGAAAAGGAATGGCCGTCCGACGTTCATCCGACAATGATCGACGCGATATCGATAATTTTCGATTGCGGTTGGCCGGTTGGCGATTTGTGGCTTGCCGGCCATGATTATGTTGCCGGAGACATGATACTGCCGACAAAGCTGAAACAAAGGGGAATGGCGTACATATGCGATGTTGCCGGAAAATCGGGAACGGTCGAACCAGTTTTGACAACCGAAATCGGGGCAACAACGGCGGAAGGTCCGGACACGCTTGTATGGAAATGCTCGGGAAAAACGGTGCCAGCGGATATTTTTTCTGCGCTTCTGTCATATTGCGGGGAGAAAACAATTGAGACAGGAACAACCATGAAATATCCAAACTTGAACATTATACAGGCGGCATGGCAAGCAATAGTCACAAACAGGAGTTTGCATCTTGCTTAACCCGTCCGCATTCAAGCACGTCGCCAAAATCACAAGGCCGATGATATCCCAGGCTACAACCGGAGGCGATCCCGAAACAGTGTTTGCTGATGTCGTTCCGAAAATGCGGGTGATGGTCAAAACAAAGCGCTCATTTGAAAAACTTGTGTCCGGGACGTTTCGGGCATTGGATGGCTGGGAAATATGGTTCCAGAATCCGGGATATAAAACAGAGATCAAGCAGGGAGACCATATCACCGTGGTCAATTTTCGCGGGATGGACCGGGAGTTTATAATCGACGGATACTTCCCCCCGAATTGGGATCACGATGATTTTCACGTCACGTGCGAACGGGAAGTCACAAAAACGGCATGCTGAAAGGACAGAAAATGAAGGACGAAAACATAATGCATGGAACAGGAACAGACCGGGGCATAGAATCTGTTTTGATATCAGAGGGCCTTTTGATGGCATTGAAACTTTTTCTTCCGGCGCTGAAAGACGCGGCCAAAAAGTCTGAGAACAAATTTGACGACGTGCTTGTCGGAATTCTGGAGGCGCTGGTAAAATGATCCAAATTGATCGGGAATGGGCCAAGGAAAATATGCCGATGCTTTCCGCAAACATCAAATCGGAATGCCTGATAATTTGTCGTACCGATGACTGCCTGCACAATAATTACGCAACCTGCAATCTGAAATGTGTGACGATGCGGAATGCCCGCTGCGTGAATTTTGAGAGCATCGAAAAACGTGTCCCCGTGGATTGAAAAATGATCCTTGACGATCTTGAAAAACTGATTTTCGATTTTGCAGACGCAAACGGCGCCGACTGGCTTGCCCTGATAACCGGAGGGATATTTCCGGGCCGCGCTCCGGATTGCGCAGCCGGCCAGTCTCCGAAAACGCCATACTGCGTGTGGAACTGGGTCGGTGTATCCGACATCAGGACGGCAACGAATTTGAGGGACAGGGAGTACATTCAGTTTGTTTTTTACGGGACTGACCGAAAAAAAGTCAACGAAATCACGGAGGGCTGTGTCGATCTGTTCGCGGCATCTTTTTGGGATTTGAAAGACCTTAGCCCAGATTATCCCGATTTGAGAATGCGACACGGAGACCAGCCATATGTTCCGGCAACATATGACGACACCGACAAGAGTCGATTTGCGCTTTGGGTTGGCATGGCTCAATTTTACATAGACGCGACAAAAACAATGACAGAAACATAAAAATAGGAGAAAAAAATCATGGCAATCACAAATTGCGAACTTGACCGGGGCGAGGCGCTCGCATCGTCGGAAATGGCGATCCGGCTGTATTGCGACCTTGCCGACAATCTGAGAAAATACGTTATCGGGGTTACCGGTCTTAAACCTCCCATCGGATATGATCGGGGGGATGTTGCCGTTGACCAGGCAGGAACCCTGGGGTTCAATATTCCCACCCTTCCGCGCTTCCAGCCGATCACTGCAAAACTGGACTGGCAGCCCGGAGACGAGGAACATGCGAATCTGAGCAACTGGGGGCTTTGCGCAGATGATTTCAAAACAAACATCTGGCTATATGCCCGCCGGTCCAAAACCGACCCGACGAAGGATATTATCTGGATTCCGAACCATATCCAATATCCTAAAGGCGGATTTTCCGTAAAAACGTTCAGCATGGGCGAGCAGTCCGTCAATGGAAAATGGATGGTGGATTTTTCCTTGTTGACAAATATTCAGTGCATCACGGCGACCGTCCATCTTTTCGATGCGTCAACTCCGGATTTTACGTTCACGACAGGGGCAAACGACACCATCGTGAGGACAGCCGGATCATTCGTTGACGATGGAATCAAGGAGGGAATGAAGGTTTTTATTGACGATGAGGCTGCCGGAGTTTCCAACTATCGGAAAATCATCACCGTCAAAACCGTCGCGGCGCTGCTGATTACCGCAGAGGAGTCCGGTGTTCTGGCAGCCGATGCAGTTGGCGCTGCAACAACCGTGCTAAGATGCGGTTACCAACTATAATTTTCCGCGTGTCCATGTCGCGGAAACGCCCCGGTGTCAGATATTTTGTCCTTTCACTGACACCGGGGCAAACCAAAAAAACGAAAGGGCAAAACGAAAGGACAAAGAAATGCCACGGCTGTCAAGGAAAATAAGTGAAATCATCACCCTGCCGGATATGTGGAAATCCACATGGAACCCGAAAGTCTTCGATGAGGAAACCCAAAAAGAAAAGCCAATTTTCAAGGAGCTTCCGGAATACGAACTCGGTCCCGGAAAAGTGAAAATTTTCAGCCTGTCAAAAGAGGAACTTTCAGGAATTCACCAGAAATGCGTAAAGCAGACACTTGTGGGAAACAAGTTGTATCCCATGCTCGACCAGAGGGCCGTGCAGGAAGCCGAGTTTATCGAACGGCTTGGAGGGACTGATGGGTACTGGGAAAATTTCCTCGGTCCAGGCCCTGACGGAAAAGAAATCGAACTAAATTGTACAACGGAGAATCAAAGGCGTTTTGCCTATGACGACGGCCTCAGAACATTTGTCTGTCATTACGTCGGCCCACTTCTGGACAAGATCGCGGAGGGCAAGGCATCGGAAGAGGAAAAAAACTTGTTGATCTCGCTGCTTGGGCAACCGGTCGGCGGGAAAGGGTCAACGCAACCTGCCGGCGCTGTAGGGAAATAGTCTCAGAGCGTCTCGAATGGGGAAGCATTGAAGGCAACAAACCGGTGTGGCTATCGATGGGAGTCCCGTCACGGATCATTGACGGAATTTCCGGAAATCTTGGCCGCGACTATTCGGCCATGATGAATTTTTTCTGCAACGAGTGGCCGGGAAGAAACGGATGCTTGAACGGATGCATGGTTCGGGTGATGCCTGAAAACGGAGACGCCATTACCGTGTTCAATTTTGTCGGAGAGGGCGGAAGTTTTGAGAATGTGAATATCGAATCCGCAATCCGGATGATGGGAATCCCCACCCAAAACCAAAGGGAAACGTTTATGAAGGTCCGCATTCTGGCGGATGAATTTTTGAAAGGACGGAAATGAACGCAGCGTATTGTTGGCGAAAGGAACCGACGTTACTGGAAAGCCAAAATGGAAATGTTTTGTTCAGGATGTTTGAAAATTGCCACAAGCCATTTATCGTTGTCAGCGTTTACGGCGCGACGGCTCATTCCCTTTGTATGATTTCGACTCGCAGTTATTACCGAATGCAACGTAAACAGCTAAAAAACGAGGGCTGAAAAAATGATACCGCAAACAATATTGGAAGAAATCAAAGAGAAGGCTGCGAAAGACTGTCCTGGCGACTACGTAACGCAAAAACACGTAATTGACGCGCAAGTCCAGGCATGGGAAGAAATCGAAGAAGGGGCCTACTCGGAGAAAAACGTGTGGCCGCCTAAAATCGACGCCAAGGCGGAACTTAAGGCGATCAGGGCCGAGCTTCGACTTCCATCGAACGCATCTGGGGTTGGGATACTTCGGGCAATCAGGGACATCAAGGGGCATTCCAATCCCGAATTTGAGCAAGAATTTTTGGAAAGGGTTTCGAGACCGGATTTGGCCCTTAACGAATTTGCTGAAAATCTGGCCGGTCTTGGCGGAAGGCTTTGGGAAATCGAAAATATCCGTTCGCAAAAAATCAAACACGAATCCGAAATCGAGACGCTGGTTGCCGAACGAAACGGGATTGTGGGCCAGCTTAACGAAGCCGGGCGGTTTCTTGAAAAAACTCAGTGGAAGCCGGGCGGATTTGAGATTGGGGGTTGAAATGGCATATCTTCCGGAAAATATCGAACTGTCAAAACAGGCAAGAGAGGAAGTGGTGGCATTGATAATCGAACGGGCCGAACGGGAACACCCAAACGATTTCACGATGCAGGCATTTGTCATAAAGCAACAACTTGACGCGCTGGAAAGAATCGAAAAAATAAAGGTCGAATGGAATTTAAGAAAATGAACGCCGTTGACAGAAACGCCATAATTTTGGGACTTGTCTTTTTGGCCGCTCTGTCAATTTTCTTTGTACAAAATCCCGAAAACATCCTTGTAGGAACAATCGGAATTTTGGGAGGGGCTTTGACGCAAAAATAATGGACCCAATAAAAACGGCAACGGAATGGTTTGGGGACATCTTTGAGCGGGAGGTGATTGACGCGCTCAAAGAGGCTGTTGACGAATCCATCGGCCAGATTTTTGCTGATTCCCAGACAACCGTCAAAGTCAAAACCGGCCATCTGAAATCTACCGGCAAAACGCTTCCGGCGAAACTCGGACAGAAAGAGGTTTATGGCCGAATCCAGTATACCGCAAGATATGCCGTTTTACAGGAATTTGAGACAATGTGGCTTCGCAGGGCGCTGATAAAAAACGAAGCCGGAAGCCTACGGAATTTTGAGGGTAAACTCGGTCTCGGAGTTCGGAGAAAGAAAAAATAATGCCAAGGCTCGGAACGGCGGAGGTCGTCTATAAATCGGTGGGGCTGACTCAGCTCCGGAGCGACATCAAGGACAGTGAGTCCGCGTTTAAAATGGGCGCAACGGCGGCGGCGGCGTATGCCGTTGCAATCGCGGCGTCCATTGTCAAGATCGGGATGCCGTTTGAGCAGATGATTTTGAACACCGGGGCCGCGATGCGGGCGACCGAGGCAGAGTTCAAAAAATTGGAGGAGGCAGCACGTCTTGCCGGGGCAACAACCGAACACACGGCGACACAGGCCGCAGAATCTCTTCTGTACCTCGGAAAGGCCGGTTTGAGCGCGGGACAGGCAATCCAGGCCCTTCCGGGGATGATGAATTTTAAAACCGCAATCGGCAGCCTGATGTCACTTGGGCGGGCCACCGATGTCATAACCGACTCCATGACCGCCATGGGCCTGACCGTCAAAGACCTGGCCCATCTTACCGACCTTTTTATTGCAGCCTCAAACCGGTCTTCAACCGACGCTGCGAAACTCGGAGAGTCTTTTACAAAGGTCGCCGGAATAGCAAGGCTTTACGGAACATCCGTAGAAGACTTGACGGCGCTGCTTGCAATCCAGGCAAGTGCCGGCCTAAAAGCCGAGCTTGCTGGCACCCAGCTCAAAAACGCTTTTATACGAACAAGCCGCGCA
>Ga0316188_10000230_pt1 | contig 21619 bp, 18 predicted proteins | sample Phiworburrow1_MG_FD_204933 | JGI IMG/M metagenome (GOLD analysis project Ga0316188, IMG submission 204933) | Coastal sediment microbial communities from Maine, United States - Phippsburg worm burrow 1 | ecosystem: Environmental > Aquatic > Marine > Coastal > Sediment | place: USA: Maine... | reverse complement strand
AGGTCGCCCATGCGCCCACCCCAGCCGCGTGTCGCGCCTTCGGGGGCCAGCGCCTGCCAAGTGTTCTGCTGGTCGTTGTGCGAGAACAGGCGGGCCGGCTTGGGGTGCGCGCTCTGGCCATACTGCGCCTTGGTGGTCGGCGTCACCAACGGGCCGACGTTGGGCAGGATGGCCAGCCGCTTGTCGTTGTCGAACATCGCCTGCAGGCTGCCCATCATCGGGTGCAACGCGAAACTGCGGCCCTGGGCATTGGCCGGCGCGATCGGCAACACGCCACCCAGGCGCGCGGGTGAGCCGGCCGCGGCGCTCATCGCCGGCGCCGTGCCCGGCGCCAGCAGTGCGATCGAGTCCGGCGCCTGGCTGCGCACGGCGCTGTAGTTGGCCCAGGACGCGGCATCGGTGGGCAGCACCATGTTCAGCGAATCGTTACCGCCGAACAGGAACAGGCACACCAGCGCCTTGTGGTCGGGCGCCGCCTGCGCCGACGCCGCGCCCACCGCGGCCAGGTTCAGCGCCAGCGGCGCGGCCGCCGGGCCGAGCAGCGCACCCATCGCGCTGGCGTGGCGCAGGAACAGGCGGCGGGAAGCGTTGAGATGTGTCATTTGCGGACTCTGTGATTGGAGCAATGCAACCGCGAGCGGCGAGCAACGAGATCGAGCGGCGGCCGCGGAACCGGCTTCGCCGGACCGCTGGCGGCGCCCCCTTGAAGGGGAGCGCCGAAGGCGCTGCGGGGGCGGATCATTTCTGCACCTGGAACTCGGGCGAGATCAGCGCCAGGAAGATCGCCGCGTTGACACGGTTGCGCCTGGCGTCGTCGACCTGCTTCTGGTTCGAGCCGGTGCTGTTCAACACGGGGACGAGCATCTTCTCGATCGCACCCTGGATCTCGACCTTCAAGGCCGCGGGCATGGTGCCCGCCATCAGCCTGGCATTGATGCGCTCGACCAGCGCGGGCGGCTGTTCGGCCAACGCCACCTCGGCGCTGAAATCGGCCTGCAGGTCGCGCCGGCTGGTGCTGCTGTTCCACTGGCCCACGCCCTGCGAGACGTTGTCGCGCATGTAGTTGACGTAGCCCGCGGCGCTGGTCTCGTACGCGATCTGCAGCTCCGGCGTGGCCAGCCGCGACGCTGCCGCCTCGGTGCCGGGGGCGACGTAGCCGGGGCGATAGAAGTTGAAGACCGAGGGCGAGCGCATCGGCGTCTGGCCCAGCGCGCTGCCCGGGTTGTCGGTGTTGCCAACGCGGAAGTTGCCGCTGTCCGAGGTGAAGCCGAAGGCGCGCAGGAAGGCCGACAGCTTGAGCACCGGTTCGCGCAGCTTGCCCTGCGTATCAGCCATGCTTCGCGCTTCGGTGTGCAGCAGCACGGCACGCAGCATCGCCTTCATGTCGCCGCCCGAATTCCTGAACGCCGCACCGACGGCGGCCACGTACTGCGGGCTCGGGTTGCTGGTGACCAGGCGCTGGATCATCTGCCGGCCGACGAAGGGCCCGATGTTCGGGTGCGCCGCCAGCGCATCGAGCGCAATCCGCAGGCTGGTCTGCGGGTCGGACATCGACTGCGCGGCGATGGTCGTGCCGAGGAACTTCTTCTCCTCGCTGGAGTGGTACTGTGGATAACCGAGCATCGCGTTGAAACTGCGGTCGGGGTCGGAGTTGCCGTTGGCCGAGCCACTGAAGAAGCAGCTGTTGTCGGGCCACTCGGGGCAGGACCAGCTCCAGCCGGTGAACACCTTGGCCAGGCCGGCCACATCGGCTGCCGAATAGGTCTCCAGCGGCTTGCCGGCGTCGGTGCGCGCCGTGCCGTCGGGGTTCAGTTCGACCAAGCCGATCGAGAACAGCTGCATCACCTCGCGCGCATAGTTCTCGTCAGGCACGCGGCCGGTGCGCGGATCGGCCTTCTGGTTGCGCAGGTGCGACAGGTATTGGCCCATCAGCGGGTGCCGCGAGACGGTCTCGAGCAGCTCGCGGTAGTTGCCCAGGCCCTTGTCGCCGAGCATGTCCAGCCACGCGGCCACGGCGCGCGGGTTGTTGCCGACGGTGTCGTCGGCCATCGAGATCACGAACACCTGCGACAGCGCGTACACCCAGCGCTGGCGCAGCTGGTCCTCGCCGGTCAGCGCCTGGCGCCAGAAGGACTCGAAGACCTGGTCCTGCCCGGCGCTGCTACTGGGGTTGGCGGCCTTGATGGCGGCGTTGGCCGCTTCCCATGCCGCCCGATGCGAGGTTGCAGGCTTGGCCAACTGCTCGTCGATCCAGGCGCTGTACCCGATGGCCATGACTCGATCGATGTCGGCATCGGTCGGGCCGAAGGTGGCCTGCGTGAGAAAGCGCGCCGCCTGCTCGCGGCTGGACGGCTTTTCGCTCACGGCCGCTGCGCCAGCGCCGCTGGCGCCTTCGTCCGCACCGCCTGCGTCGCCACCCCCGCCGCCGCAGGCTGACAGCACCGCGGCCGCGCACAGGCTCAGCAACGCCAGCGCGCTGCGCGCACCGGGCCACGCCTTCGAGCCAATCACTCGCAACTTCGTCACATCGATCCCCAACGACGCGCCCGGGCGCGGAGTGCGGGCATGCCGGGTGCATGCCTGGGCGGCCGGGTCTTATCGGCAGCGCGAAGGGGTGCTGTGTATCCGCCGGTTGCCGCTGGCGCCGGGGCTTACGGCTGCTTACCGCAGATACGGTTTCAGCCTTTCCGGCTACCGGCTACAGCACTGGCGCCAGGTGGCGTTGCGCCGTGGCCGCATCCATGCCCTGCCTCGCGGCCCAGACCTGAGCCTGGTCCTGCCCGATGCGCCCGACATTGAAATATGTCGCATCGGGGTGCGCCAGGTAGAAGCCGCTGACGCTGGCCGCCGGCGTCATCGCCAGGCTTTCGGTCAGGCCCATGCCGATGTGCTCGGCCTGCAGCACGCGGAACATCTCGCGCTTGACGCTGTGGTCGGGGCACGCCGGGTAGCCCGGCGCGGGCCGGATGCCGCGGTACTTCTCGGCAATCAGTTCCTCGTTGCTGAGCCGCTCGTCGGCGGCGTAGCCCCACAGCTCGGTGCGAACCCGCTGGTGCAGCCGCTCGGCGAAGGCCTCGGCCAACCGGTCGGCCAGCGCCTTGAGCATGATCGCGGAGTAGTCGTCGTGATCGTCGGTGAACTGCTTCTCCTTCTTGTCGACGCCCAGGCCAGCGGTCACCGCGAACAGGCCGATGTAGTCTGGCTTGAGACCCTTGGGCGCGATGAAGTCGGCGAGGCAGCGGTTGGGGCGTTTCAGCTTCTCACCGTCCGGGCCATCGATCACCGGCCGCTCGGTCTGCAGGCGCAACGGCGACCAGCTCATTGCGACCTCGCGGCGCGACTCGTCGCTGTAGATCTCGATGGTGTCGTCGTCCACGGTGTTCGCCGGCAGCAGCGCGATCACGCCGTTGGCCTGCAGCCAGCGCCCCTCGATCAGCCGGTGCAGCAGCCGCTTGCCGTCGCTGAACACACGCTGCGCCTCGCTGCCGACCACCTCGTCACGCAGGAGGTCCGGGAAGCGCCCGGCCAGGTCCCAGGTCTGGAAAAACGGGCCCCAGTCGATGCATTTCGCCAACTCGGCGAGGTCGTAGTTGCGGAACTCGCGCCGGCCGATGAAGCGCGGCGTCGGCGGCTGGTAGCCCACCCAATCGATCGGCGTCTTGTTGGCACGGGCAGCGGCCAGCGACACCAGCGGCGTGACCTTCTTGTTGGCGTGCAATTCGCGCACCTTGGCGTAGTCGGCTTCCAGTTCGGCCACGTAGCGTGCCGCGCGCTCGTCCGACAGCAGCTCGGAGCACACGCCGACGCTGCGCGAGGCGTCGGGCACGTAGACCACCGCGCCGTCGTAGTGCGGAGCGATCTTCACCGCGGTGTGCACGCGGCTGGTGGTGGCCCCACCGATGAGCAGCGGGATCTTCTTCATGCGGAAGTAGTCGTCGCGCTGCATCTCGGCGGCGACATGCTGCATCTCTTCCAGGCTTGGCGTGATCAGCCCACTCAGCCCGATGATGTCGGCGCCCTCGACCTTGGCCTTGGCCAGGATGTCCTGACAGGGCACCATCACGCCCATGTTGACGACTTCGAAGTTGTTGCACTGGAGCACGACGGTGACGATGTTCTTGCCGATGTCGTGCACGTCGCCCTTGACGGTGGCGATGACGATCTTGCCTTTCGGCTTGGCCTCGCCGCCACCGGCGATCAGCAGCTTCTTCTCCTCCTCGATATAGGGCAGCAGGTGGGCCACCGCCTGCTTCATCACCCGCGCGCTCTTCACCACCTGCGGCAGGAACATCTTGCCCTGGCCGAACAGGTCGCCGACGATGTTCATGCCGGCCATCAGCGGGCCTTCGATGACGTGCAACGGCCGCCCGCCATCGGCGCGGATGCCCTGCCAGCATTGCTCGGTGTCCTCAACGATGAAGTCGGTGATGCCGTGCACCAGCGCGTGGCTCAGCCGTTCGGCCACGCCGCCGCTGCGCCAAGCCAGTCGCGTGCTGTCGTCCTTGGCCGCGCCCTTGGCGCTTTCGGCGATCTCGACCAGCCGCTCGCCGGCATCGCGGCGGCGATTCAGCACCACGTCCTCGACGCGCTCGCGCAAGGTCGGCTCCAGGTCGTCGTACACGCCGACCATGCCGGCGTTGACGATGCCCATGTCCATGCCGGCGCGGATCGCGTGGTACAGGAACACGGTGTGGATGGCTTCTCGCACCGGGTCGTTGCCGCGGAAGCTGAAACTAACGTTCGACACGCCGCCCGACACTTTGGCACCGGGCAGGTGCGCCTTGATCCAGCGCGTGGCCTCGATGAAGTCCACCGCGTAGTTGTCGTGCTCCTCGATGCCGGTGGCGATGGCGAAGATGTTGGGGTCGAAGATGATGTCCTCGGCCGGGAATCCGACTTCATCGACGAGGATGCGGTAAGCCCGCTCGCAGATCTGCGTCTTGCGCTCGAAGGTATCGGCCTGGCCCTTCTCGTCGAAGGCCATCACCACCGTGGCCGCACCGTAGCGGCGCACCAGCCTGGCCTGGCGCTTGAACTCGGCTTCGCCCTCCTTCAGCGAGATCGAGTTGACGATGCCCTTGCCCTGGATGCACTGCAGGCCGGCTTCGATGACTTCCCACTTCGAGCTGTCGATCATGATCGGCACGCGCGCGATCTCTGGCTCCCCGGCGATCAGGTTCAGGAATCGCACCATCGCGGCCTTCGAATCCAGCATGGCCTCGTCCATGTTGATGTCGATGACCTGTGCCCCGTTTTCCACCTGCTGGCGCGCCACGGCCAGCGCCTGCTCGAACTCGCCGTTCAGGATCAGCCGGGCGAAGGCCTTCGAGCCGGTGACGTTCGTACGCTCGCCAATGTTGACGAACAGCGATCCGGCACCGATGACCACCGGCTCCAGGCCGGACAGCTTCATCGGGGGGACGGGATTGCGGTGGGGCGTGTCGGTCATGGCGCGGCGGCTTTCAGCAGGCCGGGCAACTCACCACGGCCGATAGGCGGGTGAGCGCGGTTGACGACATAGCTTCCCAAGCCTGGCAACCGTCGATGACCTCGACGCGGCTGTCGCAACGCTCCTTGGGGGCGGGCGAATTGTGCCTGATGCACCAGCAGGCTGCACCCGCCCGGCGCGCCGGCAGCCGCAGAAATCGGCTAGGGCCCGCGGGGCTCGCTCGGTGTCTGCGCAGGCAGTTCGCGCGCCTCGACGTCGACGACCTCGCCGGCGCCCGGCGGCGCGGCCGAGCGGCCCGAGCCAGGGCGCCCGGGCCACTCGCCCTTGCGCCACATGAACTTCACGCCCTGCGGCTTGCGCCCGCGCAACAGCGCGAAGAGCATCACAGTCAGGCCCACCACCAGGCCGATGAGCAAGGCACCGACCATCAGCAGTGCGCCGAACAACGCCACGACGAAACGCGCGGCCGCCGACAACGCGGCGCCAAGCGCGGACAAGGGGCCATCCGATCGACTGTTCATGGGATCCATCTGCATCGGAGTGTACGGGCGGCGGGCAGTTCCCCAACCCGTCGCGGCGCCGGCATGCAGGCCCTGGATCGGGCTTCGGCAAGATCCGCGACCTCGCGTCATCGACCGCAACTACAGGACAAAAACCTGTCCGACGACGAAGTCGTGGTCAAGACGCCGCCCGAGAAGGAACGCGACACCATCATCCAGTTCAAGGACCTACAGAACCAAACCAAGACCCACATCGAGAAGTTGACGGCGTACGGGCTGCAACTTGGGCGACGAGCTGAAGACGAAGGGTGTGGGCCAGAAGGTCGACGACCTGGGGGCGCAGCAGACCAAGCTTCACGACGCCGTTGAAGCAGTGATCGCCGACGGCAAAGCCGCGTGCAACAGGCTGGCGAGGAAGAGCAGACGCAGCGGCTCAGGCAGCCAGCAGGCCGCTGAACAGCGGGTCCTGCCGGCTGCGCGGCCGGTAGGCGCCGACGCGGCGCGCGATGTCGGCGATGTGCTCGGGCGTCGTGCCGCAGCAGCCTCCGGCCAAGTTGATGAAGCCGCTCTTCGCGAAGCCCTCCATCAGTGCACCGGTGACCTCCGGCGTCTCGTCGAAACCGGTCTCGCTCATCGGGTTGGGCAAGCCGGCGTTCGGGTAGCAGCTGATGAAGGTGTCGCCAGCCAGCTTGGACAGCTCCTCGATGTACGGACGCATCAGTGCCGCGCCGAGCGCGCAATTCAACCCTACGGCCAGCGGCCGGGCGTGACGCACCGAATGCCAGAACGCACCCACCGTCTGCCCCGACAGGATGCGCCCCGAAGCATCGGTGACCGTGCCCGAGACGATCACCGGCAGCCGCTCGCCGCTGTTTTCCATCAGCTCGTCCAGCGCGAACAGCGCCGCCTTGGCGTTGAGCGTGTCGAAGACGGTCTCCACCAGGAACAGGTCGCAGCCGCCTTCGAGCAGACCCTCGGCCTGCTCTAGGTAGGCCTGCCTCAGCTGCTCGAAAGTGACGTTGCGCGCCGCCGGGTCGTTGACGTCCGGGCTGATGCTCGCGGTGCGCGGCGTCGGGCCGAGCGCACCGGCCACGAAGCGCGGCTTGTCCGGCGTGCTGTAGCGGTCGCAGGCCTCGCGCGCCAGACGTGCCGCAGCCAGGTTCATCTCGCGCGCGTGCTCGCCCAGGCCGTAGTCGTCCTGCGCGATGCGCGTCGCACCGAAGGTGTTGGTCTCGACGATGTCGGCGCCGGCCGCGAGGTACTGCTCATGGATCTGCCGGACCAGCTCGGGGCGCGTGAACTGCAGCAACTCATTGTTGCCCTTCAGGTCTTTCAGGTGATCCTTGAAGCGCTCCCCGCGGTAGTCGGCCTCGGTCAAGCGCAAGCGCTGGATCATCGTGCCCATCGCGCCGTCGATGATCAGGATGCGCTGCTGCAACAGTGCCGGCAATGCGGCACCGCGGGTGTAACAAAGACGGTCGGGATCCATCCGCGAATTGTAGGCACGCACGTCTGGGTGTCCCGAGAGCGCAGGCGCTGTCGCCGCAGCGAGTGCGCACGATCAGCGCGACTTGCGCATCCGGCGCCGCGACGCGGTAGGCTATCCGCGTCGAGCTACTCATGCGAAAGTCACGTGTCGGCGCCTGCGCCGGCAGCGGGCGTGCGTGATCGGCCCGCCCCGCTGCCCGCTGGGCCGGGCTAAGACCACGCCAGAGCAACCAGGACATGACCGCCTCTCGAACCGCCCAGGAAGGCACGCCGGAACAGACGCTTCGGCGCCTGCTGCACGCACGGGGCCTGCGCTTCGCGCTGCGCCCGCGCGACTTGCCCGGCGACCCCGAGCTCGTGCTGCCGAAGCGCAAAAGCGTCGTCTTCGTGCAGGGCTGCTTCTGGCACGGCCACGATTGCGCTCAAAGCCGCGCCGCGCCGAACTTCAAGGTGGGCGCCTGGGCCGAGAAGATCGCCGCGAACCGCGCGCGCGATCGGCAGCAGCAAGCCCAGCTGCAAGCCGCCGGCTGGCAGGTCGAGACGGTCTGGGAGTGCCAAGTCGGGCAAGCCGAGGCCATCGCCCGCCTGGCCCAGCGTCTTCGGCAGCGCTGAACGCGGCTACGAACGCACGAACCCGATCCCGCGGCGCTGGCGCACCTCTGGCTTGACGCGGTGCTCGCCTTCAAGCTGTGCCAGGAATTCGTCGGGCTCGAAGGCCTCGCCGAGGATGTCCACCTGCCGCTTGACCGCGGCGAAGTCGCCGGGCACCAGCTGGTCCAGCGCCGCCAGGCGGGCGCGCTGCTCGTCGCCGAGGTGCTCGGCGACGCCGCCCAGCACCTCGGCGACGAAGAACCTTTCGCGCTGTACCGCCGTCAGCACCTGAAAGCGCAGCTTGAAGCTGAAGCGGCGCAACGCCGCTTCGTCCAGGTCGTCGAACAGGTTGGTGGTGCAGATGAACACGCCGGCGAAGCGCTCCATGCCCTGCAGCATTTCGTTGACCTCGCTGACTTCGTGGTGGCGCTCGGGCAGTCGTCGGCTGCGCAGGAAGCTGTCGGCCTCGTCGAGCAGCAGCACCGCGTCCTCGGCCGTCGCCTCGTCGAACATTCGCGCCATGTTCTGTTCGGTCTCGCCGACGTACTTGCTGGAGATGTCGCTGGCCTGGCGGATCATCAGCGGCCGGCCCATCGCCGTGGCAATGTGCTCGGCCAGCGCGGTCTTGCCGGTGCCCGGCGCGCCGTGGAAACACAAGCTGCCGTGCCCACAGCGCTGCAGCGCCTCGACGATGCGCGGCACCGCGAAGCGCGACTCCACATTCAGCAGGCTCAGGTCGTAGTGCGTGGCTACCGCGCGCGTGCCTCGCTCGCGGCTGCCACCCAGCGCCTTGTCGGCGTTGGCCAGCTGGCGCAGCACAAGCGCTTCGAAGCTGCCGGTCTGGCCCGAAGCACCGCTGGCCTGCGCCAGCTGCGCGAAGCGTACTGCGGTGCGGATCTGCGCCGGCGTCAGGCCATGCCGCTGCGCCAGCGCGGCCGCGAAGCCCTCGCTGACCGGTGCGCCCTGCAGCGCCCGCGCCACCAGGCCTTCGCGCGCACCAGGCGGCGGGGTCTTCAACAGCAGGTGGTACTGGAAGCGGCGCCGGAAGGCGGGGTCGATCTGCTCGATGCGGTTGGTCACCCAGATCACCGGCACCGGGTTGGTCTCGAGGATCTGGTTGACCCAGGCCTTGCCGCTGACGCTGCCCGAGGCACCGCACTCGCCGCTGTCCAGGCGCGCGATCAGCTGCGCAGCCTCGTTGCTGATTGGCGGGAACACGTCCTCGACCTCGTCGAACAACAGCGCCACGCCCTGCCCACCCTTGAGGAAGACCTGGCTGATCTGAAGGCTGCGGTAGCGGTCGCGGCCGGTCAGCGAATGGCCGTCGCGGTCGGCGTATTCCACCTCGTACAGCTGTAGCCCGGCAGCAGCAGCGCAGACCTTGGCCAGTTCGGTCTTGCCGGTGCCCGGCGGACCATAGAGCAGCACATTGACCCCGGCCCGGCGCTGCGCCACCGCGTTGCGCAGCAGCGTGCTCAGCACGGCCGCGTCCTCGGCGACGAAGGCGAAGTCGGCCAGCGCCAGCTCGCTGAGCGGCGCCGGGCGCGTGAACACGGCCATCAGCTCGCCCGGCTCGCGATATTCGCGCATCAGCACCGGCGGCAACTGCTCGCTGACCTTCATCAGGTCGGCCAGGTCAGTGATGTTGTGTTCGGAGATCAGGTTCTCGACCATGCCCACCCGCTCCAGCCGCGAGCCGGCGCGCAGCGCCTCGGCCACGTCAACGGCCTCGACGCCGGCCACCGCGGCGAGGGCGGCATAGGCCTCCTGCGCGCTGGACACCTTGAACTCGACGAGCAGCCCGCGCAGGTCGCGCTGGTAGCGCGCCAGCGTGCCATAGAGCAGCAGCGCCCGCTCGGCGGGGTTCAGTTGCAGCAGCCCGACCAGCGCGTCGATGTTCTTCTCGACCAGCGTCGCCTCGCGCCGCAGCTGCCGCTGCAGCCAGTCGCCGCTGGCGCCGAGCACGGCCAGCAGGTCCTTCGGCGAGTCCTTGACGTACTCGTCGATGTAGAAAAACAGGCTGCCTTCCTCATAGGCGCCTCGCCAGGCGCCGTAGCGGGCGATGAAGGCCTGGTCGCTCAGGCCCTCATGGCCGCGCCACGCGGCGTTGCCCTTGCAGCGCAGCCGCAGGTAGTCGCGCAGCCGGCCCAGTACAGCCTGCGGCCACACCAGGTGGCGGCCGATCAACGCGAGCAGGCTGTTGCAGTCGCGCCGCAGGTTGAAGCACCCGGCCTGGCGCAAGGTGAGCGTGATCACGAAGTGAGAGCACAGCCGATCGAGCAGCGGTGAACTCGCCAGCCCTGGCGATAACACCCCTCGCGCCTCGGTCTGGCCTCTGGCCATGCCACCCCCCGCCGCTGAGCCCCGTCGCGGGCCATCTTGGCTCACGCCAGCGCGGGCCGCAAGCCCCTGCGGCATGTCACGCCCATGCGCCGGCGGCGCTGGCCCTGCTCAGTGCAGCAGCACAGGCTGCTGCGCCAGCGTGGTGTAGGCAGCGATGTAGTCGTCCAGCGCCTCTTCGCTGGGGCCGGCTTCGATGATGGCCTGCACGCCGTCCTTGAAGCTCTGCGCCACCGCCCCCTCGATGAAGATGCCCTTGCGGGCGAACTTGTCCACGATCTCGACGCCGCCGCGCGCCGCATCGTCCGCGCCCACCGCGGGCACGTCGATCTGCAGCACCGTGAAGCTGTCCGAGTTGTAGAGCATCTGCATGGGAAACCCTCCTGTATTGACAGGTGGGAGCGAGCCGGCGTGTTTCAAGTCAGCCGGCAGCGGGTAGCGCTTCGATCGGCCGCAGCTCGGTGGGCCGGTCGTCGGGCACGGTGGTCAAGCGCACGCGCACGAACACGTGCCGGCGCTGCGGGTCGAGCCACAGCTTCACGCGTGTCATAGGGGCGGGTCGGCTCGCGCCGCAGGTGCAGTGCCTGTGCGGACGTGCCGTCGGGCTGCTGCAGTGTGTCGCGACCGCGCACCTCGAAGTGCCAGACCTCGGCATCGCCGCGCGGCCCCACAACGAACAGCGTCAGCCGCATGCCGTCGCGCGCCAGTGCCAGCTCGGCACCCGACGATGCCGGGCAACTGCAGCAGCCAGCCCAGCCTGGCCTACCCGCCACGCCACAGCGTGAACTCCAGCTGTGGGCCGGATAAGGTGATGCGACCGGCCTCGCGCTGGAAATTCACTGCACGCAACTCCTTCTCGCGGCGCCGCTCGACCATGCACAGCGGCGCCAGGCCGTCGGCGTCGACCGGGCCACGGCTGGTCGATCCGAGCACGGGGCATGCCCTGCAGTTCGGCGTCCATGCTCAGCTCGTAGCCCGCGCCGAGCCGGCGCCATGGCAAGGTGGCGCGGGCTCGGGCAGCCGGGTGAAGTAAGCCGGCGGCGCAGGCGCCCGGGGCCTGCTTCTCGGGCCGTTACAGCAGACCGGCATGCAGCAGATGCACCGCCAGCGCGACCCCCACCCCGACAGCGGCGCGCCGCACCGCGCGCCACGGGCCTGGCGCAGGGGCCGCAGCGGGGGTGGCGGGCATCGGACAATGGTGCCATCAACCGGAAAGCTTCATGAAACTCGCCACCTACAAGGATGGTTCGCGCGACGGCCAGCTGCTCGTCGTCTCGCGCGACCTGCACACCGCACACCACGCCACGGGCATCGCGACCCGGCTGCAGCAGGTGCTGGACGACTGGAACTTCCTGTCGCCGCAGCTGGAAGACCTGTACCAGACGCTGAACCAGGGCAAGGCGCGCCACGCCTTTGCTTTCGAGCCGCGACTGTGCATGGCGCCGCTGCCGCGCGCCTTCCAGTGGGCTGATGGCTCAGCGTTCCTCAGCCACATGCAGCGGCTGGCACGGGCCCGTGGCGGCGAGGCGCCCGCCGACTTCCTGGACGCGCCGCGCATGTACCAAGGCGGCAGCGACGACCTGCTCGGCCCGTGCGACGACGCGCGCTTCGCCGACCCGGCCTGGGGCATCGACTTCGAGGCCGAACTGGCGGTGGTTACCGGCGACATCGCGATGGGCGCGACGGCCGAGGCCGCGCTGGAGGGCGTGCGCCTGCTGATGCTGGCCAACGATTGGAGCCTGCGCGAGCTGGTGCCGGCCGAGCTGGCCAAGGGTTTCGGCTTCCTGCAGAGCAAGCCGGCCACCGCCTTTGCGCCGGTGGCGGTGACGCCCGACGAGCTGGGCGGCGACTGGCTGGGCGGTCGAGCGCGGCTGAACGTGCAGATCGACTGGAATGGCCGGCGCTTCGGCCGCATCGACAGCGCGGCCGAGATGGGCCTGCACTTCGGCCAGCTGGTCGCGCACCTGGCACGCACGCGCAACCTGCGCGCAGGCAGCATCGTCGGCAGCGGCACCGTCAGCCAGGCCGACGCGGCGCACGGCTTCGGCTGCATCGCCGAGCGACGCGCCTGCGAAGTCGCCGACGGCGGCAGCCCGAGCACCGCATACATGGCCTTCGGCGACCGCGTGCGCATCGAGGCGCTCGACACCGAGGGCCAGAGCATGTTCGGCGCGATCGATCAGCTCGTCGCTGCGGCGGCCTGAGGTCCCGATGAACGAGCTGCCGCGCAGCCTGAAGGTCGTCACCGTCTGGCTGCTGGCCGGGCTGGCGGTCTTCCTGGGTGTGCAGGCCTTGCTGGCGCAGCAGCGCAGCACGCGCTTCGAGGTGCAGGGCGAGCTGGTGCAGATCCGCCGCGCCGCCGATGGGCATTACCACTGGCCGGCCACCGTCAACGGCGTCTCGGTGGACTTCCTCATCGACACCGGCGCCACGCGCAGCGCACTGCCGATGGGCTTGGTGCGCCAACTGAAGCTGCCCAGCGAAGGCACGGTGCGCTCGCAGACCGCCGGCGGCACTGCGCACGGCGAGGTGGTGCGTGCCGAGCTGGTGCTGCAAGGCGGCGTGCGCATCGAGCGGCTGCCCATCGTCGCGCTGCCGGCGTTGGGCTCGCCGCTGCTGGGCATGGACGTGCTGGGCAAGCTGGCCTGGAAGCAGTCCGATGGCGTGCTCAGCATCGACCTGCGCCGGGGCTCACGCTGAGGGCCCGTGCCTTTGCGGTCGCGCGCGGCGACGTGCACAATGGTCCGACCCCGTGGTCTCGACGAAGGAACGACATGATGGACCCGAACGCTTTCGCGAAGATGGTGCCCGGCTTCGATTTCCTGCAAAGCCTGATGCAAAGCGCCGGCCAGGCGGCGCCGGCCATGGGGCAGTGGATCGCACCGACGCTGAACCCCGAAGAGCTGGACAAGCGCATCGGTGAACTCAAGACCGTGCAGTTCTGGCTGGAGCAGAACGCCCGCATGATCAGCGTCACGGTGCAGGCGCTGGAGGTACAGCGCATGACGCTGTCCACGCTGCAGACGATGAACCTGCCGATGGCCGAACTGCGCAACGCATTGACGCTGCCGACCGCCTCTGCCGCACCGACGCCCGCGCCGCGTCAGCCGGCCATCTCACCGGCCCCGCCGCCACCCGAGGCGACGCCCGAAGCAGCCGCCGAAGCAGCGAAACCGACCCCGGGCGAAGCGCCTGCCGCAGCGTCGGTCAAAGCGTCTGCGGCCAAGCCGGCCGTGGACCCGATGCAGTGGTGGGGCGCACTGACCCAGCAATTCACCGAGCTGGCGACCAAGGCGATGCAGGACGGAGGCGCTCTCGCTGCGCGCAACCTGGCGGCCGCGGCCGAGACGGCACCGGCGGCTGCGGCCAAAGCCAAGCCCGCACCGAAACCGGCAACCCGGCGCGCGACGGCGAAGAAGCCAGCCGCCAGGGCGTCGCGCAAGCGCGCCTGATACGCGCGGCGCCGGCCATGCCGCCCTTCGTTGTCGGCCATGCCACCCACCCCGACTGGCGCATGGCGCTGTCGCTGGCAGCGGCTCAACTCGACGCCTCAGGTGCCGGCCGGCCGACGCCGACGCTGGGCTTCGTCTATTTCACCGACCACTACGCGGCCCAGGCCGATGCATTGCTGGCTGCGCTGCGCCAGCGCCTTCCGGCGCCGGCGTGGGTCGGCTGTGTCGGCGTGGGCGTGGCCGCCAGCGGCGTCGAGTATTTCGATGAACCGGCGTTGGTGCTGATGCTCGGCACGCTGCCGCGCGAACACTTCGAACTCTTTTCCGGCGCCCGGCCGCTGTCGCGCGCCGATACCTTCAGCGCGCTGGTGCATGCCGACCCGTCCACACCGGAACTGCCCGAGCTGCTGCTGGAGATGAGCCAGCGCACGCAGTCGGGCTACCTGTTCGGGGGGCTGGCGGCGTCGCGCAACGGCCATTGCCACATCGCCGATGGCGTGTGGCGCGGCGGCCTGTCGGGTGTGGCCTTCACGCAGGAGGTGGCGCTGGTGTCGCGCGTCACGCAAGGCTGTCAGCCGATCGGCCCGGTGCGCAGCATCACCGCAGCCGAGCGCAACGGCGTGCTGCAGCTGGACGGCGAGCCGGCGCTGCGCTGCCTGCTGCGCGACCTGGGCGCCACGCTCGACGAGCCGCGCACCCTGGTGCCGAAACTGCGCAATACGCTGGTCGGCCTGAGCGCCGGAACCGAGAGCATGCTGGCACGCGGCGCGCAATTCGGCGCCGACACGCGCGTGCGCCACCTGGTCGGCGTCGATCCGGCGCGCGAGATCGTCGCCGTGGCCGACCTGGTGGAGCCCGGCATGCGCCTGGCCTTCTGCAGCCGCGACGTCGAGGCGGCGCGGCGAGATCTGGTGCGCATCTGCAGCGAGATCCGCGAGGAGCTGACGCCCGAGGCACTGCCGCTGCAGGCGGCAGGTGGTGCGCCAGCCCGGCGCGGCCGTGCGGCCAGTGCCCCGGCCGTTCCACACTCGGCCACGCAGAGCATCGCCGGCGCGATCTACGTCAGCTGCTCGGGCCGCGGCGGGCCGCACTTCGGCGGGCCCTCTGCCGAGTTGAAGATCGTGCAGCACGCGCTCGGTGAGGTGCCACTGGTCGGCTTCTTCGCAGGCGGCGAGATTGCGCGGCACCACCTGTACGGCTATACCGGCGTGCTCACGGTGTTCCGCGCCGACGCGGTGTAGCGGCCATCACCCACACGCCGGTCAAAACCGTTGCGACCCCGTCGAAGCGCCTGCGCAGCGTAAAGTGCGCACCACGCCGCTGCAGGCTGCGGCGCGAGAGGACCCTGCCCATGAACGCGCCAAATGCGCCGCCCGCGGTGGCCACCAGTGAACGCCTAGCGCGCCAGGCCCAGGTGGTGGCCGTGCTGCAACCGCTGCTGCCGGCGCATGCGCTGCTGTGGCATGCCGAGGACACGGTGCCCTACGAGTGCGACGGCCTGACCGCCTACCGCCAGCAGCCGCTGCTGGTGGCGCTGCCCGAGAACGATGCCCAGGTGGCGGCGGTGCTGCGCTGCTGCCACGAGCTGAAGGTGCCGGTCGTCGCGCGCGGCGCCGGCACCGGGCTGTCCGGTGGCGCGCTGCCGCACGCGCTGGGCGTGACGCTGTCGCTGGCCAAGTTCAACCGAATCGTCAAGATCGACAAGCTGGCGCGCACCGCCACCGTGCAATGCGGCGTGCGCAACCTGGCGATCAGCGAGGCAGCCGCGCCGTTGGGGCTGTACTACGCGCCCGACCCGAGCAGCCAGATCGCCTGCACGATCGGCGGCAACGTGGCCGAGAACTCCGGAGGCGTGCACTGCCTGAAGTACGGGCTGACGCTGCACAACGTGATGGCGGTGCGCGGCTTCACGATGGAAGGCGAAGCGGTGGAGTTCGGTTCGGCCGCGCTCGACGCCGCCGGGCTGGACCTGATGACCCTGATCGTCGGCAGCGAAGGCATGCTGGCGGTGATCACCGAGGTCACGGTCAAGCTGGTGCCCAAGCCGCAGCTGGCGCGCTGCATCATGGCTAGCTTCGACGACATCCGCAAGGCCGGCGACGCGGTGGCGCAGGTGATTGCCGCCGGCATCATCCCGGCCGGGCTCGAGATGATGGACAAGCCGATGACGGCCGCGGTCGAGGGCTTTGTGCACGCCGGCTACGACCTGCAGGCCGAGGCCATCCTGCTGTGTGAGAGCGACGGCACGCCCGAGGAAGTGGATGAGGAGATCGGCCGCATGCTGCAGGTGCTGACGGGCTGCGGCGCCTCACGCGTCGAGGTCAGCAAGGACGAGGCCCAGCGCCTGAAGTTCTGGAGCGGCCGCAAGAACGCCTTCCCGGCATCGGGGCGCATCAGCCCGGACTACATGTGCATGGATTCGACCATCCCGCGCAAGCGGCTGGCCGACATGCTGCTGGCGATCCAGGCGATGGAAAGCAAATACGGCCTGCGCTGCGCCAACGTGTTCCACGCCGGCGACGGCAACCTGCACCCGCTGATCCTGTTCGACGCCAACGACCCCGACCAGTTGCACCGCTGCGAGCTCTTCGGCGCCGACATCCTGGAGACCAGTGTGGCCATGGGCGGCACCGTCACCGGCGAACATGGCGTGGGCGTCGAGAAGCTCAGCTCGATGTGCGTGCAGTTCTCTCCCGAGGAGCGCGAGCAGATGTTCGCGGTGAAACGCGCCTTCGACGCCGGCGAACTGCTGAACCCCGGCAAGGTCATTCCGCTGCTGCAGCGCTGCGCCGAGTACGGCAAGATGCACGTCAGGAAGGGGTTGCTGCCCTTCCCCGAACTGCCCCGCTTCTGATGGCAGACATGCTGGCCAACACCGAGGACCCGGCGCTGCAGGCGCTGGTCGAACGCGTGCAGCAGGCCCGCGCCGCACGCGCCAGCCTGTACATCCGCGGCGGCGACACCAAAGCCTTCTACGGCAATGCGCCGCGCGGCGAGCCGCTCGACGTGCGCGGGCTCAGCGGCATCAGCAGCTACGAGCCGACCGAGCTGGTGGTCACGGTGCGCGCCGGCACACCGCTGGCCGAGTTGGAGGCCGTGCTCGACGCGAAGGGCCAGTGCCTGGCCTTCGAGCCGCCGCGCTTCGCCGAGGGCGGCACCGTCGGCGGCATGGTCGCCGCGGGCCTGAGCGGGCCGTCGCGCGCCGCCGTCGGCGCAGTGCGCGACCACGTGCTCGGCGCCACGCTGCTCAACGGCAAGGCCGAGCTGCTGAGCTTCGGCGGGCAGGTGATGAAGAACGTCGCCGGCTACGACGTGTCGCGGCTGCTCGCCGGCTCGCTGGGCGTGCTCGGCATGATCTGCGAGGTCTCGCTGAAGGTGCTGCCGCGCCCGGCCGCGACGATCACGCTGCGCTTCGAGGTGGACCAGGCCACCGCCCTGCAGCGTCTAAACGAATGGGCCGGCCAGCCCTTGCCGCTGCACGCCAGCGCCTGGTGGCAGGGGCTGCTGGTGCTGCGCCTTTCGGGTGCCGCGGCGGCGGTGACCGCGGCAGCGCAAAGGCTCGGCGGCCAGACCATCGATCCAGCCCTGGCCGCGGGCTTCTGGGCGGGCCTGCGTGACCAGAACGACGAATTCTTCGGCAACGCCCGTGCTGCGATCCATGACGGCGCCACGCTGTGGCGACTGTCGGTGCCGGCCACCGCCGCGCCGCTGACGCTGCCTGGCGACAGCCTACTCGAATGGGGCGGGGCGCAACGCTGGTTGTGCAGCATGGCGCCGGCCGCGACGGTCCGCGACGCCACCGCCGCGGTGGGGGGCCACGCCACGCTGTTCAGGGGCAACGACCGAAGCGCCGGCGTGTTCGCGCCGCTGAAGAGTCCTCTGGACCGCATCCACCGCGAGCTCAAGCGGGCCTTCGATCCCGACGGCGTGTTCAATTCCGGCCGGCTCTATCCAGGCCTGTGCCCATGAGGCCGGGTCTGACCGCACCCGGTGGGCCCTGCCGGTGGTGACGGACGTGTCGCCGGCCAGTGCCGAAAGCATGCGCGACTACTACGCGCGCCGCGCCGCCTACTACGAGCGCGTGTATCACAAGCCCGAGCGCCAGGCCGACCTGCGCGCCATCGAGGCCTGGCTGCCGCAGTGCTTTGCCGGTCGAGACGTGCTCGAGATCGCCTGCGGCACCGGCTGGTGGACGCCGCATGGCGCGCGCGATGCGCGGTCGTGGCTGGCCACCGACCTGAACCCCGAGACGCTGGCCGTGGCGCGCGCCAAGATGCTGCCGGCCTGTGTCTGCCTGGCCGAGACGGATGCGTACACGCTGCACGGTCTTGAAGGCCGGCGCTTCGACGCCGCGTTTTCCGGGTGCTGGTGGAGCCACGTGCCGCGTGCGGAGCTGTCCGGCTGGCTGGGGCTGCTGCATGCCCAACTGCTGCCGGGCGCGCGGGTGGTCTTCCTCGACAACGCATTCGTACCGGGCAGCAGCACGCCGCTGTCGCGCCATGATGCCGGTGGCAACGGCTACCAGCTGCGCACGCTCGACGACGGCAGCGTGCACGAGGTGCTGAAGAACTATCCGACGCCCGACGAGGCGATCGCCGCCCTCGGGCCGCGTGCGCATGCGCCGCGGTGGACCCGCCATGCGCACTACTGGGTGCTCGACTATGTCTGGCAATGACGGAGCGCTGCCGTGCAGGCGCTGAAGGGCATGGCGCTGCTTCTGCTGTGCCAGTCGGCCGGCGAGGTGCTGGCGCGCGTCGCCCACCTGCCCCTGCCGGGGCCCGTGCTCGGGCTGCTGCTGCTGTGGCTGCTGCTCAACTGGCCGGCCGTGCGCCCCAGCGTGGCCAGCGCCGCCGAACCGCTGCTGTCGCACCTGTCGCTTCTGTTCGTGCCGGTTGGCGTGGGCGTGATCGTGCACGCCGGGCTCATCGCCCAGTACGGCGTGCGCATGCTGGCGGCCGTGCTGCTGTCGACCTGGCTGGCGCTGGCCGTGGCCGCGCTGGTGCTGCGTGCCTGCCTGCCACGCTCGCCCGCAGGCACGGACGAGGCCGCGCGCTGAGCCACGATGCTTGACTTTGTCGAACTCTGGGTCTATCTATCGGCGACGCCGCTGTTCGGGCTGACCGCCACGCTGGTCACCTACGTCTGCGCGCACACGGTGTACGAGCGCCTGGGCCACGCGCCCTGGGCCAACCCGGTGCTGTGGACGGTGCTGCTGCTGGCCGCGCTGCTCGAACTCAGCGGCACGCCCTACCCGAGCTACTTCTCCGGCGCGCAGTTCATCCACTTCCTGCTCGGCCCGGCGGTGGTGGCAATGGCCTGGCCGCTGTGGCAGCGCCGCCACGAGCTGCGCGCACGCTGGCCCGCGCTGCTGCTCGCCGCGCTGGCCGGCGGTGCAACCGCGGCCGGCAGCGCCTGGCTGCTCGGCCATCTGCTCGGCCTGCCCGACGAGGTGCTGGCCTCGTTGGTGCCCAAGTCGGTGACCGCGCCGGTGGCCATGGGCATTGCCGCCGAGCTCGGCGGCATCCCGGCGCTGGCCGCCGTGTTCGCCGTGCTCACCGGGCTGGCCGGCGCAGTCAGTGCCAAGTACCTGTTCGACGCGCTGCGCATCCATGACCCCGAGCTGCGCGGCTTCGCGCTGGGCACTGCCGCGCATGGCATCGGCGCGGCGCGTGCCATGCAGGTGCACCCCGCGGCCGGTGCTTATGCGGCGCTGGCGCTGGGTCTGCAGGTGCTGCTGGCTGCTCCGCTCATGCCGCTGGCCCGCGACCTGTTCGGCCATCTCTTCTAGCCACCGGCACGCTCCGAATCCACCATGCAGACTCAACTGTCCCCCGAGTTCAAGGGCACGCGCGACGGCGACGCGGCCGAAGCCATCCTGCGCAAGTGCGTGCACTGCGGCTTCTGCACCGCCACCTGCCCGACCTACCAACTGCTCGGCGACGAACTCGACGGCCCGCGCGGTCGCATCTACCTGATGAAGCAGGTGCTCGAAGGCGCGCCGGTGACACGCAGCACGCAGCTGCACCTGGACCGCTGCCTGACCTGCCGCAACTGCGAGACCACCTGCCCGAGCGGCGTCGAGTATGGGCACCTGGTGGACATCGGCCGCAAGATCGTCGAAGAGCGCGTCGAGCGGCCCAAAGGCGAGAAGGCGGTGCGCTGGCTGCTCAAGGAAGGACTGACCTCCGCGCTGTTCGGCCCGGCGATGAAGATGGGCCAGCTGGTGCGCCCCTTGCTGCCGGCCTCGCTGAAGGCCAAGGTGCCTGCTGCCGCCGGCGCGCGCGCGCGCATGTGGCCAACGCGCGAGCACCCGCGCAAGGTGCTGCTGCTGCTGGGCTGCGTGCAGCCGGCGATGATGCCCAACATCAACAGCGCCACCGCCCGAGTGCTCGACGCCGCCGGCATTCAGACGCTGGTGGCCGACGGCGCGGGCTGCTGCGGCGCGCTGCGCACGCACCTGAACGACATCGACGGCGGGCTGACCGACATGCGCCGCAACGTCGATGCGTGGTGGCCGCTGGTCGAAGGCCTGACCTCGGCCGGCAAGGTCGAGGCCATCGTCATGAACGCCTCGGGCTGCGGTGTCGCCGTCAAGGACTATGGCCATGCGCTGGCGCACGACCCCGACTATGCAGAGCGCGCCGCGCGCATCGCCGCACTGACGCGCGACCTGAGCGAACTGCTGCCCGAGCTGGTGCCGCTGCTGAAGCCGAAACTGGCGCTCCCCCGCCCGGCGGGAGCTCGGGAAGGCGGGGCGGCATCCACCGCCGTCGCACGTCGGTTGGAGCGCCTGGCATTCCACCCGCCGTGCACGCTGCAGCATGGCCAGCAGCTGCGCGGCGGGGTCGAGGCGCACCTGGGAGCACTCGGCTTCGAGGTCAGTGTCGCGGTCGCCGAAAGCCACCTATGCTGCGGCTCGGCCGGCACCTACAGCGTGCTGCAGCCCGAGCTGTCGACGCAGCTGCGCGATCGCAAGCTGGCGAACCTGGCACCGTTGCAGCCGCAGGCCATCGTCTCGGCCAACATCGGCTGCATCCAGCACCTGCAAAGCGGCACCAGCACGCCGGTGCGCCACTGGGTGGAGGTGCTGGACGAAGCACTGGGCTGAGCGCGTTGGCCCTTCGCGCCCGCCCGGCGCGCCCTATTGGCCGCCCTACTGGCGGTTGGCCTTGAAGTCGGTGAACACGCGCGTCTGCACCCGGCGCACGTCATTGGGGAGGTCGCGCATCACCGTCATCTTCTGGATGTCGCTCTCCGGCGGGAAGATGGTCGGGTTGGCGGCCAGTTCGGGCTTGACGAACTTCTTCGACGCGGCGTTCGGGTTGCCGTAGAAAACCTCGTTGGTCAGCGATGCGTGGATCTCCGGGCGCAGGATGAAGTTGATGAACGCGTGCGCCTCGGCGACGTTCTTCGCGTCCTTCGGGATGGCCATGCTGTCCAGGAACATCGTCGCGCCCTTCGGCGGGATCAGCGGCTTGATGACGAACTTCTGGCCGGCCTCCTTGGCGCGCCGGTTGGCGATGTTGAAGTCGCCCGAGTAGCCCAGCGAGACGCAGATCGTGCCCTGGGCCATGTCGTTGATCGGTCCGGGCGAGAAGATGCGCGTGACGTAGGGGCGCGCCGCCATCAGCACCTTGCGCGCGGCGTCGTAGTCTGCCGCCTTGGTGCTGAATCCGTCCTTGCCGGCGTAGATCATCGCCACCGGCACCACCTCGCTGGCCGAGTCGAGGATGTGGATGCCGCAGCCCATGAGCTTGGCGGCGTACTCGGGCTTGAAGATCAGATCGAGCGGGTTGTCC
>Ga0316188_10000229_pt1 | contig 21640 bp, 15 predicted proteins | sample Phiworburrow1_MG_FD_204933 | JGI IMG/M metagenome (GOLD analysis project Ga0316188, IMG submission 204933) | Coastal sediment microbial communities from Maine, United States - Phippsburg worm burrow 1 | ecosystem: Environmental > Aquatic > Marine > Coastal > Sediment | place: USA: Maine... | reverse complement strand
GCTGACGGCGATCACCGCGGCGGGATACGCCATCCTGGATCACGTCAACGACCTGCTCAATAATGTTAAAAATATCAACCAGGCGGCGCGTGATTTCAGCAACCACAATCGGGGTAGCCTGACGATCGCGACGACGCATACCCAGGCGCAATTCATTCTGCCGCCTATTCTGCAGCAGTTTTCCGAGCGTTATCCCAACATCGAATTGCGCGTCCATCAGGGCAATCCCAAATCCATGTGCAAACTCGCCGCCAACAACCAGGTCGATTTTGTCATCGCCTCGGAAGTCATCGACGAGCGCGGCGAACTGGTGACGATACCGGCTTACTACTGGAACCGGGCCATAGTGGTACCCCGGGACCACGAGTTGACCCGTGTCGACAACATTACCCTGGAGAAGCTGGCGGAATATCCCATCCTGACCTACATGCTGGGCCTGACCGGTCGCTCGCAACTGGACAAGGCGTTCCTGCGGGCTAACCTGCAACCCCGCGTGGCATTCACCGCGACTGACTCAGATGTCATCAAGACCTATGTCCGGCTGGGAATGGGGGCCGGCATCATTGCGGAGATGGCCTGCAGCGAGGAAGACAGCGACCTCTGTTACATCGACGCCAGCCACCTGTTTCCAGACAGCGTCATCAAGATCGGCTTTCGCCATTCACGCTACCTGTCTGCCTACCAGCTCGATTTTCTGCACATGATGGCATCCTATCTGGACCCGGAAACCATTCGCAGTGTGGTTGGCTCGAAGACCGCGCAGGCGCGCGAGAATCTGATCGAAAATGCCAGGGTACCAAGATTCAGGGAGATGCGGGCGGCCTCGCAGTAACTGGAGGCGATGGGTCAATGCTGGCCCGCAGGCAACAGCAGCTTAACCGAACTGATGCTTGTCCGGCGTGATCGTAACCAGGCTGTCTATGGACACCGGTTTGCCGACCGTGTAGCCCTGCACGTAGTCGACGTTGGCTTCGCGCAATTTTTCGAACATCGTGTCGGATTCGACGAATTCGGCGATCACCTCCATGTTCAGGCAATGGCCGACCTCGGTCATTGAGCGCACAAACACGAAACTCTTGTCATCCTCCAGAATATCGCGCACGAACTCGCCATCGATCTTGAGATAATCGACCGGAAACTGCTTGAGGTAACTGAAGGAAGACAGCCCGGTGCCGAAATCATCCAGCGAGAAGCGCACCCCGAGTTGCTTGATCGAATTGATAAATTCCACCGAGCGCTCGACATTGTCGACGACCGCGGTTTCCGTGATCTCGAAACACAGGCTACTCATATCGATTTTGGCAGCGATCAGGGTCTCGCGCAGGAAGTCATGGAACGTCCTCGAACCGATGCTGCGACCGGACAGGTTGATCGAAAACATGATCTTGCGGTCACCCTGCGGGTTTTCCTCGAGCCAACGGATTACGTTGGTTACCACCCAGCAATCGATACGCTCGATCAGGTTGTAACGTTCCGCCGGCGGCAGGAAGTCCCCGGGCGAGATGATGCTGCCATCGGGACTGCGGTAGCGAATCAGTACTTCGTAATGCGCGTGCATTTCGGTATTGTCGATCGACACGATGGGCTGCACGTACAGGCAAAAGCGGTCGTCGGTAAGCCCCTGCATGATGCCCGAGACCCATTCCATCGACACCTGTTGCGCCATGACCTTTTCGTCATTCTCGCCGATGTAGTGATACTGGTTACCGCCGTTTTGCTTGGCGAGGAAACAGGCAGTGGTCACCTTCGAATAGAAGTCCGCGTATTCGTCGCTCATGCGGCCAAAGGCAATAACGCCGATACTCGCGGTTACGCGATACTCGTGCTCGTTCCAGACGAAACCTGAATGCTGAATTTCAATAATGATTTTCTGGATGGCCTGCAGTGCCGGTTCCATTTCGAAAAATGGCATGATGATGCCGAACTCGTCCCCGCTCAGGCGCGCGGCAATATCCGACTGGCGCACGTGCTTCTTGATCAGGGTACTGATCTGCTGCAGCAACAAATCGCCAGCCGAGCTGCCACAGGTCTCGTTAACGGTGCGGAACTGATCGATATCGAGATAGGCGATGACGTGCTGCGGACGCGAGCCATTGTCTTCGGTTACCAGGTTTTCGAACTTGCGCTCAAAGGCACTGCGGTTCAGCAGTCCGGTCAACTGGTCGTGACTGCCCTCGTAGCTGAGCTTGCGGCGCAGTTTGCGATCTTCGGAGACGTCCTTCAGAATTATAACGAAGCCGACATCCTCGGCCACCATATCGATCATCGGTGAGGCGGAAAATTCGAGCTCGATCAGCTTATGGTTACAGTCATAGAAAAACATCGACGAAAGCGACAACTTGCGCTTCAGCAACTGCGTGATATCAACAATGCGCGTGGCCTGGCGGTTCGAATACAGGATGAGTAACTCGTGTATGGAACCATCAATCAACGCATCCTGCTTACTGCCGAACAACTTTTCGGCACCCGGATTGACCAGCTTTATGCGTTCCTTTGAATCGACCACGATCACCGGATTGCTGATCGAATCGAGCGTGGTCGAGATGAAGTCCTTTTCCGCGCGCAACCGCTCTTCGATGTCGCGCCGGCCGATGGTCTCGATCTCGAGGCCTTCGACCATTTCATTGTAAGCAATCACCAGGTCACGCAGTTCGTTGGGCAATTTTTCATCGCTGATCGGGGCGTATTTTCCGGTCAGCAGTGCGCCCACCGAGTTGCGCAGCTTGTTCATCGGTTGAAAGGCTCGATTGAGCATGAACAGAACCAGCACCAGCGCCACCAGGGTGGCGATGGTGGTAATGATGAGAAAGCTGTTTTCGGTGCGCTCGAGACGGCTCAGCAGGGGTCGCTGGTCGTAGGCTGCCGAGATCTCCGCGCCGACGAAGGAGTCGTCGCCATACAGGCTGAATTTCGGATACAGATGGGTGGCAGCATCCTCCTCCACCCAGTTCCTGGAACGATACAGGCGATTGCCGGTGCCGTGGACCAGGGTTACCGGCATGTCGATTTTCTGTTCGATGCGTTTCAGGCCCTCGCCGGCATCGGCAATAACATGCAGGTAGGCCCGAGGCTCCAGCGATCCCACCGGCACCAGCACCTCGCTGAACAGCCGGCGCTCGAAGCTGCACAGCGCATATTCCGGTTTCAACAGGCGCATCATCGGGTTGGAAATCGTACCCAGCAAGACGGCACAGCCGCTGTAATCGTTGAGGCCGTCCATGGAGCTTTGCGCGAACACTTCGCCATTCAGGTCACGTACGATAATTGCCTGCAACAGAAACTGACCGCTCGAAACCTGGTAACGGCTATAGCTCTGGCCCAGCCAGTCTTCCATGGCCGCTCGATCGCGATTCGCCAGCGCCTCGCTGAAAGGCGCTTCCGCCTGCAGGCGCAATGCGAACAACTTGGTTTTGTCGTAGAGCTCTTCGATGGCCGCATGGCTCTCACGCTCGAGCTGGTCGCGCAGCGATTCGACCTGCGTTTCAATCGCGTGTCCGCGATATACGTGGGTGCTGTAAATTGCGAGTCCGTAGGCGAGCAGCCCGAGCCACAACAGGGCGGCGCCGATAATGATCTTGAAACTGTAGAGGCGCGCCAGCACGGGCTTACTCGATCACGAAAGGATAATCCTTATCCTTCCATTCGATAAAGCCTCCTTCCAGCCAGAACAGGCGCCGGTAGCCGCAGGCAGAGGCGATGCGGATAGCTTCGGTACTGCTGTCGCCACCATCGTTACAATAGAAAACGAGCGCCTGGCCGGTCTCGGCGGCAAGACCGGACAGTGCGTTACAGTCGGTCTTCCGCAACGGCAGGTTATACGAAGGGTCAATGTGACCAAGCGCATAATCCTGGCGATGGCGCGAATCGATAATCTTGAGCTCGGGCACCGACTGGTAGAGCTCGATCAGGTGCTCGGAATTGATGGGAATGGCAAGCGCGGTAAAATCGCTGCCGTCCTGACCTGAGGATTGTTCCGCAGCGATCGCCGCCTGGCCGTTAGCAAACGACAAGCACAGCAAAAGCATTGCGCCCCCGCTCCCGCAAGCCCGGAAAATATCGGTAGTGATCATTGTATTAGTTACGGTCAGCTGCCTTCCAACAGTTGCTCACCGACTGATACTAGTATAAGAATCGCTACCTAAGGCAAGAATTTTGCTAAAACGGCTAGCAGGTCACACCGGTACCGCCCAGACCGCAGTAACCGCCTGGATTCTTCTCCAGGTATTGCTGATGGTAATCCTCGGCGTAGTAAAAAGGCCCCGCTGGCAGAATCTCGGTGGTAATCGGCGCAAATCCGGCATCAACCAGCCGGCTCTGGTACTGCTGCAGGCTCGATTGCGCGGCTTCCCGCTGGCTCTCGGTGCTGTAGTAAATTCCGGAACGATACTGCGTGCCACGGTCGTTACCCTGGCGCATCCCCTGGGTTGGATCATGCGATTCCCAGAACATTTTCAACAGGCTGTCAAAATCGATTTGCGCCGGGCGATAAACCACCAGCACAACCTCGTTGTGGCCGGTCATACCGCTACAGACTTCACGATAGGTAGGATTCGGCGTATGACCCGCCGCGTAGCCCACGGCAGTCGTGTAAACGCCGTCGAGTTGCCAGAACTTGCGCTCCGCACCCCAGAAACAGCCCAGGCCCAGCACCACCTGCTCGCAATCTGGCGGAAACGGCGCCACCATCGACGTGCCGAGCACTGCGTGCAGCGAGTCGACTTGCATGCTTTCGCTGCGTCCGGGCAAAGCCTGCTGCGGGGTCGGTATTTCCATCGGTCTGCCAAACATGCTGTACACCTCAAAGTTGCTGGTCCGGCAGCGTCAGGCGCCGCGTCCCAGGTCCAGTTCAATCCAGACCGGGGCATGATCGGACGGTTTGTCCATGCCCCGGATATCGTAATCCACACCCGCATCGACCACGGTGGGCCGCAATAGTTCCGACACAAGCAGGTGGTCGATACGCAAACCTCGCCTGGGCTCGCGCTCGAATCCGCGACTGCGGTAGTCGAACCAGCTAAAGCAATTGTCTTCGTCGGCATGGCACAGGCGGAATGCATCGTGCAGGCCGAGTGCCGCCAGCTGCTGAAACCACTCACGCTCTTCGGGCAGAAAACTGGCCTTGCCGGTTTTCAGCCAGCGCCTGGCGTTGTCTTCACCGATACCGATATCCTTGTCCTCCGGAGCGATATTATAGTCGCCCATGACAACCAGTTTCGACTTGCTCATGTCATAGCCACTGAGCAGCTTGATCAGGTCGCTGTAGAAGCGCTGCTTGGCTGGAAATTTGACCGGATGGTCTCGGCTTTCGCCCTGGGGAAAATAGCCGTTGAATACGATCAGACGCTCACCCGCCACCTCGAACTCGCCGCCAATGAAGCGTTTCTGAGCGTCCGCCGCATCCCCGGGGAACCCGTAACAGGGTTTAGCGCAGGGCATACGTGAAAGCAGGGCGACTCCGTAGTGCGTCTTCTGGCCGGCATAGACTACCTGATAACCCATCGACTCGACGGCCTCGAGCGGAAACTCGTGGTCCTGGACCTTGGTTTCCTGCAGGCCGATAAACTCGGGCGCGTGTTTGTCGATGACCGATTGCAGTTGATGCAGGCGCTGGCGCAGGCTGTTGACGTTAAACGAGACGATCTTCATTCTGCTTATCTGCTCCTTTCTGTAAAAAGTCGGCCAGCGTTTCCTCGCCAAGGTGAGCCTCGAGCTGCTGTTGCAGCGACTGCAACAGCCGCGTTACCTGGGCATCGCTGCGCAGGCTGTCGCTCTTGCCATCGTCCTCGGCCGAGCGTGCACTCGTCAAGATATCGACCAGCCGTATGCGCTGCAAGGCCGTACCGGGAATATACCTGGGCGGAGTATCGGCAGTTTGCATCAGCAAACCGTCATCCTGCAGCGCACGAAGCATGCGTTCGAGCAGCAGCGCGGGTACCTGCTGATCGGCCGCCAGGTGCTCCAGGTCCGGCACCAGCTCGGTCTGTTGATCAAAAGCACGCGCGATACTGACCATAACCTGCAACGCCAGCTGATCGCGCAGGCGCGCGCTCAGGTACATCTTGCTGCGCTTCCACTTGAGCTGATCCGGATTCTGGTGATAAAACGAAATACTGGCGCCGATCAGCAAAATCACCCAGCTCAGGTAAAGCCAGATCATGAATACCAGCAACACCGCAAAACCGGAGTAGATCGCCGTGTACTTGCCGGATCCGCTGACGAAGGACGTAAACAGCATGCCGGAGGCCTGCCAGAGGAATCCCGCGATTACGGCACCGTAAAGCGCCGAGCGCAGACGCACGCGCGTATTGGGCACCAGCATATAAATGAAGGTGAAAGCGCCGATCACCAGCAGGAAAGGCAACAGCTTGCCAAGCACATACAGCAGGTCGCCCATGTACGGCAGCTCATTCATCACCGTGACGATCTGGTGATTGGACAGCGACGCGGTAATGCCGACCGCGGAAAATACCAGTACCGGGCCAACCATGATGACGCTGAGATAGTCACTGAAGCGCTGCATCACGCCGCGACTGGACTCCAGGCGCCAGGTATGGTTGAACGCCGCCTCGACTTTCTGGATCAGGGATACCGCGGTAAACAGCAGCATGCCGAGGCCAACCGCGCCGAGTACTCCGAACCGCATATTCTCGACGAAGCCGACGATGCGCGCGCTGATTTCCGCGCTTTGCTCGCCCAGCGGTGCCAGCATATTGGCCAGCGCCGGCTGCAACTGGTCGTGCACACCAAAACCTTTTAACACCGAGATACTGACCGCGAGCAGCGGCACCATCGACAATAGCGTGGTATAAACCAGGCTCATCGCATGCAGCGTGATCATCCCGCCCATCAGGTCGCGACCGACCATGACGATAATCTGCAGAAAATGTCGCCAGGCAGACCGTGGCACGGCGTTGCCACTGCTTTTGTAACTCCAGATGTACTCGTCTAGTTGCTGCAGCATATCCTGTTCTCAGCCAGTGAAAGCATCTTTCGAATTCAGATAATCGACCTCTGCCGCGCTATTTTCCCGCCCCAGAATTTCGTTGCGATGGGGAAAGCGGCCGAACTTTTCGACGATGCCATGGTGATGCCTGGCGAAACGGTAATTATCCTCGAGACCCGGCTGGTCAAACAGCTTCAACGCCAGTTCCTGATCGGCAAGCGCTTCGCTGTGCATGAACGGCAGGTACAGGAAAGCGCGCCGCTCCAGCGGCAGTTGCCGGTCGAATCCACGCTCGATGGCGACGCGAGCCACGTCACGCGACTGCGCTTCGGTGGAGAAACATTGCGCGTCGCCGCGAAACATATTCAATGGCAGCTGATCCAGAATGATGGCCAAAGCCAGGCAACCCTCGGCGCTATCCATCCAGTGATCGAGTTCACCGCGGCCGGCCTGTTCCCAGGTCGCCAGATAGCGCTCACGCAGCAACGCGTCGAACTGCGGAGTCGAGTTGAACCAGAGTTTGCGGCTTTCATCCGAAAACCAGAAATCGAGAATATCCTGAATCATTATCACCTCGTTATCGGGTCGCAATACTAGCCTGCATACTGACCGAAGGGAACGAAATTACTTCGACCGCCTGGCAAAGCTAACCGGCATTGAGTTCTGCATCGACCAACCGCCGCAACCGCTTCTGCAGCTGCCTGCGGCCCTCGGCGCCGGTTTCGCGCTCGAGTCGCGACCACGGCCGGTTCTGCACTGCTTTTTCGATGAGCAGCGGATCCGGGCTATTCACGGAGGACGCAACGCATTGCATTATAAATTGCTGCAGACTGACAAAACAAAGCTCAAATCCCTTGTGGCCGCGCGCAAAGGCTTCGATTTCACGCCGTTCGAGCTCACTCAGATCTGTCGAGAAACGCGCCATACGCAGCAGTGCGCTAACCTGGGTCGCGTCCAGCGATTGCAGGAAGAGGGTCATCCAGGCAGGTAGCTGGCGTTGCAGTCGCTGCTGCAATTGCACCAGGTCATCGGCAACGCCTGCTTGCAACGCAGCCAGCACGGCGACCGAATGGCTACCACTGGATTTACCCTGGGCGTAACTGACATGCGCCAGCGAGAAACCGGCCTGTTGCCAGAACCCCGCGCTGCGCGCATCGAGCGCGAAGCTCGCGCCAACGTAATCGAGACTGCAGGCCCGCGCGTATTGCAGTACCCGCTGCAGCAAGCGGGTGCCCAGGCCCTGCCTGCGACAGGATTCGTCCACGGCGATCCGCTGGACCCGAATACCGCGATAACCCGCGAAGTGGGCAATACCGGCCTGCGCGGTCAGCATCTGCGCCAGCAAGTGGCCCTTCGGCCGGCGTCGTCCAAGGAATACCTGCTCGCCAAGCGCCGCGTCAAATCCACCCTCGCGGTTGAGCAGAGCGGCGCCGATCACGCGGCCAGCGTCATGCGCGACTACCAGCGCAAGGTCCGGGTTTTCCATCAGCGATCGCAAGTCCGACGGCCGCGTTCGATAATGCGCGGTAATCAGTAAGCGGTGCACTTGCAGCAGCATATCGAGGTCTTCAGTGCATGCTGGTTTTTCAACGAGTTGCAGGCGGGCGGCCTGCGCATCGATCTCGCCCCGGGCCGCGGTTGGCGACTCACAATCCAGCATCAACACCCGGTTCAACCAGGTCTCCAGGTGATCCCCGGGACACCAGCGCACTGGATCCTGCATCTCCAGCCGCAGCAGCTTTTGCGGATCCAGATCGGCGACAAAGCGCAACATGAAGCCGCGGCCGGTGCCTTCGTAACCGCCAGTGGTAGTCGCCATCAAAAGCCGTCGGTACAGCGCCGTAATCTGGCGTAACAGGGATTGTGGAATCATCGCGGCTTCGTCGATGATGACCAGGTCAGCCGGCGGTGCGCTGAGCAGCAGCTGGTCCGGCGCGACGAACTCGGCCTCGGGCGCCCACTGCAGCAGGGCAGCCGCGGTCTGGCGCGACGCGGCACAGACCAGTACACGGAAACCCGCTGGCAGGCGTCGCAGCAGCAGGCCCAGGCAACTGCTCTTGCCGCGTCCACGGTCGGCGCTGAGCAAGGCCAGCCCGGAATCGCCGCAGCCAAGCCAGTGCTCGATGCGCTGCAGACAGTGAGCCTGCTCCTGGGTCATTCCGTTTGCGAAAAGGTTGGGTTGCAGCGGCGGCAGGTCGATCCGTGGTACCGGAACCGAAGCGGTGGTGATCAGTATGCCGGCGCCAGTGTCAGCCTGCAGGGCCGCGATGAAATATTCCGCGAATCGCGGCCGCACCGACCGCGCCAGGCCCTGCCAGTTGGCGTAGCAATCCGACTGCGCTGCCCAGTCCTCCGCCGCTGGCGACAGAACCACCAAAACGCCACCAGACCGCACCAGGCCCGCGGCAATGCAAAGCAGGTCCGGATCAAACCCGGCTAACAGATCGAGCACCACCAGACTCGCTTCCCGACCCAGGCAACTGTCCGCTTTTCGCAGCGGTATCGGATTGACTCCGAGCGCCCGACTGGACAGCACAAGCATGTCCGCGGGCAGTTGCGCCAACGCCGGGAAATGCGCGTCACACCAGGATTCGGAACCTTGCAGTACCACCAGCTGGCGTTGCCGGTTCTGGCTGAGCTGGCCGAGTAATTCGGTCATCCAGGCATTGATATCGATTGCCGGCATGGTGTTTATTTGATACAAAACCGCAACATTATAATTGAGCGCAACCGCATGACAAAAGAAGAGCAAACCCAGATAGAGGCAGCGGCTTTCCGCGCCCTGGTCGCCCACTTGCAGCAGCGCAGTGACGTGCAGAATATCGACCTGATGACGCTTGCGGGCTTTTGTCGCAACTGTTTATCAAAGTGGTATTCCGCCGAGGCAAAGAAACTGCAGCCCGACTTCGACTACGCCGATGCACAACAGTATGTTTATGGCATGAGTATCGACGACTGGAAGCGCGATTTTCAGACCAGCGCCAGCGACGAGCAAATGCAGCGCTTCGAAGCGAGTAAACCGCTGCATGCCAAAATCAGCGGTTACTAGCTGGCTTCGCCGCCTTCAACGCAGTTCGCGACGCAGGATCTTACCGACGTTGGTCTTCGGCAATTCGTCCCGAAACTCGACAATCCGGGGCACCTTGTAGCCGGTCAGGCGCTCTCGACAGTGCGCGATTACCGCCGCCGCATCGAGCGCAGGGTCCTTTTTGACGATCACCGCCTTGACGACCTCGCCACTTTCATCATTGGGTTCACCGATAACACCGACTTCGAGCACGCCTTCATGACTGGCAATAACTGATTCGATTTCATTCGGATACACGTTGAAACCGGACACCAGAATCATGTCCTTGAGGCGATCCACGATACGGATAAATCCCTTTTCGTCCATCTGCGCGACATCACCGGTCTTGAGCCAGCCATCGCTGGAGAGCACCCTGGCCGTCTCCTCGGGCTTTTGCCAGTATCCCTTCATCACCTGTGGTCCACGCACGCACAGTTCGCCCACTTCTCCCTGCGCCAGGATGTTGCCGTCGTCATCCTGTATCGAGACCTCGGTGGAGGGCACGGGCAAGCCGATACTGCCGCTGAATTCACTCAGGTTCAGGGGATTGATGCAGACCGCCGGCGAGGTCTCGGTCAAACCATAGGCCTCCAGCAGTGGCGTACCGGTTAATTTTTGCCAGCGTTCGGCAACCGGTTTTTGCACCGCCATACCACCTCCGAGCGATAGCTTCAGCGAAGAAAAATCGATGCGCTCGAAGCCCGGGGTGTTCATCAGCCCGTTGAACAGGGTATTGACGCCGGTAAGCGCGGTAAAGCGCAATCCCTGCAGCTCCTTGACAAAGCCGGGCATGTCGCGCGGATTCGTAATCAGGTAGTTCAGCGCGCCGACCTTCATGAAAGTGAGGCAATTCGCCGTCAGTGAAAAAATGTGATAAAGCGGCAGAGCGGTAATGATGACCTCTTTATTCTCCTCGACCACATTCCTGATCCAGGCCGAGGCCTGTTGCATATTCGCGGTCATATTGCCATGCGTCAACATCGCACCCTTGGCGACCCCGGTGGTGCCGCCGGTGTACTGCAAAAAGGCAATGTCGTCATGCGTTAGCTGAACCTTGCGATGCGGTTGCGACGAGCCCAGGCGCAGCGCCTGCTTGAACGTCACTCGCTGTGGCAGCGTAAACGCGGGTACCATCTTCTTGATGTACTTGACCACAAGATTGACGATCAGCGATTTGGGGAAATGCAGCATGTCACCGAGCTGGGTGGTTATCACGTGTTCGATTGGACTGTCCACAATGACCTTGTCCAGGGTGTGGCAAAAATTCTCCATCACGATGATGACCCTGGCGCCCGAATCATTGAGCTGGTGGCTGAGTTCACGCGGAGTGTACAGGGGGTTGGTATTGACCACGGTAAAACCGGCCCGCAGGATAGCGAATATCGCGATCGGGTTCTGCAACACATTTGGCATCATCACCGCAACGCGATCGCCCGGGGACATACCCGGCAGGCTCTGCAGGTAACTGGCGAGCTGATCGGTATAGCGATCCATCTCGCCGTAGGTCAAGGTCGTGCCCAGGTTACTGAAACAGGGACTCTCGCCAAACCTGGCGATCGCCTGCTCGAAAACGTCGGTCACCGAAGCATAGGCATCGAGATCGACCTCCTCCGGTATTCCCGGCGGATAACTTTTTAACCAGACTTTCTCCATATACCCTGCGTCCTCCCCGAAGCTACCACCGTTTTATTATCGATTCAGCGCCAGGCCAGTAGCCGGGTTGAGACTATCGCCCACTATCGCTTAGCGCGATGTCGCAGCTTTTTTCGCCGCGAGTCCCGGCCTGATGTCAGCCTAACCGGCTGACTTCTTCTTTACTGTCGCCTTTTTCACAGCATTCTTTTTCACCGCCTTCTTGACGCTCTTGCCGCTACCCACCGATCTGCTCTTCCCCGATGCCGTGCCCAGCAGCTGCTCTGGCGTAAAATCATCCACCGCAACCACGCGCTGCGTCGCTTCCCTGGCCTGCACCAGTACCTCGGCCTCCTGCTCGCTCAACCGCCCGGCGTCCCGCAGGCGCGCGACCCACTGCGTATAATCCTCGAGCCCGTGCTGATCCAGCTGCTCGCGCCGCAAGCGCCGCTCGATCGGCTCGGCCTTGATGACCTTTGCCAGAGCATCCTCGAGACAGCCGGTAATGTCTTGCGGATCATCCGTGATATAGATGCCGTCCGTCAACCGATCGCGTGCGTCGCCGGGGCGAATCAGCAATGCAGCCACTCGATGTCCAAGCGAATCATTGGGCTGACGCAGGCTCAGTCCCAGCGGAAAAATCGAATGCCGAATCAAAACGCCGAGCCATTTTAACGGAAAGTTGCGCAGAATTTCATCAAGCGCCATCTGAACCTGGTAAAGACAGTATTTCGCGGTCCATTCAACCAGCGGCAAATCGCTGCGCGGCTGTCCGTCGGCATCAAATTTCCTGAGCGCGGCAGACGCGTAAAACATGTACGCCAACGCATCGGCAAAGCGTCCGGACAGTTTTTCCTTACGCTTGAATGAACCGCCCAGGATGATCAAAACCAGGTCGGAGCAGACCGCAAAGGCAGCGCTCATCTGCCCCAGTCGCCGATAGTAATCGCCAATACGCCCGGGATACGGGCTCGGCGCCAGGTGACTGGCGCTGATGCCGTAGACGAAAGCGCGACAATAATTGGTTAGCAGGTACTCGGCATGGCCGCGCAGCGCACGATCAAAGGCGGCATCTGCGGCAGCTCCCTGGGGCATTGTCGCCGCTTCCATTTCATGCACCAGGTAGGGATGACAGCGAATCGCACCCTGGCCAAAGATGATCATGCTGCGCGTCAGGATGTTCGCGCCCTCGACCGTAATGCCGACCGGAACGGACTGGTAGGAGCGCCCGATGTAGTTCGATGGCCCCATGCAAATACCACGGCCGCCATGGATGTCCATCGAGTGATTGATGACCTGGCGCATATGTTCGGTGTTGTAGCACTTCAGGATTGCGGTGATGACGGATGGTTTTTCGCCACTGTCGAGCGCGCTCAGGGTTAGCAATCGCCCTGCTTCCATCATGTATGCCATGCCGCCGATCTTGGCCAGCGCTTCCTCGACTCCTTCAAATTTACCAATCGAGGTATTGAACTGTTTGCGCAGATAGGCGTAAGCGCCAGTGTTGCGCGCACAGCCCTTGCCAGCTGCGACGCCAACCGCCGGTAGTGAAATGCCGCGCCCTACGGACAGCGATTCCACCAGCATGCGCCAGCCATTGCCAATGTTTTGCTGGCCGCCGATGATGTAATCCATGGGGATGAAAACGTCCTTGCCACTGTTCGGCCCATTCTGGAACGCGACGTTCAACGGGAAATGGCGATTGCCGATGCTGACGCCCGGTGTGTTCGCCGGGATCAGCGCGCAGGTGATGCCGAGTTCTTCGTCACCGCCCAGTAAGCCGTCCGGGTCGAACACCTTGAAAGCGAGCCCGAGTACCGTGGCGACCGGCCCAAGCGTGATATAGCGTTTCTCCCAGTTCAGTCGCAGGCCGAGAACCGTGCTGCCTTCGTGCTCGCCCATGCAGACCACGCCACTGTCGGGGATTGCGCCGGCATCGGAGCCGGCATCCGGACCTGTCAACGCAAAACACGGGATTTCACGCCCGTCCGCGAGACGCGGCAGATAGTAGTCCTTTTGCGCGTCGCTGCCATAATGCAGCAGCAGTTCGGCCGGGCCCAGTGAATTGGGGACCATAACCGTCACCCCGACCGATATACTGCGGCTGGAAATCTTGGTAACCACGCAGGAATGGCCGTAGGCAGAAAACTCGAGGCCACCGTAACGTTGCGGAATGATCATGCCGAAGAAACGATGCTGCTTCAGGAAGGCCCAGATTTCCGGCGGCAGATCGAGTCGTCGATGGGTGATATCCCAGTCGTCGATCATGCTGCAAAGCTGTTCCACCGGCCCATCGATGAAGGCTTGTTCGGCCTCGCTCAATTCCGGCATCTTGTAGCCCTGCAACTGGCGCCAGTCGGGCGCACCGCGAAACAGTTCGGCTTCCCACCAGACGCTACCGGCTTCGATCGCATCGCGCTCGGTTTCGGACATCGGCGGCAGCACCTTGCGAATGCGTCGCAACAGCGGTCGCGACAACCATTGCAGCCGCAGCGACGGCACGCCCAGCAGCAGGCCAGGAATCAACAAAAGCCCCCAGAACAGCAAGCCAAAAAACAGGTTGAATCCGCCGGCAAGGGTAAATACGGCGAGGAATGCGACCGAAATCAGGGCCAGCATACGCAACGGGAGTAGACGGCGAGCCACGGCAAACAGTAGTGCCAACAACGCGCCTAACAGGACCAGGATATTCATGGGAAGGACTCGAAAATAGCGAAATCAGGTAAGCAAAATCAAACAGTATCGCATTTTGACATGGCCATCAATGCATAGTTTCAAATTGAAACTGTTTTCAAACAGGCATCCCGTTGCGCGCGATTACTCGACCAGTATCGAGTCGGTTACGAGGCCGCAGTGGGCAATTCAGCGCTGCGCGGATTCCAACGCAGGCGCCTGTCGTCGGCTGGCATGTGACAGGAAGAACTCGGCAAACCAGTCGGCCAGCAAGCGCGTATCGGCCTGCGCGCCGGCTTCCATGGCCGCCAACGCCTGCTGCGCGACATCGGCTGGAATCAGGTTGCCACCGAACATTTCCAGCAGCGCCTGTTCGTATGCCGCCTCAAACTCGGGGTGCGCCTGCACGCTGATAATCGAATCGCCATAACTCAACCCGGCAAAAGGACAAAAATCGGAGCTCAGGAACACTTCAGCCGCCGCAGGAAGGGTCACCACCTGGTCCTGGTGGAAGGCATACATGGCAACTGATTCAGGTACCTGCTGTTGCATCCAGGCATAGCGTTTGTCGACGTGGTAGGAATTTACGCCGACGCCCCAGCCGCGGTCAGATTTGACCACTTCGCCACCGAGCGCAGCAGCTACAATCTGGTGGCCAAAGCAGATCCCTATCAGGGGCAGATGCGCCTCCGCGACCTGCCGAATAAAATCCTGCAGGGGCGCCATCCAGTCGAGATGATCGTAAACACCGTGGCGAGATCCGCTGATCAACCAGCCGTCACACTCGTCGATGGAATCCGGCACCTGTCCGCGCACCCAGCTATACGCGGCAAACTCCAGGTCTCTCTCCGCCAACCCGAGTAACTGCGCAAACATTACCGGGTAGGGATCGAAGCGATCCGCAAGCTCGGTGCGTACCAGTCCCGCTTCCAGAATTCCGATTTTCATTACAGTTCCCGTGGTGGTGAGGCGACCACAGCGGCCACCATCGATGCGACAAAAATAACCGGTTAACCGTTTAAAATTGTGATCATATTTTATCGGCTTATTACCGTGACTGGCAACCACGCTATTTGGCGCTAATTGGGTTGTGTGCTTAAATAATGCCACACTACGCTGCTGGACCCGTTCAATGCCACCATCCGATTCCCAGGATCTGAAACTGTTGATGATCGAGAAATCAGATGACCAGAAAACCCATCAGTGGGTATACCAGTTGTTGCGCAGTAACCTGCTGTGCGGCCGCATCGCACCGGGTATTCCGCTAACGATACGAGGCCTGGCGCAAGTGCTCGACGTAAGCCCGATGCCCGTGCGTGAAGCGCTGCATCGCCTCGCCTGCGAGGCCGCGGTCGAAGTCAAAAACAACCGTCGCGTGATCGTACCGGCGATGACCCCGGAAAAATTCAGGGAACTCTGCGACCTGCGCATATTGCTGGAAAGCCACGCGGCGGAGGGCGCCTTACCCTACATTTCCGCCGAGGACATCGAAATCCTGGAGCAGATAGACGCCCAAATCGACGACGCCATCGAAGCCGACGACGTCGATAACATCAGCCTGCGTAACCAGGCTTTTCATCGGCACCTGTACCAGGCGAATCCTTACCAGATCTCGGTGCCGTTGATCGAAAGCCTGTGGTTGCAACTGGGTCCATTTTCGCGAATCGCCATCAGCAAGCTGGAAAAGGTATACCTGGTCGACCGTCACGTCGAAGCGCTGGAGGCGTTGCGGCAACGCAACCTGTTCGGCCTGCGCCGCGCGATCGAGGCCGATATTCGCGATGGTATCGCATCGATCAACACGGTTCAGGGCATTCACGACTACTTCAGGGGAGTCGCCTGAGCAACCGCGATCGGCCGATATTTCGTGATCACTTTTTCAGGCGGGTCGCTTGACAAGGGCGCCAAGCGCCCCTGAGAATGCCTGATCACCAGATCAGCCGTATCCGCAGGTCCCGACCCAAAAATGAAAGCGCAACACAGCCAGCAACTCAAACGCGAGATTACCCGTTTCCTGGAATCCAACCCGGGTGTAAAGCAGGTTGAAGTGCTGGCCACGGATATCTGCGGGCATTTCTTCGGCAAGCGCTACCCCATCGATAAATTGCCAGACTTCGCCGAGGACGGTCTGGCAATGCCTGCCGCCATGTTCGTTCTCAATACCCTGGGTGAGCCGCTCGACGGGCTGCATTACGGAATCGATGACGGCGACCCGGACGCGCATTTCTACCTGGTGCCCGGCAGTCTGGCGCTGACTGACTGGGGTAGCAGCGCGCGCGCACAGATGCTGGCCACCACCTGCAGTGACGCACAGCCGGCTCATTTCGAACCACGCTACGTGCTGCAGAAAGTGCTGGAAGCCTTCGCCGTGAAAAAATGGCGCCCCATGGTGGCCTTCGAACTCGAGTTCTACCTGTTTGACGCGGAGCGCGATGCCAGCGGATTGCTGCAGATCGTGCGCAATCCCAAGACCGGTCGAAAAGATATTCCCACGGTATTGTCGAGCACTCGGATTGGTGACTTCGAAGCCGTAATCGACGATATCATCCACGCCTGCCAGTTACAGAATATCGATACCGGTGCCATCTCGGCCGAACTCGGTCCGGGTCAGTATGAAATCAATTTCAACCACCATGCCGATGTAATGCGCGCCGCGGACGAAACCTGCCTGTTCAAGCGAATCGTAGTCGAATCCGCCAAGAAGCATGGCATGCTCGCCAGTTTCATCGCCAAGCCATTGCTGGACTTCGCCGGGAACGGTCTGCACATGCACATCAGCGTGGTCGATGCCGAGGGTAACAATATCTTCGCCAATCGCAACAAGGCACACGCCCGTCTCGGCCACGCCATCGGCGGCCTGCTTGCAACCATGCCGGCAGCCATGTCGTTCTGGGCCCCTAACATCAATTCCTACCGGCGCTATCGCGGCGGTATCAGTTGCGCACCGGTAAGCCTGACCTGGGGTAACGAAAACCGCACCGTCGCATTTCGCGTGCCGCTTGCGCGGCAGGGTGCATGGCGCGTGGAAAATCGCGTACCGGGGGCGGACGCGAATCCTTACCTGGCAATGGCCGCGACCCTGGCGGGAATGCTGCACGGCATAGAAAACAAACTCGACCCCGGTGCGGCCACCAATGACGCCGCAGGTCACGACGAGAATCTGCCACTGGATCTGCGCACAGCGCTGGCGACCACGCAGGCGGACACGGCACTCGCCGAATTCATGGGTAAAGACTTCGTCGAACTCTATTGCCGCCATCGCGCCGAGGAAACAGCAGAATTCGAAAATCACATCAATGCACGCGAATACGACTGGTACCTGTAATGAGTAGCACCGATTTTATCGACAGTTTCTCGATTTACGCCAACCGCTTCAGCTACATGGGGCGACCGCTCAGCCGCAATCCCGAGGACGCCGACGTGTTCGTCGTCGGCCTGCCCTACGACCTCGGCACCAGCGGCCGCTCCGGTACGCGCGGCGGTCCCGACGGGATCCGCAGCGCCAGCGCCAACCTGCGCTGGGAAGAAAAGCGCTGGCCCTGGGATTTCAGCGTATTCGAGCGACTGCGCGTCGCCGATTACGGCGACATCGAGGTACCCACCGGCAACCACGAGGCCTTCTTCGAGAGCGTGGCCACGCATTACGCCAGGCTGTTCGCTGCAGGGAAAACCGTGCTCAGCCTGGGCGGCGACCATTTCGTTACGCTGCCGTTGCTGCGCGCGCACCATCGCCATTTCGGCAAACTGGCAATGATCCATTTCGACGCGCACACCGATACTTATGAAGAAGAGGACACGGTCTATAACCACGGCAGCATGTTTTACCATGCGCCGCGCGAAGGCCTGATCGACGCCGACAGAAGCATTCAGATCGGCATCCGCACGGAGTACACCGAGAGCAGGCATGAGTTCGAGGTAGTCAGCGCGGCAGTGGCCAACGACCTGAGTGCCGAGGCCATCATCGAGCGCATCCATCGGCGCGTCGGCGACACACCCTGTTACCTGACCTTCGACATCGACTGCCTGGATCCCAGTTACGCTCCGGGCACGGGTACTCCGGTGATTGGCGGGCTGACCTCGGATCGAGCGCTCAAGATCATCCGCGGCCTGCAGGGCATCAACCTCGTTGGCATGGACCTGGTCGAGGTCGCACCCGCTTACGATCACGCCGAGATAACATCGCTCGCAGGCGCGACGCTGGCGCTGGAAATGCTGTACGTGCTCGCCGCCAACAGGGGCGCCTGACGAGGTTCACCCGGCAAGCAGCCGCGACTCTACCGCAGATGGCAAATCAGGAGTTGATTACCGGCATGTCGCGCACGAACAGGGGCGCGTAAATGTCCTCACCGGATTGCAGGTGCCGAGCCGCCGAGTGACCGTCGTAAACCGCGGCAGCGACGGTGCCGGGCGCATGGCAGTCACCGATTGCGCGCAGCGTTGCAAAACGGTCCTCGTATGCCAGCAAGTCCTGAAACAGCGCATCATTCGGTGCCCGCGAAGTCACCGGAATCAGCGTATCGAATTCGAGTACCTGGCGGTGCCGATCGCTGTAGACATTGGCGACTTGCGCCTTGCCGGCGCCCACTTCGACGATTTCATGCGCCACCACGACCTCGATATCGAGATCGAGTAAACGCGACTGAATCTTTTCCTGCTCCAGCGTATTGACGGTCCAGATCGCAACCTTGGACTCCGGCGTCAGCAGGCAGACCTCATGTCCCTGCGCACGCAGGCGTTCGGCCAGGGCGCTGCCCATGTAATAGTGATCGTCATCGTAAATGAGCACCCTGCCCTGCACTTCGGCGCCGCCGAGCACATCGTCCGGCGACAACACCGCCACTGACTCGATACCCTCGATTGGCGATGAATGACATCGACCGCTGCCGTCCCTGCGCCAATGGGAACCGGTCGCAACCAGCAGGTGCGGAATCTCGAGCGCGACGATGTCGTCGGCACTCAGTTGATTGCCCAGGTAGATTTCGACGTTTGCCTTCTGCTTGAGCTGGTACTCGCGATAATCACGCACGCGGGCGTAGCTCGACATTCCGGGCAACTCGCTTTCCTGGTTGATGCGCCCGCCGAGGGTTTCCGAGGCCTCGGCGAGGGTAACCTGGTAACCCCGATTGGCCAGCTGCAGCGCAGCCTCGAGGCCGGCGGGACCGGCGCCAACTACCAGCACCGCGTCGTCGCTGGCAGCGGCCTCGATTTTCTCTGGATGCCAGCCCTGCTTCCACTCTTCACCCTGGGTCGGGTTTTGCGTGCAGCGGATGGGCGCCGCCATCATGTCCTGCGCTACGCAGATATTGCAGCCAATACATTCGCGAATATCTTCGATACGCCCCTCGTCGATCTTGCGCGGCAGGAACGGGTCCGCGATCGACGGGCGCGCCGCGCCGATCAGATCCATCACGCCACGTTTTATCTGCGACACCATGGTATCGGCCGAGGTAAAGCGACCGACGCCGACAACTGGTTTGCTGGTCAGGGACTTTACGAAGGCGGTATAGGGCTCCTGGTAACCCTCCACGGGTTCGAAGCGCGCCGTCGAGGAGTCGTTGTCCCAACCGCTGACGTTGACATCCCAGAGGTCGGGGATCTCGGCGAGCATGCCGACGATATCGCGCCCCTCGCTCTGCCACTGTAAACCGTCATCACCCAGCAATTCGTCGGTAGCGAAGCGAAACGCGATGGCGCAGGTATCGCCGACGGCTTCCTTGACGTCGATCAGGATCTCCTTGCTGAGTCTGACCCTGTTTTCCAGGCTACCGCCGTACTCGTCGCTGCGCTTGTTGTACTGCAATTTGAAAAAATGTTGCAGCAGGCTCATATCGTGGCCCGCGTATACGTAGATGATGTCATACCCTGCCCGGCGCGCACGCTGCGCGGCTTCGACGTGCCAGCGGCGCACATCGGCGATGTCACGCCGGGTCATCGCCCGCGCATGGATCGGGAAATCACCGTGGACAACCTGGGCGCTCGGCGCCATCGGGGCAATGCGACTGTACAGGTTGGGGGCGTGATGGGCGTTGTAACACAATTCGATGCCGGCGAGCGCACCGTGCTCGTGCACCGCGTCGGTCATTAACCGATGTTGCGGTATGTCGCGATCGTCCCAGATGCGTCCCTCGATGTAGGGCGAAATATCGGAACTGGGGTGAATCTCGGTTTCCTGGTTACAGATCACGCCCCAGCCGCCCTCGGCCTTGATGCCGCGATTGGCGGCCTCGGCATGCGGTCGCCCATGCCCCAGGGTATTGCAATGCGGCACCTGGAAAAAACGGTTCGGCGCCGTGACCGGGCCAATTTGCACCGGCTCGAACAGAATGTCGTACTTTGGATCTCTGGCCATACCTTTCTAGTTCACCTCTAATCTAAACAACTACTCAATCACCTTCGTATTCAGCGCTTCCGCAATCCGGCTCATCGACAAAAGTCCGTTTTTTAGCTGCGGGCAACGCCGCCATCATCAGCGTCGACTGATATCGCAGGCCACTGCGATTCAGCACCTGGAAAGAAAAGCCTGGGTGCGATTACGATTAGGAGTTCGTTGGGTTCGAACAGCGGATCGTAGCGGGGTCGCGCGGCATTAACCGGTTGCGGCGACTTTTCCAGGCGACAACAGGCGCTCGTTGGCCTCGCTCAGGCTGCCATCTGTCGGCGCCTCCTCGAGACTGACCACCGGCAACAGCTCACGCAACTTGTTCTGAAACGCGGCGACGCCGAGCTCCAGATCCGACAGCAGCACCGCGTCGAACGCGCTCGAGCGCATCCCTTCCGCAGCCCATCGAATCAGGTTGATATCCTCGTCACCGACATCCATGTTGATCTCGCGGTTCAATTCGCGCGCGCGTTGCATACTGGCGCGCTTGTCCGGCAAGGCATAGGTGACTCCCGCCATGACGCTTTGCTGGTAGCCGGTCGGGTAGATCTGGTAAATCTCGATCTGGTCGGGAAACAGCGTCAGCACGAAACCGGGGAACATACCCCAGTAGATCCAGAGGTGCTGGTGCGATTCCGGCAGGTAGCTGTTATCGGGCAGGGCGTCGACGTAGTCGCGGTTGCGCTCGAGCTTGAGCCTGCGCTCCTTGAAACTGCCGCAGGCCCGGGTCAGGCCGCCCGCCAGCGGCTGGTCGACATAACTTGCGCCAACCAGATCGAACAGTTCCGGATGCCCGATGGGCACGTGGTAACCCTCGTTATCGATATCGAGCACCGCTTTCCAGTCAAGGTCGAAGTTATAGGTGTAAGGCTCGTCCAGCGGTTGCATTTCTTCGATTCGATACATACCGATTTCGGCAGCCGCATCGGCAAACTGTTCGACTATG
>Ga0316188_10000227_pt1 | contig 21734 bp, 26 predicted proteins | sample Phiworburrow1_MG_FD_204933 | JGI IMG/M metagenome (GOLD analysis project Ga0316188, IMG submission 204933) | Coastal sediment microbial communities from Maine, United States - Phippsburg worm burrow 1 | ecosystem: Environmental > Aquatic > Marine > Coastal > Sediment | place: USA: Maine... | reverse complement strand
CGCGCTCGGAATTGCGCCTGGCTTTTCGGAGCGAGGGCAGTGACGGCAATTCGGAAACCGGGTTCAGAATCGCACGCTACGTGGACCAGGCCATGGTGGAACCATGACCGTCATGAAGTCAATCGTTAGAAGTGCGTTGATGCTCTTGTTGCTGGCGATTTGGGCGGTGGCCATCGCCCAGGCTCAGCCGGTTGAGGAACCACCCGCAGCGGCTGCAGCGGACGAGCAGGTTCTTGAAGAACTGCCCGGAGAATCCGCTGCGGGCACCGAGGCGGACAAGGAAGAGGAGTCCGCTGTTCAGGCATCGCCCGAAGACGTATTCAGGCCCGGCGACGAGATTTCCGAGGACTACCCGGTGCCGCTGCCTGCGGATATATAGGGAAACCATGTATAAAATGACCCTATGAGGAAAAACACCAACGAACTGTTCTTTCAGCTGGTTGCCCTGATGCTGGCGATCATTCTGGTGCATGCGGCGTACGTTACCGTGGTGCGGCCCAATGCGGACAGCATTCTAAACCACGCCGCCGAAGTCGTGGCGGCCGGTGGCGAGTACGTGGTGCCGCGCTCATTCTGGGTCGTCATCAAGGACTTCGAGCAGGAAGCCTGCTTCATTCTGATGATCTGGGCGCTGGCCATCATGGGTTACAAGACGCGGGCCGCCATGCGTGAGTCCAGGATGCTGGAGATGCCACTGGTTTCCTTGTCCGAAGGAACCCGCGTCCTGCCTGACGATACCGGCCAGCTGGTACGGCCCCTGCAATCACTGCCCGAGCAGCAGCAGAGCTACCTGCTGCCACGGGCGCTCAGCACGGCGCTGTCGCGCTTCCAGGTGACTTCATCGGTGGAGGCGGCCACCGAAGCCGCCCACTCGGCTTGCGAGGCGGAAAGCAGCCGCCTGGATTCTGAACTGTCCATGGTGCGCTACATTACCTGGGCAATTCCATCAATCGGCTTCATTGGCACCGTGCGCGGGATCGGATCGGCATTGGGCAAGGCCCACGAGGCGATGGCGGGCAATATCGCCGGCGTCACGGCGAGCCTCGGTGTGGCCTTCAACTCGACCTTTGTCGCCCTCCTGATCAGCATGGTGGTGATGTTCTTCATGCACCAGCTGCAATTGATGCAGGAACGCCTGGTGCTCGACACCTACGCCTATTGCGAGAACCGTGTGCTGCGGTTTCTCAAGTCGCTGTCCACATGACGCTCGCCGCGCTGGAACTCAACGATCAGTCGCTGCTGGTCCAGGCAGAGGACGGCGCCTTGCATGCCGAACCCGGTTTTGCGCGCCTGACCCGGGAAGGCATCGTGACCGGCGAAGAGGCGCGTGCCGTGGCGTGGCGCGAACCGCAGCACGTGTACAACCAGTATTGGTGCCATCTCAGCCAGGCGCCGCTGCCCAGCCGCCACCGCTTTGCCCGGCATCATGCAGACATCGCCTTTGCGCAATTGCGCAAGCTATGGTTGAACGCCGGCTCGCCTGAATCGCTGCTCGTGCTGGCGCCGGGCAGCTTCGCGCACGCACAGCTTGCGCTGCTGCTGGGCATGGTCGAGGCTCTGCCGTCCCAAACTGCCGCCGTGATCGACAGCGCGCTGGGGTCTTGCGTGGACGTGGAGAGGGACACCCTGTACGTGGACCTGCAGATGCATCAGTCGGTGCTGACGGTGTGCCGCCCTCGCGGTGGGTCGATCCGCATCGTCGACCAGGAGATCTTCCCGGGCCTGGGCATGGCGCAGATCCAGAATTCCCTCGCGCGCCACATCAGCGACCTCATGATCGAAAGTTACCGCTTCGACCCACTGCATTCGTCGACAACGGAACAGGCCATCTTCGACCAGATACCCCACTGGCTGACCCGCCTGCGCTGGGAGCCGGACATTTCAATCAAGCTGGCCTCGGAGCATGGCGAGCATCCCTGCATCCTGCGCCGGGATGCGGTCGCGGCGCTTGTGGGCGAACGGCTCGCGAGCGTGCGTTCCTTCCTGGAAAAGTGGCAAAGCTGCAGCTTGTTGCTGTCACACGCCTCGGCTGTGTTGGCGGGACTGGTGGACGAGTTCGCCGAGGCCGAAGTTGCAGACCAGACCGCGGGCACCCAGCGATGTCTTTCGCAGCATGGCGAGATTCTTGACCAGGTTGACGACCTGCGCCGCGTGCGTGCTCTGTACCGCATCGAGCCCGATGCCTTGGCGGCCCGGGTACCGGACGTCAACGGGGAGCGGCTTGCCACGCATCTGCTTTGCGGCGACCGGGCCATGCCGTTGAACAAGCCGGTCAGTATCCGCATCGGCGAGAACGGCCCGCGTATCAGCGGCGAACTGGACGATGGCGCAGCGCTGACGGTGGTGCTGCGCAACCGCTCGCTCGAGACGCTGCATCTGGCCGCGGACGCGTCTCTACCGCCGACCTGCCGGCCGGGCGAATCGATCCGGATCGGGGGGCACGAACTCAAGCTGATCCACGTTCGCCATGATTAAGGATCGACGCATGGCCGCATTCAGTCTGTCCTTCCTGGACATCATGGCCTGTGGCTTCGGCGCGGTAACGCTGCTGTTCCTGATTCTGCGTCACAATGTCGTCGAGGAAGTCCGGCCCGACCCGAAGTTGAGCGCCGAGGTGGAAATGCTGAAGGAAGACGTGGAGGACGCGGAGAAAAAGCGGAGCGATCTGCTCAACAGCATCGAGGAACTGGAGCTGCAACTGGTCAGCGCCCAGGGTCTCAGCAAGCGCTACCTGACCGATCTCGAAGAAGTGGAAGAGAGCATCCAGTCCGACCCGGAGGAGCGAATCGCCATGCTGCGCCGGCAGGTCGAGGAACTGGAGCGCGAAACGTCCAAACTGGAAGAGATCGAGTTCGGCGACAAGGTTCGCCAGTTCCTCGGCGAGGGCAACCGCCAGTATCTTACTGGCCTGACGCTGGGTGGGGAACGGGTCATGATCCTGGTGGACGGCTCCGCGAGCATGCTGGCGGACACGGTTGTGAATGCCGTTCGCCGCCGTAACATGGAGCCGGAAAAGCGCGTCGAGGCGCCCAAATGGCAGTGGACGGTGCGCACGGTCGAATGGCTCCTGGCCCAGCTGCCGGCGAGCAGCCGCTTTCAGGTCTATATCTTCAACACCGAGACCTTCCCGGCGGTGGTCGGCAGCGAGGGTGAGTGGCTGGATGCCGCCGATTCGCTGCAGCTCGAGGAAGCGGTCGACGGCCTCAGGGCATTCGCGCCTGAGGGCGGAACCAGCCTGGAAAACGCGATCACGGCGCTGAAGGACTTTCAGGAGAATCCCGATAACCTGTTCCTGTTGACCGATGGACTGCCGACCCAGGGCAAATCGCCGCCCGGATCTGTTATGGTCAGTGGCGAGCAGCGTCGCCGCAACTTCCTCAGCGCGGTCGAGAAGTTGCCTCTCGGCGTCCCGGTGAACACGATTCTGTTTCCAATGGAGGGCGATCCTGAAGCAGCGGCGCTGTTCTGGCAGTTTGCGATGAGCACCAAGGGCGCCTTTATCGCGCCATCCAGGGACTGGCCGTGATCAAACGGCGTCGCAGCATTCCGGAAGCCAGCGTGTCCTTCCTGGACGTCATCAGTTGTGGCTTCGGGGCCATCGTGCTGTTATTGATCATCGCCCCCGTGGGCGACCCGGCCGCGCTGCATGAAGCGGAACGAAATCTGCAGGCAGTCGTGCAGGAGCTGACCGAAAAGCTGTTCGACGCCCGCGGCGAATCGGTGGTGTTGAGCGAGGACCTGAAGTCACGCAAGGAACAATTGTCGGACTTTGAGCAACGCATCGCCCGGCTCAGAGCCCAGCTGGCCAGCGTGGAGAAGCAGTCCAGGGAGATCGCGCAGTCCAAAATCGTGGAGGAGGAGCAACTCAGGCTGGCTTTGCAGGTGTTGACCGAGGAAATGCAGCGCCTGGCGCCGGATGACCGCGTCGAGAGTCAGCTCATCGGCGGCGTGCCGGTGGACAGTGAGTACGTCATCTTCGTCATCGACACCTCGGGCAGCATGCAGATGGCTGCGTGGCGCCGGCTGCAGGTCGAAATGCTGAACATCCTGAACATCTACCCCAGCGTGAAAGGCATTCAGGTGATGAACGACATGGGACAGTATATGTTTGAGGACACCCGCCGGGCCTGGATGAAAGACAGCCCGGAGACCCGCCGGCGTATCATAAACGAGCTCAACACCTGGGCGCCGTTCAGCAATTCCAGCCCGGTCGAGGGGATCAACGCCGCCATTCAGACCTACTACCGGCCGGACCGCAAGATCAGCATCTACACCCTCGGCGACGACTTTTCCGGCCGATCGATCCGGGCCGTGGTCAAGGCCGTGGAAAACCTCAATCAGGCACAACTCGGCTCGGAACGGCTGGTGCGCATCCATGCGATTGGCTTCCCGGTGCATTTTACGCGCGGGCGAACGCCGAGCGGGGCGGCCATCAAGTTCGCGGCGCTGATGCGCGAGCTGAGCTACAACAACGGCGGGACCTTCATCGGCCTGACCGAACTGCAGCCGTGACGCCGCGGAGGAGCCCAAGCTGAAACATCTGCGTCTCATGACCGGTCTGCTGTGTGTGGCGATGGCCTTTGTGTCCGGCTGCACTACCAACGTGCGGGTGAAGCACGAGTTTCCCACGGTTGTATCCAAGCCCATGGACATGAGCGCCGTGCTCGTCCTGGACCGTAAATTCCGCAACTACCAGGCGCGCCCCAATTCGAAGACCACGATAGAGCTTGGGGCGTCCCAGGTGGACCTGTTCAGCAAGGCCTTCAGCGGATTGTTCACGCCGCTGACCGTGGTATCCTCGAAAGAGGACGCAGGACCGGATACGGACCTCGTGATCATTCCCTCGGTGCGGGAAGTCCAGCTTGCCACGCCGTCGGACTCGTATCTCAACGTGTACGAAGTATGGATCAAGTACAACCTGGACATTGAGACCGCCGATGGTATGCCTATTGACAGTTGGTTTCTTCCCGCCTATGGCAAGACGCCGGATTCATATTTGTTATCCCGGGGCGTGGCGATCGAGGCAGCCGCCGTCGTCGCGCTGCGCGACGCAGGAGCCAAGCTGTTGCTGGACTTCTTCAGGATTCCGGCGCTTTATGGCTGGATGCAGCAGCAATCCGCAACGATGACCGAACCGTGAAGTATCCAGTATTCACATCACTTGTCGCGGCCGCGGCGATCAGCGGTTGCGCATCCACTACCACCATCGACGATTATCGGCCCACCACCGAGCCGATCAAAATCGGCGTCGGTGAAAAGGTGGCGATCCTGGGCCGCAGCGACGCCGGGCACTACGAAACCGACCGCGGCTTCATCGACTGTCTGGGCGACCGGCTGAAGAATGCGAGTTTTGAGGTCGTACCGGAAGAGGAATTCGTCGACGCACTGTATCCCTGGTTCGAGCCGAGGACTGCACCGAAGCACCTCAGCCGCCTCAAGAAGCTCATGCAGGACCCGGTTATCCAGGAAAAAGTGCAGCAAGAGAGGATCCGCTACCTGGTATGGCTCGACGGTGAAGTGGAATCACACGGACGCACCGGCAGCATGGCTTGCGGCATAACCGGGGCCGGGGGAGGCTGCTTCGGATATCAATCCTGGGACAAGAACGTTATGTTCGAAGCGGTCGTCTGGGATCTGTCGGACCTGACCGAGGAAGCCCGCATCCGGGTGGATTCAGAGGGTACCTCGTACCTGATCGGCGTCGTTGCGCCCATCCCCCTGCTAACCCGCGTGAAAAGCCAGGCCTGTGAGGGCATGGGAGAACAGTTAAGGGGCTATTTCTCTCAGGAGGTGGGGTGAGTTGCGTCATTTCGCCTGGAAAGCACTCGCGATCTGCATGCTGTTCGCTTCCGCGCCCGTTTTCGGTAACCCCAGTGGCGAGGAAATTCACGCGGAAATGCTCGCGTCGATGGGGGCGTATGACGATCCCGAGCTGACCGCCTATGTCGAGGGCCTTGTCAACGAAATCGTCTCGGCCTCGGAAATGGCGGGCGAGAAGTTCACCTTCACACTGCTTGACTCACAGGAAATCAATGCCTTCGCGACCGCGGATAACTACGTCTACCTGAACCGGGGCCTGCTCAACTACGTGGCGAACGAAGCGCAGCTGGTTTCGGTGCTGGCTCACGAAGTAGGCCACATCACCCAGAATCATGTCGATTGGATGCCGGCCGTGAGCGGCGGTGCGCGCTTTCTCTCCTCGCTGGCCGGAGCGCTCTCCGGCAGCCAGGACGTGTATCAGGCCGGCATGGCGTATGCGAACTCGTTGATCAAGGGGCACGGCCGCGACAACGAACTCGAGGCCGACGAAGCGGCTGCCCGCTACATGGTGCGACTTGGCTATGATCCGGACCAGTTGCTGGAAATGCTGGGGACCATGAAGGACCTCGAGACCCTGCAAAAGGAGCGCGCGGCGCAAAAGGGGGCGCCACGGCGTTCCTATCACGGCATATTCGCCTCGCATCCGCGTAACGACACACGATTGCGGAGTGCGGTCAGCAAGGCCAAGTCAACCGAATCTGCGGTCACACGCGACTCGGGCGTGGCCCGCTACCGGCAGATTACCGAAGGTCTGGTATGGGGAGAAAACTTCAAGGAAAAGGAGCCGAAGCCCGAGCGCTACTCCGACACGAGCTTAATGGTTCGCTTCAACTTTCCGGAAGGCTGGACGCACAGCAAGAACAGCCAGACACAAACCGTAACCGGCGAAGCCGAGGGTGGTGCAGCCCGGCTGAGCATGAAGCCGCTTGCGCGCACGCCCCAAACGCCGGAGGAGTATGTCTATAACTACCTCAACATTTCGCAGTTGCGCGACGGCCGGGAAATCAGCCCCGCAAGACTCAAGGGTTTCACTGGCATAATCCCTGGTCAGGAAGGAAATCCGGATCAGCGCTTCGCGGTGGTCTACTACAAGCTGAATGCCTACGTGTTCGCCGGTGAGGTGGCCAGTCAGGAAAAGTTCGACGAATTCGATGCAAAGTTCCTGGAATCCATCGACACCTTCCGCCCCATCTCCAGTCGCGAAATCGAGGGCCAGAAACCCAAGACCATCCATTACGTGAAGGCTACGGGTGCGACCACCTTCGCGGCGCTGGGCGAGCAACTCAAACTGGACCCGTTCGAAGTCCAGGATCTGCGCCTCATCAACGGCTACTACCCCACCGGGGAGCCAAAGCCCGGCGAGTGGATCAGGATCTTCAGGCAGTAACGCTCAATCCCCGGGCTGGCTTGTTTCCTGCCGGTAGTCCGCTACGATAGCGCCGGCGGACTGCACTTCGTCCTCGTGGCTCGTTTCGCGCCAGGGCTCGGCCAGTCCCGCCCGGTACCATTCGACCATGGCCGCGTGGCCCAGCAAGAGGTCGGCGTAGGCGCGCGCCGCGTCGCTCAAGGGCAGGCCATAGGTTTGCACGCGGAAAACCACCGGGGCATAGAACGCATCGGCGGCGCTGAATTCGGGGCCGGCCAACCAGGGGCCGCCGAAGCGGGTCCGGCCCTCCGACCATATCTCGTCGATTCGCGCGATATCCGCCTGCAGGGCATCCGGTATTTCAGCAAGTTCGATCCGCAGACCACAGTTCATCGAGCAGCGCTCGCGTAGCGCGCCGAACCCCGAGTGCATCTCGCTGGCCACGCTGCGGGCCCAGGCGCGGGTCTCCGCGTTTTCGGGCCAGACGCCCGCGTGCCGCTCGGCCAGGTACTCGACGATGGCCAGGGAATCCCAAACCACCGTCGCTCCGTCGTGCAGGCAGGGCACCCGGCCATTGGGTGAGAAGGTGCGATAGCTGTCCCAGCACGACCCATCTTCCAGCGGAACCAGCCGCTCCTCGAAAGGGATGCCCAAAGCGCGCATCAGCAGCCATGGCCGCAATGACCATGAAGAGTAATTCTTGTTCGCAATGTAAAGCGTGTACATGGTCTCGCCTCCGTTGGGCAACGGTACCATATCCGGTGATTCCGGCGTATCGGGACGCTCCTGTTCCGGGCGGTGTTTGGCGGGGATAACGACCAAAGGGCGCGAGGCCCCCTGGTCGTTTGTTTTCCCTGGCGGTTGCTACTTGACCTCAGCCGAGTTCCACAGGGAACTGCCGCTGCAGTCCGCGACCTTGTCCCAGTCTTCGTCTGCTTTCGACGCGGCTGATCCGCCGTAGCCATTCCAGAAGGTTCCCCAGATTGCCGCATCCGGAGCGGTCAGGACAAAGTTGAAGCCACCCTCGCCGGCATTGGCGGCCAGCGGCATCTCGTGATAGACCTTAAGCTCCGAGCCGCCTTTCATGCCCTTGGCCGCGGCCAGCCAGGCCGACGAGACTTTCTCGAGTTCTGCGCCTGTCTTGCCGTCGTGCAGCGTGCACTCCCAAACTTGCACGACGTCTGCGTTGGCGTAGTTGAACGCGCCCAACAGCAGGGCGCCAATAATCGTTTTTGTCATGTTTTTCATGAAAACTCTCCGGGTGGCCGAATTGCCACAGGATTCAGTATAGGTGGTAATTCCCGCTTTTGTTGCGCGGTTCGCTTCCAGAGTTGTTGTTGCAGCCATTCACCGCCATGCGTGGCCGGCTCCGGTGAGCCACTCGCCATATAACTCAGTGTTGCCGTTTGGTTCGTTGCAACAGAACCATTGCGATACCGCCCAGAGTCGCTGCTGAAGCCAGCACCAGGCGCAGCGTCACGGGTTCCGCCAGCATCAGCACGCCGCCGATAGCCGCGATGACCGGCACCGACAACTGGACGGTGGCGGCACGGGTGGAGGTGAGCCCTTTCAAGGCTGCGTACCAGGTTACGTAGCCGAGGCCCGAGGCGACAGATCCCGATGCGACCGCCAGCAACAGCCCGCGGGTCGAGAGATGCAGGTCGCCGATGAACAGGATGCTGACGGCGATGGCCATGGGGGCAGCCAGGATGAAGTTGTTGGCTGTGGATTCCAGCGGATTGCCGGCGCGTCGGCCTACCAGCGAGTAGAGTCCCCAGGCCAGGCCGGCCACGATCATCAGGCCGGCGCCGAGCGGATCGGGTGCGGTAATGCCCGGCGAGACCAGGTAGACCAGGCCAGCTACCGCCAGCAACAGACCGGCCCACGACCAGATGTTGAAGGGCTCGCCTGAGCGCAGTGCCGCGATAATCATGGTCAGTTGTACGGATCCGAACAAAAGCAGCGCGCCGGTGCCGGCGCTGAGCGAAAGGTAGGCGAAGGAGAAAAAAATTACGTACCCGAACAGCATGCTTGCCGCGCGCCAGTCAAAGCCGGCGCGGCGCCTGCCGCCGCCCCAGTGCGGCAGCATGAACAGGCTCAGAGTAATGGCGCCGGAAACTACCCGGACAGTAGCAAAGGACGCCGCGTCGATCTGCTGGTCGCCAAGCGCGAGTCGGCACAACAGCGAGTTGGCGGCGAACGCGAACATCGCAATGACGGTCAGCAGCGGCGTGCTCGTGATGTGTCGCATTGGCTCTCCGGCGCGGCTGAGGGATAATCCGTATGAACGTGAATTCTAGCAACGAAAAGGATCCGCCATGGCAACTGTGTTGATTACCGGTGCGAACCGGGGTATTGGTTTGGAGATCGCCAGTCAGTATGAGGCCCGCGGCGACGAGGTCGTCGCGGTTTGTCGTCGTTCCTGCGAGGCACTCGACACGATGGGCGTGGAAGTCATTGACGGAGTGGATGTGACTTCCGATGAATCCGTTGCCGACATGGCCTCCGCGTTGAGCGGCAGGCGCATCGATCGGCTGGTCAACAACGCTGGAATTCTCGAACGCGACGGGCTGGACGACCTGGACTTCGGCGTTATCGAGCGTCAGTTCCGGGTCAACGCGCTCGGGCCGCTGCGGGTGACAGCGGCGCTGCGCCCGCTGCTGACGGACGGCGCCAAAGTGTTCATCGTCACCAGTCGTATGGGCTCGATCGAGGACAATAGCTCGGGCGGGTACTACGGCTATCGCATGTCTAAGGCGGCAGTGAACATCGCAGCAAAGAGCCTGAGCGTCGATTTGAAGGATGCCGGCGTCGGCGTTTTCCTGCTACACCCGGGTTACGTGGCCACCGACATGACCGGCGGGCAGGGTATACCGGCCGAGCAGGCGGCGGCCGGGCTGATCGAGCGGATGGATACGCTGCAGTTGGAGCAGACCGGCACCTTCTGGCACCAGGAAGGTTATGCCCTACCGTGGTGAGGAATTGAGATTGAAGTTGCCGCGTTCGCTCACGCGAATGGAGGGGTAGAGCCCCTGCAGGTCGAGTTTCGCCTCGAACTCGTACTCGAGGTTATCGGTCGGAGCCTGCATCATGTCGCCGATAAAGCGGATGCCCGCCAGCAGGTTGGCGCTGGCGGTCAGCGTGAGGTCTTCCTGGCTGTAACCTTCGATCACCGGGAAATCCTTGCCGACGCCCTTGACCAGTTCGTGGCCTTGTACGGAGATGGTGTAAACGACCCCTTCGAGGGCGAGCGATTGCGCGTTTGGATTGATGACACGCAGACCGATTTCGAAGGTCGGCGCCATGCCTTCGCTGGGCAAGGCGCGGAACGAGGTCAGCGTGACGGTGGGTTCCTCGTAGTCGGGACTCATCGTGGCGCAAGCAGCCAGCAGAAGGCTGAGCAGCAGCCATGAGCCAAGCTTGATTCTGCCGTTCACCGCGCACCGCCGGTCTTGCACACTTGCCCGATGCGGTCGATCAACTCCCGCGTCACCCCGTCGAGGCCGGCCTGGTGCGCGGCGACTACGCTGGCCAGGCGCTGAGCGGCAACCGGGTGGGCCTCGTCCAGGCGCAGTGGATGGCGGTCGCCATTGCATTCGATGTTGCCTGCAAGACCCACGCGAACTGACGAGGTATTACCGGCACCGTCCTGAATGCCGAAGAACTCGCGCACTTCCAGCTGCAATAGCCAGCCGCCCTCCGCGGCGTGGTCACTGCCGTGCACGGAGGAGAACTGGCCCGTGGCCTCCAGGGAGCGCTCAAGTATCGATGTCAGAACCTCCGGTAAGTGGTCTGTCCAGCGGGCGTTGCTGACGGGTTGCAAGCGGGCGTCGGCACCGAGTGCCAGGATGCGGTCCGTGTCGAGCCCCGGAATCGCCGCCACGTCCAGGGCCAGGTCAACTGCGCCATCGCCGGCAGTCGCCGGCAAGGAGGTTGCCAGCGGCGTCAAAAGGTAGGTCTGCCTGGCCGGTTGGTCACTGGTCAGGATGCCGCCGCAACCCTGGGCCATCAACAGCATCGCCAGCAGGGCCAGTCGTGTTGTCAGTCTGTTCATCTCAGGGGTCCATATCCAGTGCGTCGTTGGGTGGGCGATGAATCAGTTGCGATGGATCATCCTTCAGTTCCGTCACCAGCTTTTCGAGCTCGCGGAGCGTCGCCCGGCTTTCCCGCAACAGCGCCGGCGCTTCACCCAGTCCGTCCTGCATGAAGCGCTCCACGTTGCCCTCGTTGTTACGCAGCATTGCATCGAAGCGGTCGGTCAGGCTGGCCAGGTTTTCGCTGCTGCGGTTGATGTTGGCGAGCGTCGCGCTCAAGTCCGGCTGAACCTGGCCAATCATGGAGCGCAGGTCGCCGACCGCGGCCTGGATGTCGGCCAGGGTGGTGCTGAGGTCCCGCGGCAGCGCGGCGAGGGTGTCGCTGCTGCCGGCGAGGGAAGCCGTCAGGGTTTCAACGTTTTGCAGTGTGCCGCTGATCTTGTCGCGATTGTCTTCGCCCAGAAGCTCGCCGGCCTGCGTCAGCAGGCTGTCCAGTTTGGTGATGATTTCAGGCGCACTGGACAGCATGGCGGCAAAACCGACGTCCCGCACCGGTATCTCGGGGTATTGTCCGCGTGGGGGGGTGGGCAGCGGTGTGTGCTGACCCGTTTCGCTCGCGAGGTTGACCACCGCCACGCCCGTGATGCCCTGCAGGGCCAGGCTGGCATAGGTGCCCTGGTTGACCGGCGTGCTGGTCAGGATCTCGATGTCGACGCGCACACGCACGCCGTCGCCCGATTCCAGGTCCATATGGATCACGCTGCCCACGCTCATGCCCATGTACTTGACCGGCCCGCCGATGGCCAGGCCGCTGACGTCCCGTTCGAACTTCAGGGTGTAACGGGACATCTCTTCAGCGCCACTGCGCCCGGTCAGCCAGATCACGAAAATCACAAAAGACGTGATCGCGACCGTGACAAACAGTCCGACGGTAAAGTTGCGGTCACCTTTGAACATCAGTCACCTGTCTCTATCGGCTGTGCGCTTTCCGGTCGCATGTGCCTCGCTGCCTGCCGGGCCCTGACGGCCCGGGGGTCGCCGAAATATTGCTGGATCCATGGATCGGGATGCTTCACCAGCTTGTCGAGAGTATCGACGATGATGCCCTTGTTGACCAGCACAGCCACGCGGTCGCAGACGCTGAACAGCGTGTCGACGTCGTGCGTGATCATCACGATGGTGAGGTCCAGGTTCGCGTGCAGATAGCTGACCAGCTCATCGAACTCGGTGGCCGAAATCGGATCCAGCCCGGCGGTTGGCTCGTCCAGGAACAGGATTCTCGGCTCCAGCGCGAGCGCCCGCGCCAGCGAAGCGCGCTTGCGCATGCCGCCGGACAGTTCGTTCGGGTACTTGGCCGCCGCGGCCAGGTCGAGCCCGACCATGAAGATCTTGAGGACGGCCAGTTCGCGGCGCGTTTCCACCGGCAGGTCCGAGTGCAGCGCGATGGGCAATTCCACGTTCTCCTGCACGGTAAGACCGGAGAGCAGCGCGCCGCCCTGGAACAGCACGCCCCATTGCCGGTGCGGTCCGGGCTCGAGGTATCGGATCGCTTGGCCGAGCACCTCGATGCGCCCGGCATTGGGGCCGTGCAGGCCGAGGATGCTGCGCAACAATACCGACTTGCCCGTGCCCGATCCGCCGACGACTCCCAGGATCTCATCCCGCCGCACGTCGAGATTGAGCTGGTCGTGCACGACCTGGTTGCCGAAGCGGTTGACCAGTCCGCGGATTGAAATGATGTGTTCGTATTCGCCTGCCATCAGAAACCAATCCGTGAATAGATCACTGTAAAGATCGCGTCGGCGACGATGATCAGGAAAATGGATTGGACGACGGCGATCGTGGTCAGGCGCCCCAGCTCTTCAGCCGAGCCCTTGACCTGCATGCCCCTCAAGGTGCCAGTGACTGCGATCAGGAAGGCGAAGACCGGCGCCTTGGATAACCCCACCAGCAGGTCGTTGACGTTGATGGCGACCGCCAGCCTCTCGCTGAAGGCGAAACCGCTGATATCCAGCACGGTCGCGCCGATGAAGGCGCCGCCCAGCAAACCGGCGGCGTCGGCGAACACCGTCAACAGTGGCAGGGCGATCATCAGGCCGATGATGCGGGGAATGATCAGCACCTGGTTGGGGTTCAGGCCCATCACGCGCAGGGCGTCGACTTCCTCGGTCAGTTTCATGGTACCCAGGGCCGCGGCGAAGGCCGATCCCGAGCGACCTGCCACCATGATTGCGGCGAGCAGCACCCCGAGTTCTCGAAAGATGGCATTGGCGACCAGGTCCACCATGAAAATGTTGGCGCCGAACTGTTCCAGTTGGCGTGCGCTCTGGTACGCCAGGACCACACCCATCAGGAAGCAGATCACGGTCACGATGGGGATCGCCGCCACGCCGCAGCTGTGAACCTGCCGGATCGCCTCGCCGATCATCAGGCGGGAAGGGCGCTTGATGCCGTCGAGCACGGCCCGCGCGATGTAGCCTACCGAATCGACGGCCTCTATGGTGTTGGCTCCGATCTTACCTATGCCGTCCCGCAGGAAGTGGCTGGGCTGCGGGTCGAAGAACCCGGGTACATATTCCTTGCGCGCCGCGAGGTCGATGATGTGCTGCAGGAATTTGAGGTGGGACGATCGGAACCCCTCGAAGTCGGTTTTGATGCCGAGTTCTTCGAAGTCCATCGACCGCTCGTAGAGCACCCACGCACCGGCCAGGTCCAGGTCCCGCAGACCACCGCACTGGAAGGACACGCGCTGCTCGGACGCGGGCATGATCTCATCCAGCGTCTGCTGGAGTCGCTGAACGTTTGGAAACACCCAGTCATCCTGCAGCTTGATCTGCAGCAGTCCGTCCTGCCGGTCTACGGTGAGGTAGGTGCTCATGACCTGCGGGTATCCGCGCCTCGCGATTGATGATCACATTTAGCTGAGTCTAGCAAACAGGATGTCTTTCTACCCGGTCAGCGGCGTTTGCCGCTGCGCCGGAGTGCCGCAGGCAGCAGGGCCTCGATGCGGGCGCGGACATCCTGGCGGTCAACCAGGTCGCTGACAAAATCCAGCCGGTCCGTGTCCAGGACCAGCACGTCACCCAGGGTGTAATTCCCGATCCACGCCTCGTACAGGCGTTCCAGGCGCTTCAGGTAGGACAGTGGGATGTCCTGTTCCATCGGCCGCCCGCGCAGCCGGATGCGCTGGCGCAGCGTGCGCATCGGGCAGCGCAGGTAAATCATCAGGTCGGGTGGCTTGATGACGGCCAAAATGGTCTGGTAGAAAGCCCAGTAGGTGTGCCAGTCGCGCTGGTCGATCTTGCGCATCTGGTGCAGCGCGGTGGCGAAGATCTCGGCGTCTTCGAAGATGGTGCGGTCCTGGATGACGACCCCGGGCGTGCGGTCCGCTTCCTGGTGGATGCGGAACTTGCTGCTGAGGAAGAACAGCTGGGACTGGAACGCCCAGCGGCGCATGTCCTGGTAAAAATCCTGCAGGTATGGGTTGGCATCGTTGGGCTCGTAGAATGGCGAAACGTCGTAGGTGCTCGTAAGGAAGTCGAGCAGCGAGGATTTGCCGCTGCCGATGTTGCCGGCAATTGCTATGAATTTGCGTTCGGCCATGTCAGGATTTGTCGCCCGGGTCGCGGGTCGCTATGCTTGATTGTTTACACGCTGGCTCTCGCATTTTATAGGTGCTCAGATGCAATTGTGGAAAAAATCATTCGTCATCCCTTGCGCGCTGGCGTTTCTCGTGGCCCTGCCGCCGGAGTTGCCGGCTCACGAAGGGGACGCTTCCGAGGCCATCCAGTCGCAGCGTGGACGGGTCCTGGGCAGCATCAGTTTTCCGACCTCGAGCGAGGTTCCCGCAGCGCAGGAAGCCTTCATCCAGGGCATGTTACTGCTGCACCTGTTCGAGTACCCCTACGCCCGGGAAGAATTTCTGCGGGCCCAGGAGCTGGACCCTGACCTGGCCATGGCTTACTGGGGCGAAGCCATGACCTACAACCACCCCATCTGGGATGAGCAAGACCTGGCGGCGGCGCGCGACGCCCTGATGAAGCTCGGTCCGACACCGGAAATCAGGGTGGCGCGCACTCCGGTGGCACGCGAGCAGGGTTTGCTGGCGGCGCTGGAGCAGCTGTACGGTCCCGGCAGCAAGGCCCAGCGGGACCAGGCCTACCTGCGGTCGATGGAACAATTGGCCGCGGCGTACCCTGAAGATCACGAGGTCCAGTTGTTCTACGCGTTATCGCTTTTCGGAGCCCGGGCCGGAGTCCGTGATACCGCAACCTACATGTTGGCCACCGCTGTCGCCCAGGGCGTCTTCAGCGAAAACCCGCAGCATCCGGGCGCGGCACACTACCTGATTCACGGTGTGGACGACCCGGTGCACGCCGTGCTCGGTCTCCGCGCCGCGCGAGCCCTGGCCCAAATGGCGCCCGATGCCGGCCATGCCCAACACATGACCTCGCATATTTTTGTTGCGGTTGGCATGTGGGATGACGTAGTCGCCGCCAACGAGGCCGCGGTGCAGGTGGCCAACGCCATGCGGGCGGAGCATGGCGGCGCCGCGCGCAAATGGGGGCACTACAATTTCTGGCTGTTGTACGGCTATCTCCAGCAGGGCCGCAATGACCGGGCGCTGGCGCTGCTCGAGGCGGCCTACGCCGAGGCCCAGGCCGATGGCAAGGCGCCGGACGACCCCATGATCCTGGACCCGGACCGTTCCCTGGTCGGCTCCGTTGTGCAAATGTGGGCGCGTTATGTGATCGAGACCCGCAGCTGGGACAGTGACGTTGCGAACTGGACCTTCAACACCGGCGACGCCTTCGACCCCAACCTGACGATCAGCTTCATGAAGGCCATGCAGGCCGCCTTTGCAAGCCAGGTGGCGCAGGCCGGTCAGTACCAGGCGCAGTTCCGCACGCTAATGGTATCGCTGGAGGCCGAAATCGCGCGGCAGGAGGAAAAAGCGCCAACCGACTTGCTGTACCTCGAGCGCCTGCGCGTGATGGACCAGGAACTGCTGGCGGCCATCGAAATGGCGCGCGGTGAGATGGCCAAAGCCGTGGAGTCCGCACAGGAGGCCAGCCGACTGGAGGGGGCCATGCCATTCTCCTTCGGGCCGCCGTTCGTGGACCTGCCGTCCGCGGAATTTCTGGGCGACTTGTTGAGCGCATCGCGCCAGCATGCTGCTGCCGCTGATGCCTACCAGCTACAACTCGAGCGCACCCGCCTCAAGCCGCGTACCCTCGAGGGTTTGGCGCGGGCGCAGGAGCAGCTGGGCCGGGAGACAGAGGCACGCTACACACGGGGCAAGCTGGAGCGGATCCGGAACAGCGCCGGCGAAGCTGATGGCGCGCCGTCAAATTGAGGTGATCAGGTTGGCACAATGAGCATGAGCGCCCTGGCTGCAGATACCCTGGTGGTAGTGCACCTGGCGTTTGTCCTGTTCGTCGTGTTGGGCGGATTGCTGGTGTATCGCTGGCCCCGCTGGGCCTGGCTGCATGTCCCGGCGTTTGCCTGGGGCGCGTTGATCGAGTTCAATAACTGGGTCTGCCCGCTAACGCCATTGGAACAGCGCTTGCGGCTGGCTGCCGGCGAGGGTGGCTACGGTGGGGGCTTCAGCGAGCACTACCTGCTGCCGCTGATTTACCCGGAGGGCTTGACCCGCGAAATTCAGCTGGCGCTCGGTTTGTTCGTGCTGGCAATCAATGCCCTGGTTTACGGAATCTGGTTATGGCGGAAGTGGCGCAAGCGAGCGGGGTAGCCCCGGAGGTGACAGGATGAGCACAGCGCAGGAAGCACCGGCGTGGGCCGCGGCCATGCGGCGCCTGACCGATTACCTGGTCCAGGATTTCGGCGGCGGGCCACGTCCCTGGAAATTCGCCTGGGTGATCAATTTCCAGAAGTGCGGAACCTTCTTCTTCCTCGGTCTGCTGATGTGGCACTATCAGAACTTCTCGACGGCGGCCTGGATTTACCTCGCCATGCAGGGCAGCTACGGCGTCGCCTGGTTCATCAAGGACATGGCGTTCCCGGATCCGGGCTGGCAGGTTCGCATCACCATCGGTGGCGGCATCATGGCCTTCCTCGGCGTGCTGGGCTGGTACTGGGTATTCGGCTGGTTGTTGATCTCCGGGGTCGCGCAGCCGGAATACCCCTTGCCGGACGGTGCCTGGTTCGCCTTGTGTGTCAGCCTGTGCATCGTCGGCACGGTGATCATGATCGCGGCCGACGCGCAGAAGTACTTCACTTTGCGGGAACGGCGCGGCCTGATAACGGATGGTATGCACCGCTATGTCCGCCATCCGAACTACCTGGGCGAGATGATGATCTACGGCAGCTTTGGGCTGATGGTGTGGCATTGGTTGCCGTTTGTCGTGCTGGCCTGGGTTTGGCTGGGGCTCTTCGCGGTCAACATGATCCTGAAGGAGGCGAGCATGTCCCGTTACCCGGAGTGGACGGATTACCGGCGCCGCACGGGTTGGCTCTTGCCGGGTCTCTAGTCGAGGTACTTCCAGCTGACCGCACCGTCGAAGTGACGCACGGGCAGCGACTCCATGACTTCCAGCGGCAGCATACGGGCGTTGACCGCGACGCGGCCGCGCGCGTGCTTGTCGACGCTTTCGTAGTGGGTCAAGCAGCCGCAGTGCCGGCAATGCCAGAACTCGATGGTGCGATCGCCCCAACTGTAGGCCGACAGCGCGGCGCTGTCTGTCGGGAGCCGCAACTGGTCACGGGTGTAGTAGGCCCACAGCGCACCGTAGCGGCGGCAGATCGAGCAGTTGCATTCCGTTACCGTGGCCGACAGTTCCGGGATCTCGATGTGGACGGCTTTGCAATGACAGCTCGCTGTGAACATACAGTTCTCCTTTAATATCAATCAATTAAATGACATCTCGTAGTCGTGTTCGACTTTCGGCATGCGGACCCGACAGCCCGAGTATCAGGCTTCTCGGCCCAGGCGTGGTTCAGGGCTTCTCGCAAACATGGGTCTCACTTCCTGCGATCCAGGTCGGACAGCATTTCCAGTTGCAGTTCCTGCAGTTCCACGAGGCGCCCCCATTGATGCGACAGCAGGTGGTCGACTTTTTCGTGCAGGTGCCGGATTTCCAGTTCGGCTTTGAGGTTGATCTGGTAGTCGTGTTGCGAACGCAGCCGGTCCTTCGCCTCCTGTCGGTTCTGGCTCATCATGATGACCGGCGCCTGGATCGCGGCCAGGCAGGAAAGTATCAGGTTGAGAAAGATGAAGGGGTAGGGGTCGAGCGGCCGCGAAACCAGGACCAGCGAGTTCATTCCGACCCAGAGCGCCAGGAAGACACCGAAAAGGACCAGGAAGCTCCAGCTGCCTCCGAACGTGGCAATGTGGTCCGCCATGCGCTCTCCGAGAGTCCACTTCTGCTCGAACTCGGCGTCGATATTCTCGGACAGCAGTTCGTGTTCCCGCAGGCTTTCCACCACCTCCTGCTCGAGAGACGAAAGCTCGCCCTTCTCGGATTCGAGCAGGCCGTGCACATACCGGCCCCGGACCTCAGTCAGGTCCGCCCGGCAGATGAATTTTTCGGCGGACCACTCGGGATGGGTCTTGCGGATCTCGTCGGCCATCTGCTTGCGGATGACGTCGCCGGATACGAGTTTGCTTTCCGGGAATGGTTTTCCGCATATGGCGCAAAACTGTGAGGGCTGTTCTTTGCTGGTCACGATTCTGCTTCCTTCGGGGCGCTGCTGAGGCTTGGGTCTATTGTACTCTTGGGATGTTCCGCGGACGGTAAAAGACCAGCCCCGTGGCAGCGAGCAGGGCGAACCCGGCACCCGCTGCGAACGTAGCCGGCGCGACGGCGACCCACAGCACGGCTTTGATGTCATCGGCCCACCAGAACATGAAGAGCAGGGCGAGCAGGGGGCCGAGGAATGCGCCCACGGAATCCAGCGCCTGGCGCAGGCCGTACGCCGCGCCACGCTGCTTCGGCAGCACGATATCGGCCACCAGGGCGTCTCGGGGCGCCCCCCGGATGCCCTTGCCGACGCGATCGGCGAAGCGTGCTCCGAATACCCAGCCAATGGTGGCAGCGAGTGGGAAAATCGGCTTGGTCAGGGCACTCAAGCCATAGCCGATCACCACCAGCGCTTTCCGCTTCCTGATGCGGTCACTGATTGCGCCTGAGAACACCTTGGCCAGCGCGGCCGTTGCCTCGGCCACGCCCTCGATCAAGCCGATGGTGACCATGGAGGCGCCGAGCACCGTCGCCATGAACACCGGCAACAGGCTGTGAACGAGTTCCGACGACATGTCCATGAGCAGCGATACGAAGCCAAGCGCCCAGACGCCCGTCGGCAGGCTACGGAATTTGGTCATGCAACGATGGCCGCTTTGCCGTCTGCATATGCCATCGGGTAAATGGCCCCCGGCGGGTCCGCGGATAAGCGTCGGTGCGACATGCCGCGACCCGCCGATGGATCAATGTGGGCATGGCTGACAAATACCTTGAAATGTTATTGTTCCCCGTCGGGTCTAATGAGCGTTCTCAACAGGGATCATGACATGAACTCTAGCAGCAAGATTCGTTCCTGGGAAATTACCAGCGAAAGCAACTACCTGAACCGTCGCCAGTTCATCCAGGCTGCCGGCCTGGCTGCGGGTGCCGGTGCTGCTGCCGCGCTGCCGGGCAGGGCACTGGCCGCCGTGCGCGAACTGGACACCGTGCCGGGTCCTTACAGCACGGATGAAGCTCCCAATTCCTGGGAAGACATCACCACCTACAATAATTTTTACGAGTTCGGCACCGGCAAGGAAGACCCATACCGGAATGCGCAGGATTTTCAGCCGCGCCCCTGGAGTGTCAAGGTGTCAGGCGAGTGTGAGAAGCCGGGCAATTACGACTACGAAGACATCGTCGGACCATACACACTGGAGGACCGGGTCTACCGCCATCGCTGCGTAGAGGCCTGGTCCATGGTGGTGCCATGGGTCGGATTTCCCCTAGGCGACCTGCTGAAGCGTTTCGAACCGAATTCCGACGCCAAATACGTGCGGTTCAAGACCCTCTACGACCCGCAGCGCATGCCGGGGCAGCGGCGCGCGGTGCTGCGCTGGCCATACGTCGAGGGCCTGACCATCGCCGAGGCCATGCACCCGCTCACCTTGATGGCAGTCGGTGTGTACGGCAAGGAACTGCCCAACCAGAACGGCGCGCCTCTGCGCCTGGTAATCCCGTGGAAGTACGGCTTCAAAGGCATCAAGTCCATTGTCGAGATCGAGTTTGCCAGGCGGCAACCCGATACCTCCTGGGAAATGGCCGCGCCGCATGAATACGGCTTCTACGCCAACGTGAATCCCGAGGTCGATCACCCGCGCTGGAGCCAGGCGCGCGAGCGCCGCATCGGCGCCGGTCTGTTCGCCGAGAAGCAAGCGACACTGATGTTCAACGGTTACGCCGAGCAGGTGGCTTCCCTCTATAGCGGGCTCGACTTGCGCAAGAACTATTGATGACTGCTTCGTCGATCCGCGCGCTCAAGGTCGTTGTTTTCGGGCTGTGCCTGGTGCCGTTGGCCATGCTGGCGCTGGCGGTCTTCGGCGTGGGCGGGCTGAGCCTGGGCGCCAACCCGATCGAGGAATTGATTCACCAGCTGGGCAAGTGGGGGCTGAAGTTCCTGCTGATTACGCTGGCGGTGACCCCGCTGCGCAAGCTGACGGGCTGGAACTGGTTGATCCGTTTTCGCCGCATGCTCGGGCTGTTCGCATTTTTTTACGTCCTCTTGCATTTTCTCGTCTACGCCGGCCTCGATCAGCGCTTCGGCCTGGCGGTCATCATCGAGGACATCGCCAAGCGTCCCTTCATCACGATCGGCATGGCGGCATTGCTGCTGTTACTGCCTTTGGCGCTCACTTCCACCAAGGGCATGATGAGGCGGCTGGGCAAGCGTTGGCAGAAGCTGCATCGGCTGGTCTACGTCATCGCGATTCTCGGTGTCTGGCACTTTTACTGGCAGGTCAAACTGGATACTCTAGAGGCTCTGATCTACGTCAGCATCCTGGCCGTACTGCTCGGTTACCGTCTGCTGGACTGGTGGCGCCGCAAGCGGTGGAAGGCTGCCGGCCCAAGGAGTAGCCATGACCGTATTGCGCACCCCCGATGAATGTTTCGAAAACCTGGCGGGATTCCCTTTCGAACCCCATTATCTCGGGATAGTTGACGCTGACCTGGGCCGGCTGCGCATCCATTACGTAGACGAGGGCCCCGCCCACGGCCCGGTGGTGGTGTGCTTGCACGGCGAGCCGACCTGGAGCTATCTGTACCGCAAGATGATCCCGCTGTTCGCCGCCGCCGGCTTCCGGGTGCTGGCCCCTGACCTGATCGGCTTCGGGCGCTCCGACAAGCCCTCGGAGCGCAGCGATTACACCTACGCCAAGCATGTGCGCTGGATGCGCGACTGGTTGATCGCGATGGGGCTCTGTGACATCACCCTGCTGGGCCAGGACTGGGGCGGACTGATCGGCCTGCGGCTGGTCGCCGAGAACCCGGAGCGCT
>Ga0316188_10000226_pt1 | contig 21743 bp, 22 predicted proteins | sample Phiworburrow1_MG_FD_204933 | JGI IMG/M metagenome (GOLD analysis project Ga0316188, IMG submission 204933) | Coastal sediment microbial communities from Maine, United States - Phippsburg worm burrow 1 | ecosystem: Environmental > Aquatic > Marine > Coastal > Sediment | place: USA: Maine... | reverse complement strand
AGGCAAGTTCGCACGCTATCTGTTAGTCGCAAAGCTGGTCCTTGCAGGCGTAAAGTAAAGGGGGCAGGTCTGCACATTTCACAAAAAATGCATCTGATACAAAAAATGTGAAATGTGTAGACCTGACTCCTATAGGAAGACGAAGAACGTCAAGATTGGTGATTTATGGATGAAGAATTCTGGCTTGCGCGCTGGGCAAAGAATGACATCGGATTCCACAAGAACGAGCCACACCACTACCTGCAGCGATTTTTCGATTTGCTGCAAGTCAGGGATGGAGAATCTTTTTTCGTACCGCTCTGCGGCAAGAGCCGAGATTTGCTCTGGTTGCGTGACCAGGGGTTGCATGTGCGCGGCATCGAGCTGAGCCGCGCTGCTCTGGAGGCGTTCGTCAACGAGAATCAGCTGAGCGGAGAGTGGCTGTCCCTGGCAGCTCTACCTTGCTATTGTGCCCAAGGATACAAGCTGTACTGCGGAGATTTTTTCAAGTTGACGGCGGCCGCTCTTGATGGGGCGCGGGCAGTTTATGATCGTGGTGCAGTTGTCGCCTTTCCTCCCGAGATGAGAGCGCGCTATGCGCGCCATCTTGCGGCTCTGCTGCCGTCCGGAGGCCGGGTTCTCATGGTCAGCTACGAATACGACCAGAGTGAGACCATGGGGCCGCCTTTTTCAGTTGATCGGCAAGAGCTTGAGTCATTGTTCGGGCCGGCCTTTCTCCTGGAGCCCCTGGCTGCAGAAGACTCGCTCCGGTCACACCAGGGATTGGCGGCCCGGGGGGTGACGCAACTGACGGAATTTGCCGTGCTGCTCATCCGCAGGTAGCTTGTTCAGGTCGTCTGCCTGCTCCGCGTTGCCCGGTTTTTCCACAGGGCGTCACTCGAATATATCCCCAGCCCCGCCCAGATGCAGAGGAAGCTGAACAGGTGCCCCTGCGTGAAGGGCTCATGGTAGAGCCCGACGGCGAGCATGAAATGCAGGCTGGGGGTGATGTACTGCAGGAAGCCGATGGTCGCCAATTGCAGGCGGCGGGCGGCGCCGACGAAAAGCAGCAGGGGGATGGCGGTCACGACCCCGGAGAGGGGCAGGAGCAGGTCCAGTCGCAGCTCCCCGGCGAGGAAGGCGCCCTGCTGCTGGGATGCCAGGTAAACCAGGTAGCCGAGGGCGATTGGCCCGAGCAGAAGCGTCTCCACCGTGAGGCCGACCATGGCCTCGACCCGCACGACTTTGCGCAACAGGCCGTAGAGGCCGAAAGAGGTGGCCAACACCAGAGCAATCCAGGGAAACCGCCCATGATGTAAGGTCAGGTTGAGGACCCCGGTCATCGCGAGCAGAACGCTTAGCAGCTGCCAGCGGCTGAGTCGCTCGCGCAAGAAAACGCAGCCGAGCAGGACGCTGATCAACGGCGTGATAAAGTAACCCAGGCTCGACTGCAGGACTTCTCCTTGCTGAATTGCGTAAATGAAGACCAGCCAGTTGGTGGCGATGAGGAGTGTCGAGCCGCACAGAGTCAGTAGCGCCTGGCGGTTGTCCAGGGCCCTGGCAAGCGGCCCGAACTGTCGGCGTGCAGTCACCAGCACGATGAGGAACAGCACTGACCAGACGATGCGGTGACAAACGATTTCCAGCGGCGCTGCACCGTGCAGGGCTTTGAAAAAAACCGGGAAGGCCCCCCAGGTGCAGTAAGCCGCCAGGCCGTAAATCACGCCGAGCCGCGAGCTCTCCGTGAAAGGGAGGCGTTCGATCGGTTGCTGTTCAGCAAGGGGAGTAGCAGCGTTCATCTTGGTAATCATTTAACGAGGGGCTCTTGTGCAAGAGCCCCTCGTTTAACTCCTAAGTCTCGTTGCCGAAAACAGTTACTTTTTCTTCTGCGCGTTTTTGAACAGCTCCGCAAACGAACCCATCCCACCCGTGGCTTTCTCTTCGTAGGAGGTCTCCAGTGATTCTTCCTCCTTGTTGCTGACAGGTGCCAGGGAGATGCGTTTCTCGTCAAGGTCGATCTTTTCCACGGTGACCTGCAATTGCTGGCCGAGCTTGAGCACGTCCTGGGGGTGCTTGATGCGCTGGTCTCCGCCGATCTTCGAAATATGCATCAGGCCGTCAATCCCTTCCTCCAGGGTGACGAAGGCGCCGAATTGGGCGAGGCGCGTGACGGTGCCGGTGTGGGTTGACCCGACCGGGAAGCTGGTTGCAACTTTGCTCCAGGGGTTGGCCAGGGTGTCGCGCAGGCTGAAGGAAAACCGTTCTTTCTCCCAGTCACATTTTTTGACGGCGACTTCAAGCTGCTGACCGACCTGCAGGACCTCATTGATGTCTTGCACCCGGCCATAGGAGATTTCCGAGATCGGCAACAGGCCTTCGAGGCCGCCGATATCGATGAAAGCACCGAAATCGCGAATGTTGGTGACGGTCCCCGAAACCAACATGCCTTCCTTGAGGGTTGTCATCAACTCGGCCCGCTGTTGGTGGCGCTCTTCTTCCTGAATGACCCGGTGCGAGACGACGATGTTGCGTCCCTGCTCGCTGAACTGGCTGATGCGGAAGGACAGGGTCTTGCCGATCACGTCTTCAGGGTTGTCCTGGCGTCGTTGGCCCAGTTGGGAGAAGGGACAGAAGGCGCGGACATTGCCGGGCAGTTTGATCTCGTAACCGCCCTTGATCTCTTTCTCGATGCGTCCTTCCACAGGGATCTCGCTGCGCCAGGCTTCTTCCAGTTGGGCGGTACCGGCGGAGCCGCCGCCAAGGCGGGTGGTGAAGCGCAGTTCACCGCCTTTGCGCGACATGAAATAGGCGCTGACGCGATCACCGACCGCGACGCTCAGGTTGCCCTCGTTGTCGAGGAGTTCCCTGGTGTCGAGCACGCCTTCGCCCTTCTGGCCGACATCGAGGAAAATCCATTCGCTGCCGACCTGCAGCACCGTGGCCTCGATTTTCTGCCCCGGCTCAAGTTGCGACTTCCCCACCTGGCTCTGCTCGAACAACTCGGCAAAACTCCCTTCTTGACTCATGTCCTGATCGTCGAATGTGTCGTCACTCATCGCTTGCCTCTTCTTCAAGAATTGGTTGAAAACGATCATTATAGGCCTATTTATCATGGCTGTCATGACCTAAGATGGAAGGAGTCGTGTAATCTTGACGAAATCCGCCACAAACCTGCTATCCTGATCGCAGCTACGCGACAAAATATCCGCAGCTTGTAAAGACAGGACATGGATTTGCATGAAAGAATACGATGTCATCGTGATCGGCGGCGGTCCGGCCGGGCTGTTTGCCGCCGGGTTCGCCGCCCGCCAGGACGCCCGAGTGCTGCTGCTGGAAAAGAACGCGCGCTGTGGTGCGAAGCTGCTCATTACCGGCAAAGGGCGCTGCAACGTTGCGCAAAGCGAGGAGGATCCGCGCAAGTTGGTCGAGCATTTCGGCCACAACGGGCGGGCCTTGCTGACGGCACTCTACGCTTTCGGCGTTAAGGACGTGGTGGCGTTCTTTGAAGAGCGGGGCGTGCCGCTGACGGTTGAGCGGGGTGGCCGGATCTTTCCGCAAAGCGGCGAAGCGCAAGATATCATGAAGGTCCTGGAACGTTTTGTCCGTGATGCCGGTGTTGAACTGCGCACCTCCTGCACGGTGAAAAAACTGCTGATCGAGGACGGCTTGGTCAAGGCCGTCGAGACCACGTCAGGCGCTTTTGTTGCTGGCCGTGTCGTCTTGGCCACGGGCGGTCTTTCCTATCCGGAAACCGGCTGTACCGGTGACGGTTACGCCTGGGCCAAGGGCAGCGGGCACCGCTTGGTGACTCCTGAGCCGGCCTTGGTGCCGGTCACCTTGCGCGAGAGCTGGACCGCCGAGGTCAGTCATTTCAATCTCAAGAATGTCAGGGTGACCCTGTGTATCGACGGCGCCAAGGTCGATGAGCGCTTCGGTGAAGCTTTTTTTACCCGCTCCGGCATCGGCGGCCCGATCGTTCTCGACATGAGCAGTCGCATCCGCGCAGCCCTCAAGCAGGGTGAGGTGACGCTGTTACTGGACTTCAAACCGGCGGTCAGCGCCGAACTTTTCGACAAGCGCCTGCAGCGGGAGCTGACTGAGCACAGCAACCAGGATTTTGGCAACTCCCTCGGCAAGCTGTTGCCGCGCGATATGATCCCGGTTTTTGTCCGGCTGGTCGGCATCGACCCGAAGAAGAAGTGTCACTCGGTGACACGGGCGGAGAGGCAAAGGCTATTGCAGCTGTTCAAGAGCATGGAGCTCAAGGTTGCCAGCTGCGAAGGGTTCCGTCGGGCGATCATCACTTCGGGAGGTGTTGCCCTGCAGGATATCGATATGCGCAGCATGCGGTCGAAGCACGTCGAAAACCTGTTCTTCGCCGGCGAGATGATCGACCTCGACGGGCCGACCGGCGGCTTCAACCTGCAGGAATGCTGGTCGACCGGGTATCTGGCCGGCATCAGTGCGGCCGTAGGGTGATGCGCAGCGGCTTCTTCGCGGGCAAGACCATAAGTCATAAATTTTCCATGTTTAAGTAATATATTTTAATGCACGCATTTTTCGTGTATAGTCGAGCGCATACAGACATTCGAACACGCCTTCCTTATTCTCCTGGCCTGGTTGGTTCTGAGCGGGCATCCTCTGGCGCATGCGGATCTGGATGCTGGCCTTTCTTGACTTTCGCACCAATCCGATCGACAGCTATATTGATTTGATCGAGCCGGAGGATCCTGACGTCGCCAAGCTCGCAAAGCAGTTCAAGTCCTACGAAGCTGCGTACCGCATCGTGGCAGATGAGATAAAGTTCGTGCCTTTTGTCCCTTGCGGTCCGGTCAGTGCGACGCTTAAGCACGGGGTGGGGAGCTGTATCGGCACGGCGGCTCTGCTCTGCAGCCTCAACCGGGCCACGGGGCTGCCGCAGGAAGCTGCCTGGATTGACCTAGGAAAAGACGGCTAGTGACTGCAGCAGGACCCTTCGGAGAGACTCGGGTAGTTCGGTTTCTACGATTTCCCAGGCAACCGCTACGTCGACAGGTTCGTCATGATAAGCATCGTCTGCTTCAATGAGCACCATATGGTCATCGTCTCCCAGTTGAACAGCATGCGGCACAGCGCGATGCGCTGACCCTGTCCCCAGGAGCTACTATTTTAATCACCGTCTGCCAGAGCCTATTGCAAGCGTCCTCGCGGATAATCCTAATTTATCTCCTTGAAATTGCCCCCCGGCCTTTGTTTCGGTTGGCAAACCTGATATAAATATTGATAAAAATGAGATTTGTCCAGCCGGATATCGGTTTGCGATACCGGGATGTAAGTTTTGCCTAAGATATGAAGGAGTCTGGAATGCAGGATTGGGGCAGGGGTCCCTCGAGTGAGGACCTGGAAAAGAAGGTCATCGAAATCAAGAATCACCTGAAGAACAAGTTCGGTCCGCAGAAGGGGATTTTGCCGATACTGTTCGTGATCTTTCTGGTTGTTATCGGTGGCTACAGCAGCATGTACGAGGTGGATACCGAAGAGACTGGCGTGGTGCTGCGCTTCGGCAAGTTTTCGACCTTCTCCGAGCCGGGGCTGCATTTCAAGCTCCCTTTCGGAATTGACCAGGTGTACCTGGCGCAGACCGGACGCGTGCTCAAGGAGGAGTTCGGCTTCCGCACGGTGACTCCTGATGTGCGCACGACCTACACGAAGAAGGGGCTTGAGGAAGAGTCCCTGACCCTCACCGGGGACCTCAACGTCAGCGACGTCGAGTGGATCGTGCAGTTCCAGATCGCTGATCCCTTCAAGTTCATCTTCCGCATCAAGGATCCGGTCGGCACGGTGCGCGACATTGCAGAGGCGATGGTGCGCAAGGCGATCGGCAACGCCAATGTCACCGATGTCTTGACCACCGAGCGCGCTCAACTATCTGGGGAGATCGAGCAGAACCTGCAGACAACACTTAACAACTACGACATCGGCATCCGCATCGTCACGGTAAAGTTCCAGGACGTCACGCCGCCCGATCCGGTCAAGGCCGCCTTCAACGAGGTCAACGAGGCCGAGCAGCAGAAGGAGAGTCTGATCTTCCAGGCCCGTGAACAGTTCAACCGCGAGGTGCCGCGCGCCCGCGGTGAAGCGAAGCAGGCGCTGCAGGAGGCCGAGGGCTACGCGGTCGAGCGCATCAACAAGGCGCGCGGAGAGACCAACCGGTTTATGGCGCTGTTGACGGAATATCGCAAGGCGCCGAACGTTACCCGGCGCCGCATCCATATCGAGACGCTCGAGGAGGTCATGCCCCGACTAGACGAGATTTACATCATGGACGAGAAGGGCGGGGGGTTGCTGCCGTTGCTCCCCCTGCGCAAAACCATGGAAGGAGGGGCCAAACAATGAAAGCACCTATTTTCTTTGTCATCATTGTCGCCGTGATTTTTATCGGCATGGACGGCCTCTACGTGGTCAACGAGGCGGAGCAGGCAATCGTCACCCAGTTCGGCAAGCCGGTGAGCGATGTCGTCGAACCCGGCCTGCATCTGAAGATTCCTTTCGTGCAGAAGGTCAACCGCTTTGAAAAACGCATCCTGAAATGGGACGGTGATCCCAACCAGATCCCGACCAAGGACAAAAGGTTCATCTGGGTCGACACCACCGCGCGCTGGCGGATCAACGACCCCCTGCTGTTCTACAAGACGGTCGCCACCGAACGAGGCGCCCAGAGCCGCCTCGATGACATCATCGACTCGGTGGTCCGCGACGCGGTCTCCGGACGGCTGCTGGTCGAACTGGTGCGCGGCAGCGATTACAAAGCCCAGGACTCCGAGGCGGAACGCTTCGAGGTCGAAGGGGTCGAGGTCAAGAAAGAGGAGCTGGTCGGTCGTGAAGAAATCTTTGCCGGTATTCTCGAAAAAGCCCGGGCCAGCACCCCTGAATACGGCATCGAACTGCTCGATGTGCAGATCAAGCGCATCAACTACGTCGAGCAGGTCCGGGTCCGTGTCTACGAGCGGATGATCAACGAGCGCAAGAAGGTTGCCGCTGAGTATCGCTCCGAAGGCGAGGGGGAGAAGGCCGAGATCCTCGGCAAGATGGGGCGTGAACTGAAGGAGATCAGCTCCGAGGCCTACCGCAAGGTGCTCGAGGTGCGCGGCGCGGCCGATGCCGAGGCGGCATCCATCTACGCCGAGGCCTACAACCAGGACAAGGAGTTCTATGCCTTCCTGCGGACTATGGAATCCTACAAGAAGTCGATCCAGCAGAACGGCCGGCTGATTATCTCGACCGATTCGGATTACTACAAGTACCTCAAGGATGCCCAGTAGTCTTTTGGCGAAGGTGTCCTGCGCAAACGATCCGGCAGCGGGGATGGCCATGACGGCCGTCCCCGTTTGCCGTTCCTCGACAAGCGTGGCATGAGATCACACATGGCCAAACCCTGGAAAACGCTCGACAGTATCGGCACCGACGAAGGTGTGCTCGAGCTGCGTCAGCGCGATGAGCGCGATTTCCTGATTACCGTCGGCGGCCTGGTGCTGATGAACAGCATGGCCAACCGCTCCGAGGTGGTGCTCGGTCAGCTCGGCTGCAAGCCGCTCAGGGAGCATCCTGCACCGCGGGTGCTGGTCGGGGGGCTGGGGATGGGTTTTACGCTCAAGGCGGTGCTCGACAGCCTGACGGCGCGCGCGCGGGTGGTGGTTGCCGAACTGAATCCGGCGGTTTTAAACTGGTGCCACGGCCCGCTGGCGGTGTTGACCGACCATGCGGTCAGCGACCCCCGCGTGACGGTCGAGATCACCGATGTTGCCGACCTGGTGCGCCGGAGCGCCAAATCCGTCCCGGTCGAGCGCTTCGATGCCATCGTCTTCGACCTCTACAAGGGGCCGCATTTCCGCACTGATCCGGTCAACGACCCGCTCTATGGCAGACGGGCGATCGCCAATGTCAGGGCCGCGCTCAACCCGGGTGGGGTGTTCGCCGTCTGGGGGGAAAACTACGATGAGGGGTTTGTCAAGCGCCTGCAGCAAGCAGGTTTCACGGTGAGAAATTTGCGCCCCGGCCGTGGTGGCCTGCGGCATGTGGTCTTCGTCGCCGAGCTTCTGGCAACGCGCCCCAAGCCGTCACAGCGCCGCTGAGGCAGCGGGAAGGCTTTCTCCTTCCTTCATGCTGAAGTATTCTGTATCCTGAACCCTGTGCTTTTCAGGGGATCAAAAGGCATCGGGACTTCGATTTTTTATGGTTGAATTTATTCCGAACAGCATTTATCGGGAGCATCTGCTACAACTGGCCGAACTTGAGATCGGCGAGCGGTTTCTGGACGAACCGCTCGCCGATCACAACAGCTGGCAGATCGGTGGTTCTGCCGATCTGCTGATCGAGCCGGCGACGATTGGCCAAGTGGTGACAGTGGTCTCCTTTGCCCATGGACACGGGCTGCCACTGCTGGTTATCGGCCAGGGGACCAACCTGCTCTTCGATGACGCCGGGCTGCGTGGTGTGGTCCTCAAGCTGGGGCACAACTTGTCCCGTGTCGACATAAGCGGCACGCGCATTACGGCCGAAGCCGGCGCCTGGGTGCCCGGTTTGGCCCGCCGGTCCATGCAGGCCGGCCTGGCAGGGCTGGAACACACCATCGGCATCCCCGGCACCCTCGGTGGACTGGTGCTGATGAACGGTGGCAGCCAGCGCCGGGGGATCGGGGAGAACGTACGGCGGGTGTGGGTAGTCGATCGCGATGGGCGGCCGCATGTGTTGAGTCAGGAAGACTGCCACTTCTCCTACCGGCACAGCGCCTTACAGGGGACCGGCGTCGTGGTGGTCAAGGCGGAGCTGGAGTGCCCCCGCAGTGAGCCGCGGCTAATTCGCCGCGCCATGCTTGAGGATCTGCGCGAACGACGCCGCAAGTTCCCGCGCAAAATACCGAACTGCGGCTCGGTCTTCTTGAGCACCGGCGAGATGCACGTCACGGTCGGTCCGCCGGGGAGGATTATCGAGGAGGCCGGTCTGAAGGGCACACGCATTGGCCAGGCCGAGGTCTCGCCGCAGCACGCCAACTTCATCGTCAACCTGGGAGGCGCCACGTCTGCAGATGTGCTGCGCCTGATTGCCCATATTCGCAGGGTCGTTACTGCGCGGATCGGCTTCGAACTCTGTTGCGAGGTGCGTTACGTGAGCCCCACCGGAGAGATCATGCCGGCGCACCATGCCAGCGGCTGAGGAGGTTGATTATGACCTACCGTGATGAAATCATCCTTGAGACCTTCGATGTACGGGTCCGCATCCTCACGCTTGCCGGAGAACAGGCCACGGCCTGGCACTTTCACAGCGAGGTGACTGACAAGATGCTCTGCCTGGAGGGCCGGATCGCTGTCGAATTCCGCGACCCGTCGGCGCGGGTCGAACTCGCTCCTGGCGGGCGCTGCGAAGTGAGCGTGGATCGGATCCACCGGGTTGTCAACCTGACGGTAGACTCCGCTAAATATCTTTTGGTGCAAGGTGTTGGCCGCTATGACTTCAATACTGTGGAGACGACAGGATAGCGCCAGTGACGCCATTCTTCTTGGCAGCACAGACAATTAAAAGCTCATTCCATGACTATCCCTTCGATCAATCCTGCCAACATATCTCCCTTGGAGGGTGTGCTTCTTCCTGCCGCACTGGTTACAGCGCTTCAGCTGTAAAGGTATTGCAGCTGTCCATATCACCTGAGCTGTATCCCCGCTTGAACCACCTGGCCCGTTGTGCCGAGGTCCCGTGGGTAAAGGAATCTGGAGTGACGTAGCCGCGCGATTGTTGTTGGAGACGGTCATCGCCAATCTGGCTGGCGGCATTGAGCGCCTCGTCAATATCTCCGGGTTCAATCACCTGCCGGGCCCGATCGGCATGGTTCGCCCACACACCGGACAAACAATCCGCCTGAAGCTCAAGTTGTACCGAGAGTTGATTGTATTCTTTGCCCGAGAGGGTCTGCCGGGCCGCATGCACCTTGTCGCTGATGCCGAGCAGGTTCTGAATATGATGCCCTACCTCATGGGCAATCACATAGGCCTGCGCGAAATCGCCGGGCGCGTTCAGATTGCTCTTGAGATCGTGATAAAAACTTAAATCGATATAGACTTTGCCATCGCCCGGACAATAGAAGGGGCCCACTGCCGCTTGCGCATAGCCGCAGGCCGATTGAACCGCGCCGGAAAAGAGCACCAGGGTGGGCTCTCTGTAAGTTGCGCCCCGGCGCTGGAACTCTGCCCGCCAGGTATCTTCGGTATCGCCAAGAACGACAGCGACAAAATCAGCCAGCCTGTTCTCCTCTGCCGAAGGGTGGTAGCTGCTTGTTTCAGTCGTCAGACCGCTGTTGATCTGTTCCCCCACATTGAGGACAACCGAAGGATCAATGCCGAAATACATGCCGACCAATGCCAGGAGCAGAATGCCTATCCCGCCGCCCTTGGCCCGGCTGGATATCCGCCGGCCACGCTGGTCCTCAATGTTGCTGCTCCTTCTGCCACTTTGCCAGCGCATAACAACACCTCCGTATCAGAGTGACGGCCGCATTCCTTGGCTTGTCCATAGTCTACTATAGTTTCGGGTGTCCCACCGTGATTGCCAGAGTTGCGGGCTGAAATTGAACAGAGCCCCGGAGGAGACAGAAGCCTTTGAACGCTGGCGAAACTTACGCGAACAAGAGAAGATGACGACATTTGTTCAGCGCAGCGGATCAAGGAGCGACTCAAGCCCGTTGAGCTTTATCTCGTAGACCGCTTGTAGCATCCTGCCCAGATTCCCCTCGGGAAAGCCCTGGCTGGCAAACCAGACCAGGTAGCTTTCCGGCAGGTCGATGAGGCGGCGGCCCTGGTACTTGCCGAAGGGCATGCGAGCCGCAGTCAATTCCAGCAATGCTTGGTGATCAACCTCGGGAGTGTCGCCCATAAAATTAGCCGAGAGCTTCGATCTGCGCCGCCAGGACGGCGAGGCTGCCGGCTCTTTTCATCTTACCGATCGGTTTGACCAGCGCGGGTGCATCAATATATGCAAGTACATTTTTTAGCTTGTCGAGGATCTGTTTCTCGCCGCAGAAAAGCGTGCTGTAGCGGCTTAAGACCTCGCCCAGGTAGCGTTGCAACATGGCTGCGTCTTCATTTTCTGTCGGCGTGGTGAGATTGCGCCTGCGCAGGCGTTCGAAGAGCAGCGGATCGGCGATGGCGCCGCGGCCGAGCATCAATCCGGAGGCCCCGGTTTCGTCCAGGACTTGCAGCCCTTCGGCGGCGGTACGGATGTCGCCGTTGGCGATCACCGGCAGAGGGGTCTCAGCAACGACACGTCGGGTGATGTGGTGGTCGGCGTCGCCTGCATATTGCTGGGTGACCGTGCGCGGGTGCAGGATCAGGAAATCGACCCCGGACTCGGCAAAGAGCGGCAAGAGCGAAAAAATCTGTTCGGGGTCATCGTATCCGGCACGCAGCTTGATGGAGAAGGTCCCGGAGATGGCCGAGCGCAGGGCCGGGATGATCTCGTTGAGCAGGCCGGGATACTGCAGCATGGCACCTCCGGTAGCACCGGTGGACATCCTCCCGTAGGGGCAGCCCATGTTGAGATTGATATGGCGGGCCCCGGCCGCCTCGGCGTTGCGCGCGGCGCTCATCAGCGCCTGGCTGTTGTTGCCGACCAGCTGCGCCACCAGGGGGATATCTGCAGTCGTGCTGCTCGCCTCTTCCAGGTCACTGCGCCGCAAGCGCTTGCGGCTGACATTGCTGACCCGCATGAATTCCGTGAAAACCACGTCGGGGCGAACCCAGTCGATGAACAGGGCGCGCAGGGCGCGGTTGGTCAGCCCCTGCATTGGGGCCAGCATCAGGGGTTTTTCTCCAGCGTGCCAGGGCAATGTGCGCGGGCTGCGGGCAGCGGCCGAAGATGTCGATGATTCAAGATACATAGTGCTTGGTCTGCCGATGGGGGTTAACGGGCAACCTGCTCGTTGCCCGGGGACGATTGTGCGATTACGCTCTGGTTGCGACCGGCCTGCTTGGCTTGGTAGAGCGCTTCATCTGCCATGGCTACCACCTGGGAAGGGGAGAGGCTGCGGTTCGGAACAACGCTGGCGATGCCAACGCTGATCGTCACGGTTGACGCCACCGGAGAGGTTTCGTGGTGGATTGCCAGTTCGCGGATCCGGGCGTGAAAGGCTGCGGCCAGGTCTGCGGCGCCCTGCTCATCCGTATGGGGGAGGATCGCGATGAATTCTTCGCCGCCGTAGCGTGCCAGCAGATCGCCGCCGCGGCAGAGCGCGGATTGCAGCGCCCATGCGACTTTCTGCAGGCAGACATCGCCCTCAAGATGGCCGTAGCGGTCGTTGTACTTCTTGAAATGGTCGATATCGATCATGATGACCGAGAAGGGTTTCTTTGTCCGCTGCTCCCGCAGCCACTCCCGGTGTAGATATTCGTTGAAGGATCGTCGATTGGCCAGGCCGGTGAGGCTGTCCGTGACCGAGAGCCGCTCCAGTTCCCGGTTCATTTCGGCCAGGCGCTCATTGAGGACCAGCAGGTCGGCTTCACGCGCTTTGCGCTGATTCATCTCGGTCTTAAGACGCAGGGCGGAGCGGACTCTGGCGAGCAGTTCCGTGTGGCTCGGCGGCTTGGTGATGTAATCTGTAGCGCCGGCGGCGAAAGCAGAGTCCAGCCCGTCGAGGTAGTCGACGCCGCTGATGATGATCACCGGTACATCGCAGAAGACAGCGTGCCGAACAAATTCCTGGCAGGCTTCGATGCCGCTTTTCCCAGGCAAGTTGATGTCAAACAGAACCAGGTCGAGGTCGTTGGCTGTTCTCTCTGGATCATTGAAGCCGATGATCTGGTAGGCCTCTTCAACGGATTCGCAGAGGATCACATCATCGTAACCGACCTCGACAAGGAGGTCGCCCATGAAGGTGCGGGACACCAGCGAGTCATCGACAATCAGTATACTCATCCTATCACTACTCTCTCGGCAAACCTTGACCTGTTTCCTGTAAGAATAACGCAATCATTAAAAAAGAAAAGTACTTGAACTGTATGAGCTTTCCGCAGAGTAAGGCTGCGAGTGCCATTATTCATTTAAAGCATCCAGTTCTTCCCAGCGAGTATAGCTTGTGGCCAGTTCCTGTTCCACTGCGTCCAGCCGCTCTGTAGTTGCTGCGACCTGTTCCCCTGCCGTTCGGTAAAAATCGGGGTCGGCCATTCTGGCATGCAATTCGGCGATTTCTGCTTCGAGGGCATCGATGCGCAGCGGCATCTCTTCGAACTCACGCTTCTCCTTGAAGGTCAACTTGCGGGCCCGTTCTTGCCTGGGCTTCTCTTTAGCCGGTGCTTTTGCCTTGGGCCCCGTTTCCGGCTGCGGTTTCTGGCGCAACCAATCGTCATAACCGCCGACGTATTCGGCGATTCGGCCGTCGCCTTCGAAAACCATGGTACTGGTGACGACCCGGTTCAGAAACGCCCGGTCGTGGCTGACCAGGAAGAGGGTCCCCTTGAATTCGGCCAGTAGCTCCTCCAGCAGGTCGAGGGTTTCCAGGTCAAGATCATTGGTCGGCTCGTCGAGGACCATGACATTGGCCTCGCGGGTGAAGAGCCGGGCGAGCAACAGGCGGTTGCGCTCCCCGCCGGAGAGGATGCGCACCGGGCTGCGTGCCCGGTCCGGGGTGAAGAGGAAATCCTGCAGGTAGCCGATGACGTGGCGGGCTTTACCGCCGACCACCACTGTGTCCTGGTCGCCGGAAAGGTTCTGCTGCACCGTCAGATCGGGGTCCAGCTGCTCGCGTAGCTGGTCGAAGTAGATCGTCTGCAGGTTGGCACCGAGCCTGACGCTCCCATGCCGGGGAGGCAGTTCGCCCAGCAGAAGCTTGAGCAGGGTGGTCTTGCCGACGCCGTTGGGCCCGATAATGCCGATGCGGTCGCCTCGCATCACCGTGCTCGAGAAGTCCTTGACCACCGGCACGTGATTATAGGCGAAGGTCAATGCCTTGACCTCGGCGACCAACCTGCCGCTGCGCTCCGCCTCCTGTAGGCTGAAGCGAGCCGTACCGAGCCGTTCCCGGCGCTGGCGGTATTCTTCGCGCATACTCTTGAGTGCCCGTACGCGTCCTTCGTTGCGGGTGCGACGGGCCTTGATGCCCTTGCGGATCCAGACCTCCTCCTCGGCCAGCTTCTTGTCGAAGCGCGACTGCTCCTTGCTCTCCGCGTGCAGCAGGTCCTCCTTGCGTTCCAGGAAGGTGTCATAGCCGCAGGCGAAATCGAAAAGGCGGCCGCGGTCGATCTCGATGATACGGGTGGCCAGGTTGCGCAGGAATGCCCGGTCGTGGGTGACGAAGACCAGGGTCAGGTTCTCGCGCAACAGGAACTCCTCTAGCCAGTTGATCGACTCGATGTCGAGGTGGTTGGTCGGCTCGTCGAGCAGCAGGATGTCCGGCTCGACAGCCAGGGCCCTGGCTAGAAGGACACGGCGCAGCATCCCGCCGGAGAGGCTGGCAACCGGCTGGTCGGCGGGTAGTTTGAGGCGCGAGAGGACCTGCTCGATAGTTTGCAGGCGCGCCCAGCCCTGGCAGCTGTCCAGCTGGTGCTGCACCTCAGCCAACTTGTCCTGCAGCGTAACCTCGCCCCGCTCCATGCGATCGCTCAGGTCGTGATAGCGGGCAAGCAGTTGGCCAACAGTGCCGAGCCCTTGCGCCGTTGCCTCGTAAATCGTCCCCTGCAGGGTGCGCGGCACTTCCTGCTCCAGGCGGGCGACCCGCAACCCCTGCTGGCGATCGATGATGCCGGCATCCGGTTGGAGCTCCCCGGCAATGACCTTGAGCAGGGTCGATTTGCCGGTGCCGTTGCGTCCAAGCAGGCAGATGCGCTCTCCCTTGGCAATGCGCAGGGAGATATCCTCTAAGAGTGGCGGCCCGCCGAATGCCAGGCTGATATTGCGAAGGTTGATCAGTGCCATGGAGACTCACTTGCAGAATAGAATGAGGGATTATGGCAGAAGGTGCCTGCGAAGAAAAGCAAAACGGTTGCAGTGGCTTCTGTCGGCATAACGCCGGTCGAATACTTGCGCACTTAATGAATAATTTGCCGCCGCGGTGATTTTCTCCGCCGGGTTGGAAAGTTGGTGCTAAACTGATATGCACCTGTAAATTGCTTCTAGGGAGAATCCGGATGCTTGAATTTGGCCGCATGAACCTACTTAAGGTGCATGCCATTGATAGTGAAGGTGCCTGGCTGCAGGACGGCCGGGAAAAGGTCCTTTTACTGAAGCGCGAACTGAACGAAGCTATTGTTCCAGGCGCGATGCTGACCGTGTTCGTGTACGCCGATGCGTCCGGCCAACCAGTGGCTACCTTGCGTCAGCCGCTCGCCGAAGTCGGCGAGTTTGCCCTGATGCGTGTCAGTCAGGTCAACGTTCACGGCGCCTTCATGGACTGGGGGCTGGCCAAGGACCTTCTGGTGCCGCCCAAGGAACAGCCGGAGCCGATGAAGCCCGGCCAGCGCTACCTGGTCAAGGTGCGCCTCGACCGCGAGGGGCGGCCGATCGGCACGGCACGGGTCGACAAGTGTTTGTGCAGCGCCGACGAAACCCTCGGCGACGGCCAGGAAGTGGACCTGATTGTCTGGCAGTTCACCCCCCTCGGCGCCAAGGTCATCATCAACCATCGCTTCGGCGGTTTGCTCTATCGCGACGAGATCGGTGACCGCCTCAACTACGGTGACCAGCTGAAAGGCTATGTTCGCCAGATCCGTCCCGACGGCAAAATCGACTGCACTTTAAGCCTCGGCACCCGGAGCGATCTCGACGATGCCCGGGGCAGAATCATGCAGGCCCTGATTGCTCACCAAGGGTTCTTGCCGCTGCACGACAAGAGCCCGGCGGACCAGGTGCAGAAGACTCTCGGCATGAGCAAGAAGATTTTCAAGAAAGGCGTCGGCGGTTTGTACAAGGCCGGCTTGGTGGAGTTGACAGACGGCGGAATTCGTTTAAAAAAGAAATAAGGTCAGCGTTTGACAGGGTCGTGACCTTGTTGTAGATAACTATCGTAATGGACAGGTCCACCAGGATTCTGTTCGGTCAGCATGATTATCCACCCTTGACGAGGAGAAACAAGATGGCAACCTATAGCTGTGCAAAATGTGGCATGGGCGTTAACGCAACCTGCGCCAAGTGCAATGCCCCGCTGGAGAATGACAACCTGGCCCTGCCCGATGGCAAGAATGTCCAGATTTCCAAGTGCCCCAACGGGCACGGCAAGATCAAGTCGCCGATGTGTTGCGGCCAGGATATGACCTGCTCGCTCTGAGGGCTGCGACAAGGACGCTTCACGAGGCTCCGGTCGGCACAAGCCTTTCCATGAAGTTGACAAGGCCACCCTCACCGGGGTGGCCTTTGCATGCTGTTGATTGACGGACAAGGTTATGAACGAAGCGGCAGTATCCCCGTTCCGGATTGCCAACATCCGGCTGTTCATCCTCTTCAGAGTGCTGTTCAATGCCCGTTTCTATTACCCGGTTTTTTCCATCCTGTTTCTCGACTTTGGCCTGACCCTCTCCCAATTCGCCATATTGAACGCTGTCTGGGCGGCGACCATCGTCCTTTGTGAAGTGCCGTCCGGGGCGTTGGCCGACAGCTTCGGCCGGCGTAACCTGCTGGTCCTCGCCGCAGCCCTGATGGTTGTCGAAATTGGCCTGTGGGCTTTCGTGCCGCGCGGCAACCTGACGCTGCTCTTCTGGGTGTTTGTCCTCAACCGCATCTTGAGCGGCATGGCCGAGGCGGCGGCCAGCGGTGCCGATGAAGCGCTGGCCTACGACAGCCTGCAGCAACAGGGCAAAAGCGAGGATTGGGGGCGGGTGCTGGAGCGGCAGATCCAGTTCCAGTCGGCCGGTTTCGTCGTTGCCATGACCCTGGGGGGCGTGCTTTACGACCCCGCCCTGCTGCAGCGCTTGATCGGTGTTCTCGGGATTGAACGGGTGATCACAAACGAGACCACGCTGCGCTTGCCGATCTATTTCACCCTGGTAACCGCATTGTTGACCCTGCTGACGACGCTGCGCATGCGTGAGGTGGCTCCGGACGCAAACCGGTCGGCGACCGGCGGCAAGCAGTCGATCCGCGCCGCCTTTCGCCTGGTCTGGCAGGCCGGTGCATGGGTTGCCCGGACGCCGTTCGTGGTGGCTTTGATGCTGTTCGGCCTGCTCTGCGACAGCGTGATCCGCATGCTCCTGACCATGGCCAGCCAGTACTATCGGTTGATCGGGATCCCGGAGGCCCTGTTCGGAGTGTTCGGCTCACTGCTGGCCATGTGCGGTTTCGTCGTCCCGGGACTGGCTAGGCGCCTGAGCGAGCGGCGCACGCCGCTGTTCAACCTGCTGCTGACCGCAGCGATGATCCTGCTCGGCCTGGTCGGTATCTGTTTTGTCTGGCCTTGGTACGGCCTGCTGCCGGCTCTGCTGCTGTTCAGCTCTATTTACCTGGTCGGTTTCTTCCTCAGTTATTACCTGAACAAGGCCACCAGCTCGGAGCAGCGTGCCACGGTCCTCAGCTTCAAGGGGATGTTTCTCAACCTCGGTTATGGCGGGATAGGCTTGCTCTACGCCTTGCTGCTGGCGTTCCTGCGCAGGCAGGCGCAACAGGCGCAACCTGATATCGCTGAAGGCTTACTGAAAAACCAGGTCTTTATCGATTCTCTCCCCTGGTTTGTCGGCTATTTCGGCTTGTTGCTGGGCGTGTTGTTCTTGCTCTCCTGGAGCATGTTGCGCAAAAAGGAAGGCTGAGACTACAGAATCAGAGAAGCTTGGTCAATTCGGCGACGAAGCGCTCGATCTCCTCAGGTGTATTGTAGTAGTGCAAGGAGGCGCGCAGCAGGGTCGGGTGGCGACGCTGTTTTGAGCTCACCGGGTTGGCGGAGAAAGGTACGATCGATGTATTGATGCGCAGGCGCGCGAGCTGTTGCTGCAGTTGGTCGGCGGGGCGCTGCGCGGCATACAAGGTGACGATACCACACTTTTCGACCCCCTGGTCGGCTACGGTGATCCCATCGATGTCGGTCAGCTGCCCGCGCAAGCTGCCCGCGAGCAGTCTGATCTGCGCGCTGATGACTTCGAGTCCCCAGCCGAGGGCATAGTCGATGGCGACACCGAGGGCCAGCTGCCCGGCGCAGCTGCGTTCCCAGCATTCGAAGCGCTTGGCATCCGGGCGCAGCCGGTAGCGGTCGACGGCCAGCAACTCGGCGGCGTAATGGTTGAGCTGGTTCGGTTCCAATTGTGTGAGCAGGGTCTTGCGCACGTAGAGCAGGCCGGTGCCGCGCGGGCCGCGCAAAAACTTGCGGCCGGTGCCGCAGAGCACGTCGCAGCCGAGCTGATCAACATCGACCGGCAGCTGGCCGAGGGTCTGGCAGGCGTCGAGCAGGTAAGGGATGCCGGCGGCTTTCGCGACTTTGCCGACGGCCGCGGCCGGGTTGACCAGGCCGCCTCCGGAAGGGACATGTGTCAGGCAGATCAATTTGACCCGCGCGTCGATGAGTCTCTCTAGGGCGGCAACGTCGATCTGCCCGTAGGCGTCGTCCGGCACCCAGTTGACCTCGACCCCCTTGCGGTGAGCCTGGTGGAGCAGTGCGACCAGGTTGCTACCATACTCAGAGCTGCCGGCGAGGATGCGATCGCCGGGCTGGAAGTCGAAGGCGTAGAAGGCGGCGTTCCAGCCCCGGGTGGCGCTGTCGGTGAAGGCTATCTCATCGCTCGAGCAGTTGAGCAGCCGTGCGGCGGCAAGGTAGAAGTTGTCGAGCTCCGCGGCCCGCCTGGCCATGGCTTCGTAGCCCCCCTGTGTCTCCTCTTCCCGCAAATAGGTGTGCAGCGCGTCAGCGACGGGGACCGGCGGCAACGCGGCGCCGGCGTTGTTGAAATGGATCAGCTGCCCGCAGCCGCGGGTTTCGCGGCGTGCCCGCGCGACATCGAACCTCCCGGACATCAGGAAATTCTCTCCCAGATGGTCAGCTGAGCGACCGTGTGCTGGAATTTGCGGGCCGTCTCGCGGATGACGAACTCGACATCACGCGGTTTGCCGTGCATACGGAAATGCGCGGCGAGCTGTTCGTGCAAGCCCTCCAGGGTGGTGAAGGGCTCGCCGGCCCGACGCAGGCCGCCGATCCAGTTTTCCTTCTTGGTGAACTCCTCCAGCCATGTGTACGGAGAGGCGATCAACAGCAGTCCGCCGGGGTTGAGGCGCTTGTGGATCGTCGCCAGGAAGCGCGCCGGGTCGTAGAGCCGGTCGAGCAGGTTGGCCGCCAGCACCAAGTCGTAGCCGGTGAACTGCGGTTTGAGGTTGTGGGCATCACCCTGGAAGAATTCGATCCTGGCGCCGGTCCCGGCCAAGTCGAAATCACCCAGGCGTTTTTCATGGAAGGAGACGATCTCCCCCTCTTCTGGCAGTTGGTAGTGAATCACGCCTTTTTCCTGTAGCTGGTAGGCGATGCGGATGAAGCGGGCCGAGAAGTCGATGCCGCTGACGAAATCGAAATGCTTTGCTAGCTCGAAGCTGGCCCGGCCGACCGCACAGCCTAGGTCGAGAGCGCGGTGCTTTGGCCGAGCGCCCATGGCGTCAACCGCTATGCGCACCAGCTCAGCAGGGTAGTTCCCGACGCCAAATTTCTCCGGGCCGAAGTGGGCGTCACAGTATTGGGCGACGGCGTCGTCGTTCTCATACATCGCTTCCGGCTTCTCGACCTCCTGCTCGGCGGCCACATAGCGAAAGCCGGCGTGCTGAAAGAAGTGCCGGCGAAAGGCATAACGTGAATCGCGGGTCGCCTCGTTGCCGGTGGAAATCCATGAGCCGCCCTTGATCAGGTTGTGCTGGGTGTCGAAGGTCGGCGTGGAGAAATCATCGTACCAAGGGTGAACCTCGAAGCCGGTGAAACCGCTGATCGGGGTTTCGGTCCACTGCCAGACGTTGCCGATAATGTCGAAGAACTCACCGCAGGCAAAACGATTCACCGGGCAGGAGGAGGCCCAGTGCTCGAGGTTGATGTTCCCGGGGGCCACGTCCCAGTAGGGCTGGTCGGGAATGTCGTGCAGGTCTCGCAATCGGTACCACTCGTCTTCGGTTGGCAGGCGGATCGGCAGGCCGGTCTGTTGGGCCTTCCAGTTACAGAAAGCCTTGGCTTCGAGGTAATTGACCTCCACCGGCCAGTCCCATGGCATGGCTATCTCCTGTGCCATGGTGCGCAGGCGGTAGTCGGCGCCCTCCCTGATCCAGAACAGCGGCTGCTCAGCCTTGCTGTAATCCACCCAGCGCCAGCCCTCTTCCGTCCAATATTTTTCATGCCGATAGCCGCCGGTGGTCACGAACTCCCGGAACTCCTGATTCGACACCAGGTGCCTGCTGGCCTGGAAATCGTCCACCTTGAACTGGTGTCGGCCGAACTCGTTGTCCCAGCCGTAGAGCGAGTGGTCCTTCCCTTTGCCAAGCGACACCTGGCCGCCGGAAACTGGGAGCAACGCGTTCTGCGGGGCCTTGCCCGTCTCCTGGCAGATCCCCCAGAGAGGCAGCTGGCGCACCTGGTCGAGGGGCAGCCGGCGGATGATGACGGAAGAGGTCTCGAGATGGATGCGCGAGTGCTCGATTCCCATCATCACCGCCCAGAAGGGGTTGTCCCAGTCTATGGGCATAGTCAGCGGCAGGGTCTCGATCACCTGATCAACCAATGTGCGCACCCGGTCGCGGTAGGCCTTGACCTCGGCGACCGTCGGCCAGTCATAGTTCTCGTCGTTCAGGTCGTCCCACGACATCTCGTCGACGCCGACGGCAAACAGCGACTCAAAGCGCGGGTTGATGCGCTCCTCGATAATCTTGGCAACGATCAGCTTGTTGACGTAAAAGACCGCGGTGTGGCCCAGGTAAAAAATCAACGGGTGGCGCAGCGGCTCGGCGCGCAGGAAAAAGGCCGCGTCACAGGCCAGCGAAGCGTAAAGCTGCTCGTCAAGGCTGTAGGATTTGTGGAAATAATCGCGAATCTCGGCGCGTTTCTCTTCCGGGTCCCCTGAGTTGAGAATCGTGGTGCGTGTGTTGTGAAGTTGCATTTTCAACTTTTCCTTTTAACCCTTTATATTTTTGGAGCATCTCGCCCGGCGGGAACTGTTAGCCCGCCGCTCTCTTCTGCAAGGCATCAAACACCATGTCGAGCACGACTTTCTGCCGAGCCTCATGCTTGTTCAGCACTGCCAGGCATTGTCCCATCGGAAAGCACTTGTGCAGGTAATCGGCGTCATGGCCGGAGAGGATGATAATACGGCTGCGGTCGAGCCCTTTTTCGGTGGCATAGGCGAGCAGCTTACTGCCGTCGAGTTCAGGCATCTCCAAGTCGAGCAGCAGCAGGTCGATATCGTTATTAATCTGGGCCAACCCCTTCAGGGCATTGTCGAAGGCGATGATCTCCAGCCCGGGGTAGCGTTCACGCACGTATCTGGTCAGGAACTCGAGAAAGAAGCGATCGTCATCGATGAGCAGGATCTTTTTCATTTGCTTGTGTATCCACTTTTCCAAATATACCAGGCAGCCTCTGAAAACGGTTCCCGAGGGAGCCCCAGCGATTCTCGGGCATGCTTCAGATTTGTACCATGACCCGTTCGAGCTTCTCTTTGACCATGAGAGCAAGACCGGACACCTCTGGATTGCCGATTAATGCCAGTGCAGCCACCGGATCCATGATCATCACTGCCGTGCTGGTCTCGTCGACTGTATAGACAACGACGTTGCACGGGAGCAGGGTACCGATGTTCATTTCGTGTTGG
>Ga0316188_10000225_pt1 | contig 21761 bp, 15 predicted proteins | sample Phiworburrow1_MG_FD_204933 | JGI IMG/M metagenome (GOLD analysis project Ga0316188, IMG submission 204933) | Coastal sediment microbial communities from Maine, United States - Phippsburg worm burrow 1 | ecosystem: Environmental > Aquatic > Marine > Coastal > Sediment | place: USA: Maine... | reverse complement strand
AGACCCCCGCCGCGCGGATCATCATCGGCCGCACCGGCGGCTCGTCGCTGACCCACCGATTGCTTGGCAGCCTGGCCATCAACCTGGCGCAGGCCGCGCCGGTGCCCGTCACCATCGTGCCCTGACGCCTGCATGTCCACGGCCGTGGGACCGTGGATGCAGACGTTGCGCGGGCGTGGAACCAATGGAGATCCCGATGAGAACCAACCCGATCCTGCCGGCAGCGCTGGCCCTGTCGCTGGCGACCACGCCGGCCCTGGCGCAGGCGCCGTCGGGCCTGGACCAGGCCATCAGCGAGGCCGTTGCACCGATCGTTGCCCCGATCGTGGGGGCCATCTTCTATTCGGTGCCGATGTTCGGCGCCGACGTGCCGCTGATCGTCGGCTGGCTGGTGCTGGCAGCCCTGGTGTTCACGCTCTACTTTGGCTTCATCCAGTTCCGCGGTTTCAAGCACTCGATCGAACTGGTGCGGGGTGACTATCTCGACCCCAGGGACGCCGGCGAGGTCACGCCGTTCCAGGCCCTGGCCACGGCCCTGTCCGGCACCGTCGGGCTGGGCAACATCGCCGGCGTCGGCGTGGCGGTGTACCTGGGCGGCCCGGGCGCCACGTTCTGGATGATCCTGGCGGGACTGCTCGGCATGGCCTCCAAGTTCACCGAATGCATACTTGGCGTGCGCTACCGCAACGAGTACGCCGACGGCACCGTCTCCGGCGGACCGATGTACTACCTGTCGAAGGGCCTGGCCGAGGACGGCAAGGCCCGGCTGGGCAAGTTCCTGGCGGTGTTCTTCTCGGTCTGTTGCATTGGCGGCGCCTTGGGCGGCGGCAACATGTTCCAGGCCAACCAGTCGTTCGCGCAGGTGTCGTCGCTGATGCCCTTCTTCCAGGGCAAGGGCTGGCTGTTCGGCCTGATCATGGCGGCGATCGTCGGGCTGGTGATCATCGGCGGCATCAAGTCCATCGCGCGCGTGACCGAGAAGATCGTGCCGGGCATGGCCATCCTGTACGTAGGCTCGGCGTTGATCATCATCGGCGTCAACATCGACCGCATCCCCGAGGCGGCCAGCGCCATCCTGAACGGCGCCTTCGCCCCGACCGCCGTTGCCGGCGGCGTGGTCGGCGCGCTGATCCAGGGTTTCAAGCGCGCGGCCTTTTCCAACGAGGCAGGCATTGGCTCGGCCTCCATCGCGCACTCGGCGGTGCAGACCAAGCACCCGGTGACCGAGGGGTACGTCGCGCTGCTCGAGCCCTTCATCGACACGGTCGTGATCTGCACGATGACCTCGCTGGTTATCGTGATCACCGGGTCGTGGGTGCCCGACAGCGGCGTCACCGGCATCGCGCTGACATCCAAGGCCTTCGAGGCCAACTTCCCCTTCTTCGGCTACGTACTGGCGATCGCGGCGGTGCTGTTCGCGTTCTCGACCATGATCTCTTGGTCGTACTACGGCCTGAAGTCATGGACCTACCTGTTCGGCGAGGGCCGCTCGCGCGAACTGGTCTTCAAGTTCATCTTCTGCGTCTTTGTCGTCATCGGCTCATCAATGAGCCTGGGCCCGGTGATTGACTTCTCCGACGCGATGATCTTCGCGATGGCCATCGCGAACATCGTCGGCCTGTACATGTTGATGCCAAAGGTCAAGGCGCTGCTGAAGGACTACCAGGCGAAGCTGGACAGCGGCGAGATCCACAAGGTCGGCAAGGGGAAGGCCGCAAGGCCAGCCGTGCCGGCGGCACGCTGAGACCGCCGGAGCGCGCGCCGGTCGCGCCGCGGCGGTCCGACCAGGTCGATGCGCGGGTGGCGCGCCGCGCAGGCGCTAGCATCGCCCTGGGAGAGGACCCGATGCCATGCAAGGTTGCGCCTACGTCGACGGTGAGTTCGTTGCCCCCGAGGACGCGAAGATCTCGATCTTTGACTGGGGATTCCTGCACGGTGACGCCACCTACGACGTGGCGCATGTCTGGCGTGGCAGCTTCTTCCGCCTGGACACCCACCTCGACCGCTTCGAGGCCAGCCTGGCCGCGCTGCATCTCGACCCGGGAGTTTCGCGTGAACGCAGGCGCGAGATCATGCACGAGTGCGTACGCCGCGCGCATCTGCGCGACGCCTACGTCGAGCTGCTCTGCACCCGCGGCCGGCCCGCGCCAGGCTCGCGCGACCCGCGCACTTGCACGAACCGCTTCCTGGCCTTCGCCATCCCCTTCGTCTGGATCGCGGACCCGGCCAGACAGCGGCGCGGCATCAATCTGGTGGTCGGCACACCGCAGCGCATTCCGCCGGCGAGCGTGGACCCGCGGGTCAAGAACTACCACTGGCTCGACTTCGTGCTCGGCCTGTTCGAGGCGTACGGGCGGGGCGGCGAGACGGTCGTGCTGACGGACGGCGCGGGCAATGTCACCGAGGGGCCAGGCTTCAATGTCTTCGCCGTTCGCGGGCAGCAGGTCGTGACGCCGGCCGCCGGCGTGCTGGAAGGCGTCTCGCGCCGGACCGTGATCGACCTGGCCACCTCGGCCGGATGGGTCGTCGAGCAACGCTGCCTGCCGGTGGCCGAGCTGCGCGCTGCCGACGAGGTTTTCCTCACCAGCTCCGGCGGCGGCGTGATCCCGATCGCGTCCATCGACGGCGTGGCGGTCGGTGGCCGAGCCCCGGGCGACTTCGGCCCGGTCAGTGCCCGCCTCCAGGCGGCGTACTGGGCGCTGCACGACGATCCACGCTACACGGAAGCGGTGAGGTACTGAGCCCGACTTGGCGGCCCAGGCTCGGGGTTGCACCAGTTGCCCCCTCCCACGCGTCAAGCACAGTGAGCGACAGATGAAGGTCATGGGCACCGCGCTGTGGATTGGACTGGTCTGCATGGCCCTGCTGGCGGCGATCTACCTGTGGCAGGAACGCTTGCTCTACTTTCCAGCCCGGGTGCCGGTGGAGCAGATGGCCCATGGAGGACTGCGGGCCTGGCCATCGGGGCCGGAGTTTCGGGGCCTGGTTGCGGAGCCAGAGGGCGCCGTGCGAGGCACTGCGATCGTCTTTCATGGCAACGCCGGGCACGCAGGCCACCGCGCCTTCTACGCGCGCGCGTTGGTGCCGCAGGGCTGGCGCGTGATCCTTGCCGAATATCCGGGCTACGGCCCGCGCGCTGGCAGGCTCGGCGAAGCAAGCCTGGTGTCGGATGCCGGGCAGACGGTCGCACTGGTGCATCGACAGTACGGTGGGCCGGTGTTGTTGGTGGGTGAATCTCTCGGCGCGGCAGTAGCCGCCGCTGCAGGCGCGAGGCATGCAGACCTTACTGCCGGTCTGATCCTGATCACGCCCTGGGACCGACTTGCGCGGGTCGCATCGCACCACTACCCCTGGCTGCCGGTGAAGTGGCTGTTGCGCGACAGGTACGACACGACGCAGGCCTTGGCGAGATTCGATCGCCCCGTCGTCGTGGCCGTTGCGGAGCGCGACACCATCGTGCCGGCGAACCTGGGCGCCGCGCTGCATGCCGACCTCGGAGAACCGAAGCTACTGGTCGTGATCAAGGGCAGCGGCCACAACGACTGGCCCGATCGCGTCGATACGCGCTGGTGGCGCGCTGCGCTGACCTTTGCACAGGGTGGCCCGCAATGAAACCTGCCAAGTGGCGGCGTTGTGGTGGCAATGGGCGACGAGCAAGCCGACGGCCATGTGGGTCACGTTCTTGACGCGCACCTCAAAGCCGACTGGCGCGGCCACACTCGATGCTGCTGCTGCTGTTGCCCATGCCGCTGAGGCCGGCACGGTGGCGGCGCTGGGCAGGTAGCGGCAGAGGCACCTGATACAGGCCACATCGTCGGTGCCGACTTCGCGCCGGCGTGGCGCGCAGCCACGCTTGGGCAAGGTTCGCTCGGGCGGGCCGGTCGGCATCGAGCATGACTCGGCGCTGCCGCTGCAGATCAAGCCGCCTTAGTGGATGCAGGGCCAGCACGGCGAGTGCTGGTCAAGGTGCGGCGGGAGGTGAGTGTTGAGCACGGCCGCATGGTGCGCCCGTGCAGTCGAGGGAAATGAGGTTGCGCCCCAAATGGCTACCGTGGCCACATGGCCGCAGAAGCCGGAATGAGAAACGGCCCTCAAGAGGGGCCGTCTTCATAGGTGGAGGCGCGACCCGGAGTCGAACCGGGCTGGACGGATTTGCAATCCGTTGCATAACCGCTTTGCTATCGCGCCGTCGGGCCGCCATTGTGGCAAGAAAAAGGGAAGCCTGGGCTTCCCTTGTTCAAAGGACCTTGGAGCGGGAAACGAGGCTCGAACTCGCGACCTCAACCTTGGCAAGGTTGCGCTCTACCAACTGAGCTATTCCCGCGTCAGCCAAAAAGTATAACCGGATCCGAAGCCCCGTTCAATGCGGACGCGTGTCCGATGCCACGCCGACGTCGACCGCAGGCGACGCGGCCGCTTCCGGCTTGGCCACGGCCTCTTCGGCCGGCAAGGGCTGCGGTTCGGTCTCCAAGGCCACCTTCAGCACCTGGTCGATCCAGCGGACCGGCACGATGTCCAGCCGGTCCTTGGCACTGGCAGGGATCTCCTGCAGGTCCTTGACGTTCTCTTCCGGAATCATGACGGTCTTGATGCCCCCGCGGTGCGCCGCCAGCAACTTCTCCTTCAGCCCGCCGATGGCGGTCACCTCGCCGCGCAGGGTGATCTCGCCGGTCATTGCCACGTCAGCGCGCACCGGAATCCCCGTCAACGCCGACACGAACGCGGTGGTCATGGCCGCACCCGCACTGGGGCCGTCCTTCGGCGTCGCGCCGTCGGGCACGTGGATATGGATGTCGCGCTTGTCGAACATCTCGTCCTTGATGCCCAGGCGGCGCGCGCGTGAACGCACCACGGAGCGGGCCGCCTCGACCGACTCCTTCATCACGTCGCCCAGTGATCCGGTGCGGATGATGTTGCCCTTGCCGGGCATGACGGCGGCTTCGATGGTCAAGAGATCACCGCCAACCTCGGTCCACGCCAGGCCGACGACCTGCCCGACCTGATTGGTCTTCTCGGCGCGGCCGAAGTCGTACTTGCGCACGCCCAGGAAGTCGTTGAGGTTGTCCTCGGTCACGGCGACCTGCCCGCTGAACTCCTTCAGCTGCAGCCCCTTGACCACCTTGCGGCAGATCTTGGACAGCTCGCGCTCGAGCGAACGCACGCCGGCCTCTCGCGTGTAGTAGCGGATGATGCCCCGGATGCCTTCCTCGGTGACTTCCAGCTCCTCGTCCTTGACGCCGTTGTTCTTCTTCTGCTTGGGCAGCAGGTAGCGCTGCGCGATGTTGAGTTTTTCCTCCTCGGTGTAGCCGGCCAGGCGGATGACCTCCATCCGGTCCAGCAACGCCGGCGGGATGTTCATCGAGTTGGACGTGGCCACGAACATCACGTCCGACAGGTCGAAGTCGACCTCGACGTAGTGGTCGCTGAAGGTGTGGTTCTGCTCCGGGTCCAGCACTTCCAGCAGGGCCGAAGACGGGTCACCGCGAAAGTCCATGCCCAGCTTGTCGATCTCGTCGAGCAGGAACAGCGGGTTGCGCGTGCCGGCCTTGGACAGGCTCTGCAGCACCTTGCCCGGCATGGAGCCGATGTAGGTGCGGCGGTGACCGCGGATCTCAGCTTCGTCCCGCATGCCGCCCAGCGCCATGCGCACGAACTTGCGGCCGGTGGCGCGCGCCACGCTCTGGCCGAGCGAGGTCTTGCCCACGCCCGGGGGGCCGACCAGGCACAGGATCGGTGCCTTGACCTTGTCCACGCGCTGCTGCACCGCGAGGTACTCGAGGATGCGGTCCTTGACCTTTTCCAGGCCGAAGTGGTCCTCGTTGAGGACGCCTTCTGCAAACGACAGGTCGTGCTTGATCTTGGTCTTCTTGGACCAGGGCAGGTTGACCAGGGTGTCGATGTAATTGCGCACCACGGTGGCCTCGGCCGACATGGGTGACATCAGCTTGAGCTTCTTCAACTCGCCTTCGGCCTTCTTGCGGGCGTCTGCCGGCATGCGGGCGGCCTTGATCTTCTTCTCGAGTTCCTCCATGTCGGCGCCTTCTTCGCCGTCACCGAGTTCCTTCTGGATCGCCTTGACCTGCTCGTTGAGGTAGTACTCGCGCTGGCTCTTTTCCATCTGGCGCTTGACGCGGCCACGGATGCGCTTTTCGACCTGCAGGATGTCGACCTCGTGCTCGAGCAGCTCGAGCAGCTTCTCCAGCCGCTTGGACACTTCGAACAGGTCCAGCACCGACTGCTTGGCCTCCAGCTTCAGAGGCAGGTGGGCGGCGATGGTGTCAGCCAGGCGACCGGGGTCGTCGATGCCGGCAATGGAGGTCAGGATCTCCGGCGGGATCTTCTTGTTCAGCTTGACGTACTGGTCAAACTGCTGCGTCACGGCGCGGCGCAGCGCCTCGATCTCGGGCGTCGTGTCCGGCCCCGGCGGCACGGGCTCGACCTTGCCGACGAAGTGCTCCTCGCCGTCCTCGATGCTGAGCGTGCGCGCGCGCTGGATGCCCTCGACGAGCACCTTCACGGTGCCGTCGGGCAGCTTCAGCATCTGCAGGATGCTGGACACGCACCCGATCTCGAACATGTCCTCGGCGCCGGGCTCGTCCTTGCCGGCGGCCTTCTGCGCCACCAGCATGATCTGACGGCCGGCTTCCATGGCCGCCTCCAGGGCCTTGATCGACTTGGGGCGGCCCACGAACAGGGGAATCACCATGTGCGGGAACACGACCACATCGCGCAATGGCAGCAGCGGCAGCGTGATCGGATCGGCGGGCAGTATCGGGTGACCGGACATTGTGAGAGATTCCTTTCCCGGTCCCAGTTGGGGGCCGAGCGGTGGATTGCAAGTGGTTCGCGCCTCGGGCTGGAACGCGGCCGTCGGACAAGAGGCCCGGCGGTCCGGATGACTCGGTCAGGCGCTGGCCTTGGCCTGTTCGCGGTAGACGAGCAGTGGCTTGGCGCCGTCTTCGATGATGTGCTCGTCGACCACCACTTTGGCCACGCCGTCCAGTGCGGGCAATTCGAACATGGTGTCGATGAGCGAGTGTTCGATGATGGAACGCAAGCCGCGAGCCCCGGTCTTGCGGGCCAGCGCCTTGCGCGCGATCGCCAGCAAGGCGGAGGGTCGGATCTCGAGCTCGACGCCGTCCATCGCAAACAGCTTCTGGTACTGCTTGACGAGCGCGTTCTTCGGCTCGGTCAGGATCTGGATCATGGCCTCCTCGGTCAGCTCGCCCAGCGTGGCCACGACCGGCAGCCGCCCGACGAGTTCTGGAATGAGGCCGAACTTGATCAGGTCCTCGGGCTCGGCATGACGGAAGATGTCGGCCGCACGCTTTTCGTTCTTGCTGTGCACCGTGGCGCCGAAACCGATGCCGGACTTCTCGGTGCGGTTCTGGATCACCTTTTCCAGTCCATCGAAGGCACCACCACAAATGAACAGGATGTTCGTCGTGTCGATCTGCAGAAAGTCCTGGTTCGGATGCTTGCGCCCACCTTGCGGGGGCACGCTGGCCATCGTGCCCTCGACCAGCTTGAGCAGTGCCTGTTGCACCCCTTCGCCGGACACGTCGCGGGTGATGCTGGGGTTGTCGGCCTTGCGGCTGATCTTGTCGATCTCGTCGATGTAGACAATGCCTCGCTGCGCTCGCTCGACATCGTAGTTGCAGTTCTGCAGCAGCTTCTGGATGATGTTCTCGACGTCCTCGCCGACGTAGCCGGCTTCGGTCAAGGTGGTCGCGTCGGCGATCACGAAGGGCACGTTGAGCAGGCGCGCCAGCGTCTGCGCCAGCAGCGTCTTGCCCGAACCCGTGGGACCGATCAGCAGGATGTTGCTCTTGGTGAGCTCGACGCCGTCCTTGTCGCCCAGATGTCGCAGGCGCTTGTAGTGGTTGTACACAGCCACCGACAACGTGCGCTTGGCGGGCTCCTGGCCGATCACGTACTGATCCAGGCTGCCCTTGATTTCACTGGGCACAGGCAGGTCCGACTTGGCGGCCTTCGGCGAACCGGGTTCCGCCGGCACCTCATCGCGGATGATGTCGTTGCACAGCTCGATGCACTCGTCGCAGATGAACACCGACGGCCCGGCAATGAGCTTCTTCACCTCATGCTGGCTCTTGCCGCAAAAGGAGCAGTACAGCACTTTCTCGCCAGTAGCGCCCTTCTTGTCTGCCATGGATGTGCTTGCCCGCGAATGCCCTGAATGTGCAGCACATCATAGACCAAGTGCGCCCCCCACCGAGGCACGGAACAGCGCACGAAAAAGGGGCGTTTCCGCCCCTCGTACGCCTGCTTACCGGTGGGACGCGACGTCAGGCACGTTTGTCGATCACCTGGTCGATCAAGCCATAGGCCTTGGCCTCCGGCGCCGACATGAACATGTCGCGCTCCATGTCGGCAGCGATCTTCTCGTACGGTTGCCCGGTGCGCTCCGCATAGATCCGATTGAGCTGCTCGCGCGTCTTCAGGATCTCGCGCGCGTGGATCTCGATGTCAGTGGCCTGGCCCTGGGCGCCGCCGGAAGGCTGGTGGATCATGATCTTCGAGTTCGGCAGCGCGAACCGCTTCTCCTTGGCGCCAGCCATCAGCAGGAACGACCCCATGCTCGCTGCCATCCCCAGGCACAGCGTCGAGATCTCGGGCTTGACGAAGTTCATCGTGTCGAACACCGACAGCCCCGCGCTGACGCTGCCGCCCGGCGAGTTGATGTAGAGGAAGATGTCCTTGTCCGGGTTCTCGCTCTCCAGGAACAGCATCTGCGCGCAGACCAGGTTGGCGCTCTGGTCCGTGACAGGGCCGACCAGGAAGACGATGCGCTCGCGCAACAGGCGGCTGTAGATGTCGTAGGCCCGCTCGCCGCGGCCCGACTGCTCGATCACGATCGGGACCATGCCCAGACCGGTGGTTTCCAGTGCGCTCATCGAAGCCTCTCGTTTCAGTTGGCGCTCATCAGTTCGTCGAACGGTAGCACCTTGTCGATCACCTTCACCTGACCGAGGACGAACTCGGTCACGTTGTTCTCGATCACCACCGCCTCCACCTCGGCCATGCGCTGGCGGTCGCCCAGGTACCAGCGCATCACCTCTGCGGGCTTCTCGTAGCTCTGGCTCATTTCCTCGATGTGGGCCTGAAGTTGTTCCGGCCTGGCCTGCAGGTTGTGGGCGCGAACCAGCTCGGACACGACCAACCCCAACCGCACGCGGCGCTCGGCCTGAGCCTTGAACAGGTCGCCTGGGAGCTCGGCCTTGTCCGCGTCCTTCACGCCCCGCTGCTTCAGGTCGGCCCGCGCACCTTCGATCAGGCGCTCGACCTCTCCGCTCACGAGCGCCTTGGGCAGGTCCAGTTCGGCCGCTCTGGACAGCGCGTCCATCACCGCCCCCTTGTTGCGCGCCTGCACACGGAACTTCACTTCGCGTTCCAGGTTCTTCTTGACGTCGGCGCGCAGCCCGGCCAGCGTGGCCTCTTTGATGCCCAGGGACTTGGCGAAGGCGTCATCGACCTCGGGCAGGTGCTGCGCCTCGATCTTCTTCATGGTGACCAGGAAGTCCGCTTCCTTGCCCGCCACGTCCTTGCCCTGGTAGTCGTCGGGGAACTTGAGCGGGAAGGTCTTGCTGTCGCCGACCTTCATGCCGCGCACCCCGGTGTCGAACTGCTCCAGCATCTGGCCTTCGCCGATGATGAACTGGAAATCGTCCGACTTGCCGCCGGCAAACGCTTCGCCGTCGATCTTGCCTTCGAAGTCGATCGTCACGCGGTCGCCCTCCGCCGCACCGCCGGCCGCCGGCCGCTGCGCGAAAGTGCGGCGCTGCTTGCGCAGGATCTCGATCGTGCGGTCGATGGCGGCGTCGGTGACCTCGGTCGACACGCGATCCACCTCCACCCCCGTCAGGTCGCCGACCTTGACGTCGGGATACACCTCGAAGGTGGCGTCGAACGACAGCTGCCCTTCGGGCGCCTCGTCCTTCTGCGAGATGCTGGGCGCACCCGCCACGCGAAGTTCGGCTTCGCGCGCCGCGTCCGCAAACGCCTTGCCGATGCGGTCGTTGACCACTTCATATTGCACCGAGTAGCCGTAGCGCTGGGCCACCACGCTCATCGGCACCTTGCCTGGTCGGAAACCATCGGCCTTGACGGTGCGCGAGAGCCGCTTCAGCCGCGTCTGCACCTCGTCGTTGATCTCGGTGGCGGCCACCGTCAGCGTGATGCGGCGCTCCAGTTTGTCCAGGGTTTCGACGTTGACGGCCATATCGGGGATCTCCGGGAATCTCTCTGTAAGGGGCAAGGTGAAGGGCAAGGGCTGGTGCGCGGGGCCGGACTCGAACCGGCACGCCCGTGAAGGCGTCAGGACCTAAACCTGGTGCGTCTACCAATTTCGCCACCCGCGCGGGTGGAAGCGGGAAAAGCCAAAGATTTTAGCCTGTCGCCCCGGTTCAGGCACCGGCGGCAGGTTCGCGCCGGACCCGGAACCATGCGGCGTACATCGCCGGCAGCGCCAGCAGCGTCAGCGCGGTGGCGACGATCAGCCCGCCCATGATGGCCACCGCCATGGGCCCCCAGAACACACTGCGCGACAGCGGCACCATCGCCAGCACCGCCGCCGCCGCCGTCAGCACGATGGGGCGGAAGCGCCGCACCGCCGACTCGACGATGGCATCCCAGGCCGGCACGCCGCCTGCGCGGTCCTGCTCGATCTGATCGATCAGGATGACCGAGTTGCGCATGATCATGCCCATCAGCGCGATCACGCCCAGCAGCGCGACGAAACCAAACGGCCGGTCCAGGATCAGCAACGCAGCGGCCACGCCGGCGATGCCCAGCGGCCCTGTCAGGAACACCAGCATGGCGCGGCTGAAGCTCTGCAGCTGCAGCATCAGCAGCGTGAAGATGATGAACAGCATCAGCGGCACCCCGGCCGCGATGGAGCCCTGGCCCTTGCTGCTCTCCTCCACCGCGCCGGCCACCTGGATGCCGTACCCGGCGGGCATCTTCGCCTCCAGCTTCTGCAGCGCGGGCCAGACCTGGGCCGTGACGGTGGGGCCCTGCACGCCATCGACCACGTCACCCTGGATCGTGACGGCATAGTCGCGACCCTCTCGCCACAGCACCCCCGGCTCCCAACCGAAGCCGACCTTGGCGATCTGCGTCAACGGCACCGCGCGGCCACTGGCGGTAGGCAGGTAGGCATTGGCAAAATCGGTGATGGCGTCGCGCTCGTCGGCCGGCTGGCGCAGCACGATGTCGATCAGCCGGTCGTCCTCGCGGTATTGACCGATCGTGGTGCCCGACAGGATGGTGCGCGAGGCCTGCGCCAGCGCCTGGCTGGTCACGCCCAGCGCGCGCGCCTTGTCCTGGTCGACCTCCAGCCGCAACACCTTGATCGCCTCGTTCCAGTTGTCGTTGACGCCGCGCATGCTGGGGTTGGCACGCAAGATGTCCTTGGCCTGGTCGGCCCAGGTGCGCACGACCTTCGCGTCGGGGCCGACGACCCGAAACATCACCGGGTAGGCCACCGGCGGGCCGTTCGGCAACAGCTTGACGCGGCTGCGCACCTCGGGGAACTCCTGCGCCATCAGGGCCGGCAGTCGCCGGCGCAGCGCCTCGCGCTCGGCCAGCGACTTCGGCAGCAGGATCGCCTGGCTGACGTTGCTGCGCGGAAAGATGTTGTCCAGCGGCAGGTAGAACCGCGGCACGCCGGCGCCGACCCAGGTGGTCACGCTCTGCAGTCCCGGCTCGGACATCATTTGCTGCTCGAAGCGCCGAGCCACGGCGTCGGTCTGCTGGATCGTCGACCCCTCGGGCAGCCACAGGTCGACCAGGATCTCCGGCCGGCTGGAATCGGGGAAGAACTGCTGCTGCACGCGACCCATCCCGGCGATTCCCAGCGCGAAGCTGGCCAGCGTCAGCCCGATCGTGATCCAGCGGTGCCGGACACACCAGTTCACGGCATGCCGGAAACGGCTGTAGAACGGTGTGTCGAACAACTCGTGCGGGCCCTCGTCGGCAGTCTGCACCTTCGGTCGCGTGTGCAGCAACCTGAAGCCGAGGTAAGGCACGAAGAACACCGACACCACCCAGCTGATGACCAGCGCGGCGGCGGTGACGGCGAAGATCGCAAACGTGTACTCGCCGGTGACGGAACGCGCCAGCCCGATCGGCAGGAAGCCGGCCGCCGTGATCAGCGTGCCGGTGAGCATCGGCATCGCGGTGACGTCAAAGGCGAAGGTGGCCGCACGGGCCTTGTCGTAGCCCTCCTCCATCTTGCGCACCATCATCTCGACGACGATGATGGCGTCGTCGACCAGCAACCCGAGCGCGATGATCAGGCTGCCGAGCGAGATCTTGTGCAGGCCCACGCCCCAGTAATACATGGCCACGAAGGTGATCGCCAGCACCAACGGGATCGTGATCGCCACCACCAGCCCGGGCCAGACGTCGACGCGCAGCGGCCGGGTATGCAGCCCCAGGCTCAGGAAGCTGACCGCCAGCACGATCGCGACGGCCTCGACCAGCACGCGGACGAACTCGCCCACCGACCGCGACACGGCCTTCGGCTGGTCCTGCACCTGCTCCAGCGCGATGCCCGCCGGCAATTCGCCCCGGATCCGCTTGCTGGCCGCCTGCAGCGCCTGGCCCAGCGTGATGATGTCGCCGCCCTTGGCCATGGACACGCCCAGCGCCACGACCTCGCGCCCCTGATGGCGCACCATCGCCGACGGCGGGTCGGCGTAATCGCGCCGGATCTCGGCCAGGTCTCCCAGCCTGATCGTGGTCGCCTGGCCGGTGGCCGGGTTGAGGCTGCGAATCGGCAGCCGGCGCAGTTCGTCCACCGTGATGAACTGGCCACCGACCCGTACCTGCAGGCTTTCCAGCCCGGCATTCATCAGGCCGGCGCCCTCGACCGCGTTCTGGGCGCCGATCTGCGCGATGACCTGGCTCATGTCCAGGCCCAGCTGGGCGAGCCGCTTGTGCGAGATCTCGACAAAGACCTTCTCGGCCTGCACGCCGAACAGTGCGACCTTGGAAACGTCGGGGACCTTCAGCAGCTGCTGCCGCACCGACTCCGCAAACGCGCGCAGTTCGTCGCGACTGAAGCCGTCGGCCGACAGGGCATAGATGGTGCCGTAAACGTCGCCGAAATCGTCGTTGAAGACGGGCCCGATCACGCCCTGCGGCAGCGTGTTGCGCATGTCGCCGATCTTCTTGCGCACCTGATACCAGACGTTGGGGACCTCGTGCGGCAGCGAGTTGTCCTTGAGCTGCAGCAGCGTGACCATTTCGCCCGGCCTGGTGTAGGTGCGGATGACGTCGGCGTAAGGCACCTCCTGCAGCGTCTTCTCGACCTTGTCCGCGACCTGCTCTGCCATCTGCAGCGCCGTGGCGCCGGGCCAGAAGGCCTGCACCACCATGACGCGAAAGGTGAACGGTGGGTCCTCGTCCTGCCCCAGCTGGAAGTACGCGGCGCCACCCAGCAGCAGCAGCACGATGAGCAGGTAGCGGGTGAGCGCCGGGCGCTCCAGTGCCCAGCGAGACACGTTGAAGCGGGACCCGACCCGGGCGCGCGCGTTGTCCATCGCGGCCCCTTCAGCGGTCGCCCGCCGGCATCTTGGCGGGCTGGTAGCGGGTGACCTTCTGGCCTTCGGTCAGCACATGCACGCCGGCGGTCACGACCTCCATGTCGGGCGCGAGCCCGGCGCCGATGATGGCCTGGTTGCCGTCGGCACCGGCCACCTGCACCGGCCGTGCGTGCACCGTCATCGACTCGCCGTCGAGCCGCCAGACGACCGTCTCGCCGCCCAGCTGCAGCAGTGCGGTCAGCGGCAGGCGCAACGCGCCACCGACCGGCGGCAGGTTCACGCTGACGGTGGCGGTCTGACCGAGGTCCACCGGGGCGTCGCCGAGATCCGCCTTGACGAGAAAGGTGCGCGTCTGGGGGTCCGCGGCCGCCGCCACTTCACGCACGGTGGCTGCAAAGCTGCCGTCTCGGCTCCAGAGCGTGACCTTGAGTGCACCCTGTTTGCCACGCAGCGCGCGCAGACCGGACACGGCCACCTCCGGCACGCTGAACACGGCATCGCGCGGTCCGGCAAGGGCGAGACGAAGTACGGGCGCGCCAGCACTCAGCACGGCGCCTGGTTCGGCGTCGATGCCGGTCACCACGCCGTCGGCCGGAGCGACGAGTTCGCTGTAGCCGACCTGGTTGAGCTGCATCCTGGCCTGCGCCTGCGCCTGCAGCGCCTGCGAGCGCGCCGTGGTGGCGGCGGTCTCACGCCGCGCCAGTTCGGCCTCGCTGATGAAGCCCTGCGCACGCAGGCCCTTGAATCGCTGCAGATCGGCCTGCGCCTCGACGGCGGCGCCCTGGGCCGCCTGCAACGCCGCCATTGCCGCCTCGCGTGACAGCTGCAGATCCTGCGGGTCCAGGCGCGCCAGCACCTGGCCAGCGCGCACCTTCTGACCCAGTTCGGCTGAGCGGGACAGCATCTTTCCGGGGACGCGGAACGCCAGCCTCGATTCGGTGCGCGATCGCACCTCGGCCGCGTAGTCGAACGCTCCTTGCACGGTGGCCGGGGCGAGCTTCATGGTCCGCACTGCGCGTATCGGCTCCGGCGCCGGTTCGGGCCGCGAACAGCCCGCCAGCCAAGTGACGAGACACAGCGTCACCAGGGCTCTCAATGCATTGCTCATTGCGCGCCGACCTTCGTAATGACTGACCGGTCAGTAATATAGGGGGGCACGGCGAGCGCTGTCAATCACGCACGGCATGCATGGACAATGCGGGCCGGTGAGCGTTCAACATTACGAAAATTTCCCGGTGGCATCGGTTCTCTGTCCACCGGCGTTGCGGCCCGCCGTGCAGGCGATCTATCACTTCGCCCGCACGGCCGACGACATCGCCGACGAAGGGTCGGCAAGCTCGACGCAGCGATTGGCGGACCTGGCGGCCTACCGGGCCGAGTTGCGATCCCTGTTCGCCGGACGCGCAACCACCGCGCGTTGGTCAGGCGTCTTCGAGCCGCTGGAGCGCGCCGTTGCCACCCACGCGCTGCCCGCTGAACTCCTGCACGACCTGCTGGACGCCTTCGAGCAGGATGTGCGCAATCCACACTACCCCGACCGCCCCAGCCTGCTGGACTACTGCCGACGGTCGGCCAACCCGGTCGGCCGCCTGCTGCTGCATTTGTACGGCGTGGCGGACGGCCCGTCGGTGCAGCGTGCAGACGCCATCTGCACGGCGCTGCAGCTGATCAATTTCTGGCAGGACCTGAGCGTGGACCTGCCGCGCGGCCGCTGCTACGTGCCCGAGGAGGACCTCCAGCGCCATGGCCTGCAGCCGGCGCAGTTGCTCGCCGGCTCCGACTCGCCGCCCACGCGGGCGTTGGTGCGCGACCTCGTCGCCTGGTCTCGCGACTTGATGCGCCGCGGCGCGCCGCTGGCGCTCCGCCTCCCCGGGCGCGCCGGCTGGGAACTGCGCCTGGTTGTGCAGGGCGGACTTCGCATCCTGGAGAAGATCGAGGGCACGAACCACGCCGCCTTGTCGCAGCGCCCCCGGATCGGACCCCGGGACGCCCCGCGGCTGCTGTGGCGCGCGGGAATGATGCGCCGATGACGCCGCAACAGTACGTGCAGGACAAGGCCGCCGCCAGCGGTTCGTCCTTCTATTACGCGTTCCGGTTCCTCCCGCCGCCGCGCCGCGCAGCCATCACCGCCTTCTACGCCTTCTGCCGCGAAGTCGACGACGTGGTCGACGAGATGCGCGAGCCGGGCGTGGCCGCGGCGAAGCTGCAATGGTGGCGCCGCGAGGTCCGGCAGGCCTACGCCGGCGAGCCCACGCACCCGGTCATGCACGCGCTGATGCCCTGCACCGGCCCCTTCGGCATCGAACCAGCGCACCTCGGCGCCGTCATCGATGGCTGCGAGATCGACCTGGCACAGACACGGTTCCTGGACTTCGCGTCGCTGCAACGCTATTGCCACCTGGTGGCCGGCGTGGTCGGAGAGGTGGCGGCCAACATCTTTGGCCGCACCGAGTCGGGCACCGTGGCCTACGCCCACCAGCTCGGGCTGGCGATGCAGCTGACCAACATCATCCGCGACGTCGGCGACGACGCGCGACGCGGACGCATCTACCTGCCGGTGGACGAGCTGCAGCGCTTCGACGTCAAGGCGCACGAGATTCTCAAGCGCGAATCGCCCTGGGGCTACAGCGACCGCTTCGAATCCCTGATGCGCTTCCAGGCCGAGCGCGCGCACCGCTTGTACGACGAGGCCCTGGCGCTGCTGCCGGCCGCCGACGAACGGGCGCAGCGGCCCGGGCTGATGATGGCCAACATCTACCGCACCCTCCTGCGCGAGATCGAGGCGCAGCGATTCCAGGTGCTGCACCAGCGGACCTCGCTGACCCCCTTGCGCAAGCTCTGGATCGCCACGCGCACGCATTGGCGCGGGCAGTGAAGCGGGTCGCGGTCATTGGTGCGGGCTGGGCTGGCCTGGCCGCCGCGCTGACCCTGGTGGAAGACGGCCACCAGGTCACCGTCCTCGAAATGGCAGCGCATCCGGGTGGCCGCGCCCGCCGAGTGGACGCGGGCGGGCAGGTGTTCGACAACGGCCAGCACGTCCTGATTGGGGCCTACACCGAGACACTGACGCTGATGCGCAAGGTCGGGGCCGCGCCCGAGCAGTTGCTGCGCCGCCTGCCGCTGGCCTTGCGCTACCCTGACGGCCGTGGTCTTGCACTGCCGGCCGGCCCTGCCTTGCCGGCCTTCGTGCGCGCCGTGCTGGGTTGCCGCGGCTGGTCCTGGCGCGATCGCGCAGGGCTGCTGGCGGCGGCCGCCGGCTGGGCCGTGCGCGGTTTCCGCTGCGACCCGCAACTCACCGTGGCGGCACTGTGCGCCGGGCTGCCGCGCACCGTCAGCGCGGACCTGATCGAACCCCTGTGCGTCGCGGCCTTGAACACGCCGGCCGCCGAGGCCAGTGCGGCGGTGCTGCTGCGTGTCCTGAAGGACGCCCTGTTCAGTGGCCCGGGGGCCGCCGACCTGCTGCTGCCAGCGGCTCCGCTGGACATGTTGTTGCCCACGCCGGCCTGGGCCTGGCTGCAGGCGGCCGGTGCCAGGCTGCAGCTGCGCCGACGCGCCGGGGAGCTGGACCCCGATGGGCCGGGCTGGCGCCTCGACGGCGAAGTCTTCGACGCCGTCGTGCTCGCCTGCGGTGCCACAGAGTCGGCCCGGCTGACTGCCGGGCACGCCCCGCGGTGGTCCGCCGAGGCTGGCGCGCTGCAGTACGAGCCGATCGTGACCGTGTACCTGCAAGCGACGGGCGCGCAGCTGGCCGCCCCCATGCTCGCGCTGGCGGCGGACGTGGACCGCCACCCGGCCCAATTCGTGTTCGACCATGGCGCACTCGGCGGGCCGCCCGGGCGGCTCGCGTTCGTGATCAGTGGTGCGGCGCGCTGGGTCGAGCGCGGGCGCGAAGCCATTGCCGCGGCGACCCTGGCGCAGGCGCAGCAGGCGTTGCCGCGCGGCACGTGGCCGCAGCCACCCCGCGTGCAGAATCTGCTGACGGAAAAGCGAGCGACTTTTCGGTGCACGCCCGGCCTGGGACGCCCGGCAGCGGCCGTACGGCCCGGACTCTGGGCGGCGGGCGACCATGTGGCCGGCCCCTATCCGGCGACGCTAGAGGGGGCCGTTCGCTCGGGCATAGCCGCAGCACGAGCGATTCGTGACGCCACCGCCATGTACAAGTGACCGCCCGCCGATGCAGAATGACATCATGGAATACGGTTTCACAAGATGAAAGGCCAAACCGCCACCTCGCCGACGATCCAGGTGCTGGAGCGGGCCTTTGCCCTGCTCGACATGCTGGCCGCGCACCAGGACCCGGTGTCGCTGAAGCAGATCAGCGAGCAGACCGGGCTCCACCCGTCGACGGCGCACCGGATCCTCAACGACCTGACGATCGGCCGCTATGTCGACCGGCCGCAGGCTGGCAGCTATCGGCTGGGCATGCGCCTGCTGGAACTGGGCAACCTGGTCAAGGCCCGGCTGGACGTCAGGGAGGCCGCCCTGGCGCCGATGCGCGAATTGCACAAGCTGACCCACCAGCCGGTCAACCTGTCAATGCGCCAGGGCGACGAGATCGTCTATGTCGAGCGCGCGTACAGCGAACGTTCGGGGATGCAGGTGGTGCGGGCCATCGGCGGCCGGGCGCCACTGCACCTGACATCCGTGGGCAAGCTGTTCCTCGCGCACGAAGACCCGCAGCGCGTACGCGCCTACGCCACGCGCACCGGTCTGGCAGGCCACACGCGCAACAGCATCACCGAACTCGGGCGGCTGGAGCGTGAACTCGCCACGGTGCGCGCGAGCACGGTGGCGCGCGACGACGAGGAACTTGAACTGGGCGTGCGCTGTGTGGCGGCCGGCATCTTCGACGACCAGGGGAAACTGGTAGCCGGGCTGTCGGTCTCCGCGCCGGCGGACCGCCTGGAAGACGCCTGGGCCGAGAAGGTGAAGTCGACCGCCGCGGCGATCTCTCTCTCGCTGGGCTACCGGGGCTGAGCGCTGTCCAGCGCCAGTCCGCTGACGAGCCACGAACGCAGTCGTTCGGCATCACCAAAGCGCGAGTAGCGACCGGCCGAATCGAGCAACACCATGATCAGGGTGCGACCGGCCAGTTCGGCCTGCATCACCACGCAGCGCCCGGCTTCGGAGATGTAACCGGTCTTCTGCACGCCGATCGTCCAGGTGGGGTTGCGCACCAGTGCATTCGTATTGCGGAACTGCAGCCGCTGCCGGCCGACCGCGACCGCGGTCTCTCGCGCGGTCGACAGTTCCCGGATCAGCGGCACTTCGGACGCTGCCCGGACCAGCTGGGCCAGGTCGTGCGCGGTGGACTGGTTGTCGCTGGACAGCCCCGTCGGCTCGACGTAGTGCGTGTCGTGCATGCCCAGCAACTGCGCCTTGGCGTTCATCGCCTCGACAAACGCAGGCAGACCCCCGGGGTAGTGGCGCCCCAACGCGTGCGCCGCCCGGTTCTCCGACGACATGAGGGCCAGGTGCAGCATTTCGCCGCGTGTCAACTCGGTCCCCACGCGAAGGCGAGACCGGCTTCCCTTCTCGGTGTCGACGTCTTCCTGCGAAATCGAGATCGTCTCGTCGAGCGACTGGTCGGCAGCGGTAACGACCATGGCGGTCATCAACTTGGTGATCGACGCGATCGGCAACACCGCATCCGGGTTCTTGCTGAACAGCACCTGGTCGGTGTTCTGGTCCACCACCAGCGCGACGCTAGAGGCAAGATTCAACGGATCATCGGTACCGTGCAGGCCGGCCAACTCGCCAAACGAGGGCTTGGCCGAGACCACCCGACGCGACGCCTTGGCCGGACGCGCGTTGCGCGACGATCCTGTCGTCGCACCAGTACTGCCGACCGCGACCTTCGCCGACACGGTGCGCCCCGGTGCCGCCTGCGCCAGCGTCGAACAGGTCAAGGCCAGCGACGCGAGCGCCGCCAAGCCAAAACAACTTTTTACCGATCGCCACGCCGACATCGAGCCCGCCTCCTGCGCTGTCGCCAGCGGCAGTGTAGGAGATACAGGAAAGATATGCAATTTCAAAGACTTGCATATCGTTCCTAAAGTCGAGGCTTAATCCACGTCCTCGGCCCTGGTACTAACCCTGAGCTGCCACCCGGTCCGAGTTGTTCTGCAGCTTGTTCAGCGCCGAAAGGTAGGCCTTGGCCGATGCCACCACGATGTCCGGGTCCGCCCCGACACCGTTGACCACACGCCCCCCGAGTTGCAGACGCACCGTCACCTCGCCTTGAGATTCTGTGCTGCCCGAGGTGATGGCATTGACCGAATAGAGCATCAGTTCGGCGCCACTTTGCACCTTGGACTCGATCGCCTTTAGGCTCGCGTCGACCGGGCCGTTGCCGTCGCTTTCGGCATGGTGCTCGACGTCGCCGACGGTGAAGGCGACGGTCGCGTGCGGGCGCTCGCCCATTTCCGAGTGCTGCGCCAGCGACAGCAGCCTGAAATGCTCCTGGGCGGGCGTCACGCTCTCGTCGCCGACCAGGGCAATGATGTCCTCGTCGAAGATGTCGCTCTTGCGGTCGGCCAGGTCCTTGAAGCGTGCGAAGGCCGCATTGATTTCGCCTTCGGACTCCATGTCGATGCCGAGTTCGAGCAGCCGCTGCTTGAATGCGTTGCGCCCCGACAGCTTGCCCAGCACGATCTTGTTGGCGCTCCAGCCCACGTCCTCGGCGCGCATGATCTCGTAGGTGTCGCGCGCCTTCAGCACACCGTCCTGATGGATCCCGCTGGCATGCGCGAATGCGTTCGCGCCCACCACCGCCTTGTTCGGCTGCACGACAAAGCCGGTGGTCTGGCTGACCATGCGAGAGGCGGGAACGATCTGGGTGGCGTCGATGCCGAGTTCAAGCTTGTAGTAGTCGCGTCGCGTGCGCACGGCCATCACGACCTCTTCCAGCGAGCAGTTGCCGGCCCGCTCGCCCAGCCCGTTGATGGTGCATTCCACCTGCCGCGCGCCACCGATGGTCACGCCAGCCAGCGAGTTGGCCACCGCCATGCCGAGGTCGTTGTGGCAGTGCACCGACCACACCGCCTTGTCGGAGTTCGGAATCCGCTGGCGCAGGTCACGGATGAACTGGCCGAACAGCTCCGGCACCGCGTAGCCGACGGTGTCGGGGATGTTGATCGTGCGCGCGCCCTCCTCGATCGCCGCTTCCAGGACCCGGCAAAGGTAGTCCGGATCGCTGCGATAGCCATCCTCGGGCGAAAACTCCACGTCGTCGGTCAGCTTGCGCGCGAAACGCACGGCCAGCCGGGCCTGCTCCAGCACCTGCTCGCGCGTCATGCGGAGCTTCTTCTCCATGTGCAGTTCGCTGGTGGCGATGAAGGTGTGGATGCGTGACCGGGCGGCGCCCTTCAGCGCCTCGGCGGCGCGGCCGATGTCGCGGTCGTTGGCCCGCGCCAGCGAGCAGACGATCGACTCCCGGACGTGGTCCGCAATCGCCTTGACGGCCTCGAAGTCGCCATTGCTGGACGCCGCAAAGCCAGCCTCGATCACGTCCACCCGCAGCCGCTCGAGCTGGCGCGCGATGCGCAGCTTCTCGTCGCGCGTCATCGAAGCGCCCGGGCTTTGCTCGCCGTCGCGCAGCGTGGTGTCGAAGATGATCAGCTTGTCTGCCATGGTGAACCTCGGTTGGCGGGAACTCTGACGCAGCCCGGGATGAATGGAAAAGCAAACGGCCCGCTGCGTTGTCGCTGGCGGGCCGTCGATCCGGAACAGGTAAATCTGGAAACGTGGACGATCAGCGCGCCTGGAGCACGCCTAGTAGCAACGAGCAGGGGATCGCCATCACGCCAGTATAGCGGCTTCGGATCACCGGTGCAGGCCGGCTTCGTCGGGTTCGTCCGTCGACGTCGCGATCACGCTCGCCGGCAAGCCCTTTGACCGGCGCCAGGCGTAGACCGCGTAGCCGGATACGCCGTAGATGCAGAACAACCCGAACAGGGCCTTGGCCGGGTCCTGGCTGACGACGACGATGGCCAGCGCGATGGCCACGATCACGATGAAGGGCACCGTGCGCACCGCGCTGAAGTCCTTGAAGCTGTAGAACGGCGCGTTGGTGACCATCGTGATGCCCGCGTACAGCGTGACGCAGTAGGCCGTGATCACCAGCCATCTCACGTGCTGCACGTCGCGAAAGCCGGCGTCGTCCATGGCCCAGATCAGCCCCATCACCATCGC
>Ga0316188_10000223_pt1 | contig 21836 bp, 16 predicted proteins | sample Phiworburrow1_MG_FD_204933 | JGI IMG/M metagenome (GOLD analysis project Ga0316188, IMG submission 204933) | Coastal sediment microbial communities from Maine, United States - Phippsburg worm burrow 1 | ecosystem: Environmental > Aquatic > Marine > Coastal > Sediment | place: USA: Maine... | reverse complement strand
AATTATAAAGTTAACTTCAGAAAAAGGAATCTATCGTAACCCATCCTACAATTCTGATGCTTCAAAAATTGTTTATCTTAAAGAAAGTGGAAATAGTGATCAAGGGAGAACGTTTTCAGAAAACCCTGGTATTTACACTATGAATGCCAATGGAACTAGTGAAAAATGGATTGTGAAAGATGGAGCGTTTCCTGTTTTTAATGAGAATGACACCAAAATTTTATTTCAAACTGGAGGTACATTTTTTGGGGAATTAACCAAAGAATTAAAAAGTGTAGATCTTAATGGGAAGGACGAAAGAACTTTAATTAAATCAAAATATGCCAACCGATTGGTTCCAAGTCCTGATAATAAATGGATTGCATATAGTCATTTACATAAAGTTTATGTAGCACCAATGCCCAAAACTGGTAAAACTTTTGATTTGGATGACTCCACTAAATCAATCCCTGTTTCTCAAATTTCAAAAGATGCTGGTGTTAATTTGCACTGGTCAGGTGATAGTCAAAAAATTCATTGGACTTTAGGTGAAGAATATTTTACAAATGAAATATTCAACCGATTTACCTTTTTAAAAAATTCTCCAGATAGTATTCCACCAATAACGACCAGTGGAATAAAAATAAATCTTACTAAAAAATCTGATAAACCCAAAGGCAAGATTGCATTTACTGGCGCAAGAATTATTACTATGGAAGGTGATGAAGTTATTGAAAATGGAACTATCATTATCAATGAAAACAAAATTGAATTCGTAGGGAAAAGTGATGCGGTAACAATCCCTTCAAATGTAAAAATAATTGATGTAACTGGTAAAACAATTATGCCTGGTATTGTTGATGCCCATGCTCATGTAGGTGGATTTCGTGATGGGTTGACAGCTCAAAAACATTGGCAATTTTACGCCAATTTGGCTTATGGAGTAACAACATCACATGACCCTTCAGCGAATACTGAAACCATTTTTACTTTGGCTGAATTAATTAAAAGTGGGGAAATGGTTGGCCCAAGATTGTATTCAACAGGTTTTATTTTATATGGCGCTGATGGCGATTTTAAAGCTAAAGTTAATAACATAGAGGATGCTCGTTCTGCCATAAGGCGAACAAAAGCATTTGGCGCACTTTCAGTCAAAAGCTACAATCAGCCTCGCCGAGACCAACGACAACAAATACTAGAAGCTGCGCGTGAAGAAGGTATTTTTGTAGTTCCAGAAGGAGGGTCAACTTTTTATCATAATATGACAATGATTATGGATGGGCATACTGGTATTGAACATAACATTCCGGTTGCACCTGTATATAAAGATGTTATTGAACTTTGGCGTAATAGTAAAACTGGATACACGCCTACCTTAATTGTTAACTATGGAGGTATGAATGGTGAATATTATTGGTATCAAATGAGCAATGTTTGGGAAAATGAAAAACTTCTAAAATACACGCCAAGAGGTATCGTTGATGCTCGATCAAGACATAGAACTATGATTCCTATAGCCGAATATGAAAACGGACATATACTAACTTCAAAAACAGTTAAAACATTAAGTGATAAAGGTGTAAAGGTGAATTTAGGGGCTCATGGACAACTTCAAGGGCTGGGCGCTCATTGGGAATTATGGATGTTACAACAGGGAGGTATGAGTAATTTAGAAGCGCTGCAGGCTGCGACTATAAATGGTGCTGAGTATTTAGGAATGGGTAATGATATAGGATCTTTAAAGGTTGGAAAATTGGCTGATTTAATTGTATTAAATGAAAATCCATTAACCGCTATTGAAAATTCAAATAGTGTAAGTTTAACTATGGTAAACGGACGATTATATGATACTGATACTATGGATGAAATTGGAAATACTGAAAAAGAAAGAACTAAGTTTTATTGGGAAAATAATAAATACAATACCTCCTTTCCATGGCATGAAACATCAAACAGTTTTACATTACCAGGATGTGGATGTGAAATTTTTCATAAATAATTTTATATAAAAAATAAAGAGATCTATCGAATAATTAAAAAAATAAATAAATTGAGGGGCTGGTAATAACCTATATTGAAATGTTTATTGAAGTCATCTCTAATATTTTATTTATCCCGTTTAAAACTGGTATTATAACTATTTTTGTATATTTATGGTGTGTTTACAGCTTCTTGCACAAATGCTACATTTTGTAGTTATACTACATTATTTATAAAAATTATCTACATTATTTAGTAAAAAATTGTACTATTTTTAATTAAAATAATGTACTATTTTTACAAAAAAGTTACTTAGAGGTGTCGCAACTTAACCATAGAATTGACAACGTTTTACCAATACTTTTTAAAACTTGCCCTATTTAAACCGTTACCATTAATTACTGCATAAAAAGAAAACGAAGCGTCCTTCTTTTTGGACAGTATAAAAAACCAAATCTGCATTTTTAGAGCAACACTGGTTTCTTTGTTTTATCAAATATATTTATACAAATTCCTTTTTCTATTGATAAGTAAATAAAAAAATTAAAATAGCAGGTGCTTTTAAAAAATTAGCGCTATCAATTTAAGTAGTAAAAACGTGTATCATTATTTTTTATCGGCTTTTACAACTACAAATGAACCTTCCCCAAATCCGTTTTTTGGAAGTTGTACCTGATTAATTTCATCTAATTCACCAAACAATGTTTGATTGAATTCTAAGTTTTTAAATCCTGCTTCTCTCAACATTCTGGTTACCAATGAAACACTATAGAATATAGCGTTTTTAAAAAAAACACTGTCCTTTCTTTTTGCCTCATAGGCTTTTCCAATAGTTTGGTCTTTATCAATAAAACCAATAAGAATACTTCCTTTAGGTTTTAGAATACGATGTGATTGAGTTAAAGCTTCTTTAAAGTTGCTTAAATGGCAAATGGTAACAAATAAAACAAAATCAAACGATAAATCTTTGTAAGGAATATTCTCAGCGGTACCTTGTATTACTTCTATACCTTTTTTAGCAGCCAATGCAGCCATTTCTTCAGAAGGCTCTACTCCTTCTTTAATTCCTAAAAGTTGTGAAAACCTTCCGGTCCCTAAGCCTATTTCGACTCCTTTTATATTTTCAGGTAATTTTTGGAATTGTTCTTTTATTGCTTCAAATTCAGATAAATATACTTTTGGGTATTTGTTATACCAAGCTTCGTAAGCTGCTGTATGTGTATTAAAAATAGTAGTTTGTTTCATGATAAATTATAAAAAAATTAAAAAAATAGAGGTATTCAAATAGTAATAGTGATATATATCAGGTTTACTTTTTTGAATACCCCTATCAACCAAACATAATTAATAAATAAACAAACTAATTACTCATCTAATATTCCAAAACAAACTTTTGCAGTTACTCGATATTCATCTATCTTATTTCCTTTTACAGTTACCTGCATATCTTTCACATAAACAGATTTAATGTTTTTTACTGATTTTGATGCTTCATTTATAACATTTTGTATCGCATCCTCAAAACTAACTTTTGAATTCCCTAGAATTTCTATAACTTTTAAAACTGACATAATATTATGATTTAATGATTAATATATGGTTAAATTACTACGTATAATTAAGTTGTAAAATGATTTCCATCAATTTCAATATTTATTTTTGTTTTGAAGGTAACATGGTTGAAAAATCCATAAGGCGATACCCCTCAGGTACAGAAAAATAGGAAGGATCATAAATCCAAGATTCAATGTCTTTTAATTCCATGCTTGTATCTTTTGAACCATCCAAATGGTTTATCATTTTTATTGGGAACTGATACTTTTCTGAATACCACATGGTAAATGTTTTTTTGGTGGGATAATCTTTATCCATTAAAACTGATTTTACACATTCAATTCCATTTATCGTTTCTTTACCAGTTACTACTAAAAATTCACTTTTTCGGGAATTCTCAAATGATTTTAGTGGATCGTTCCCCTTGTTCAGGGAATTATCAATAGCACTTTTTATGGCCATTTTTTGTTGTGGCATTAGTATTAATATTTCTTTTGAATCGTTTTTAACAACAACAATACTTTGTTGATTGCTCTCATCAAACTCATATCTGTAATTTAGTTCTGAGACATAAATAATACAACTCCTTTCTGCATTTTCTGAATAAAACACCATTTTTGCCTTAAATTGACCATAACCACTTATACCTATAATTAAAATTGCAATAAATAGATATTTAATAGGTTTTATCTTCATGATTTTTTTAATTCAATATTGTTTTTAAAATCAGTATCTAAAAATTGCATTTAATTGTTCACCTTGCGCTGGCATTTCCTCTGAATCAAGTGTATAAACCTTCCCTCCTTTTATAAAAGTTTGTATAGCGGCTAAATTTGTAAGCGAAGCATTTACAATCGCTTTGTTTTTGTTAAGAATCAGTTTTCCGTTTTCTTGATTATAAATACCAAAAGCATCTTTATTTTTTTCAACAAAAAGAGTAGCTATCTTACCTGAAATTGCAGCGGGTATAATTTCATTCAACTGATATGAAATTTTAGGCGTACTGTAAAGCTCCTGAAATTGATTTAATTGCTTTTTTTTATTTTCTTCAAAATAGGGTTTTATCAATTCCCATGAAGCTTTATGCAAATTGGTTTTATTCGTAAATTCAGGATCACCTTTACAATTTTTATGATAAAGATTTGCATAGGTATTTGCCTCTTTATAATTGTTAAAAAGACTGTTTGTACTCGCAATAACCAAAGGCGCTTTGCTATTTTTAATTACTTTCTTTACACCTTCATCAACAGCTCTTAAAAAAGTAAAAAGTTCTTTTTTCTTATCATCAGTACCTTCTCCGTGTCCGTGATAAGCACCAGTACCAAATGCATCCTGGCCACTTCTAACTTGTAGCGTTTTTTGTTTAAAATCAGTTCCTACTGCTTTTTCTAAAGTGTCGGGTGCTAAACTTTTAATATGAAGATCGGTCAATCCAAATTTTGAAGCTTCATATAATTTTACATAATCCTGACTTAATTCAAGTAAATAATACGTTTCATCATCTTCATATAAAGGTAATAATGGCGCTAAATAAAAATTACTTGCTACTTGTATTTTAGTTTCAAATTCAATAGGAAGTGTATAATAATTTAACCCTTTATTGTCTAAAAAAATTGCCAGACCATTTGAAGGATTTCTCCATAATTCTAAATCAGCAATAAGCGCCTCAATTGGTTTTAAATAATTGACAATCTCTTCTTTAGGCAATAGATATTCTTTAAGGGTTTTGTGAACATTTTTAATGCATTTTTTTAAATTTTCCTGCGCCAGATGTTCATTTTGTTCCTTCCCGGTTTTATGCATAGGAAGATAAATTGAAACGCAATGCATATAATGATTGGAAGCTAAAGTTTCAAAAGTTTTTATTGGAAGTGGATGAAATTCAGAAGTATACATAATGTGTTGATTTTAGGTTATAAATTGAAATCAATAGTTATTTTACAATAAGAAGCCAAACTACATGGCGTAATTCATTTTTCGTTTTTCAGCTTTATAGGTGTTTTCAATTCCTTTTAACAAAGCATCGGGATTAAATGAAATGCTGTCAATACCTTTATTTACTAAGAATGATGCAAAATCAGGAAAATCACTCGGTGCCTGTCCGCAAAAACCTATTTTTGTTTTCGTTTTATTGGCTTTTTCAATGGCCATTGCAATCATTGCTTTAGCTGCTTTGTCATGTTCATCAAATAGCTCATTCATGAGTTCAGAATCTCTGTCAACACCCAATGTAAGCTGTGTTAAATCGTTGGACCCTATAGAAAAACCATCAAATATTTCCGCAAAATCTTCCGCTAAAATTACATTGCTTGGTATTTCAACCATGCTATAAATTTCCAATCCGTTTTTCCCTTTTTCAAGTTCATAATCCTTCATTATTTTAATGGTTTTTTCACCTTCTTCAACAGTTCTGCAAAAAGGAATCATCACTTTAAGGTTGCTTAAACCCATATTTTCGCGTACTTTTTTTATGGCTTTACATTCCAATCCAAATCCCTCTTTATACAGCTCGTTATAATACCTTGATGCTCCTCTAAAACCCAACATTGGATTTTCTTCTACCGGTTCAAATTGTTTGCCACCAATTAAATTTGCGTATTCATTGGTTTTAAAATCACTCATTCTTACAATCACTTCTTTTGGATAAAAAGCAGCTGCAATTGTTGCAATTCCTTGCGCTAACTGATCAATAAAATAAGCTTCTTTACTTGTATAAGCTTCTGTGAGTTTTTCAATTTGTTTTTTTGCGGCTTTATCTTCCAGTTCATTGAATTTTATCAAGGCCATTGGATGAATTTTTACAATATGGGTTATAATAAATTCCATACGCAATAAGCCAACGCCATTATTTGGGTAAGCAGCCAGTTGAAATGCTTTTTCAGGATCCGCTAAAATTAATTTCATTTCAGTTTTTGGCATTTTAATAGCAGAAAAATCAATGGCTGTTTTCTTAAAAGGAAGATTTCCTTTATAAATATATCCTGTTTTTCCTTCAGCACAAGAAATCGTAATTACATGGCCATCGGCAATGGTTTGAGTGGCATTTCCACAACCTACAACTGCTGGCACCCCTAATTCCCTAGCCACTATTGAAGCGTGACTTGTTCGCCCTCCTTTATTTGTAATGATTCCTCCAGATTTTTTTAGAATTGGATCCCAATCTGGAGTAATGGTATTTGTAACTATAATTTCTCCTTTTTGTAATTTATAAGCTTCACTAGGATTGTTTAACAGTCGTGCGATACCAACTATAATTTTTGACCCAACTGCATTTCCATTAGCTAAAATTTCACTTTTTTCTAACAATTTATATTCAAAAAACACATTCTTATTTTTTGTTTGATGCACTGTTTCAGGACGCGCTTGTATGATAAACAACTGATTATTGACACCATCTTTTGCCCATTCTATATCTATGGCTTTTTTATAATGTTCTTCAATTATTAAGGCCCATTTAGCCAACAGTTGTATTTCATCATCATCTAAAACAAATTGCTTTTGTTTGCTTAAAGGTGTTTCAAGATTTAGTAGTGATGAATGGCTATTTGATTCCGCATAAATCATTGTTTTTTCTTTGGAACCTAATTTTTTCTGAATAATTGCATTTTTATCTAATTTAAGTGTAGGTTTAAACACATAAAACTCATCGGGTGTTACCGTTCCCTGAACAATGTTTTCACCCAAGCCCCAAACACCAGAGAGTAAAATAATGTTTTCAAAACCTGATTCTGGCTCTAAGGTAAATCCAACACCTGAACAGCCTAAATCTGAGCGAACCATTTTTTGAACCCCTACAGATATAGCAATATCTTTATGAATAAACCCTTGATCTTCACGGTACTTAATTGCACGGTTGGTATATAAGGATGCAAAACAATTTTTAACCGCATCTAGGAGATGTGCTTCTCCTAAAATATTAAGAAACGAATCGTGTTGTCCGGCAAAACTCGCTTCAGGTAGGTCTTCAGCAGTAGCACTGCTTCTAACTGCAACTTCAAAATAGGTTCCTTCGCATAAAGTTTTATAGGCCTCAATAATGGCATTTGAAAAAGAGCTTGAAAATGTTCCTTTTAAGATTAAATCTCTTGCCTGTTTGCCAATATCGTTTAAATTAGAATAGTCATTTCTATTTAAATTACTTAGAATATTGTCGAGCGCCTGATGCAAATTATTTTCATTTAAAAATGCAATAAAGGCATCAGAAGTAGTTGCAAATCCATTAGGAATTGAAACACCATCATCAACCAATTCATTATACATTTCGCCCAATGAAGCATTTTTACCACCAACCAGTGCTACATCATTGATTCCAATTTCGCTAAATTTTTTTATTAATGGTTTCATATTCAACTATTTTAATAATTGATCTCATTGTAACTTATCAAAGGAATGGCACTTTCCGATTCCATTCTTTTAACCATGTCTCTATGGAATATTTTTTTGAGTAAATCCTTTTTCTCTCGTTCAAGCATAGCCAATAAATCGGGTTTTACTTCATCGAGGTATAATTTAAGAATTGTGTAAGTATCATCTGAAAATATCAGGTCAAATTCTAAATTCTTATAAGTCACTTTTTGTTTTAAAAGTTCTTTAAACCACTCCATTTCTTGATGACCTTCAGTATCTTTCTTTGAAGAAATATGTACTATTTTAATGGTTGCATTGTATGCTTCAGCAATTTTAGAAAGCCTGAAAATGGTGCTGATATCTTCTTCTTCAAAATCGGTTGCATAAACAATGGTATCAAGTTTATTTAACTTGGCATTGATTGGAATTGCCAGTACTGGACAAGGCGCTTTTTCAATTAATTGTTTGGCGGTACTTCCCATTAAAAGCGCTTTAATTGCACTTTTACCTTTCATGCCAGTCACAATGAATGTTGCAAACAATTCGTCGGCTTTAGAAATAATTCCGGTTACAACATTGTTATTTTCAATGGCTTCCGTTTTTAGTTGAACAGCACCCAATTGATTTTCTAAATGTGTTTCACAAAATTCCTTGAGTTTAGCATTTTTCTGTTTTAAAGTTTCTTTAAAGGGCAACAAATAAGCGTCATTTAAACCAGAACTCAATGTTGAGACATCAAAAACGTGAACCACAAATAAACTGGATTTTGTTTTAATGCTCAACTCCGCAGCGTATTTTAATGCGACAATTGCATTTTCTGAAAAATCTGTGGCATGTAGAATAGTTTTCATTCGTTTCTAAATTAATGGTACTAAATCATATGAATTAAAATTATAAATCTTAACTGCTTTAATAAATGATATCTCTCATTTTATGGCTATTTATTAATGACTATCATCATTTTTTTCAGGCTAAGGCTTTTATACTTTTATGTTGAAGTTTTAATCCTATCAAATGATTTTTGTTAGTGACGTCTTTTTTTATGAGGAAATTTGAATTTAACTTAAGATGCTTTGAAATGAACGATTTTAGAAACAGATTAAATGGAAATTACATTTTTAATGCCAATTGGAAAGAATTGTATGTACTTACAGAATATTGGAAATCCGATCTATTATTTTATAAAGATGATTTGTTGTTTTTAGATAGACTTATTGATAAACATATTTTATGGATTTCAAAAAAAGAAGATTATGAAGCGGTGCGAGCCATTGAAAATAGCGTTACTAAAACCAATAATATATGCACAGCTTTATTAAAGCGTGTTCAAAAACATTTGAAACACTTGGCCAATTTGATAGAAAATCCTTTTGTTTATGATGAACAAACATTCAGGAATGAACATCAACAATTGGAAGACGATTTTACCGCATTTATTAAAACCTATAGAGCCAATAAAAAAGAAGTTTTTGAAATAACAAAACACCTGATTGAAAGTGACGAATTGATTAGATTATTAACTCATAGCAGTTGATAAATCGAGGTTTTTCATTTTTACGGATTCTTAAATAACTAAAATCATGAAAAAATGGAGATGGATTGTTTTTGGAATTTTATGCATTTCTGCCATTGTATATTTTAAAATGAAGCCTTCGCTAAATGCTAAAAAGTTAGCATATACTTATACTGTTTTGAAAAAAGGAAACATTGAAGCTATTGTTTCTAGTACCGGTGCTTTAGAAGCTATTAATACGGTTGAAGTTGGTACTCAAATTTCAGGAACCATAAAAAAAATATATGTTGATTATAATGATAAAGTTAAAGCTGGTCAATTGCTGGCTGAAATGGATTTAAATTTATTGAATACCAATTTAAGCAGTGCACAAGCTAATTTAGCTGTGAGTGAAGCGCAACTCAATCATGCAAGAGTTGAATTTGAACGCGATACAAAACTGTATAAATTAAATATCATTGCAGAGAAAGAATATCAAAATTCAAAATACATTTTTGAGCAAGCTGAAAGTGCAAAAAAAGCAGCATTGGCAGCCGTAAAAAACATTCAGGTAACTATCAATTATGCGCATATAACTTCCCCTATTAATGGTACAGTTACTGAGAGAAGTGTTGAAGAAGGTCAAACGGTTGCAGCATCTTTTGCAACGCCAAGAATGTTTATTATCGCTGAAGACCTCTCTAAAATGCAAATTTTAGCCGATGTTGATGAAAGTGATATTGGGTATATAGCAGATGGGATGAAAGCTCGCTTTACAGTACAAACCTACCCCGAAAAGGCGTTTATTGGACAAGTAAGCCAAATTAGAATGCAGCCGATAAAAATAAACAATGTAGTTAACTATCAGGTAGTTATAGATGTTGATAATAGCGAAGGATTTTTACTTCCAGGAATGACTGCAAGTATTGCATTTATTATTGATGTGGCTAACAACGTAATGCTTATCAATAATTCGGCATTTAGATTCAGACCTAGCGAAGCTATGTTAGAAGAAATTAAACCAAAACTATTAAAAGATGCTAAAATATTTTTGCCTGATTCCATTCAATTTAATTTTATAGCTGCACTTAATAATGTAGCACTTTATACACCTGCAAATTTTAAAAAGAGATTACCTGTTAAAATGGATGGTTTTTTTATGAAAGATGAAAATGGGAAATTGATTTTTAAATTCATAGAAATTGGCATAAAAACGGGGTTACAATCAGAAATAAAAGCATTTCTAGATAGCATTCCTTTAAAAGAAGACACAAAAGCAATCAATGGTATAAAATCAAAATAATGACTCCTAAAAAAGTGATAGCAACCAAAAAACTGAGTCGGGTTTTTAAAACTGGCGATCTAGCGGTTTATGCACTTAACAATGTAAATATAGCAATTGAAGAAGGTGAATTTGTAGCTATTATGGGTGCCTCTGGATCTGGAAAATCTACTTTATTGAATATTTTAGGTTGTTTAGACAAACCAACTTCAGGCGATTATTATTTGGACGGCATTCATATAAACGATTTGAATAAAAATGAATTGGCGGATATTAGAAATCAAAAAATTGGATTTATTTTTCAGAGTTACAACCTGCTTTCTCGCACCACTGCAATTGAAAATGTTGAATTACCCTTGATTTATAACAGAACAGGAAAATTTTACAATTCAAAAGAACGCGCTAAAAAAGCTTTGGAACAAGTTGGCTTAAAAAACAGAATCTATCATAAAACAAATGAGCTCTCAGGTGGCGAACAACAACGAGTAGCCATAGCCAGAGCGTTGGTAAATGATCCTGCACTCATTTTATCTGATGAAGCCACAGGAAATTTAGATAGTAAAACAAGTATTGAAGTCGCTGATTTGTTTGTCAAACTCAACAATGAAGGGAAAACAATTTTAATGATAACGCACGAACCTGATATTGCTCAGTTTGCAAAACGCATGATTTATTTAAGAGATGGTTCAGTGCTAACAGATGAACTTATAAAAAACAGAAGCACCAAAGAAAGTGCTTTAAAAGAATTAGAATTAACAACTTAATTGGCCTAAAAATGCGACAGTTATTTAAAACATTTAAGGTAGCCTTTCAGGCCATTAATAAAAACCGATCGCGCAGTTTACTTACCATGTTAGGAATTATTATTGGTGTAGCTGCAGTAATTATGACAATTTCTGCAGGTGAAGGTGCAACGTTAGAAGTTCAGAAACAAATATCTGGTTTGGGAACAAATTTATTAATGATTTATACAAAAACGGAGCATAGAGCTGGCGCTCATGTTAGAATGGGAAAACCTATAAATAAAAAAGATTTTGATATGTTACAAAACAACTCCGTTTGGATATCAAAATTGTCACCGTTAATTGTAGAAGTAGCGCAAGCTATTGGTCCTAATGGCTATAAATCAATAGCCATTTATGGTGTTTCTGATCAATATTTTGATATTTTGAGCAGAGATTTATCCATAGGTGAGTTCTTTAAAGAAGAAGAGGTAAACGCAGCTGGTAAGGTATGTGTAATAGGAGAAACACTAAAGAAAGAATTGTTTTCAGATTTAGACCCTATTGGCAGGCAAATCAGAATAGATAAAATTCCGTTTACAGTTGTTGGATTGCTTCAAGAAGAAGGAAAAGGAGCGATGGGACAAGATCAAGACGATATTATTTTGGCACCTTACACCACCATTCAAAACAGATTGCATGGTCATAGAAGTGGTTATGACATTATTATGGCAAGCGCCATAAACGAAGATCATATTATCGATGCAGAAATTGAAGCGACTGAATTATTGCGGGAATCTCATAAAATATTAGAAGGTGAAGAAGATGATTTCGAAATTACAACTCAAATAGAGCTGCAAGAAATTACTGGAAATATCACAGGTATTTTAACCATTTTATTAGGTGCTATCGCCAGTATTTCCCTGCTAGTTGGTGGCATTGGTATTATGAATATCATGTTGGTTTCTGTAACTGAAAGAACTCGTGAAATTGGAACAAGACTAGCCATTGGTGCTCGAGAAAGTGACATTTTAACGCAATTTTTAATTGAAGCCATTGTGTTGAGCCTAGCTGGTGGTACTTTAGGAATTGTTTTAGGAATTATAGGAAATCAACTAATTTATAAGTTTACCGATTTTTTCATTCCAACTGTTCCTTATTCAATTATGATTGGTTTTGGTTTTGCCGCCTTGGTGGGCATTGGATTTGGTTATTTCCCCGCTAGAAAAGCAGCAAAGTTAAATCCTATTGATGCTTTGCGTTATGAATGATTGTGTAAAACATAAGGTTAGTATTTTTTCTAAATAGCAATAAAATGGGTAACAAAGAAAAAGAAAATAACAAAATTGATTTTTCAAAAGATAAAAATCAATTGCCTGTTCCAAAGGGTTTTAAATTTTATTGGCTGTATATATTGTTTTTTGTTTTTTTTGTTATTTACTTTTTTTTTGGGCAAGCTTATAATACCAAAGAAATTGGATGGACGGAGTTTGAACAAACTATGTTACTTAACCGTGATGTCGAAAAAATTGTAATTGTAAATAAAGAAATTGCTGAAATTTATATTAAAAAAGAAAAACTAAACAATCCAAAATATCAAAACATTGCAAAAAGTAAATACATTTCAAATCCGCATTATGTTATTCAAATAGGTTCTGTTGAAAGTTTTGAAAACAAATTGCAACTTGCTCAAAAAAATTTCTCAACTTCTGATCTAATTGACCTACGCTATGTAAACCGAACCAATTGGTGGACTAATATTATATGGATACTCCCCTTCTTTCTCCTCATTTTATTTTGGATCTATTTATTTAGAGGCATCGGTAAAACAGGTATGGGTGGCTCCGTTTTTAATTTCGGTAAATCAACTGCAAAATTGCAAGATAAGGATACTAAAAGTACCGTTACATTTAAAGATGTTGCTGGACTTAAAGAAGCGAAAAAAGAGGTAGAAGAAATAGTTGACTTTTTAAAAAATCCTGCCACATACACCAAGCTTGGAGCAAAAATTCCCAAAGGTGTAATGTTGGTGGGCCCAACAGGAACTGGAAAAACCTTAATGGCAAAAGCAGTAGCAGGCGAAGCCAATGTACCTTTCTTTTCTTTGTCAGGTTCAGAATTTGTTGAAATGTTTGTGGGTGTTGGCGCTTCTCGTGTACGTGATTTATTTAAACAAGCCAAAGAAAAAGCACCGAGCATTATTTTTATTGATGAAATTGATGCTGTAGGCCGTTCAAGAAGTAAAATAAATTCATTTCAATCTAACGATGAAAGAGAAAATACCTTAAATCAACTTTTGACTGAACTTGATGGATTTGGAACAAACACGGGCGTAATTGTATTGGCAGCCACAAACAGAGCTGATATTTTGGATAAAGCATTATTACGCCCGGGTAGATTTGATCGTCATATCTATTTAGAACTTCCTAATAAACAAGAAAGACTCGAAATCTTTGAGGTTCATTTAAAACCAATAAAAAAAGCAGAAGATGTAGATATACAATTATTAGCTTCTTTAAGCCCTGGGTTTTCAGGTGCTGATATTGCCAATATATGCAATGAAGCTGCTTTAATTGCTGCCCGTAAAAAAAAGAATGAAGTTGCTCAAGAAGATTTTATGGAGGCACGTGATCGTGTCGTTGGCGGATTGGAACGAAAAAGCAAAATTATTTCAGCCAAAGAAAAAGAAATAGTAGCATATCATGAATCGGGCCATGCAGTCGCAAGTTGGTATTTAAAAAATGTCGACTCGCTAGTAAAAGTTTCAATTATTCCTAGAGGAAAATCTTTGGGTGCTGCTTGGTACCTTCCAGAAGAGCATCAAATTATTACAAAATCTCAATTTATAGATCAATTGTGCGCTTCTTTGGGTGGAAGAGCTGCTGAAGAAATCATTTTTAACGAAGTTTCATCAGGTGCTTTAGATGATTTGGAAAAAGTAACAAAACAAGCATATACCATGGTAGCTTATTATGGTTTAGATGAAGAAATTGGACCTATGAGTTTTTATGATTCTACTGGTGAAAATGAGCGCTTTTTAGGGAAGCCTTATAGCGAAAATATGGCTAAACTTATTGATAAGGAAGTACAGGATTTAATTATTTCAAGCTATGAAAGCGTAAAAATATTATTAATAAATCACAAAAATGAACTTGAAAACCTTGCTAAATTGTTGTTAAAAAAAGAAGTGGTTTATTTAGAAGATCTGGAACAAATATTAGGAAAGAGAATCAAAGAAATTCCATTAAACGCAAAAGATTAAATAACCTTAAAATTTATATATCATGAAAAATGAACTTATTTTCAATTCGGATTTGCACTTTGAACACAAACTTTGGAGACGTGAACTTTTCTTATGGGAAGATGAAATAAAATCATTTAAAAACAGACTGGAAGAACTTGTTAAACGCTGGTCAGATAAAGAGATGCTCGCTCAGTTAGAACATTTTCAAAATCGATTTATATTGCATGAAGATGTTATAAATAAGTATCAAGACCATATCAATGTCCACGAAACAATTATTGCAAATTCTAGTAAAAAGGGGAAAGATATGCTTGATATCAGTTTAGTCAAAAGTCATATTGAGTTTAGAAACAAAATGGAAGTTCAACGACATATTTATGGTGACTTAAAAAATGAATTTTTTAAATTTCTTACAAAGTACATGTGAAAAAAGTTAAAAACATCCATAATTGAGGTTCTAAATTTTTTACTGAATGCAGTAATAAAAAAAGCTTCTGAAATTTCAGAAGCTTTAAGAATCATTTTATATTTAATCAGTATCAACGGGAACTTCATAATCCCCTTCAAATTCAAGAGAAGGGAAATCTGCATCTTTTATAAGGTTTTCTGAAGTTGCAATCTTAAAATTAATATGGTCTTTTGTTATTAATTCCCAAACAATACCTTCAGCTTCTGGGAAATTGGCATTTCCTTCCATTTGTGTACCAAACAATCTTTTCAGTATATTTCTATCAGAAAGGCCATTGTTAAATAATTTCAGCAAAATTTCTTTTGTGATTTTAACATCGGAATTTACTTTAAGCGGGTTAATGGAGCAATCAATCAATGTCGCATTTGCACTTGGAAATGTTCCATTGAATGCTTTATAAAGCAGCTGATTGCAATTAAACAATGCATATTGAAGTTCTATTTCAGGATATTCTTCACATACTGTATCGATAAGCATATCGTTTGAAATCTGCTCAATTTGTCCTTCTGTTAAAAGGCCTCCTAATTTATAATCCAACACAATCACAGCAGCTTCTTTGGGTTCAAAATCGGTAATTGCCATTAACAACAATTCATATAATGTTTCCTTTTTAGCTGTTCCGGCATCTGGAAAATTAAATTTTTCCAATAACTGAACGCAATCTTCGCTTGTCCAGTAATCTTTTATTTCATCAACAGTTTTTATGCTGTTTATTTTTATATTGTATTTCATCTGTTTATTTTTAGTTAAAGATAGTATGTAATTATTAAAAGTATCGCTTATTGCTTTTTTTTGAAGAGCTTTTCAAAGAATGATTTCTTTACTGGCTTCTTATCTTTTTTATTTTTATCAACTTCCTTCTTTACGTCATTATTAAAAAACCTATTGAATAAACCTTCGATACCAGTTTCCCTATAAGGTTCACATTCCATAAAGGCATAAACAGCATCGTTTAATGCAAATGAAGTGAGATACTCTTTTCTTAATGCATTGTCCTTTTCAATTCCTTTTAGCACTTGTGCAACAATTGGCAATGCCAAAGATGATCCTGAACCTTTACCACTGTAAAAATGAACATCTGGTGTACTGGCACCTACCCAAGTACCTAACACCAAATCAGGCGTATATGCAATAAACCAAGCATCCGAATAGTTTTGAGCGGTTCCTGTTTTACCTGCAAGCTCTGCTTTTATTCCATATTGATTGCGTATTTTAGTTCCAGTGCCTTGATTAATTGCTTGTTGTAAAATGGCTGTTATCGTCTCACTGGTTTCAATACTAAAAACTTCTTTAGCTTCTGGAGTTTCTGCATTATATAAGATGTTACCCTTGGCATCCGTAATTTTATCAATCATTAGCAGTTCATTTGTTTGACCCTGATTGGCGAAAGCACCATAAGCTTTTACAATTTCATAAAGGGATAAATCGAGCGTGCCAAGGGCAATGGATGGCGCATCATTTAAAGTTTGTGGAAAGTTTAGCTTATCACAAGTGTTCAGGAGGTTTTCTCTGCCAAGTTTAAAGTATAAATCAACTGTTGGAAGATTCATAGAATTTGTTAATGCATACCATAAAGCAACGTTACTGTCAGGTGTTGAAATATGGTCAAAGTTTTTTGGTTCCCAACCTTCAAATTCCGAATATATTTTTTCTTCATTTTCAAGATAGGTACAAGGTGTAAAACCATTTTCAAGTGCTGTGGCATATAAAACAGGTTTAAAAGCAGATGCAATTTGCCGATGCGAAAGCACCATATCAAAAGGAAGTGTTCTGAAATGATTGCCTCCTATCCAGCTAATGACTGCGCCATTTTTAGGGTTGGTAATCAGCACCGCAGCATTTAACATCTTATAATAATGCCATAAACTGTCTAGCTTACTAATATTTTTGGCTTGCATACCTTTCCAATCAAGCACCTCAACATTTCTTTTTTGCAAGTCCTTCTCCTGAGCTTGCCGCTTTTGTTTAGCGTACCATTGTTTTTTAAATTGATGGTTTTCAAGTTCTTTATCGAGTAGTTGTTGCATACTGGTTAGCTGCTTTTTAATCGCATCAGAAGCCAACTCCTGAACTTGCATATTTAGCGTAGTATATATTTTTAGTCCATCTTTTTCCAAGTTATATTCTTTGCCAGTAGTAGTTTTAATAGTTGCCAACAGCTCCAATGTTTTCTTTTTTACCTGATAAACAAAGTAGCCCGCCGTAGCTTTTAAATCAGCGTTTTCATAATTTAACTGGATTGGTAATTTTTGCAGGCTGTCAGTTACTTTAGCTGATAAATAATGCTGTTTTTCCATCAAATTCAAAACCAAATTTCGACGCTCAAGGGAATTTTTGGGATTTAACCGAGGGTTGAAATAAGTATTGGCTTTTAATAAACCTACCAACACCGCAGATTCTTCTATTTTTAATTGGCTGGCCGATATATTAAAATACCGTCGTGCTGCTGCTTCTACTCCATAAACATTTTCTCCAAAAGGTACAGAGTTGAGGTATAACAATAAGAGCTCTTCTTTGGTATAAATTGTTTCAATTCTAGAGGCAATAATGAGTTCTTTTAATTTGTTTACAGGAAGACTCAAAATACTGAAATTATTACGACCATAAAGGTTTTTAACCAATTGCTGAGTTAGGGTGCTCCCTCCACCACTGCTAGAATTGCCTAAAAAAATGCTTTTCAAGAAAACACGGAAATAACTTTTTGTATCATATCCTTTGTGGGTATAAAAACGCTTGTCTTCAGTTGCAATCAAAGCATTTTTAAGATGCTCTGGGACTTCTTCCCAAAGAATATTCGTACGGTTTTCTGCAAAGATTTTTCCTATTAAAATATGGTCAGAAGAAATTACCTGCGATGCCTCTTCATTACTGATGGATGCCAAAGCATTTTTATCAGGTAAAGATCCAAAAACACCTAAATACACCAGTAAAAACAACAATCCGATTGATAGAATTACGGTAATTATAAATACAGCTAAGTATTTAAGAAATTGTTTGATATAATTTTGAATTTTAAGCTGCATAAATTTAATTCTAAGATATTTGTAAAAATAAGAATTAAAAAAAGGATAGGTTTAAATCCTATCCTTTTTCATTTCAAACACATAACTGTAATAAATTACAGCATTTATTTTTGAGGTACTACGTCAATAATAACGGTACGGTTGTATGATCTTTCTTCTGGAAGTGTATTCCCAAAAGGCGCTGCATCTTCATTTTCTCCCAATCCAGTTACTTCAAATGTAACACCATTTGTGCCTAATTTAGACACACTATTTTGTAAAGTGGTTTTAACATCATTGGCTCTTTTTACAGATAATTTTTGGTTATAAACTTCCTCACCAATAACATCAGTATGGCCGTGAATAATTACTTTTGCATTAGCCGGAATTTTAGGAGCCACAACTTCTGAAAGATATTTGTTGTACATCGCAATAGCTTTTGCATCATCAAATTCATAAATAATACTGAATCTCATTCCTTCTTCAACTTTAGATGGTGTCCAAGCAACAACGTGAACAGTAGATTCTTTCGTTACAATCTCCCCCATCTTGTTTGTTCCAATCATTTTCACGATGAAATCTCCTTCAGGGTTTGCACCTAAAATAGTGTTTCCAGAAATACTAACTTCTTCTTTTGTATAAGGACCGAAATTTTGTACAGTTCCGTCTTTATCAGTAAGTTCCATTTTCCAAGTACTAAATGCTTCATCAGCTCCGTCAACTTTAAAAGTAACATAACTTTCAAGTGGTGCTTCCGGCACTTTAATAATTTTTACGGGTTTCAAAGGAGCATCTGGGCCACTTTGGAATTCCATTAACAAGGCCGGAGAACTACTTTCAATAGAAACTCTGCGGTCTCCTTCTTTAAGAAGTGCCAACTCACGTGTTCCTCCTCTTTGTTCTGCAGCAACTTTTGGTTTGTTTCTTCCTTCAATAGCAATTCTATTTACATCAATTGAAAATATAGCTACCAAATATTTTTGAACAGACTCTGCCATTAATTTTCCTTCTGCATGACCATTTTCTGAAGATCCAACCAAAACAATTGTTGAAGTAGGATTTTTCCCCATACGGTCACCCAAAATATTTAAAATATTGTAATAAACCGTCATTTCGCGTTTTGAACGACCTGCCAATGCAGTATTAGGAGCAAATACTTCAACTTGATCTTCTTTAAAGTTTTTTACCTGATCTTTATTTAACAACACATACCGTTTCGAAATACTTGTAGATTCTTTATCGAAATAGATATAGTTACGCAACGGGAATGTTTCTGTAACTGTAGATTCTCCGGTAACATTCAAAGGCGAATTAATCGTAAATTCTGTTTTAGGAGTCACAAAAACAACTTCCTCTTCTTCTTGAACGAAAACTTTTTTCCCAACACCCAATTTAAGAACAACACCGGCTCTTACAGTTGTAAGGTTCCAAGTTTCTGTTGACCGTGGATTTTGTCCAAAATAAGGGTGAAAAGCTACAAAAGGTGAAAGTACCAATTGTGTTTTGCTGGTTGCTTTGGACAACTGCATATCATACCCCATACCAATTTGTGCAGAGATTACTGTTTCTTCTACATCACTAAAATCTCCTTTTACATCTGCTGGTGCAACTTGATCAGGAAAATTTGGATTTATTCCTTGTTGATACGTAAATGCTTTGTTTTGGCTGAACGCAAAACGTGGCCCACCATATAAATAGAAATTTCCTTTAGTTGGCGCAAAACGCAAACTTGGTTCTACAGTAATATAACTTAAGTCGGTTTCTAAATCAGCTGGACAATTACAATCGGTTAATTGTTGATCAAAATCACCTTTTCGACTATCTAATCCAGCTTGTATAATAAATCCGAACCTTGTGTCGGGTTTATGAAATTCTATGCTTGGCGCAACAAACAATCCGATACCATTACCTTTATGAAAAGTAGTTGGAGGCGTGAAAGCTGCATTCAACTGTTGTGTTGAACCTTCAAAAAAATTAAAGTTTGCACCACCGGCAACACCAAAGTACCAAGAAGGTTTTGAGTATTGTGCTTCCTGTGCTTGAAGCGGAGATGAAATACCTGTTAAAATTAAGGCACTTATAATAAGACCTTTCAGGGTTTGTTTTAGAGACCACGCAAAACGCGATCCCTTTTTTAAATTTGTTTTATTTTTCATTATTTTTGTAAATTAAGGTTTGGTTATGATGTTAGTGTGAGTCATTACTACAGCTCCATTTCTGGCAAGCATTCTACCTTCTGCAGTTGCATAAGGATTCATAGTAATAGATGTTAAAGCCAATATATTTCCTTTAAATATAGTATAATCACCAATAGTAGCTGATCTTCCTACTTGCCAAAAGACGTTTTTAGCTTGAGCACCTCCGGCAAGAATCACATCTCCTCCAGCACCGCCAACAGTTGTAAAGTCAGAAGCAATTTGGAATATCCAAACAGCATTGGCATCACCTTGTGCGTCCAATGTTAAATCACCTGATTCTATTAAAAGTGTAGACGTTGATTTGTATATACCTGGTGCTAATGTTTTACCACCTTGATCACCCGCTACAGTTGCTGGTGCGGGAGAAGTTGCTCCTTCAGCAAAAAGATACGCATTTGTCAAGTCGGTTTTAGCTTGTAATAACATTGCAGCTATTCCCAGAGGAGCAATATCATCAGAAGCATAAATTGCTCCATTTACAATAATTGCTGGAGGAAATCCGGTAACTGAAGTACGAACACCTGGATAAATTCCAACATCCATATTTCTAATTTCACTGAATCCTGCATTGTTGCTTACACCTACACCTGCTATAATACCGAATCTCTCAACAGATCCAAGATCAACGAAGGTTCCAACTATAGTAGATGACAGTGTATTGAATTTCCATACATAGTTATTAGCTAATGGAATACCATTTAAATTCTTAGCGTCAGTTGTAATAGTCGCTGTATAGGTAGTTCCTTCTAAAAGAGGACTATCTGGTGTAAAAATAAGCGTTGTACCTAAATAGGTAATAGCTCCGTTTACCAAATTTGTATCATTTTTTAATGTAAATGAAGTATTGTTAATGGTTGAAATATCCATTGGCATACTAAATTCAGCAGTGACAATTTTATCAAGTGCAACTCCTGTTGCATTGTCGATTGGATTTGTGAAAATTACTTTAGGCGCTAAAATAGTTCCTGTGGTGAATGTCCATGAAACGTCATTGTTTAAAGGTGTTCCTTGTAAATTTTTGGCTCCTGAAGTTATTGTAGCAGTATATTCTGTTCCTGCTAAAAGCGGACTAGACGCGTCAAAATATGCTGTTTGTCCAACGTATGTAACCGCACCCGCAACTGAAGTTGTTCCTTGTTTTAAAGTAAAAGTAGTCGCATTAATAGTAGAATGATTCATCTGCATATTAAAATTCGCACTAACTATTTTATTTAGGAATACATCAATGGCATTGTTTGTTGGATCCGAAGAAACCACCATAGGTGTCACTGTTGAACCAGTACTAAAGGTCCAAACATAATCTTCTTGTAAAGCATTCCCTTTTTTATCCTTTACAGAAGTATTAATTATTCCTGTATAAGTTGTGTTTGGCATAAGAGGACTTGCAGGCATAAATGACGCATTAGTTCCATTTAATGAAACTATTCCAGCAATTAAATCTGCTCCTTGTATTGTAAAAGAGGTTTGGCTAAAAGTTGCAGCATCCATCTCTTCGTTGAAGTTTACTGAAATGGTTTTGTCTAGAGGCACATTAAAAGCGCCATTTTCTGGACTTGTCGTTTCCACA
>Ga0316188_10000222_pt1 | contig 21877 bp, 20 predicted proteins | sample Phiworburrow1_MG_FD_204933 | JGI IMG/M metagenome (GOLD analysis project Ga0316188, IMG submission 204933) | Coastal sediment microbial communities from Maine, United States - Phippsburg worm burrow 1 | ecosystem: Environmental > Aquatic > Marine > Coastal > Sediment | place: USA: Maine... | reverse complement strand
AAGGGCTTCCCGATCCCGAAGGCTACGCCGAAGATGGTGATGGACAAGGTCGAGCAGCTGGCCGCCTACATTCCGCCGCAGGTGTACTGCAAGATGGAGAACATCGTCTCGCCCACCGGGGCCGAGGCCGAGGGCTGGCTGATCTTCGTCGGCGGCACGCCCAAGGAAATGCTGTCGCACAGCCCCGAGTTCACCTACCGCAGGCTGCTGGCCGCGGCCGGCATGGCCGAGAAGATGGGCGCGCAGATCATGGGCCTGGGCGCCTTCACCAAGGTGGTGGGCGACGCCGGCGTGACCGTGGCGCGCCGCGCCACCATCCCCATCACCACCGGCAACAGCTACTCCGCCTCGGGCGCGCTGTGGGCCGCGGCCGACGCGATGAAGCGCATGGGCCTGGTGCCGCTGCCGGCCAAGGGCCAGCGCATCCCGGCCAAGACGATGGTCATCGGCGCGTCGGGATCGATCGGCTCGGTCAGCGCACGGCTGCTGGCGATGGCATTCGACGAGGTGGTGATCGCCGGGCGCGACATGAAGAAGCTCGAGGAGCTGAAGAAGTCGATCCTGCAGGACACGCCCGACGCCAAAGTGGTGTGCTCGATCGACTACGACAGCCTGTTGGCCGACATGGACATGATCGTCACCAGCACCTCGGGTGCGGGCAAGAAGATCCTCGACATCACCAAGGTCAAGCCCGGCTGCGTCATCACCGACGTGGCACGCCCGCTGGACCTGCCGCCCGAGGAGGTGGCCAAGCGCCCCGACGTGCTGGTGATCGAGTCCGGCGAGATCGAACTGCCCACGCAGGTCAAGGGCATGAAGAGCATCGGCCTGCCGAAGAACGTGATCTACGCCTGCCTGGCCGAGACCATCGTGCTGGCGCTCGAGGGCCGCTTCGAGGTCTTCACCATCGGCCGCGATACCGAGTGGGAGAAGGTCAAGGAGATCTACAAGCTGGGCCTGAAGCACGGCATGAAGCTGTCGGCGATCTCCGGCGTAAAGGGCGTGTACAGCGACGAGGACATTGCCAAGGTCGTGGCACTGGCGAAGAAGGCACGGCTGACGTGGAAGGGCGGATCACCTTCGCCGAAGGCCGCGGCGCGCAGGCCCGACGCGAAGAAGCCGCCCGTCAAGAAAGTCGCGCTCAAGAAGGCGGTTGCGAAGAAGGCCGTTGCGAAGAAGGTGGTTGCGAAGAAGGCGGCAGCGAAGAAGGCACCTGCGAAGAAGGCGGCCCGCAGGCGCGCAGGGGGCGGCTAAGGATGGGGCTTGGCGCGCGACGGGCCGCGACGGGGTCTTCGCTACGCAAACCAGCCGTTGGCCTGCGCTGCTTGGCCGCGGGCCGGGGACGGCTTACGGCAAGCCGTCCGGCCCGCGCCGGCTCGCATCAGCGCCCGGTGTTGGAAAGCAGATCGACGTAGGCCCCGGCGATTCGCGGCGCCAATTCCAGACCCAGCCGCTGCATCAGCCGCTCGGCGATCGCGCAGCCGTCGTCATCGGACTGACCGTCGCGCAGCACCACCTCGAGTTCCATGAAGTCGCCCAGGCCCTCGACCCGGTCCAGGTGCACCCGCGTCTGGCCGACGCGCAGCAGCCAGCGCCGCTTGCGCACGCGCCCGGCGCTGCCACAGGCACGGGCCAGCGCCTCGCGCAGCGCGTCGGGGTCGGCCACGGGCACGCGCACGTAGTCCGAGGCGCGGGCCTGCGGCCGATCGGGCCGGTGGTAGTGGATCAGTTCGGCATGGCCGTCGCCGAAGTCGCGCAGCTTGAGCCTGCCATGGGGCACCGCGAAGAAACTGTTGTCCTGCTCGAGCACATCGGCATCAAGGTCGGCCAGCGCGCGGGCGCGCGGCAGCAGCGCCTCGACGCTGGCGATGCGCACCTTGACCTCCATGTTGCGTGGCATCAGCTGGCGCCGAACAGGTCGACCGCCTCGACGCCGCCACGCCCGCTGTCGTCGGCTTCGTCGAGCAGGCCCGGCAACCACGGCGCCTCGCCTTCGACGGCCAGCGGGTCGCGCGGCAGCACGCGCTGGCGCAGCACCCATTGCGCCAGATGCATGCGCCGCGCCGAGCCAATGCGCCCGGCCTCCCAAGCCATCGCGGTTGCGGTGAAGAGGTGGTACAGCGCCGAGGCGGCCTGCCGCGCAGCGGCCTCGCCGTCGCCACCACTGCCGGCCAGCGCCGCGGCGCCTTCGCCGACGCGCTGAAGCGTGCGATCGAACACAGCGCGGGCCCTGGGGTGCAGCGGCGTGCCGTCCAGCAGCGTGCGCAGGTGCCTCGTGTACGCGTCCAGCGCCGCATCGCGGCGGATCGCGCGCAGCACGTCGAGCGCGACGATGTTGCTGGTGCCCTCCCAGATCGAGCCGAGCATCGCGTCGCGCACGCGTCGCGCATCGCCCCATTCCTCGATGTAGCCGCAGCCGCCACGCACCTCCATCGCATCGGCTGTGACGGCGCGCGCATCGCGACAGGCGCGGAACTTGATCAGCGGCGTCAGGATGCGCACCAGCGCCTGGGCTCCGGCCTGGCCCGCGTCGGCGCGCTGCAGCGCATCCGCGGTCTGCAACAGCATCGTGCGCGCCTGCTCGGTGGGCAGCATCAGCTTGAGCAGCTGGCGGCGCATCAGCGGCAGCTCGATCAGCCGCCGGCCGAAGGCGCGGCGTTCGCGCGCGACGAACAGCGCCTCGCTCAAGGCGCGGCGCATCAGCCCGGCCGCGCGCATGCCGTTGGACAGCCGCGAGTGGTTGACCATGTCGGCCATCTGCTGGAAGCCGCGGCCGGCCTCGCCGACCAGCCAGGCACGTGCGCCTTCGAGCCGGATCTCGCCGCTGGCCATCGAGCGCGTGCCCAGCTTGTCCTTCAGCCGCAGGATGCGATAGGCGTTCATCGCTCCGTCGTCCAGCCGGCGCGGCAGCAGGAACAGCGACACGCCGGCCATGCCGGCCGGCGCGCCGTCGATGCGCGCCAGCACCATCGCCAGGTCGGCGTCGGCGTTGGAGCAGAACCACTTGTCGCCATGCAGCAAGTAGGCGTGGCCGTCCGGCTGCGCGCGCGTGGCGGTGGCGGCGACGTCCGAGCCGGCGCCCTGCTCGGTCATGAACATCGCGCCCTGGAACAGCGCATCGACATCCTGTGAGGTCAGCCGCTCGAGGTACTTGTCGACCAGCGCCGCGTGACCATGGCGGCGCAGCGTGCGCGTCAGCGAATCGGTCATCGACAGCGGGCAGCAAAGGCCGAATTCGGCCTGCACAAACAGGTAGCTCAGCGCGTACTTTGCGGCCGGCGGCAGCGGCTCGGCCCAGCCGAGCACGCCGCCGCGGTGCGACATCGCCGCCAGGCCAAGCTCGCCGAAGGCCACGCGCTCCATGGCCACGTAGTCCGGGTGCTTGACGATGCGCTGCAAGTCCCGCCCGGCACGGGTGCGGTGTTCGAGCTCGGGCGGGTGCTTGTCGGCGCTGTGCGCCAGCGTGTCGAGCACACCGCCGGCCAGACCGCCCAGGCGCCGCAGTTGAGGCAGCAGGTGCTGCAGCAACGGCGGCGCCAGGTACAGCGGCAGCAGCGCGGCCAGGGTGGGGTCGGCGTCGAACAGGTTGGTGCCATGGGCGTCGGGCACCGGGTGGCTTGTTTCAGCGGTCATGAAACGCTCCGTCTCGGTCTGGTCCGAGTATGGCAAGCGCCGGGCAGGATGCGTCAGCGGGCGCGCGCCAGATCCAGTGTCCAGTACGTGCGGTACGCGCTGCCCGACGACCCGGGCACGCAGGCCAGGCCGATGGCTTCGAAGGCCGGGTCCATCAGGTTGGCGCAATGGCCGTCGCTGCGCATCCAGCCATCGACGACGGCGTCGATGCCAACCTGTCCGGCGGCGATGTTCTCGCCCAGCGCGCTCCAGGCATAGCCGGCGGCATCGACACGGTCGGCCAGCGAGCGGCCGTCGGCGCTGGTGTGCGAGAAGTAATTCAACGTCGCCATGTCCAGTGAATGCGCCGCGGCGGCCTCAGCCAGCGCGTCGTTCCAGCGCACCGCAGCCGCTGGCGCGAAGCTGCCGCGAGCGCCGCAGGACGCGCCCGCGGCGCGGGCCTGGTTGATGCGCGCCAGCGCCGTGCTGGCAAAGCCGGGGATGCCGCAATCGGCCGCGCTCGCGCTGGCCGATGCCGTTGCGCCGGTCGGCAGGGCCGGCGCGGCACCGTCCGACCCGCCACCGCCGCAGGCCGAAATCAAGCACACACCGGCGACGCAGGCTGCACGCAGCAAGGGCTCGCTCATCGACAACATGCGCGAAGCCTACGCGCTGCAAAGCAACCCAGGGGTAAAGGCCGGTAACTCGTGTCACGGTGCCTGCCGTGGCGGCCGCGCGCCGTGTCTTAGGTCACGCCGCCGACGGCACGGCGCTGCGTGGCACACAATCGCACCCGGCGATGCACGCACGCGCCGGGGTTTCCGCCGCGCGTGGCCGCACTGCCTGGGAGAGCGACCCTTGAGCGACCCGACCGACCCCGCCGCCTTCTTCGACCCTGCGCATCACGGCTTCGCCCGCGTGGCGGTGGCCGTGCCGCGCTGCCGCGTCGCCGACCCGGCCTTCAACGCCGAGCAAAGCATCGCGATGCTGCAGCGCTGCGCTCGCGAAGGCGCGGCGCTGGTGCTGTTCCCCGAGCTCGGCCTGTCGGCCTACACCTGCGATGACCTGTTCCACCAGCGCGCGCTGCTCGATGCCTGCGAGGCGGCGTTGGCACGCGTCGTCGAAGCCAGCGCCGGGTCCAGCGCGGTGGCGATCGTCGGGCTGCCGCTGCGTGTGGACCATTCGCTGTTCAACTGCGCGGCGGTGGTGCAGCGCGGCAGGCTGCTTGGCGTGGTGCCGAAGACCTATCTGCCGAACTACGGCGAGTTCTACGAAGCGCGCCAGTTCAACCCGGCCGACCATGCGCAGAGCACCGAGATCACGCTGCTGGGCCAGCAAGTGCCGTTCGGCACCGGGCTGATGTTCGAGGCCGTCGACGTGCCGCACTTCAAGCTGCACGTCGAGATCTGCGAGGACCTGTGGGTGCCGATCCCGCCCTCGTCCTACGCGGCGCTGGCCGGCGCGACGCTGCTGTGCAACCTGTCGGCGTCGAACATCACGGTGGGCAAGTCGGCCTACCGCCATGCACTGGCCGAGGCGCAGTCGGCGCGCTGCCTGGCGGCGTACCTGTACTCGTCGGCTGGTCAGGGCGAATCGACCACCGACCTGGCCTGGGACGGCCAGGCGCTGATCTGCGAGAACGGCCAGCTGCTGGCCGAATCGGTGCGTTTTTCGAGCGAGTCGCACTCCATCAGCGCGGACGTGGACCTGGAACGGCTGGCCCGCGAGCGGCTGCGCCAGACCAGCTTCGGCCAGTCGGCGGCGCGCCACGCCGACCGGCTGGAATCGCTGCGCACGGTGCGCTTCGAGCTCGGGCTGCCGGCTGCGCCGCACTCGCCGCTGCGCCGCACCTTGGAGCGTTACCCCTACGTGCCGGCGGATGCCGCGTCTCGCGACGCACGCTGTCAGGAGGTCTACAACATTCAGGTGCAGGGGCTGACGCAGCGCCTGGCGGCCAGCGGCATCGAGCGCGTGGTGATCGGCATCTCCGGCGGGCTCGATTCGACGCACGCGCTGCTGGTGTGTGCGCGCGCGCTGGATGCGCTGGGCTTGCCGCGCAGCAACATCCTTGGCGTGACGATGCCCGGCTTCGCCACCGGCGAGCGCACGCTCGATCAGGCGCGGCGGCTAATGCGTGCCGTCTGCATCGACGCGCGCGAGATCGACATCCGTCCCAGTTGCGAGCAGATGCTGAAGGACCTCGGCCACCCCCACGCGGCTGGCGAGCCGCATTACGACATCACTTTCGAGAACGTGCAGGCCGGCGAGCGCACCAGCCACCTGTTCCGGCTGGCGAACTTCCACGACGCGATCGTCGTCGGCACCGGCGACCTGAGCGAGCTGGCGCTGGGCTGGTGCACCTATGGCGTGGGCGACCACATGTCGCACTACAACGTCAACGCCAGCGTACCGAAGACGCTGATCAAGCACCTGGTGCGCTGGGTCGCGGAGTCGCAGCCCTCGGTGCTGGGCGACGTGCAGGTGCTGCTCGACATCCTGGCCACCGAGATCAGCCCCGAGCTGGTACCCGGCGAAACAGCCGGCCAGCCCGGCCAGAGCACCGAAAGCCAGCTCGGCCCCTACGAGCTGCACGACTTCTTCCTCTATCAGATTCTGCGCTTCGGCTTTGCGCCGCCGAAGGTGGCCTACCTGGCGCATGCCGCCTGGCACGATGCAGCCCTCGGCGCCTGGCCCGAGGGCCGGCACGTGGCGCGCCAGTCCTACGACCTGGCGACGATCAAGCGTCACCTGCGCACCTTCCTGTGGCGCTTCTTCAAGACCAGCCAGTTCAAGCGCTCGTGCGTGCCGAATGCGCCGAAGGTGGGTTCGGGCGGCTCGCTCTCGCCGCGCGGCGACTGGCGCGCGCCCAGCGACGCGGAAGCCACGGCCTGGCTCGACGAGCTGGCGCGCATTCCCGACGCATGATCGCGCGTCGCTTCCGGCGGCGACGCGCCGCTGTGCCGAACGGTGCGGGCGAGGCGCTGAGCGGGGCGGTGGTGGCCGCAGGCCTCGAGGTGCAGCATTGAACGATGGCTTCTGGCCGGACTGCGGCTTCGGCGAGTTGCGCAGGGACGACCGCGGCTGGCTGATGCCCACCGACGACTGGCTGCGCCGCTGGCTGGCGCGGCCCGAGCTGGCGCTGGTCGAGGAATCGTGCCGAGCCGAGAAGGCCCTGCACCGCGCCCTGCACGAAATGCCGAGCCGAGCGGTCGCCGAACGCGAACTCGCGGCCCTGAAGGACGGTGACGCGCGCGACAACTACCGCCTGTTCCTGCGCCTTCGCGATGCACTGCGGGCTGCCGGCACGGTCGAGGCCTGCTACGTGGGGCTGTTCCAGGCCGGCACCATCGACCTGCCGCCGCTGTTCATCGACCTGCTGGCAATGGCCATCGTGCGCAACTTGCTCGACGACTGCGATGACGCCTTCGTCCTGCGTGCCGGCGAGATGCTGTTCCGCCCGCAGCGCATCAGCACGCAGGACGGCCAGTTGCTGGCCGGCGACCAGCACACGCTCGACCTGCTGGCCCAGACCGGTGGCTACGGCGAGCTCGGCCGGCTGCTGGTGCAGGCCCAGGCCGGGTTGCCGACCGCGCAGATGCAGGTGCTGGCCGAGGACAACGCCGCCGGCTACTGGCAGGCCGGCGACCGCTTCATGCACCTGCTCGACCTGCGCCACGAAGTCACGCAGGACCTGGGCCATGGCCTGCAGTTCAAGCTGGCGCGCACGCGCTCCGGGCTGAAGGCGCTGGCGCGCGTGCTGGAAAGATGGGTGCAGCACTTGCTCGGCGTGGCCGTGCGAATCCAGCCCGAGCCGAAGATCGACGATGCGCAGTGGCGCTGGCACCTGGGCCTGGATGCGACCTCGAGCGCGCTGCTCAACGATCTATACGAGGGCCGCGAGCCCCCGCCCGAGCGGCTGCGCCGGCTGATCAGCCTGTTCCGCCTGGACTTCGACGACCCAGCCGAGATGCGCGTCGACGTGGCCGGTAAGCCGGTGTACCTCGGCCTGGCGATGAACGAGGTGGGGCTGCTGCGCATCAAGCCGCAGAACCTGCTGCTGAACCTGCCGCTGGCCACGCCGTGCTGAGGCCGCGTCAGCGCACGCAGCGAAAGCCGATGTAGACAACTGCCGTGTCGGCGGGCTTGGCCTGCAGGTGCTCGGCGCGCATCGGCCCTGCGCCATACCACCAGGAGCCGCCGCGGGTCAGACGCTGGTCGCCGCCGGCAGCTTCGTCGACCCACTCCCAGACATTGCCGCCCATGTCGAACAGGCCGTTCACGCCAGGCGGCGTGCGGCCCACCGGCGCGTGGCCGGCGCCACGGGTCAGTGGCGCGCCGTGTGCCACCGCCAGGCGCTGCGCGTTGTTGCCGCAGTCGGCCAGGCAGATCGCACCGGCAGGGCTGTCGCCGCCGGGGTACGGGTAGACGCGGCCCGGCTCGAAGGGCGGCGCCGGCCGCTCGCGCTGCTCGGTGTAGGCCGCGGCGCGCCACTCCTTGTCGGTCGGCAGCCGCCCCCCGGCCCAGCGGCAGAAGGCCCGCGCCTCGGCGAAGGTCACGTGCACAGCGGGCTCGCTGTCGTCGGCCGGCCGGCCGAAGGGCGTGCGCCAGGTCCAGCCCGCCTTGCGCACCCAGCCGCCTTCATAGACCTCGCCGCCGCCGCGCTGCTCGGCTTGCGTCACCAGGCCTTGCGACTTCACGAAGCGGTGGAACTGGCCGACGCTGGTCTCGGTCCTGGCCACCTGCAGGCCCGGCAGCGTCTGCCAGTCGATTCCGGCCGGGTTGTCGCCGGCCAGCGCAGGCGCAACGCTGATACACAGGACGCCGACGGTCCGGCGGACGGTTCGCACGGTGCAGATCTCCGAAAACGCGCTGCACTGTACCCAAGCCACGCGGCGACTGCAGCGCGCCAACTACAAGTCCCCGAGCCCGCTGCGGTAGCGCGAAGCCACCCCGGCAGCACCCGTTGCGGGCCGCGGAAAATCCGGCGATGGATTCCCTCACCCAACTGGCCCTGGGCGCCGCCGTCGGCGTGGCGGTGATGCAGCGTCGCACCGCGCCGTGGAAGGCCGCGCTGTGGGGTGGCGTCGCGGGCACGCTGCCAGACCTGGACGTGCTGATCGACCAGGGGGATCCGATCCTGAACATGGTGCTTCACCGCGCCGAGACTCACGCGCTGTTCTGGTTGGCGCTGTTCTCGCTGCCCCTGGGCTGGATCGCTGCGCGGCTGAGCGGCGAACGAACTCAGTGGCGGCGCTGGTGGCTGGCGATGGCCCTGGTGCTGCTGACCCACCCGCTGCTCGATGCGATGACGGTATATGGCACGCAACTGGCGCTGCCGTTTTCGAACCATCCCTACGGCGTGGGCAGCGTGTTCATCATCGATCCCCTGGTCACGCTGCCGCTGCTGGCAGGCGTGATCTGGGCACTGGCGGGCCGCGGCAGCCCACGGGCACTGCGCGCCAACCTGATCGGCCTGGGGCTGGCCTGCGCCTACCTGGGCTGGAGCGCGCTGGCGCAGGTGCAGGTGCGGCAGCTGGCGCTCGCGTCGCTGGCCGGGCAGGGCATCGCCGCCGAGCGCGTGCTCGTCACGCCGGCCCCGTTCAACACGCTGCTGTGGCGCGTCGTGGCCGTGGCCGGCGACGACTATCACGAGGGCTTCCACTCGCTGCTCGATGCACCGGGGCCGATGCACTTCGACCGTTTCGAGCGCGGCGCCGCGCTCGATGCGGAAATGGGCCAGCACGACGGCACGCAGCGCATCCGAGACTTCAGCCACGGCTTCTACAAGCTGCACGAAGTCGAATCGCGTGTCGTCGTCACCGACCTGCGCATGGGCCAGGAGCCGAACTACGTCTTCGCCTTTGCCGTGGCCGAACTCGCCAGCGCACCACGGCCGCTGCCGCAGGCCGAGGCGGTGGGCGGCCGAGCCGACGTCGCTCGCGCACTCGCCTGGCTGTGGCCACGCATGTGGGGCCTGCCCTTGCCGCCGCCCCGGTGACAATCACTGCCCTCACAGCGAGGGGGGTCTCCTATACTGGCCGCGTGATGCAGATCAACGACGGAGGGGCTGCATATGCGCCCACGTGACATCCTGGCGGCCAATTTGCGAGCCTTCATGGCCGCCCGGCCAGACTTGGACACCTTGCCCAAGCTCACGGCCCGCAGCGGCGTGACCAACGGCACGCTCGATCGCATCCGCCGCGCCGCGGTGTCCACCCGCATCGACGAACTCGGGCGGCTGGGCGAGGCATTCGGCGTCGAGCCCTGGGAGATGCTGCGCCCGCAAGGCGTGGCCTCGGTGTCGCCGCTGGGGCTGATGCTGGCGGCGCACCTTGATCATTCAGCGCAAGACGAGGCCACCCACACCGCAGCCTATGCCGCCGCGACGGCAGTGATCGACGCCTTGACCACCAGACGCGATGTGCCGACCGAGCCCGAGCCTGCTGATGCAGCCGCGTCTGCGCCTCGTCGCGCCAGAGAAAAGCGCGGCATGTGATACCCGTTCGCGCGGCGGCCCCGGCCACGCGCTCGTGCATCAGAACTCAAGAGTCTGCTCGGTCGACAGCACCACGGTCACCGGCACGGCGAGCAGTTCCTGCGGCCCCTCAACCAAGCCGCCGGCCGAGCGGAGCCGCGCGCCACCTGGGCGTCCTGCTCCCGATCGCAGGCCCTCAGGCCGCCGCGCCGCCGGCCAGGCGTTGCAGCACCGGCGCCCAGAACCCGTCCTGCGGCGTGCTGCCCGTCGTGGCATCGATTTCGATCGCCTGCGCCAGTGACCGCTCTTCGTCGCGCAGTGGTTGAGCCGAGGCAATCTGCTGCTCCAGCACCGCCAGGTCCGCCTCTGAAGCGTCGTCGCTGCGCGCGGCGCGCTCGCGCACCCGGCGGCGCAGCAGCGCGGCGTCGGCGCGGAAGTCAAGGATCAGCAGCGCCACACCCAGGCGCTCGGCCAGTTCGCGGGCGCGCTGGCGCTGCGCGTGCTGCAGGAAGGTCGCATCGAGGATGACGTGGCCGCCGCCCTGCAGTGCCAGCGCGGCCAGCTCGCGCAGCCGCGCGTAGGTCGCTTCGGTGGCTGCAGGGCCGTACAGGTGCGGCTTCAGCGCAGCATCGCTGCGCGCCATCGCACCCAGGCCGAACATTCGCTTGCGCTCCACGTCGGCGCGGAAACGCACCGCGCCGCAGCGCTCGAGCAGGCTTTGCGTGAGCGTCGTCTTGCCGCTGCCGGAAAGGCCGTGCGTCAGCATCAAGGTGGGCCGGCTCGGCAAGCCGTAGCCTCGCGCCAACTGCAGGTAGCCGCGCAGGCTGCGCAGTGTCTCGCGCTGCGGCGCGCTGCCCTCGGGCTGCTGTGCCGCGCGCAGCGCCGCCACCTTGGCACGCACCAGCGCACGGTGCACCTGGTAGTAGCGCAGCACTCGCAGGCCGTCGGCGTCGCCGCTGCACTCGACATGGCCGTTGACCCAGCGCTGCGCCAGACCCGGCAGGCCGTGCGCGCGCAGGTCCATGCTGACGAAGGCGAGGTCGCTCATCACGTCCGTCCAGCGCAGCGCAGCGTCGAATTCCAGGCCGTCGAAGAGCGTGGTGCGGCCCTCGAACTGGGTGATGTTGCCCAGATGCAGGTCGCCGTGGCATTCGCGCACCTGGCCATTTCGGCCGCGCGCGTCGAACAGCGGCTGCAAGCTGGGGAAGGCCTTCGCCTCCCAGTCCGCCACCTCGCCGACGAGCTCCCGATCCTGCCGCGCCGCGCACAGCGCGGGCAGCGCCGCCAGGCTGTCGCGCAAGGGCGCGCGTGCCTGGGCAGCGCGGCCGGCAGGATCGTCGGCGGCGGCGACCGCTGCATCGCGGTGCAGGGCGCACAGCGCGGCGATGCCCGCATCGACGTGCGCGGCACTCAGCGTACCGGCGCGGGCCATGCGGTCCCACAGCCCGTCCTGGTCGAAGGCGCGCATGTGCAACACCCAGTCGATGACCGGGCCATCGCCGCCGACCTGCGGTGCGTCCGGCGTGCCGGTCAAGGGCGACACGCCCAGGTACAGCGCCGGTGCGCTGCGCCGATTCAGGCGCAGCTCCTCGCGGCAGAAGTATTCGCGCCGCTGCAGCGTGCCGAAATCCAGGAAACCCAGCGACACGGCCTTCTTGATCTTCCACGCCTCGCGCTCAGCCAGCAGCACGTAGGAGATGTGGGTCTCGATCAACTGCGCGCCCAGCGAACGCTGCAGCGCGGCCACGGCACGGGCCTGCTGCGCCGCGCTCAGCTCATGCGAGGCGGCTCGGCCCATGTCGTCGCCGAGAGCTCGGCCAGGAAGCGTGGCAGCTCGGTCGCGGGCAGGTGATCGATGCCGGCGGCACCGGCGCGCCCGCCGCCGCCAAAGCGCCGACACAGCGCATCGGCGCCGCCTGGCGCCGCCAGCGGCGCGCGCAGGCTGATCACATGCCCGCCACGGCGGTCGGCCTTCAGCACCGCATGCGCCCGCGCCGGTTCGCGCTGCGCCAACTCATTGGCCAGCACACCGATGGCGCGCCGGCTCCAGGGCGCATCGGGCAGCCGCTGCACGCTGGCCGCATGGCCCAGGGTCTGCGCAGGATGCGCCAGCGCGGCTTGAAGGTCGGCGCGGCGCAGCGCGTCGAGCTCCATGCCGATTGGGTCCTCGCGAAGAAATCGAAGCGGCTCGGCAAAGCGGCGCATGCGTTCGTACAACTGATGCGGCGCGATGTGCTGGTCGGCCGCCTCGTCGCCGTAGGCGTTGTAGTTGAGCGCCTCGCCGAGCGTGCGCAGTGCGCGCCGCGCGGCCGCATCCAGCCCGATGTCGGCGGCCAAGCCGTCGGCCACCTCGGCCATGTTGTCGCCATAGGCACCGACCAGCGCCCAAGCCCTGTGCCGGCCGTTCAGCGCGCGGTCCACGATCAGGCTCGTGCACATTCGCGCACCGACATCGATGAACGCCTGCAGCGCCGGGTGCTGCGGGACCGCATCGACCTTGTGGTGGTCGAAGTAGCGTACCAGCACGCCGCCATCCAGCAGCCGCAACAGCGCCGCATGGTTGCGCTGCATCGACAGGTCGCACACCAGCACCTCGTCGCCGGGTGCGGCCGCCACGCGCTGCAGCAGGTCGATCTCGCGCTTCAGCCCTGTGACCAGCGTGGCCGCGTGCGGCGCCGCGAGCCGCCACTGCAGCACCGCGCACAGGCCATCGGCATCCCCGTTGCAGACGTCGAAGCGTTGCATCGGCGCCGCCGTGTCAGCTCACTCGCGCTCCAGGTGGGTGTGCGCTTGGCCCTCGGCCAGCGCGCCGCTGTCCGCGTCGATCCAGTCGGACACGCCGATCTCGCTCTCTGCCTCGGCAAGCGTCTCGCCCGGCACCCAGCCGGAGGCGTCTCCCGAATCCATGTCGGCGAGCGCTTCGGCCAGCGTGGCAAAGGGCCCGATCTCCTGGCGCCCGTCGAGCGCCTGCCAGTAATATCCGTCGGGGTGCGAGACGATGCGCTCGGCCGGATCGCGCGCGTCGATCTCCTCTTCATTCGACAACGGCCCGGGCTGCAGCTTGGCAGGCGGGGGCTGGCGGGGGGCGGCCTTGCGTGCGTTCATCGTCGGTCTCCAACACGGCCCGCCGCTGCGGGCTCCTAGACCATAGGCTAACGCAAACGCGGTGTCGAACCGATGTCGCCGATCAAGCTTGGCGCGGACCGTGCTGTGCTTCCGACGGCATGGGGTCGTCGCACGGCCGGCGCGTGCTCAACGCCAGCGTCTTCAGCGCCAGCATGTCCTGTACCTCGACCTCGCGGTTGTCCACCTGCAGCACGCCCCAGCGCACCAGCAGGCCGAAGGAGCGGCTCACCGTCTCGTGCGCCACTCCCAGGAAGCTGGCGATGTCGCGGCGGCTCATGCGCAGATGAAAGCGGCGCGCCGACTGCCCGCAATCGACCATGCGCTGCGACCATTGCAGCAGGAAGCGCGCCAGCCGCACCTCGGCCGCCACGGCAGCCATCACGTCGGCCAACTCGCCGCGGCTGGCCAGCGACTTGCTGACCGCGCGGTGCACAAGCGTGTCGAGCACCGGCATGCGCGTGCCGACCGTGAAGAATTCGCGCAACGGCACGGCATAAACACTGGAATCCTCCAGCGCCACCGCCGCCGTGGGATGTGTGCCCGCAGCGATGGCATCGAAACCCAGCACCTCGCCGCGGCCGGCGAAGGCCAGCACCTGCTCATAGCCATCCGCGGCAATGCGCACGACCTTGAAGGTGCCGGCTCGCACGAAATGCATCGAGTCGGCCGCTGCGCCTTCGTGGAACAGCGTCTCCCCGGAGTGCAGTCGGCGTTCCAGCACCGGCAAAGGGTTATTCGCCATGCGCAACTCGCTCAGGTTGGCCCCTAGCATGCGCAGCAAACCAGCCAGCCCGTCGTCATCGGTGTCTGTTTCGCGCCACCTGTGCGCTGCCAGATGCGCATAGCTGCGCTCAATGGGCAGGGAGATCACGTTGTTCATCGTAAGGCCCTCGCATCTCGTGGCACGTAGGCCACCCTGGTGCCAAGCTTGCGCGCGCGCCCTGCGCTTGCCAATCGGCGACGGCGTCTCTTGGGCTCGGAGATTTCGCCGGTGGATTCAGAATTTTCCGAATGCCGCTGTGGCGCGGCTCGCCCGTTGAGTTGGCGCAAGGCGTACGCTGCGGCCGTGGCGCAGACTGTGCCGCGTTGGCGTCTGCGTCGAAGCGTCATTTTTTTGGAAGGACCTGTCCCCTGAACGCCGCTTACGCGAGCAAGGCGCGCGCACCGCGCCGTCGGGTCGTGCCTGCGGACATCGTGCGCCGTGGCGCGGTCGACGCCGCTCACGAAGGCGTGGTCACCATCGACGAGCAGCAACGCGTGGTGATGATCAACCCGGCGGCATTGCGCATGTTCGGCTACAGCGCGGCCGAGGTGCTGGGCCAGGACCTGTCGCGCTTCATCCCAGCGATGCACCGCAAGGCGCATGCGCGCCACGTGCGCGAGTTCGATGCCTCGGGCGCAACCGAGAAACCGATGAGCGAGCGCGGCATCATCACCGGCCTGCGCGCCAATGGCGAGTTATTCCCCGCCGCGGCATCGATCTCGCGGGTGCAGGTCAGTGGTGGCGCTGGCACCAGCCGCTACTTCACCGCGCTGCTGTGCGACCTGAGCCAGGAGCAGGCGTTGCGCGACCAGCTGGATGCGCTGAACCAGCACATGCGAGCGGTGTTCGAGCTGGCGCCGGTGGCCATCTGGATCACCGATGGCGATCGCATCGTCTTTGCCAACCACGCCTGTGCGGCGCTGTTCGGCGCGGCCACGCGCCAGGCGCTGATCGGCCGGCCGCTGTTCGAATTGATCGACCCCACGTCGCGCGATGAGGTAAGGCGCACGGTGGCACGCGTGCTGGCCGACGGTGCCCCGGTACCGATTTTGGCCGAGCGCATCGCACGGCTCGACGGCACGGTGCGCGAGGTGGTCATCGCCATCGCCGCGCTGCCCGACCACGGCCGCACCGCGGTGCAGATGGTGATCACCGATGTCACCGAACGCACGCGCCAGCAACGCGAGCTCGAACGCTCCCGCAGCGAGTTGCGGCGCCTGTCGGCAAGCATGGTTGCCGCACGCGAGGACGAGCGGCGGCGCATCGCGCGCGAGATGCACGACGAGCTCGGCCAGCGCCTCACGGCATTGAAGATGGAGCTGTCGGCCCAGGGCGCGAAGCCGGGCGCCAACAGCCGCGTCGCCGAGATGCTGGAGATGGTGGACGACACCATGGCCTCGGTGCGGCGCATCTCCACCGAACTGCGCCCGCTGATGCTGGACGACCTGGGGCTCAACGCTGCCATCGAATGGTTGGCCCAGAGCTGGGCCGCACGCATGGGCATCGCGGTGAAACTGCAGCTCGGCGCCAGCGACCCCGAGGTCAACGACGCGGCGGCCATCGCGCTGTACCGCATGGTGCAGGAGGCGCTGACCAACATCGCGCGCCACGCCCACGCCACCGAGGTGCGCATCGCGCTGCGCCAGCGTGGCGGCGAACTGCAGCTGCGCGTGCAGGACAACGGCGTCGGCTTCGAGGAACCGCAGATGTACCGCGAAGGCTCGCACGGGCTGATGGGCATCCGCGAGCGCGCCTACATGCTCGGCGGCGAACTGAAGATCGGCAACGCCCGAGGCGGTGGCGGGCAGCTCACGGTGCGCCTGCCGCTGAGGCGCGATGGGGCCGGCTGAGGCGCCGGCGCAGGGGAACGCGATGCCGCCGATCGCCGCCGACAACCGCCAGGGGCTGCTGCTGGTCGATGACCACACGATCGTGCGCGAAGGCCTGAAGCGCATTCTCGAAAGCGTGGCCGATGAATGGCAGATCACCGAAGCCGGCAGCGGCTTCCAGGCGCTGGAGTGTCTGCGCCGCCAGCGCTTCGGCATGGCCATCGTCGATCTGTCGATGCCCGGCATGAGCGGGCTGGAACTGATCAAGCGCATCCGCGCCGAACACCCCCAGGTGGTCGTGCTGGTGCTGAGCATGCACGCCGAGGAGCAGTACGCGCTGCGCGCCTTCCGTGCCGGCGCCAAGGGTTACGTCACCAAGGACAGCGCCTCGGCCGAACTGGTGGCAGCGGTGCGCAAGGTGGCCGGCGGTGGCGCCTATGTCACTGCCAGCCTGGCCGAGAGCGCGGTGCAGCAACTCACCGGCGTGCTGGGCGCGCCACGCCATGCCCGGCTCACCGACCGCGAACTCGAGGTGCTGCAGCGCATCGTCGCCGGCCAGCGCCCTAGCGAGATTGCCGCGGCGCTGCACCTGTCTGTGAAGACGGTGAGCACGCACAAGCGCCGCATCATGGACAAGCTGCAACTACCCAACGCCGCAGCGCTGATCCGCTACGGGCTGGAGCACGTGCTCGACAAGGCCGGGGAGGGCCGCCTCGACGACTGAGCGACGCGCGCTTCGATCCCGCGCGCTACTTCACCAACAGCACCGGCACCTTCGACAGGTGCACCACACGCTGCGCCGTCGAACCCAGGAACAGGCTGCCGAGCGCGCCCTTGCCGTGCGTGCCCATCACGATCTGGTCCACGCCCTGCTCGTCGGCGACACGCGCGATCTCGTTGGCCGTCGGGCCGATGGCCGACAGGATGCTCGCCGACTTCAGCCCGCAGGCCTGCGCATGGGCCAGCGCATCCTGCAGCAGCTGCTGCTGGGCCTGCTGGCGCGCCTGCTCGAGCGCCTCGTAGTCCAGCGGCGTCAGTTCGCCGTAGAACACCGCACCGTCGCCGACATTCAGGATCAGTGCCTCGGCTTGGGGCAACAACTGGGCCAGCCGCGCGGCCGCCTCGATGGCGCGCCGCGCGTGCTCCGATCCATCCACCGCGATCAACATCTTCATCAGGGGTCCCTCCTTCGGTCGCTGACTTCAGCATGACAGGCCGCGGTGTCGAGCGCGGCAATCACCGCAGCGTCACCAACGGCCTGGAAATCCAGGTAGTGCGCGCCGACGGCACGGAAAGGCCGCGGCGTGGCCAGGCACACGACACTGTCCACCAACACTCGCAGCGCGGCCAATGTGTCGGTTGGCGCCACCGGCACGGCCAGCACCAGCCGTGCCGGTGCACGCTGCCGCAAGGCCTGCAGGGCCGCGCGCAGTGTCGTGCCAGTGGCAATGCCGTCGTCGACGACGATCACGCTCGAACCGGCCAGCGGCACCGCGGGCCGGCTGCGCAGGTAGACCCGTCGCTGGCGCTCGATCTCGCGCAGTTCGACTTGCGCCTGGGCCTGGACATAGGCCGCATCTGCCCCCGTCTGGCGCTGCAGCGCCTCGTCGGCGACGATCTGCGGCGGATCGCCCTGGACCACCGCGGCCACCGCCAGCTCACGCTGCTGCGGCGCACCGATCTTGCGCACCAGCAACAGGTCCAGCGGCGCGCGCAGCGCCAGCGCCACCTCCAGCGCCACCGGCACGCCGCCGCGCGGCAGCGCCAGCACCACGCGCGGCGCCGGCAGAGGCAGCGCGCGCAACTCCTCGGCCAGCAACTGGCCCGCCTGACGGCGGTCGGTGAAGGGCAGGCACGGGCTCGTCATCTTCAGCCCATCAGGCGCCCGGGGGCCGTCGGCAGATGGTGTGCGAACCAGTCCGCCGCCAGCTCGGCGACGCTACCCAGCGCACCGGGCTCCTCGAACAGGTGTCCGGCGCCGGGCACCAGCTCCAGCCGCTTGCTGCAATGCAACTGCCGCAGCGCCTGGCGGTTCAGCTCGAGCACCTCGCGGTCTGCGCCGCCGACGATCAGCAGCGTGGCCGCACCGATGCGCGGCAGGCAATGCGCCGCCAAGTCAGGCCGGCCACCGCGCGAGACCACCGCGCCGACGCGGCCAGGCCGCGATGCGGCTGCGCACAACGCCGCCGCCGCGCCGGTGCTGGCGCCAAACAGGCCAGCCCGCAAGCCGGCCCACGCGGGCTGGGCATCGGCCCAGTCGAGCGCCTGCTCGACGCGTTCGCTGAGCAGCGTGATGTCGAAGACCTTTCGGCGGTCCCGGCCCTCGTCCGGGCTGAGCAGATCGAAGCGCAGCGTGGCCAGACCGTGGCGCTGCAGCACGCCGGCGACGAAACGGTTGCGCGGGCTGCCCGCGCTGCTGCCGCTGCCATGCGCGAACAAAACCAGCGAGCGGGCGCCGTCGGGCACTTCCATCTCGCCCCGTAGCGCCGCGGGCCCGATGCAAACGGGCTGGTGCAGCAGCGTGTCGTTCATGATCGTCAGCTGCCATGGTGCGATGCCGGGGGCATAAGGTGTTGAGCGCAGTCAACGGCGCTTCGATGTCCCGGCATTGACCCGGCTCAAGCCGGCCCGGCGCCCAGCGCTGATGATGAACCACGTATTGCTCGCTGGAGATAGATGGCCACGTCCTCGCTGTTGCCGATGAACCCCTGGCTGTGGTCGCACGCGCTGGGTGAGACCTTCGCTGCCGGCTTCGACCCGCTCGGCGTGGGCATTGCGCAGCGCGACGAGCGGCTGGCGCAACTGCTGGGCGCGGCGCTGAGCGGCTCGCCCTTCTATCGCCAACGTTACCCGCGGCGCGGCGACGCACCGCGGCTGGACCGCTTCGCACCGGTGTCCAAGGCCGAGCTGATGCATCACTTCGACGACTGGGCCACCGACCGCGAGATCCAGCGCGCCGGCGTCGAGCCCTTCATCCACGATGCGCAGCGTATCGGCGACCCATACCTGGGTCGCTACCTTGTGTGGACCAGTTCGGGCACGACCGGCGAGCCCGGCATCTTCGTGCAGGACGCGTTGAGCCTGGCGGCCTTCGACGCGCTGGATACGCTGCGGCTGCAACACCTGGCGGCGCCGGCGCAACCCTGGCCGATGTGGGGCCAGCGACAGCGCTTCGCCTTCGTCGCCGCCACCGGCGGGCATTTCGCCGGCGTGGTGAGCTTCGAGCGGCTACGGCGCATCGCCGCGAGCACACCGCCGCCGCTGCTATGGCTGGCGCCGCAGCTGCAGACCTTCTCGGTGCTGCAGCCGTTGTCGGCGCTGGCCGACGAACTGCGCGCCTTCGCGCCGACCGTGCTCGTCACCTACCCGAGCTGCGCCGACGCGCTGGCGCAGGCGCAGGCCGAAGGCCGGCTCGACCTGTCGCTGTCGCAGGTCTGGGTCGGCGGCGAGCAGTTGTCCGCCGAACAGCGCGATCGCATCCGCAGCGCCTTCGGCTGCACGCTTCGCAACAACTATGGCGCCTCGGAGTTCTACGCGATGGCCTGTGAATGCGCCGAGGGCACGCTGCACCTGAACCACGACTGGGTCATCCTCGAAGCGGTGGACCGGCAGATGCGCCCGGTGCCGCCCGGCGAAGCCTCGCACTCAGTGCTGTTGACCAACCTGGCGAACCGGGTCCAGCCGCTGATCCGCTACCGGCTCGGCGACAGCGTGCGCTTCCTCGCCGAGCGTTGTGCCTGCGGCAGCGCCTTCCCGGCGATCGAGGTACAGGGCCGCGCCGACCACACGCTGCATCTGCACGATGCCCGCGGGCGCGAGGTGCCGCTGTTGCCGCTGGCGCTGAGCACGGTGATCGAGGAGGAAGCCGGGGTCACGAGGTTCCAGTTGCTGTGCCTGTCGCCGACGCGCCTGGAACTGCGCTTCGAAGCCGAGGTGGCCGAAACCAAGGCCGCCTTCCAGCGCGTGCAGGCGGTCCTGGCCGCCTACCTGGCCACGCACGGCCTGCCGGACGTGAAGATCGAACACGGCAGCGAGCCGCCCTTGCGCCACCCGCGCAGCGGCAAGCTCGAGCGTGTGCGCCTGGCCGAAGGCGCTCGGCCGGCAGGCGGCTGACCCGCAGTCGCGTTCGATCGTCGAAGTTGGCGGCCGGGGGCGACGCACAAACGCTGCTCGTTGCTTCCGACAACGCCAGCGCGAGGAGGCTCGGCGTGGCGATCGCTGCGGGGCCCGCTCCAGCGGCACTGCCACGGACGCCAACGCCAGCTTCTATGGCGCGCTTGACCGCGAACCGGTTGGGGTCAGGCCAGCGCCTCGCGCACGAAGTCGAGCCGGTCCTGGCCGAAGAACATCTGCTCGCCGACGAACACCGTCGGCGCACCGAACACACCGCGTGCCACGGCCTCTTCGGTGTTGGCCACCAGCGCGGCCTTGACCTCGGCGTCGCCGGCCAACGCCGAGAAGGCCGCCGGGTCGAAGCCTGCGCGCTGCAGCACCTCGGCCATCACGGCTGCATCGCCCATGTTGACGGGCTGCGCCCACATCGCGCGATAGACCGTCTCGACGTAACGCTCGAAATCCGCCGGCTGGCGCATCTGCAGGCCCACCGCGCCGCGCATCAGCGTCAGCGTGTTGATCGGAAAGTGCGGGTTCATCGCCAGTGCGACACCGTAGCGCCGCGCCCAGCGCGCCATGTCCTGGAACATCCAGCGGCCCTTGGCGGGCACCGTCACCGGGCTGGCATTGCCGGTGGCCTTGAACACACCACCCAGCAGCATCGGCCGCCACACCAGCGTGGCGCCCGCCTCGGCGACGAGCCGGGGCAGCTGCGTCCACGCCAGGTACGCAGTCGGGCTGCCGAAATCGAAGAAGAACTCCGCCTGTTTGCTCATCGGTATCTCCCGGTGGGATGGCGCCCGGCCACGAGAGCGTGGCACGGGGCAAGCCGGATAATCGCCGATGTGACAGCGCAGCGTATCGTGGTGGGCCTTTCCGGCGGCGTCGATTCGGCCGTCAGTGCGCACCTGCTCCAGCGCGCCGGGCACGAGGTGGTCGGCCTGTTCATGAAGAACTGGGAAGGCGACGACGACGATGCCCACTGCAGCGCCAACGCCGATTTCGTCGATGCCGCCGCTGTCGCCGACGTGCTCGGCATCGAGATCGAGTTCGTCAACTTCGCCGCCGAATACCGCGAGCGGGTGTTTGCCGAGTTCCTGCGCGAATACCAGGCCGGGCGAACGCCCAACCCCGACGTGCTGTGCAACGCGGAGATCAAGTTCAAGGCCTTCCTCGACCACGCGATGCGTCTGGGCGCCCAGGCCATAGCCACCGGCCACTACGCGCGGGTCCGTCAGCGCGGCGGGCGCTTCGAGTTGCTGAAGGGCCTGGACCCGCTGAAGGACCAGAGCTACTTCCTGCACCGGCTGAACCAGGTGCAGTTGTCGCGCACGCGCTTCCCGGTGGGCGAGCTGCCGAAGACCGAGGTGCGGCGCATCGCCGCCGAGATCGGCCTGCCCAACGCGCAGAAGAAGGACTCCACTGGCATCTGCTTCATCGGCGAGCGGCCGTTCCGCGAATTCCTCAGCCGCTACCTGAAGCATGAGCCCGGGCCGATCCGCGACGAGCGCGGGCGCACGCTGGGCCGCCATGTCGGCTTGAGCTTCTACACCCTCGGCCAGCGCCAGGGCTTGGGGATCGGCGGCGTGAAGGAACGCGGCGCGGCGCGTGGCGGCAACGCGCACGAGCCCTGGTACGTCTGCGGCAAGGACCTCGAACGCAACGTGCTGCGGGTGGTGCAGGGGCACGGACACGCGGAGCTGCAGTCGCGCGCGCTGCTTGCCGACGATGCCAGCTGGGTCGCGGGCGCAGCGCCGGCGCCTGGGCGCTATGCGACGAAGACGCGATACCGCCAGGCCGATGCGCCCTGCACGTTGCAGACGGTCGAAGGCGGCTTCCAGCTCGACTTCGACGCGCCGCAGTGGGCCGTCACACCGGGCCAGTCGGCCGTGCTCTACGACGGCGAGGTCTGCCTGGGTGGTGGCGTCATCGCCCGCGCCGAAGCCTGGGCCGCCGCGC
>Ga0316188_10000221_pt1 | contig 21881 bp, 17 predicted proteins | sample Phiworburrow1_MG_FD_204933 | JGI IMG/M metagenome (GOLD analysis project Ga0316188, IMG submission 204933) | Coastal sediment microbial communities from Maine, United States - Phippsburg worm burrow 1 | ecosystem: Environmental > Aquatic > Marine > Coastal > Sediment | place: USA: Maine... | reverse complement strand
GCTTATTTTCCAATACATTGTTCCAAACTTCAACACGTTCATTCATTGAGTATTTTGAATGATATACAGATAAATAATCTCCAAAATATATTTGCAAACGCTCTATTAATTGAGTGGTTAAAGCAATTTCTGGCAATAAATAAAGTATTTGCCTCCCCTCATCAAGCAATTGTTTAATTAACTTCACGTAAATCTCAGTTTTTCCACTACTTGTGATTCCTTTTAATAATGCCGTTTGTTTAGAATTAAACGATTGTTTTATTGCTAAATATGCTTTTTGTTGATGGTTAGTAAGTTCTTTTATTTCTGAAGATGTACCATTAAAATTAATACGATCTTTTTGAATAAAGTAATACGCTAAAATTTCTTTATCTACCAGCGATTTTAAAACTGCTGAGGACACATTCGAAACCTCTAATAATTGTTCAACTTTAATTGGTTTTTTTGTAGTTTGCAATTGAAAATACGTTAAAATAAGTTCACGTTGTTTTTTTGCTCGGTTGACCAATTCTAACAATTCAGGCAATTTATCCGCACCACTCCAAACTTCACTTAATTGAATATACTTAACTAATTTTGGCTTGTATTGCTCGTAAATTTGCTCTTTTATGCTAATTGCATTTTTATCTAACAATGTTTTAATTACAGCAAATACATTTTTTTTGCCTAAAATTTCTATAATTTGTTGAATGCTTAATCTTGCTTGATGTTGTAAGGCTTCAAAAATTAAAAATTCATCATCAGAAAGCGTTTTTTCATCATTAAATCCTTGAATTAACAGAATTTCTGTTTCACTCTCTAACAAAAATGCAGAAGGAAGTGCTGCTCTAAAAACATCACCCAAGGAGCACATATAATAATTTGCTATCCATTCCCAATGCTTTAATTGAATTTCATTAACAATAGGTGTATCATCTAAAATTTGATGAATCTCCTTTGCTTCATAACCTATAGGAGCTGTTTCATGAATACTGTAAACCAATGCAGTATAAATTTTGGACTTACCAAATTCAACAGCAACACGCATTCCTTTTTCAATAAAAGTTGCTTCAGCTTCTGTTATTTTATAAGTAAATAACTTTTGTAAAGGAATGGGTAATATGACGTTTATAAAATGAATAATGTTTTTTTAATTTTAAATAATTGATGAATTACAAAAATACTTATTTGAATATGGTAATCAATTAAAAATTACAATTTAAAATTAAAAAAATTTAAAATATTGATTACTAGCGATCTAATTTAATATTTCGGTTTTGGCACATTGTTTGTTTAATACCATACACAAACTATGACCAGCAAAATTAGTATAAACCTTAAAAACCCTTTATGATGAAAAACACAATATTCACCTTAGTAACTTTAGTATTGGTAAGTTTAGGAAACTTAGAAGCAACCAACACTAATACCAATAACCAATACAACAATGGTTATGGAAATTCATTCACTTTTGTTGAAAGCGGGATTTCATTTTCAGTTTTTCAAAATGGAGAGTTTGATTTTTATCTAAATCAAAGAAGTGGAACAAACGTTAATTATCAAAGTAACAATATAAATATCAGTTTTAACTCTGGTTATAATTATGATGCTTATGTACAATACGATAACTATGGAGCGGTTATTCAAATAGAAAATGTGCCTGTTTATTATGATTATTACGGACGTGTAACACAAGTTGGAAATATCAACATCAACTATAACAATGGGCGTTTAGTTCGAGTGGGCGGAATGCATGTTTATTACAACAGTTATGGTTCTTATGCATACTATAGAGGTTATATTAATAACTACAATCGTTATTATGTTTACCATCCTTATCATAATTATTTTGCACAACCATATTACGATTATAGAGTTGTAAGCTATAACCCTTACAGACAGCATTATAAAGAACAACGTTACAGTTACAATCACGACCATTCTAAAAACAAATATTATAAAAACAATGGTCATAATAAATCTAGCCAAAGGGCTGTTACAAATGCAGTTCCTAAGAGAAGAAATGAGCATATTGTAACGAATGACAGAAAAAGTAGCAAATCACAAAGTATGCGTACTAATAATGAAAATTCAAACCATTCAATTAAAAGAAATACAACTACAACAAGTACAAACAGAACAGAGCGTTATAACAATAATAATTCAACAACTAATAATAAAGCTCCCCAAAGGGATGTTCAAAATAGTAGAAATATTTCAAGTTCAAAAGTAGCTACATCAAAAAACAGTTCAACAAATACTGCCAGACAAAAACCAGTAAAAATTGAAGAGACTAAAAGAACAGCAACTAATAGTAAAGCTCCCCAAAGGAATGTTCAAAATAGTAGAAATGTTTCAGGTTCAAAAGCTTCTACATCAAGAAACAGCTCAACAAATACTGCTAGACAAAAACCAGTAAAAATTGAAGAAAGTAAAAGAACAGCAACCACAACGAATCGTAATTCACAAAATAAAGATTCAAATAAAAATGATGTTGGAAGAAGAAGTAATCAATAAAAATATTTAAAGCAAAAAAAGCCTTTTCAGAAATGAAAAGGCTTTTTTAATGATGTCAATTAAATTTTAAACAAAGAACTTAATTAAAAAGAGTATTGCAATAATATACATCATTGGCTTAACCTCTTTATACTTCCCTGTTAGTAATTTTAAAAATACATATGAAAGCATCCCAAATGCAATACCTTCAGCAATACTATAAGTTAAAGGCATCATAATAATGGTAAAAAATGCTGGAATAGCTTCTGTATAATCATCCAAATTTATATTAATAATTGGGGAAATCATAAATAAACCAACAATTACCAATGCCGGAGCTGTAGCAGCTGCAGGAATTATCATAAATATTGGAGCAAAAAATAACGATAACGCAAACATAGCAGCTACCGTTAAAGCTGTCATCCCTGTTTTTCCACCTTCAGCTACACCTGCAGCACTTTCCACATAAGTTGTAACTGTTGAAGTTCCTAAAATAGCCCCCACAAAAGTCCCAATTGAATCTGCAAATAGAGCCTGTTTTACTCTTGGTACTTTTCCATCTTTATCTAACATTCCTGCTTTTGATGAAACACCGACCAAAGTTCCAACGGTATCAAACATATCAACAAACAAAAAGGTGAATAATACAATTAACATATCAAACGTAAATACCTGGGAGAAATCAAATTTAAAAAATACAGGTTCAATAGATGGCGGCAAACTTACAAACGTAAAATTTTCTGGAACTATAGTTACGCCTGCAAACAAACCTATAATAGTTGAAGCTAAAATTCCAATTAAAATAGCACCTTTTATTTTTTTTACTAACAATATTCCTATTATAAGTACACCTACCAATCCAACTAAAACAGCAGGATTTTTCATATCACCTAAACTTACCAATGTTGCAGGATTGTCTACAATTAAGCCTGTTCCTTTTAAACCTATAAATGCAATAAATAAACCAATCCCTACAGAAACGGCATGCTTAAGATTTAATGGAATAGAGTCTACAATTAATTCACGTACATTAAAAGCTGTTAGAATTAAAAATACGATACCTTCTAAAAATACTGCTGTTAAGGCAAATTCCCATGAATAACCCATTCCTAATACTACTGTGAATGCAAAAAAAGCATTCAGACCCATACCAGGGGCCAATGCAAAAGGTAATTTAGCCACCAATGCCATTACCAAAGTAGCAACAACAGCTGATAATGCAGTTGCGGTAAATACTGCATCTTTATCCATTCCAGTAGCACTTAAAATACTTGGATTTACGGCCAAAATATACACCATGGTCATAAATGTGGTAATACCAGCGATAATTTCTGTTCTAAGCGTTGATTTATTTTCTGTGATTTTAAAATATTTATCTAACATATTTATTTTTTAATTATAAATTCCATTTAATAGCTACGGTTGGTCTTACTTTAAAATCATTGTAACCTGCAAAATTGTTAGATACTTCAACTTCTCCACCTAGAGAAAATGATTTGTTTAAATGATACCACAATTGAGGCTCGGTTAAAAATACAGTTTTATCACTCAATCCATTTTCTGACCAAAGATCTGCAAAACCAGAAAAAGTTAATTTGTCTGTGATTAAATTCCAATACCAGGTACCTGTTACTTGGTAATTGGCCTTACCCGCCCCTTGAAAAGCTTTATAACCTGCATACGTTGAAAATCCCCAAACTGCATTGGATTTTCCATAATTGGCTCCAAAAATCCATGCATTGTTTATTGTAAACCCATCTAAACCTTCTTCTCCATCAAAATCACCATTCCCTAAACCACCATTGAATTCAACATGTAAACCGAATGGCATTTTTTCTGTTCTTAAAACCCTGGCCAATTCAAAATAAGCCTGACTTATTCCATCCTTTCCATCAAAATCGAAATCAACAAATGTGTAAGTATTTCCATATTTATCTGGTTTAAACATTTCAAAAGTTAGTGTAGGGTGTTCTCTTTCAAAATCGTAATGCAATTGAAAATTTTGTGCACTCAGAGTAAAAGCCGCAAAAAAGGCAAACAATGTAATTATTTTTTTCATGTGTTAAATTTTAAAAAATTAAGCTCCAAAATTACCTAAAAAAGACTGTTTAATCATTTATTAAAATACGTGATTATTAACAATTGAAAAACACCAATAAAATCGATTATTTGTTATGAAATAAAGGCTTTTATATGTGTAAATTCTTCATGTTTGTACTTTTTTAGAAAGTGTTAATAAGTTTATTTTCAATTAAGCATTATTAACATAAAATTCAATAAAAATAGCCTGAGTAAAATACTCAGGCTATCATAAATTCAAATAATTCAAATAATAAATCTAATCTATCGCAAATAATAAATCTCCTTTGGATACGGCATCTCCAGAATCGAATTTAATTCCAGAAAGTACACCATCTTTATTAGCTTCAAAATTATTCATCATTTTCATTGCTTCTAAAACAACAACAATTTCTCCAGCTTTTACAGAATCTCCATTTTGTTTCTTGAACTCAACAATCATTCCTGGAATTGGTGCTAATATTGATCCTTCAGAACTAACTTCTTTAGGTTCTTTCTTTTTACGAGCTACTCTCGCTGTTGCTTTTCCACTTGGAATTGAAACATTGAATTTTTCACCATCTACAATTACTTCCATTTCGTGCATTGCACCATTTGAATTGTTACCAGAAGAAGTTAATTCACCAGCTAATGCTTTTCTAATTAGCTCATCATTTTTCTTAACCTCTTCCATTGTTTTAGGTTTCATATCGGCAGGCATTTCATCAACACCATACTTTATTTTTAAGAAACGCTTACCTGTAACAGGATACAATGCTAATAATACTTCATCATCAATATCTTTCGCCAAGCCTTTTGCTTTTTCTTTCACTGCATCCATTTCTGGTTCTAAAACACTACCTGGCCTGCACTCAATATGTTGTTCACCTCTTGGGTAACCTTTTAAAGCTTTCTTTCTAAGTTCTTCATTAATTGGTAAAGTGGTTTTACCATACAATCCATAACATAAATCTTTTACCTCTTCTGTAATTCTAGAATATTCTCCTTCATAAGTATCAAACAATACATTATTTACTGTTTGAACTCCAACTATTTGACTTGTAGGAGTAACCAAAGGAATTTGCCCTAAATCTTTTCTAACTTTAGGCAACATTTTAAATACATCATCTAATCTATCTAAAGCATCCATTGCTTTTAATTGATTTACCAAGTTCGATAACATTCCACCAGGAGTTTGGTGTAAAATTACATCTGTATCAATAATAGAATATTTTGGACTATTATCTAAGTGCTTGTATTTAGGAATAACAGTTTCCATTTGGGCACTAATTGCTGTTAATTTTTTAATATCTAGACCAGTATCTCTATTTGTACCTAATAATGAAATTACTAAAGGCTCAATAGCAGCATGAGATGTTCTATAAGCATATGGAGACATACAGGTATCAACAATATCTATTCCTGCTTCAATTGCTTTAAAAATTGCTAGATCACCCATACCTGAAGTAAAGTGTGTATGCAAGTTTAAAGGAATATCTGTAATTTTTTTAAGTTCAACTACTAAATTGTAAATATCATACGGCGCAATTAAACCTGCCATATCTTTGATACAGATAGAATCCACTCCAAATTCAACTAATTCTTTTGCTTTATTGATATAGTAATCCATATTGTACACATCTCCACCCATTCTAGGCTCAGTTAATGTATAACATATTGTACCTTGAAAATGTCTACCATTTTGTTTTACAACTTTAGCAGCAGTTTCAAAGTTTCTATAATCATTCAACGCATCAAAACATCTGAAAATATCCATTCCATTGTCACAAGCACGTTGTACAAAATTTTCCACTACATCATCAGCATAATTTCTATAACCAACCACATTTTGACCTCTTAACAACATGAAAAATGGTGTTTTAGGCATATATTTTTTAAGTGTTCTTAAACGCTCCCAAGGATCTTCTCCTAGGTATCTATGCATAGTATCGAAAGTTGCCCCTCCCCAAGTTTCAATTGCATGAAAACCTACTTCATCCATTTGCTCAGCAAAAGGAATCATATCTTCAGTTCTTCCACGTGTTGCAAATAATGATTGGTGACCATCACGAAAACTTAAATCTTGTATTTTAATTGGGTTTTCTGCTTTTGGCCTATCAGCTGAATAATTCATTGGTGTCATAATTAATGACCCGTGTTTATCATATATTTTTGCCATATCTTAATATGTTTAATTTTATTAGACTTTCAGTAATTATTAAAAATTATTTCCTGGCGTTCTTCCTCTTCGAAGTAACATTTCCGTATCGTTCATAATTCTACTAATTCCCATTTTAAACCAGTTATCTTGTAATACTTCACTTGGATTATTTTCCATTTGTAAGTAATAACTAACTGCGATAGCTCCTGCTCTTTTTCTTTTTTCTGTTAAAGTCATTTTTTTAATTTTTTAAAGTGGAATGTTTCCGTGCTTTTTTGGTGGTAGTATTTCTGTTTTTGAAGTTAAAGCTTCTAATGCTGCTACCAATCTTTCTCTTGTTTCACTTGGTAAAATAACTTCGTCTATATACCCTCTTTCAGCTGCCAAATATGGCACACTAAAAGCTGTTTCGTATTCATCTATTTTTTCTTGTGTTTTAGCAACTTTATCTTCTGCTCCAGCTATTTCTTTTTTATAATTTGAAATTACTTCTACAGCTCCTTTTGCACCCATTACTGCAATTTCAGCAGTTGGCCAAGCAAAAACCATATCAGCACCTAAATGTTTAGAACTCATCGCTAAATAAGCACCTCCATAATCTTTTCTAACAACTACTGTTATTTTTGGCACTGTAGCTTCAGAATAACTCCATAATAGTTTTGCACCGTGTCTAATAATTCCACCCCATTCTTGGGTTACACCTGGCAAATATCCTGGAACATCAACAAAAGTTATAATTGGAATGTTAAAGGCATCACAAGTTCTCATAAATCTACCAATCTTATCAGAGGCATCAATATCTAAACAACCTGCCAAAAACATTGGTTGATTTGCAATAACACCAACAGATTTGTTATTTAATCTACCAAAACCAATAATACAGTTCTCAGCAAAATATTCGTGTACTTCATAAAACTCTCCACCATCCAATACTTCTTCAATAACAACCTTCATATCATAAGGTACTTTTGAATCGTCTGGAATAATGGTATCTAATATATCGTTTGATCTTTTAGGGTCATCTCCCATTTCAATAATTGGAACATTCTCCATATTATTATTAGGAAGGTAATCTAAAAGTTCTCTTATTTGTTCTATACAATCTGTATCATTTTCACAAGCAAAATGTGCGTTTCCACTTTTTGAATTATGAACCATAGCACCACCCAACTCTTCAAAGGTAGTTTCTTCACCAGTTACCGTTTTAATTACATACGGACTGGTAATAAACATATGGCTTGTTTTTTTAACCATAAATACAAAATCTGTCATTGCTGGTGAATATACTGCTCCACCTGCGCAAGGACCCATAATTGCAGAAATTTGTGGAATTACTCCAGAAGCTCTTGAATTTCTAAAGAAAATATCTCCATATCCTTTTAATGCATCAACACCTTCTTCAACTCTTGCTCCACCAGAATCATTTAATCCAACTATTGGAGCACCAACTTTAATAGCTAAATCCATTATTTTACAAATTTTAGCTGCGTTCATTTCGCCCAACGAACCACCAATTGAGGTGAAATCTTGAGAATATGCAAAAACTGTTCTTCCATTTATCAATCCATAACCAACAATAACTCCATCAGACTCTACTTGAACTTTTTCCATTCCAAAATTTGTAGATCTGTGTTTTACAAGTGAATCTATCTCATAAAAACTTCCTTCATCAAATAAAAGATCCAAACGTTCTCTGGCAGTTAATTTACCTTTTGCGTGTTGTTTCTCAATTCTTTCTTCACCTCCCATTTTAAGAGTATTTTCTCTTTTAGTTTTCAGTAAGGCAATTTTATCTATAACTTTCATATTTTTGATTTATTTTTTAAATAAAATACTTAAATTTCGGTATCAATTTTATTAGTTTTTCACTGTAACAAATGTAACCATTATGTTGATTTGTAAAACTGATAATTATCAGTTTTTAAGAGTTTCAATAAGTTCCTTAATTGCATTTTTTTTAATATAAAAAGCAAAATACTAATTATAATTATAGATAACAACATATTTAACAATTATCATTAATATAATATTAAAAAAATTGGTTTTTTGATAATTCTAAATATTTAATATTTCTGATGCATTTGATTGGTTAAATAAGAGAAAAAACTAACTTTTCATCAAAATTACTTTTGATTTTTTATTGAAAAAAATGCTATTTACAACGTTTTCGAAATGGAATAAAAAACGTTTAATTTTGAGTAAAAATCAGATGTTTTTCGAGAAAAAATATTTTCACTTTTTTTTAAATTTTTAACTATTTTTTTATAAAAATGGGTGATTTTCAATTAAAAAACGACATCTATACAATTCTTTAAAGGCAAAAATCCTTATTTAAATTCTTTCTAATTTAAAAATACGCAGATAAAATCTTTAAAAAAAAGCATTCAACATACAAAACCTTAAAAACAAGGCTTTAAAATTGAAACACCTTTGTGATTTTTGCAAAAAAAAATAGGCTTCAATAATAACATATTAAAACATTATTTTGATTAATTATTCATCAATTAAACAGGCTTTTATTATTAAATATCCAACTGAAAAATGTAAATACCTTAAATATAATAAAACGAAAAAATCACTTTATTTTTATTGATTATCAACCATTTATCACGTAACTTGTAGATAACAAAATAACACCTATTTATATGGAACGGTCTAGGCTATTAGCCCACCTTTGGGAGTTCCAAAACAATGAAGGTTATATCTCTGATAAAGCCATTTTAGAACTTTCCCAAAAACTAAGGGTTTCAAAAAATGAAATTGAAGGAGTGGTTTCATTTTATCACTTTTTTCACAGACAACCAACAGGAAAATACATCATTTATTTAAACAACAGTATTCTTTCCGAATTTAAAGGATTTCAAAAAGTCAAAGCTGCTTTTGAATTTGAAACAGGATGTACTTTTGGTAAATACAGTCAAAGTAAATTATTTTCTCTTTTTGAAACTTCGTGCATAGGTTTAAGTGATCAGGAATGTGCCGCTCTTATAAACTTTCATCCTGTAACACATTTAACACCTGAAAGCGTTAAAAGTATCGTTAACCAATTAAAAAATGGTATAAATCCGCATTCAATTGCCGATAATGTTACTAGTAAAATTCAATATACTCCACAACAGGACAAAACCGTATTCTTTAAAAAATATGAACTTGGAAATGCTTTAAAAAAATTAAAAAACAATACTGCCGAAACAATTTTACAGGAACTTAAAAAAGTAGAGTTGGCTGGGAAAGGCGGGGCTTTTTTTCCTACAGCTCAAAAATGGGAAATTAGCAAAAACGCTCCTAATAGTGAAAAAGTAATCATTTGTAATGCTGATGAAGGCGAACCTGGTACTTTTAAAGATAAATCAATTATTGAGAATCTACCCGGTTTAATAATTGAAGGAATGATTATTGCCGCGTTTGTTACAGGTGCAACTAAAGGTTTTATTTATTTAAGAGCTGAGTACAAATATTTGCAGTCTAAACTAGAAAACGCTTTAATAGATTTTTATCATCATAAACTGTTAGGTGCAAATTGCTGTGGTATTTCTAATTTTAATTTTAAAATTGAAATTCAATTGGGAGCAGGCGCTTATGTATGCGGTGCAGAAACTGCTTTGATAGAATCTTTGGAAGGTTTTAGAGGCGAGCCACGTTTAAGAATTCAATATCCAACCGAAAATGGTTATTTGGGTAGCTCAACCATTGTTAACAATGTAGAAACTTTTGCCAAAGCGGCACGAATAATTGAACTTGGATCTGATTCTATTCTAAAAATTGGAACAGTGAAAAGTAAAGGAACAAAAATTATTTGTATTTCAGGTGATGTTGCAAAGCCTGGAATTTATGAAGTTGAATGGGGAACTACATTAAGAAAATTATTAGAATTAAGTCAGGCTACAGCTCCTTATTATGTTCAAAGTAGCGGTCCTTCGGGTGATTGTTTGAATGAAAGCGATTTTGATCGAGAAATTTGCAAAGAAGATTTATTATGCGGTGGTTCGCTAATGGTTTTCAACAGAAATAGAAATTTGCTAAAAATTCTTAAAAATTACACCAAATTCTTTTTAACTGAATCTTGTGGTTCCTGTACACCTTGTAGGGCTGGAAATCAGATAATTTATGCTAAAATAAAAAAGTTAAAACAAGGTATTTGCACTTCACAAGATTTAAGAGAAATTGTTGAATGGAGTGCTATTATGCAAAAAGGAAGTCGTTGTGGTTTGGGGCAATATGCAACAAATACATTTGTGCAATCACTTTCTAAATTTGAAAATTTCTTTGACGGAATTGTTACAACCTGCGCTGAAAATTGCGATGTTGAGTTTGATATGGAAAAAGCCGTTTACGACTATAATTTGTTGATTAAAAATACCCAAAATTAGTTTTTAAATCCAATTCATATGAAAAGCATATCATTTAATATAGACGGAAGAGTTTGTTCAGCTGCTAAAGGTGAAAACTTAATTGAAGCTGCAAAACAAAATGGTGTTTTCATCCCAACACTTTGTTATTTTAAGCATTTAAACCCACTTGGAAGTTGCAGAGTTTGTACCGTTAATTTAAACGGAAAAGCTATTGCAGGGTGTTCAGTTTTTGTGGATGAAGGTATGAATATTGAAGTAAATACACCTGAACTTTTAGATACTAGAAAAGCCATTTTAGAAATGATGTTTGTTGAAGGCAACCACTTCTGCCCTTCCTGTGAAAAAAGTGGTGATTGCCAAATGCAAAATTTAGCTTATGAAACAGGAATTAGATACACCCGATTTCCACATTTATTTGTTGACCGAATTGTTGACGCCAGACCTGAACGTATTGTTGTAAATCAAAACAGGTGTATTAAATGCAAACGCTGTTTTGAAGAAGTTGAGACAAATGATGGTTACAAAGTTTTTAATTTCACAAACAAAGGAAATAAAACCATTGTTTCAATTGACTATGAACAAGAAGCAAAACTATCTGAAACACAAGCAGCATATGCCATGCAAATTTGCCCAACAGGGTCAATTTTAGTGAAAGGAAAATCGTTTAGCAAACCTTTTGGAGACAGAATTTTTGATCAAATTTCAGAAGATAAAACCATTGCCTTTAATAAAGTAAATAAAAAAGGTCGCAAAATGCGTGTTGCAACAACCTCACTTGCAGGTTGTTTTGGCTGCCATATGTCTTTACTTGATATTGACCTAGGCATTTTAGATGTTCTTGAACTCGTTGAATTTAACAAATCTCCTTTTACTGATTTTAAAAAATTTACAGAACATTGTGATATTGGCCTAGTTGAGGGTGGTTGTTGTAACACCGATAATATCGAAGTTTTAAGAGAGTTCAGAAAAAATTGTAATGTTTTAGTTTCAGTTGGCGAATGTGCTATTTGGGGTGGTGTACCTGCGATTAGAAACACCATACCAGTAGAAGAATGTTTAAGAGAAGCCTATTTAGAGTCTTTAACTGGTGAAGAAAATGAAACTGTTATTCCAAACCATGAAGACATTCCAAAAATACTAAATAAAGTATATCCAAATCATGAAATTGTAAAAATTGATTATCATATTCCGGGTTGTCCGCCAAATGCAAACCATATTTGGAACGTAGTAAAGAATATTTTATTTGAAGAAGAATTTTCTATCCCATATCCAGAATTTAAATACGATTAATGCTAAAAAACTTATCTTATGAATCCAAGGAAAATAGTTATAGAACCTGTTACACGCGTTGAAGGCCATGGAAAAGTAACCATTAAATTAGATGAAAATGGAAAAGTTATTGATGCATTTTTACATATTGTTGAATTTAGAGGTTTCGAAAAATTTATTCAAGGACACCCATACTGGGAAGCTCCAGTTTTGGTTCAAAGACTTTGTGGAATATGTCCTGTAAGCCATCATTTGGCTGCGGCAAAAGCCATTGATCAATTGGTAGGTATTGATCCTGAAAACCTCTCACCAACAGCCACTAAATTACGTAGATTGTTGCATTACGGTCAGGTTTTTCAATCTCATGCATTGCATTTTTTTTATTTGGCATCGCCCGATTTGTTGTTTGGAATTAATGCGCCTGCTGAAAAAAGAAATATTGTTGCAGTTGCTTCTGAAAATCTGGAATTGGCTAAAAAAGGTATTTTAATGCGAAAATTTGGTCAGGAAATTATAAAAGCTTTGGCAGGGAAAAAAATACATGGAATTTTGGCAGTTCCTGGTGGCGTTCATAAAACTTTCACCAAAGAAGAACGCGCCTATTTTTTGGATGGCATAAAAATCCCTACTGTTGATACTATGATTTCTTGGTCGAAATCAATTATCGACTTCATGAAAAACTACCACCTTGAAAATGCAAAATGGATAGATAATTTCGCTGCTTATCCTTCAAACCATTTAGGTTTGGTTCATAAAGAAACTGGCGCTTTAGAATTTTATGATGGCCGACTTCGGTCTGTTGATTTTGAAGGAAATGAATTGTTAAATATTGAAGATATAGAGTATCGATATCATTTTAAAGAAGCCGTTGAGCCTTGGTCCTATTTAAAATTTCCATACATGACCAAATATGGAAGAGAAAATGGCTGGAACCGAGTTGGCCCTTTAGCGCGCCTAAATACTTGCACCTATATAACAACTCCTTTGGCGGAAATTGAACGTCAGGTTTTTAAATCAAATACACATAATAAACCAAACAATATGACGATGCACACACATTGGGCTCGTTTAATTGAAATGTTGCATTGTGCAGAATTAATGAAAGAATTACTTTTAGATAATGAATTAATGGCAACAACAGACTTGGTAAGAAAAGGAATTCCAAGAAATAAAGGAATTGGTATCATAGAAGCTCCGAGAGGTACGCTCATTCACGAATATCACACAGATGATAAAGGCTTAATCACAAAATGTAATTTAATAGTTTCAACAACGCATAATAATGAAGCTATGAATCGTGGAGTAAGAGTTGTAGCCAATGAAATTTTAAGTGAAAAACCTGAAATTACTGAACCTATGTTAAACCAAATTGAAATTGCTATTAGAGCTTATGACCCTTGCCTTAGTTGTGCCACCCATGCTTTGGGCAAAATGCCTTTAATAGTTCAGTTAGAAAATCACCAAGGAAACTTAATTGATGAAAAAATTAGATAACACATTAATTATAGGAATAGGAAATAATACCCGCCAAGATGATGGTCTTGGCTGGTGTTTTTTAGATTTGCTGGAAAAAGAAGGATTTAACGAAGAAAATTTGTTGTACAAATATCAGTTAATGGTCGAAGATGCCGATTTAATTAGTTCGTATCAAACTGTGTTTTTTGTTGATGCCAATAAAACACATTTAAATGAGGGTTTCACTATAGAACAACTATACCCTTCTGAAAAAGTTTCCTTTTCAACGCATGCAGTTCCTCCAAATCAAATATTAAATTTGTGCAAAACTATTTACAATAAAAAGCCAAAAGCCTATTTAATTAAAATTCAAGGCTTTGACTGGAATTTTAAAATTAAACTGACTAAAGAAGCTTCAGAAAATTTAAAAAAGGCTTTTAAAAATTTTATCGTTCTCACTAATTAATTTTATTAGTTAAAGTAGAATTTAAAACAAAAATGCAGCCAGAATATATAACCACAACTATCGCTTATTTCGAAACAGTTTGAGCACAAAAAAAAAGCACTTTATAATTATGGTTTTACTTGGCCTTTAAGTCAAATACCTTCTTATAATTTAGCAATGGCCAATACGATTCCTTCAACCCGTTTATTGATAGGATTACGAAAAGTATTAATGTATCAAGCATTTTAAGCGAGATATGTCCAGAAATTAAAGGTTTACTGATTTTAAACGTTGTTTTACTGTATTAAATATGTACTATTAAAATATAAAATTTATTTATACATAAAAACAAGTTTAACAAACCAACTTTATTTTTTAATTATCAATTTCCAAAAGCAGTTAAAACCAAATTACGTGCACCACCATAATCGCGGTGTTCACAAAAATATATTCCTTGCCATTTACCCATATTCAACTTACCGTTTGTGATTGGAATCGTCACAGAGCTCCCAAGTATTGATGATTTTAAATGTGCAGGCAAATCATCTGGATTTTCATCATTATGCAAATAATAAGATAGCTCCTCAGGAACTAACGAATCAAAATGATTTTCAAAATCTAACAAAACATTGGGATCTGTATTTTCATTAATCGTTAAACTTGCAGAAGTATGCTTTAGAAACACCTGTAACTGTCCGATTGAAATATTTTCAATTTCAGGAATCAAACTTAATACTTCGTTTGTAATTACATAATAACCTCTTTCTTTAGGTTTTAAACTTGTTTCTTTTTGGTAAAATTTCATGTTGTTTAATTTTAGGGCACACCATTCACAATTTCATCAGCTATTGCCAAACAAGCCGTTGCTGCGGGTGAAGGTGCATTGATTATATGAATATTATTTTTATGTTTAATAATTTTAAAATCGTCAACCATGTTACCGTCATAGTCAATGGCCTGAGCTCTTACACCTGACCTTGCTGGTTGCACATCATTTTCTGTAATTGACGGCATCATTTTTTGTAATTCTTTTATAAACAAACGTTTAGAAAATGCTCTTTTATATTCATCAATTCCTTTACGCCAATGTTTTCCAAATAATTTCCAAGTTCCTTTAAATGCCAAAGCTTCAAAGGTATCTTGAAAACTAAAACTAGTACGTCTGTAACCCTCTCTTTTAAAGGTGAATACAGCATTTGGTCCGCACTCTATACTTCCATCAACCATTCTTGTAAAATGCACCCCTAAAAAGGGAAATTTAGGATCTGGTACTGGGTATACTAAGTTATTAATTTTATACTTAACTTCAGGCTTTAATTCAAAATAATCTCCTCTAAATCCAACAATTTTCATATCTAATTTTAAATTGTCTTTTTTAGCCTTTCTATCCGAATGCAAACCTGCACAAAAAATAACCTGATTTGCTTTAAAATTACCCTTTGAAGTTTTTAATGTTGTCCTTTTTTCAGAAGAATTGATATTTTTAACTTCACATGAAGTAATTAGCTTGCTTTCAGAATTAAATTTCTCAATATTATTTATAAATGCTTTACAAATACCTACATAATCTATAATTCCAGCAGTTGGCACCCAAATAGCTTTTAAACCTTCAATAAAAGGTTCCTTTTCTTTGATTTCATCTGAAGATAAAAAACAAATTCCTTCAGTTTCATTCTCAATACCTCTATTAAAAATAGATGCTAAAATTGGTATTTCTTCTTTTTTTGTAGCTACAATTATTTTTCCGCAAATATCATGCTTCACATTATTTTCTTTTGCAAATTCAATCAATTGCAGCCCTCCTTTTTTTGAATTTATTGCTTTGTAAGAGCCTGGTTTATAGTAAATTCCTGAATGGATTACACCTGAGTTTCTTCCTGTTTGATGTAATCCAACTTCAGATTCTTTCTCTAAAATTGCAATTGATTTTTCTGGGAATTTTAACTGTAATTTATAAGCGGTTGCAAGTCCAACAATACCTGCTCCAACCACAATAAAATCATAATTATTTGACATACTTGGTTTTTCTAACAAAAAATAAAAGCACAAAAGATCCTATAAAAAAAATAGCTAAAAATAACACACTCCATTGCATAGAGCCAGTTAATGAAATTAAAAGCCCGAAAACTAACATTCCAAATACAATGGCTATTTTTTCAGTTACATCATAAAAACTAAAGTAGGTTGCGTGGTCTTTGGTTTCAGGCAATAACTTAGAATAGGTTGACCGTGAAAGTGATTGTATTGCGCCCATTACCAAGCCAATAAGTGCTCCTAAACTATAAAAATAAAGACTTACATTTTCTTGTGATTTATCTAATAAAAAAGCAGCCAAACAAACCAGTGCCCAAATAGAAATGCTTATTTTTAGTGTAGCAAGATTTCCTATTTTATTTGACAATCTTGAAAATATAAATGCTCCAAGAATACCAACAATTTGAACTAGTAAAATAACTGCAATCAAATCCAACGTAGGTAAACCTAATTCCTGGCTTCCAAAAATACCTGCCATTAAAATAATGGTTTGAACCCCAACACTGAATAAAAAAAACGAGTATAAAAAGAATTTTAGAGATGAATATTCTTTAATTTCAAGCGCAACAGCTTTCAACTCATGCAAACCTTTCCATATAAAATCCTTAGAAGGCTTTCTTCCATATACATTGTTTGGCAACCTTCTATAGGTTATTTGCGCAAAGCCAAGCCACCAAATTCCAACCAAAACAAATGTCAATCGTGATGCAAATGCAGCATTTGGCAATCCGAAAAATTCAGGTTTGTTTACCATCACTAAACTAAGCAATAGCAACAATATTGAACCAGTGTAACCTAGTATAAAACCTTTAGCACTTACTTTATCTTGTTGTTCAGGAAATGCAACTTCTGGAAGGTATGCATTGTAAAAAACAATACTTCCCCAAAAACCAATGCTTGCCAAAATGGTAAAAACAATTCCAACCCAAAGTGTACTTTCACCTTCAAAAAAGAAAAGGCTCATAACAGATAAAGAGCCTAGCATGCAAAAAAACTTTAAAAATTTTAATTTATTTCCTGTATAATCTGCAATACCAGAAAGTATTGGTGAAATAAAAGCAACCACTAAAAAAGCAAAAGCTAAGGTATAATTGTATAAGGTTGTTGAATGCCACATTGTGCCCAAAAATTTTATTTCACCTTCAACATTCTCAAAAGAAGCTGTTATACCGCTATAATAAATTGGAAAAACAGCTGTACTAATAACCAATGAATAAACCGAATTTGCCCAATCATAAAATGCCCAAGCGTTGATTAATTTTTTATCGCCTCTTTTTAATTTCATCAATATTGATATATTTTTTTTAGATTGAATTTGCGCAAAATTTACCTCTAAATTTCTTAAAAAATTATAATACTATTTCGCTATCAAAATAAAAACCGCTCTTAATTCAAGAGCGGTTTCTAAGTTACTACATATATTTTTATTACTAAAATTAATTATTATTAGTTATATTTTTTTGCCAACTCAATAGCTGTAGGCATATATGCTCGTAAATTATTTATTCTGGTTTCATTTGACGGGTGCGTACTTAAAAATTCAGGAGGTGCATTGCCTTTTGAAAGTTCACTCATTCTCACCCAAACTTGGATTGCTTCTTCAGGGTTATAACCAGCCATAATCATAAAAACCATACCCAATTTATCAGCTTCGGTTTCATGCGTTCTGCTATATGCTAACATTCCAACTTGAGAACCAATTCCATAAACGGTATTCCATAATTGTTGCGTTTCAGCTTCTTGACCAGAAGTTCCCAAAGCTACTGCAATACCACCTAATTGCTGCCCGTAAGCTGAAGTCATACGTTCTTGTCCGTGTTTAGCAAATGCGTGTGCCACTTCGTGCCCCATAACCGCCGCAATACCATCGGTATTTTTACAAATAGGTAAAATTCCAGTGTAAAAAACAACTTTTCCACCAGGCATACACCAAGCGTTTACGGCAGGGTCTTCAATCAAATTAAATTCCCAACGATACATATTGGCTTCACTAACCATCCTATTTGCTCGCATAAATTTATCAACTGCCTTAGAAATATTTACGCCAACTAATTGAACCTCATTGGTCATCTTAGCATTTGTTGAAATTTTATTTTCTTTTAAAAAACCTTCATACTGTGAAAAACTTGCAGGTAAAATTTGTTCATCACTTACAATATTTAAACGTTTACGCTCTGTAATTGGAACTGTACTACAACTAAGTATCAACATAACTACAATTACTAAACCCACTATTTTTTTCATTTTCTATATTTTTACTTTTTCTTAAAAGTACAAATTCTATCTTTACAAAAAAAATAAATAACTTCATGAAAAATATAACCCCAAAAGAATATTCAAATATAAATAATTCAACTAAAATCCCTAAATCTATTCTTATAACTGGTAAAATTTTACAATTCATTTCTTCAAACTTAGCAACACTTTTTGCGGTAAAATTATTTAAAACTCCTATAAATTTTAAAACTCCTGAAAGAGAAAAAATGATGGCTAAAAGTGCAAAAAAAGAATTGATTTTTATTCCGGAAGTAAAAAAAGAAATTATGGTTTACACTTATGGCTATTCTAAAAGAAAAGTACTATTAATTCATGGGTGGTCTGGCAGGGGCACCCAATTATTTAGTATTGCTGATAAATTATTGGAAAATGGATTTATGACCATAAGTTTTGATGCACCAGCACACGGAAAATCTTCGAGAAAAACAACAATGATGACCGAATTTATTGCTTCAGCTAAATTTTTGGAAGAAAAAATGGGGCCGTTTGAAATTGGTCTTGGGCATTCTCTTGGTGGAATGGCCTTTTTAAATTGAACAAAACAAGGTCTTCAATTCAAAAAAATAATTGTAATAGGTGCAGGAGATATCATAACTGACATTATCACTAATTTTGTAAATAAGTTGGAATTAAATTTAAAATTAGTCAATAAAATAAAACAACATTTTTATAAAAAATTCAAAGCAAATATTGATAATTATTCAGGAAGTGTTGCAGCTTCGGGAGTGAAAATCCCTTGTTTGGTAATTCATGACACCGAAGATGAGGAAGTTCCTGTAAGTTGTGCGCATGTCATTCGTCAAAAGTTACAACAAGGTGAACTTTTAATTACAAATGGCCTAGGTCATTCACGTATTTTAAAAGACCCTAAAATCATTTCAAGAATTATTGAATTTGTTAAACCAATTAGTTAAAATGAAAAAAATACTGCTAGCATTCATATTATTAAGCCTAATTTCATACAATAACTATTCACAAGCAACAACAACTAAAACTATGAGTAAAAAAGTTATAAAAACAGATGAAGAGTGGAAAAAAGTTTTAACTCCGGAACAATATAGAGTTTTAAGAAAAAAAGGAACAGATATACCTGGAGAAGGAGGTTATACTTCACATTTTGAAAAAGGAACTTATCATTGTGCTGCCTGTGATTTACAACTTTTTGAATCGAATAGTAAATTTGAATCGCATTGTGGCTGGCCTTCGTTTGATGATTCAATTGATGGTACTGTTGAATTTATAAAAGATAACAGCCATGGAATGATTAGAACCGAAATTATTTGTGCATCATGTGGTGGACATTTAGGACATATTTTTAATGATGGTCCAAAAGAAACTACTGGTGAGCGTTATTGTGTAAATACTACTTCCATAAAATTTGTAAAAGGAGACTAATTAATTTTTGTAAATTGGGTTTTAAAAAATTCTAAAAATGGCACAAATAAATCCGAATGCTTCAACTTTAATTGATGATTATATTAAAAATTCAGCGCCTTTTTCAAAAGAAATTTGCGCTACAATTAGAGAATTAATACCTAAAACTAACAGTCCAATTATAAGCTACAAAGCTTAGTAGACTTGAAAGGGTAATTTCCAATTTAGAGCAAAATATTAAAATGCACGAACAATATAAATGCTAAAAAAAAGACCTTGTTATTTACAAAGTCTTTTTTTTACTATTTTACTTCAACCAAAACGGATTCAGGAATTACAATTTTATCACTATACATTTTCCATATTTTAAATCCACCAGCTACATTTTGAACATTCTTAATACCATTGTGATTTAAAATTAATTCAGCCAAATAACCTCTTAATCCTTTCTGACAGAAAATAATTACAGGCTTTTGTTTATTTTTAATAAAATCTATATGATTTCTAATTTCATCTAAAGGAAAATTTACAGCATTTGGAATGGTTCCTTTTTCATATTCAGGAACTGTTCTCGAATCAATTACAAAATAATCTGAAATTAAATTATTTTCTAATATTTCCTCTATAGCTTCAACGGAGATCTGAGCGCTTTTACCTTTTAATATGTTTTCGGTCACAAAACTAGTGACAACTACAGGATCTTTTGCAGGTGAATATGGTGGTGCATAAGCCAAATCTAATTGCGATAAATCCGATATTTTTAATTTCGCATAAATAGCTGTACTCAATACATCAACGCGTTTATCTACTCCTACTTCGCCAAATAATTCGGCACCTAAAATTTCTTCAGTTTCGGTATTGTAATACAATTCTGTAATTAAATCTTTTTGATCAGGATAATAACCAGGCGTTGAACCAGCAATAGTTAATACTGTTTTAAAAGGAATATTTAATTCTTTTAATGCTTTTGGATTTAAACCTGTTCTTGCCAAAGTATAATCAAATACTTTTACAATGGCTGTTTTATAAGCGCCCTTAAATTCAATGTTATTACCAACAGCATTTGCTCCTGCAGCTCTTCCAGCTTTATTTGAGTGCGTTCCTAATGGAAAATAATCGAACTGGTTGGTTTGTAAGTTTTTAACAGCAACATTATCTCCAGCGGCAAAAACATCTTTAATAGATGTTTCCATGCGTTCGTTTACAATAAGGGCTCCATTTTTAATATGCTCAGCTCCATTTTCAATTAGTAAATCGGTATTTGGTTTAATACCAACGCTTAAAATCACAAAATCTGTACTTACAGTTTTACCATTTTTAAGTTTTACTTGTTCAATTTTCCAATCTTCATTTAGTTCAAATTCAGAAACAAATCCTGAAGTAATAACCTCTATTCCTTTCTCTTTTAAAACGGTTTCTGCAAAATTGCCAAATTTTTGCTGCCACATATTTAAAATTTGACTATCACCTTCAATCAGTGTTACTTCTTTACCAGCTTCTCGCAAATTTTCAGCAACTTCAATACCAATCAAACCAGCACCAATAACGGTAATATGTTTAGATGTTGTTGCCAAACCTTCTTGGGTAATTTTATCAAAATCAACCATAGAGCGGCAAGTTGACCAATTGGTAGCCTTTTCTATATTTTTTATTGGCGGAACAATAGATTTTGCGCCTGTTGCATAAACCAACTTATCGTAGCTATAATCTCCTTTTTTAGAATAAACTACTTTATTTTTAGTGTCTATTTTTATAATTTCTTCGTTTAAACGAACATCAATATTAAACCTGTTTTGCAACAATTCAGGTTTTACAACAATTAAATTGCTTCTATCTTCTATAACTCCTGAAAACACATAAGGCATTCCGCAAGTTGCATAACTAATATTTGCACCTTTTTCAAACAGTATAATTTCAGCATTTTCATCTTCTCTCCTCGCTTTTGCCGCTGCTGAAGGTCCTGCCGATAGTCCTCCTATAA
>Ga0316188_10000220_pt1 | contig 21886 bp, 15 predicted proteins | sample Phiworburrow1_MG_FD_204933 | JGI IMG/M metagenome (GOLD analysis project Ga0316188, IMG submission 204933) | Coastal sediment microbial communities from Maine, United States - Phippsburg worm burrow 1 | ecosystem: Environmental > Aquatic > Marine > Coastal > Sediment | place: USA: Maine... | reverse complement strand
TAGAACGCGCGAAGCAAACCCTGCTGGCACAAAGGGCGACACGTGTTGCACCTGGCCGCGATGAAAAGCAGCTCACGTCATGGAACGCGCTGGCGATCCGCGGCCTCGCGATTGCGGGGCGCGCGCTCGAGCGAAGCGACCTGATCGATGCCGCGTCTGACGCGGTCGATTTCCTGCGACGGGAACTCATCAAGGACGGTCGCCTCTATGCCAGTCACACGGATGGCGCGACACGCTTCGCGGCCTATCTTGACGATCATGCCTTTTTGCTCGACGCAGTCCTGGAGTTACTGCAGGCGCGCTGGGATTCAGGACACCTGGCGTTTGCGCAGCAACTGGCGGAGCTGCTGCTGGAGTTTTATGAAGACACCGACCGTGGCGGCTTCTGGTTCACGGCCAACGACAGCGAGCAACTGATTCACCGCTCCAAGCCCCTGGCGGATGAGGCGGTTCCGTCAGGCAACGGCATCGCCGCGTATGCGCTGCAGCGCCTTGGCTTCCTGCTTGGGGAAACTCGCTACCTGGTCGCCGCTGAGAAGACCCTGCGTGCCGCCTGGCGCGCAATCGAGGAGTACCCGCACGGACACGTCAGCCTGCTCACTGCCTTGGAGGAATACCTGGAACATCCCGAGATCATTGTTATTCGTGGTGCTGCAGATGAAATCGGGCGCTGGCGGGATTCGGCAGCAAAGGTGTATGCACCGCGACGGCTCGTGTTTGCGATCCCCGGGAACGAAGCCGGGTTGCCTGGCGCGCTCGACGATCGCAAACCCATTGATGGCGAAACGCTTGCTTACCGCTGCGTCGGTACGCATTGCGAAATGCCGGTGACCTCCTGGGAAGCGCTGGCAGGCCAGCTTGCCGAGAGCAGCCATCAACCGCCGGGCTAGTCTGCGCCCTCAAGTAACCGGTTGGCATCCTCGAAATATCGCACGTTCTTGTCGATGTCGTACGGCCGTTCCTCGAGGTTCTCCGGATCCCATTCGCTGCGCTCGGTGGTAAAGAAATCGCCACCGTACACATGGATAGCGCCGGTCAGCTTGGCCGTCGGATTAGTGACCGAATGGATGATGTCTTCACCGAGTGGCCGCACGTCTGCAGGACCCAGGGACTTCGCGCCCGCCGCTTCGATACGTCCCTTGCGATCGTCCGGCAGGCGCCGCCAGAAAATATTGTCCTCGCGTCCGCCGTATACGCCAATGGTGGCCCACATGTTGTGGTTGTGCGGCATCAGGGTCATGCGCGGCGCCCAGATAACGTTCAGGACCGTAAGCTCATCCGAGACGTGCAGGCGCTGGATGCCACCCCGCGTCGGTTCACCCAGGACCTGAAGCAGGCTGCGAGGGTCTGCAACGGCACGTGCGACGGCTTCCCTCACGGCTTTGGTTGGGGCTGGATCCCTGACTGCCGCCGCGCAGTCCGCAATGAACTGCTCGAGTTCGAAGGCCATCAGGGATAGGCCGTCAATAACTGGCCCGTGGCTGGCACAACGCGTGCTGCCGCCGCGCCACGGAAGGCAATGGGCAGAGATTCGACCCGCATGCCCAAATTGCGCTGCACCGCGAAGTGCAGATGCGGACCGCTCGAGAAACCGGTATTGCCGGAATCGGCGATGTACTCCCCGGTTTTCACACGATCACCGGGCTGCACACGAACCGTGTTCCAGTTGAGATGCGCATAGACCGCGAAGGTGCCGTCGTCATGAAGGATGCGCACGAGGTTAGCGAGGTCCGCGTACTCGTCGACATCGGGTCCACCCTTGAAATTGGTGCTCGCGACATCGAATACGACGCCATCACGCGCCGCCACGATATCGGTACCGACAGGCATCGCAATATCGACCGCATACATGCTATCGCGGGTCAGGTGCGTAACGGAGTCCGGATACGTCTGCGTGATCGTGTGACTGGTACCTGCAGCAAAGGGTGCGCGATAGGTAACACCGCCAGCATGGCGAGCCGCCGGGTCGCCGGGAAGGTATACATAGCGGTAGCGAACGATCGGCGCGACCGGATCGCCAAGCGACGGCAGTTCGAGGAGGACGAGTTCGCTGCGTGCCGGCACCAGCCAGCGCAGGCTATGTCCGGACGGCGGGTACTCGACGTTCTCAATAGTCTCGAACTCGATCGAGACTTCCATAGGAGCATGGAACTGGTTGCGAGCGGTCAACGTGACCGCGCTGCCATCAAACGTATAGTTCACAGTCAGGCCGCTGCGAGTCACCCGCGAATCTATCGACCGGATTTCCGCTTTCTGGTCACCAGCGGGCGGCCTGTCAGAGAAGATCCATTCGCCGTTGTCACCGCGGTACTTGTACATGGTCTGCGCCGCCAGGACACCGCTGAACAGCAATGCTACAGCCAGCAGCAGCGTTGTAGAAAAGCGGATGTGGCGTCTAGGTACCAAGGTTTGTGCGTCTCCACCCGTCATCGGTGCGTCGAAGTTCGTAAGCCGGCCAGTATTGGTTATCAAGCTTCAGTGTAATCACCTCGGTCGTCTCATTCCACGTCATTGTCTTCAAACGGACCGATTCGCGGTGACTTATGTCCTTTACGGCATCAATGAATGCCTGGAGGTTCGGGGTTGGTATGTCATTGACCTCCACGACCCTGCGGCCGGCCCAGAGGCCATAGCGCGTCGCAGGAGAGCCATAGCTGAAGTAGGCGACGTAAACACCCTCCGTCGAGACGCCACGCTGCGCGGCCATCGCCCGGTGCGGATCCTGGATGAGTGCGCCCGCCCAGGAAATCGCTCGGTCGATACCCCTGCCATCCAGCACAGCCGTACGAATCGGAATCTCCAGCGCCTCGCCGTTTCGCCATACCGTAACCGTGACTTCCGGCTTCTGCACCGCGTGTTCAAGTTCGCGGAACGAGGTCACCACGTCACCGTCAACGGCCAGCACCATGTCGCCGTTCTGCAGCAGCTCTGACGCCGCGGTGCCGGCAACCAGGCGCGTAATACTCAGGGCACGTCGGCGCACCGGATTGTTCTCCTCGAGCCGCGCCACCCATTTCTCGTCCACACCCATCTTGCGGGCAGCAAACAATGGTGCGTAAACGAACTCGGCTTCAAGAGAGTAGAAAGGCCTGCCCTCGCGCACGATCTCGACAAACTGCTTGGCGACTTCGGAGCCAACGCCGCGATTAAACTGTGAGGACTCGCCACCCGACTGGACAGCGAAGCTCGACCAGGTCGCCAGCACTTCCCCCTTCTTGTTGACCAGCACACCGTCGACATCGCCCGGCGCGTTAACCAGGGAAATACCTTCGATGTTCGAATCGCGGAAACGCAGTGTGCGCGAGAGCGGCAGCATCAGCGGATCGACGGATGACACGGTACTTTGCTGATGCACGAGCTGATGATCGCCCTTGATACCGACCACCCAGACATCGTCTCCCGGACGCAGCGTCCTGGTGTTGAATTTCGCTTGCTGGACAGGCGTGGAGCCGATGCTCTCCGGATCGTATGAGACGATCGCATAGTTGTGTAACGGGTGCAGTTGCTCGACCTTGCCCTTAACCTCGAGCGAGCCCGCAAAGGTGATCGTTACGTCACCGATTGCGATAGGCACGGTGTTCCGGTCGACGAGCACGTAGCCGCGCTCCTTGTCGACGATCAGGCCGGTACCGTAGTAGTGACGCTCGGCAACGCCCGATAGCGTATACGGCAGGTCAAATGTCACGACGACCAGTGACGGGGCTATCGACCGAACGATGGGGTCCTTGTAGCGGGTCAGCCGGGTACTACCGGCTTCAGGCGGCTCCGGAGCCGGGCCGGGGGCGAGTTCACGACATGGCCAGACTCCAAGCTGGTCGTCGCGCACGCAGCGCTGCGCAGGAAACCATACGCGGTCCATCTCCAGGAGGCGCACGGTGGAGTTCTGCGGGTTTTCCATGTTCACGAAGCGTACGAGCGCGCGCTCGCCATCTGCCAGCTGATCGAGCGCTGCCTCAAAATCATCCAGGCTGTTCACGGGTTTCCCGTCGACTTCCACGATTACCGCACCACGCGGAATCGCGGCGCGCGACAACAGGTACCCGGGATTTGCCACGTAGACGCCTTCGGCAGGACGGTTGTAGTGACGTGCCTGTTGATAGGACAGGCGATTTACGATGCCATCACCGAACTCGATGTACTCGTCCGGCGTAATGGCGTGCAGGTCATCGACCGTCACGCTTGCTTCGATGCGCCGGCCACCGCGCTCAAGCTGGATATCGATATCCTTGCCGACATGCGAGTCGAGTATGGCTTCAAGCGGCACAAACTGGGTCACCAACTCACCGTTAATGCGCAACAGAATGTCGCCAGGCTCAAGGACTGCCGCAGCCGGCGAGCCCGGGATGACCTGCTCCACGGTCAGCATGCCCGTCTGTGCAGGACCCGCCTCTCGAGCGGTGCGTTCTGATTCGTCCGTCAATCCGAGCCGCCGGAGCTCGTCATAAGGCTCACTGCGGAAAGTTGTCTGCAAGGTGCCGCGAGGGACGATCGTCCCCTTTTGCAACTCCCGCAGCGCGCGTTCGATGCGATCCAGCGGCAGGAAGAAACTGCTGGCGGCCGAGCTGTTGGCGCCAGCGTTGAGCGCGACAACCTCGCCCTCGATGTTGATGACAGGAGAACCCGACGAGCCGCCCGACGTACCAGATGCGGCCTGCAGGTAAAACGTATTGAAGTCGTTGTATTTGCCACGGCCGTATTCGGGCGCCTGGCGGTCGAGGCGTGCGATCGTTCCCGCGAGGATGGAGAGTTGCTCGCCGGCATCATTGCCGATAACGCGAATCTCCTTGCCAATGCCCGCACCTTTGGGCGCGAGAGGCAGTTCGACAGGTTTTATGTATTTGAGATCGGCCGGGTCGTAGCGAAAGAAACCGAAGTCATGCACGGGATCGCGGTAAACAGGCGTCAGTCGCACTTCCTCGTTATTACGGAACACGGCCTCGGCGATAACCGGACCGGGCGTCACGACATGGCGATTCGTCAGGATCAGGCCGCGCTCGGCGTCGACCACGAATCCGGTCGCCTGCGACGAGGTATTCCATTCCGTATCGAATGCGCGGGTGCTGTCGACGCGGATCGAAACCACGCCGGTTGAAATCCGCTCCAGTGTCTCCGTCCAGGCCGTATCTTCGTCGGCCATTACCGGGACATAAATAATCAGCGCAGCGAATGCCGCAAGAATCCTGCCGTAAGTCATAACTTTCCTGATAGCTGCGGGGCCGCATACCCGTATACAAAATAGGTACCGGACACCCTATTTAATGGTCATTAGACACGTTCGTAAGAACAAGGTCCCAGGAAATAGGGTGTCCGGTACCTATTTTCTGCGGGGCAGCGGTGACCTATTTCAGCAGAATCACCACCCTAAGGCGACGGCACAGGTCACACTGGGCAATGGGACCTGGCGATGAGCTATTCCGGCTCGTAGCGCAGATTCAGCTCTCTCGCCGCCTTGACGTCGTCGAGGCGGCGAACCGGCATCGTGTAGGGTGCGTCCTTGTACTGGACTCCGTCTTCCTTTGCGGCCCGGACAATTTCGATCATGGCAGCCACGAAGTTGTCCAGCGTCTCCTTGCTCTCTGTTTCCGTTGGCTCAATGAGCAGGCACTCGGGTACCAGCAGCGGGAAGTAGGTGGTCGGCGCGTGATAATTCCTGTCGAGCAGGGCCTTGGCGACATCCATGGCCGTCAGGCTGTAGTCCTTGGCCTCATGCTTTAGCGTGACGATAAACTCGTGACTCGCCCGCCTCTCCGGGAATGCCAGTTCAAAACCGGCATCGCGCAGCTTGACCATCAGGTAGTTCGCATTGAGCGTGGCGAATTCGGCAACCCGTTCCATTCCGTCCCTGCCCAGCATGCGCATGTAGACGTACGCACGCAGCAGAACGCCGGAGTTACCCATAAAGCCCGACAGGCGCCCGATGCTCTGCGGAATATCGCCTTCGGCAGCCCAGTCGAAGAACGTCTCGCCGTCTTTCTGGCGTTTCGTGACAACCGGGATGGGCATAAAGGGCAGCAGGCGCTGGTTCACACCGACCGCACCGGATCCCGGTCCACCACCACCATGCGGTGTCGAGAACGTTTTGTGCAGGTTCATGTGGATGACGTCGAAGTCCATATCGCCCGGACGCACTTTGCCGAGAATCGCATTCAGGTTGGCGCCGTCGTAGTACAGCAGGCCGCCCGCCTCATGCACCATATCCGCAATGAGTTTGATGTGACGTTCGAAGACACCGAGGGTCGACGGGTTGGTCAGCATGATGCCGGCCGTCTTCGGCCCGAGCACGGCTTTGAGCGCGTCGAGGTCGACGTCGCCGTCGGGACCGGTCGGAATTTCCTTAACGGTACAGCCGCACATGGTTGCGGTCGCGGGGTTCGTGCCATGGGCAGCATCGGGAACGATAATCTCGTCGCGGTCGGTATCGCCGCGCGCATCATGGTAGGCCTTGATCATCGCAACACCGGCGAGTTCACCCTGCGCGCCAGCCATCGGCGTCAGCGACACGCCCTTCATGCCGGTGACGTCCTTGAGCATCTCCTGCAGTTCATACATGCATGTCAGGAAGCCCTGGCCATGACTGACCGGGCCGAGCGGATGCCGACCCGCAAACTCAGGCAACAGTGCCAACGCATTGCAGGCCCGGGGGTTGTACTTCATCGTGCACGAGCCAAGCGGGTAAAACTGCGTGTCGATCGAGAAATTCTTCTGTGACAGGCGCGTGTAATGACGGACCGTCTGCAGCTCAGACGCTTCCGGCAAACGCGGCGGGTCGTCGCGTAGGAATTGCTCGGGAATCGACAGGGATCCTGCTTTGACAGGGGCTTGTGCAAAAGCACGGCGACCGCCGCGCGACTTCTCAAAAATCAGTTCACTCATTGATATCAATTCCCAGCGCGCGGAAAGCGGCAGCGTAGTCCGGTTCCTTGGTGATGTCTTCTATGTGTTCACGGTGTACGACTGTATTGTTCTCATCGAGCACGATAACCGCACGCGAGAACATGCCGGCCAGCGGACCGTCCATAATTTGTACACCGTAGTTTTCGCCAAAGCCGGCGTGGCGAATCGCCGACAGTCCTTCGACATGTTCCAGTTGGTGCTGCTTCTGGAAACGCCTGTGCGCAAACGGCAGGTCGTAGGACACCATGAGTAACGCGAGATCTTCGCGACCGCCGCCATACTTGTCGAACTTGATGACAGACTTCGCGCACACATCGGTATCGACGCTCACAAAAATATTCATGATCTTGCGCTTGCCCATCCAGTTGGCTAACGACACGTTTTGCAGCCTGGTATTGACGAGCGAAACATCCGGCGCATTGCTGCCAATGCGCGGCAACTCGCCATAGGTGTGGTAGCTGGCGTTTTCGAACTGGATCTTGGCGACGATCGTCCCTGACATATCAGCCCATGGCCTCCGCAAATGCGGCAATACAAGCGTCGATGTCTGCATCTGTCTTGGTTTCTGTGGCGCATACGAGCAAGGCATCGGTGCCCGCGCTATCCGTCAGGTCGTAGCCGCCGAGAATGTTCTTCGCGGCCAGCGCTTCGAGCACCGGAGCAACCGGCCGATCGAAACGCAGTGCCACCTCATGGAAATACGGGCCCTCGTAGAGGCGCTCGATGCCATTGATGGCACACAGCCCGTCGACGAGTCTCGTCGTATTCTCGTGCGACTTGCGTCCGACCTGTGCAATACCTTCGGCACCGAGCAACGACATGTAGATCGTCGCCGCGGTGACCATAAGACCCTGGTTGGTACAGATATTCGATGTCGCTTTCGAGCGGCGAATGTGCTGCTCACGAGCCTGCAGGGTCAGGGCAAATCCAGGGTTGCCATCGAGGTCGGTGGTACGTCCTACGATGCGGCCAGGCATCTGCCGGACATGCTGCTGTTTGCACGTCATGTAACCAAAATACGGTCCGCCCGATGACAACGGCACACCCAGTGGCTGACCTTCACCACAGGCGATATCCACGCCCTGCTCGCCCCATTTTCCCGGCGCCTTAAGGAGCGCCAGGGTCATGGGATTCGCGATACCAATAGCGAACGCGCCTTCAGCATGCGCCCAGTCAGTCAGGCGATCGACATCCTCGAGCGTACCGGGGAATGTCGGTTGCTGCATAACGACGGCGACCGGGTTACGTCCTTCTGGCAGCTGGTCGAATGCGACATTGCCGGTTGTCGCATCAACAGGCAGCCACTCGAACGTCAGCCCCTGGCTGCCGGCGATAGCTTCGGCTACATGTTCGTAGACCGGATTCACACCAGGCGCGAGCAGGATCAGGCCGGTCTTGACGCGACGATTGGCACGTACCGCCATGAGCGCGGCTTCGGCCAGTCCGGACGCGCCGTCGTACAGCGAGGCGTTGCTGACATCGAGACCCGTCAGCTCCGTAATCATCGTCTGGTATTCGTAGATCGTCTGCAGCGTTCCCTGGCTCGCCTCAGCCTGGTACGGCGTATACGCACTGTAGTACTCGCCACGCGTCGCGATATCCCAGACGGCCGTCGGGATGTGATGCTCGTATGCACCCGCACCGATGAAGCAGAGCGGTGAACCATCCATCGCCGCGCGATCGCGCATGAGCCGTGAGATTTCCATCTCGCTAAGCGCCTCTGGCACTTCGTGCAGGTGGTCGATCCGCAACTCGGCTGGAATTTCGTCAAACAGATCTTCCGTCGACTTTGCGCCGATGGCCGCGAGCATTTCCCGAGTATCGTTCTCGGTGTGAGGAATAAAAGGCATCAGATTCGTCTCAGTCGTCGAGCTCGTCGAGCAATTGCTGGTAGGCATCCGGCGTCATCAGCTCGCTTTCGTCGAGACCGTCGCTGGGTGTCATGCGAACGATCCAGCCATCGCCATAAGGATCGGCATTGATCTTCTCGGGGTCATCTGCGAGCTCATCATTGACCGCGGCAATGCTGCCCGCAATCGGTGCATACACGTCCGAGGCTGCCTTTACCGATTCAACAACGGCCATTTCGCCGCCCGCGTCGACGTCCTGCCCGACTTCCGGCAGCTCGACATACACGAGGTCACCCAGTGACGTCGCGGCGTGTTCTGTGATTCCGACCGTCACACTGCCATCGCCTTCGCGGCGCAGCCATTCATGGTCGTTCGTGTAGAGGAGATCTCCCGGCAATTCGTTCATTGTTTGCTCCTGGTGGATTGATGGGTTCTGGCGTTATACGTCTATGCGTATTTGCCCGTTTCGTACAAACGGCGTCTTCACGATGCGCACGTCAAGCAACTTGCCGCGGACCTCGACCTGGGCGCGGTCGTAGTCGCCCGCGGGCACCCGTGCCAGCGCAATGGAACGCCCGATGGTTGGCGAGAAACCGCCGCTCGTGATCTCCCCCTCACCCACGCCGTCGACGACGACTTTCTGGTGATTGCGAAGCACGCCTTTATCTTCAAGTAACAGTCCGACGAAGCGCCGTCTGTGCGGGGAGTTACGTAGCGCCTCGATCGCGCTGCGTCCGATGAAGTCCCGGTCGGCAGGCTCCCAGGCCACCGTCCACTCCAGGCCGGCTTCAAGCGGCGATATCGTCTCGTCCATATCGGAGCCGTACAGGTTCATGGCGGCTTCCAGTCGCAGCGTATCGCGCGCACCAAGACCCGCAGGTGCAACCCCGGCTGCCAGCAAGCGATCCCAGACGGAATGCGCCTCGGCGGCCGGCATAACGATTTCCCAGCCGTCCTCACCGGTGTAGCCGGTACGGGCAACGAACCACTCGCCGGCTTCCATGCCGAAAAACGGCTTCAGCGCCAGGGCAGCCTCGCGGAATTCCGCATCGATACAGGGCGCCGCCAGTTCACGCGCCTTCGGCCCTTGCACGGCGATCATTGCGAGCTCGGCACGCTCAGCGACGCTGACGTCGAAAGCCGCAGCCTGTTTACGTATCCATGCGAGGTCTTTCTCACGCGTCGCGGCATTAACCACCAGCCGGTAGCGGGTGTCGCCCAGGAAGTAAACGATCAGGTCGTCGATGACCCCGCCGTCTGCATTGAGCATGCTCGTATACAGGGCCTTACCATGGTCCTTAAGCCTGGCGACATCGTTGGCCAGGAGGTACTGCAGAAACTCGCGAACCCGTTCACCGGCCAGGTCGACTATCGTCATGTGGGAGACGTCGAACGCGCCCGCATGCTGACGTACCGCGTGGTGTTCTTCCTTCTGGGAGCCGTAGTGCAGCGGCATATCCCAGCCGCCGAAATCGACGATGCGAGCACCTGCCTCAACATGTTTGTCGTAGAAAGGTGTTTTTGAACCCATAGGACCTGTCCGTTTGAGAAAACAAAAAAATAGGGGCGGCAGGCATCAGCCTGCCGCCCCTCTGTCCTTGGTTACCTGAGAGATCAGTGACCAGTCGATCGATGAATCGGGCCACATTCCCCTTCGGTGGGCCTTCACGGCCACTCTCCAGAGCTGATCAGCGTCCACAGTCCTTCTGCCTGAGCGTTTCCGAGCGAGTTGCGCCTTCGGCGCCCCGATTGAACGGGGTCTCTTCTGCGAACGCTATAGATCAATGCGCGCCATGATAGCCAATGCTTTGGTCAGTTGCCAGCAACACGCCGGACAGTGACAATGCCTCACTACCGATATCGGGGAGTTGGCATGAGAAAGATCAGGATCCTGTTGCTGTGCTTGTTTACGTCGCTGACGGGCACCGCCCTGGCGGACGCGACCTCGGACTTCCAGTCGCTGCTCGACGAGCATTGGGAATGGGCGCTCAAGAATTCGCCCGTGATGGCCTCCGCAATGGGAGACCGGCGCTACAACCAGCAATGGGGCGATAGCAGCCTGGCCGGCATCGAGCAGCAACATATCGAAACCCGCGATTTCCTGAGGCGCGCCTATGCCATTGATCGGCAGGCGCTTTCCGCAAAGGATCAGCTCAACTACGAACTGTTCCGACGCCAGTTGCAGGATGATGTGGACGCGCACCAGTTCATGGGATATCTCCTGCCATTTGATCATCAGGGTGGCGTGCAGAATCTCGATAGCCTGACCGATCGCCTGCGCCTCGTGACCGTCCAGGATTATGATGACTGGCTCGTTCGGCTCAGCAAGCTCGACGTCGTCGTCGAGCAGACGATCGACCTGGCTGAGAAAGGCCGCAAGGAAGGCCTCGTTTCGCCGGCCATTCTCATGCAGCGGATTCCGGCCCAGATTGCCGTACAGGTCGTCGAATTCCCGGCCGACAGCCCATTCTTCAGGCCATTTGCCGCATTGCCGGACTCGTTCGCTCCGGACGACCGGGAGCGTCTGCGGGCAGAAGCGACCGACGTCATCGAGAAGACGGTCATCCCCGCGTACCGCAAGCTCGATAAATACTTCAACAAGAAGTACCTCCCGGCGGCCCGCGCCAGTATTGGTCTGTCTGACCTCCCGAATGGCAGCGCCTGGTATGAACATCAGGCGCGCTCCTTCACAACGACACGCATGACGCCCGACGAGATTCATCGTATCGGCCTGGATGAAGTCAAACGCATCCGCGATGAGATGCAGAAAGTCATTGCCGAAGTGGAATTCGACGGGACCTTCCAGGAGTTTCTCACCTTCCTTCGAACGGACCCGCAGTTTTACTTCGACAAGCCTGAAGACCTGTACCGGGAATATCTTGCAACGAGCAAGCGCCTCGATCCGGAGCTCGTCAAACTGTTCGGCAAGCTGCCGCGCATGCCCTACGGTGTGAAGCCGATTCCGGATTCAATCGCGCCCGACACAACGACAGCCTATTACAATCGTCCGGCTGCCGATGGCAGCCGCGCAGGCATCTACTACGTCAACCTGTATAAGCCCGAGGTACGACCCAAATTCGAAATTGAAGTACTTAGCGTCCATGAGGCCGTGCCGGGCCACCATCTCCAGATTGCCCTGCAACAGGAACTCGGTGACATGCCCATGTTCCGCCGCTTCCTGGGCTTCACGGCATTTGTGGAGGGCTGGGGCCTCTACAGCGAGAGACTCGGGTACGACATGGGCCTGTACCAGGATCCCTATTCACGCTTCGGCCAGCTTACCTACGACATGTGGCGCGCCGTGCGGCTCGTGGTCGATACGGGCATGCACTACAAGGGATGGACGCGCCAACAGGCCATCGACTTTTTCAAAGACAACGCGGCCAAGACCGAGCACGACATCGTCAATGAGATTGACCGCTATATCGCGTGGCCGGGCCAGGCGCTGGCCTACAAGATCGGACAGCTAAAAATCCTGCAGCTGCGCGAGCGCGCGGAACGTCAGCTCGGCGATAACTTTGACATCCGCGCGTTCCATGATGAGTTACTGGGCGCCGGTGCGCTGCCCCTGGACCTGCTGGAGCAGCGCATGGATAAGTGGCTGGCCGCGCAAAACTAGTACGGCGTCCACTCCGGAATGCGCCCTGGCGTCCAGGGCGCGCCCTTCAACTCAAGCGCACTTTCGAGTGCGGCAAGATCGCTTTCGACGACGCGCAGCGATTGCAGTGCGGTCGCAAATTCTTTTGCTGCCACCGCGTACGAGTCACTGAAGTTACCGCCAGCGGCTGACTGCGAGTAGACAAGCGTGCCATACAAGTTGCCTGCACGTGACGCTATGGACATCGGCGTAGGCTCGTTACGGCCCGCGATCGTTCCGTCCCCATGTATAGCCACATTGATGTCGGCCAGTCGGCTGGTCAGCTGCTGCAGGACATCCCGCTCCGCTTCGCCCGCAGTCGGCGTCTCGACGATGGCTGCACGAACGTGCGCAATGCGATTCTGGAGCTCACCGATCGCGGCCGAGCTACCGGCAACCGCCCGTTGCAGGCTCGCGACTCTCAACTGAAAGTCCTGCAGAGCCTTGCGGTCGGGCGTGATCTCGGGGCTTGCGTCGAGCGATTTCACGGTAAACGTCTGCACAGCGCCCGTTTCCTCGAGCACACCATCGCGCTCCACAGCCAGGCGGGCGGTGTATTGCCCGGGCAACACCATCGGGCCCGCCGGCGGCTGCATCCAGTAAGGCAGCTCAGCCGGTGGCGTGATGCTGACCGGATCCGGAGGCGGGAGCCTGAGATCCCAGGCTGTGCGGTGCAATCCGGCATCAGCGTTTGCCAAAACCTGCCGCACCAGATTGCCGTTGCTGTCGCGAACCATGATGTAGATGGCCGGCGCCTGCTCGCGGTCCTCGGCCCGTAGCGCATCCCAGGAAGGATAAGGTGTGTCACCCCCGTCTTTCTCGATCTTGATTTCCTGCTCACGGCGCGCGGCTTTACGCGACTTCACGCCATCCTCGAGGTAGTAGGTGAACTCAGCGCCGAACGCCGGGTTCGGTGCCGTGAAAAACTCGGCACCCATCGATCCCTTCTCGCGCGCGTCCCAAAGGTCCCCCTCGATGTACAGCCACGGATCGCGCACATCGAACAAGTGCACCGAATCAAGTGACTTCGCATTGGTACGCATCGCCGTGTAGTTGTCGAGAATGTAGACACCGCGGCCGAAAGTGCCAACGACCAGATCATTCTCGCGCGCCTGGATTTCGAGATCGCGCACGGCGATCGTAGGAAAGTTGTTCTTTAGCTGGTGCCACGAGGCGCCACCGTCCTGCGTGAAGAACAATCCGAACTCGGTGCCAACAAACAACAGACCCGAATCGACATGATCCTCGACGATCGTATGTGCCGATCCGCGTGCCGGCAGGTTGGCGGTAATCGACTTCCAGGTACGACCACGATTTTCGGACTTCAGCACGTACGGCTTGTAGTCACCGCGCTTGTGATTGTCGATCGTGACATAGACAACATTCGCGTCATGCGACGACGCAAGCACATCCGAAATGTATGACATGTCGGGCACCCGATCGAACTTGGTTGTGCGCCGCCAGGTCTCACCCCCATCTTCGGTGACGTTGACAACACCGTCATCGGTACCGACGTATATCAGGCCCTCCTGGATCGCGCTCTCGCTGATGCCGATCGCACTGCCGTAGATCGACGTTGAGTCGTTCTTGGCGATCGTGTCGATGCCCCAGACGCGCCCCATTACCTTGAGCTGATTGCGATCCAGCTGGCGCGTCAGATCCGGGCTGACTTTGCGCCAGCTGTCGCCGCGGTCATCCGAACGGAACAGGAATTCCGCCGCATAGTACAGGCGCTTTGGCGCATGCGGGCTAACGATAAGCGGCGTGTTCCAGTTCCACTTGTATTGGTCCTCACCACTTTCCGGGTGCGGTGTGATGTAGACCCGCTCCCGGGTGCGACGATCGTAGCGAGCGAGGCCACCGTACTGGTACTGCGCGTACAGGATATCCGGATCGGTCGGGTCGAATTGCGGTTCGTAACCGTCGCCGCCCAGCACCATGATCCAGTCGGAATTCGTGATGCCGTGCACGACCGTCGTTCGCGACGGCGCGCACAATGAATTGTTGTCCTGCGTGCCCCCACAAACGTTGTAGAAAGGCTCTGCATAATCAGGCTGGATGCGGTAGAACTGGGCGATGGACAGGTTGCGCACATGCCGCCACGTGTTGCCGCGATCCCAGGATTCGTAGATTCCTCCGTCGCCGCCAATGTACAGATGGTCGGTGTTGTCCGGATCGATCCACAGGGCATGATCGTCGACGTGGCGCCACTCGTTGGAGACAGGCGAGAACGTTACGCCACCATCCTCCGAAACGTTCGTAAACGTATTGAGCGAATACACGCGCTCGGCGTCTTTCGGATCAACGACAATCTCGTTGTAGTACTGCGGACTGGTGGTCATATACGACGAGCGCTTGGTCCAGTTATTGCCAAAGTCCGTGGACCGGTAGACGCCGCGTTCCTCGTCGTTGGCTTCGATAATGGCATAGATCATTTCGCTATCGCTGGGTGCGGCCGCGAGTCCGATGCGGCCCATGTGATCGGCGGGCAGGCCAGCCGTGATCTTCTTCCAGGTCTTGCCACGATCGGTCGACTTGTGAATACCACTGCCAGGACCGCCGTTAATCAGCACCCAGACGTGCCGACGGCGCTGGTAGCTCGATGCGACGATGACATCGGGATTGTCAGGATCAACCACGAACTCGTTGATGCCCGTGTGCTTATCGATATCGAGGATGCGTTCCCAGCTCGCGCCGCCATCGAGCGTCCTGTAGAGGCCGCGATCGCCGCCGTCGCTCCACAATGGCCCCTGTGCTGCGACCAGCACCTCACTGGAATCGGCCGGGTTGATCCAGATCTGGCTAATGTGGCCGGAGTCCTTTAGCCCCACGTTCTGCCAGCTTTTGCCGCCATCGATGGATTTATAGACGCCATCGCCGTACCCGACGCTGCGTTGCGCATTGTTCTCGCCCGAGCCGACCCAGATGGTCTGCGGGTCGTTAGGATCCAGTTCGACGACGCCGAGCGCGAAGGAACCCTCGTGGTCCATGAGTGGTGTCCACGTAATACCGCCGTTGTCTGTCTTCCACAGATTGCCGGACGAGGTGGCGACCAGGAACTCATGGTCACCGCCCGGGTAAAAAGCGAAGTCAGAAATACGGCCGGAAGTGATTGCCGGGCCGATATGGCGCAGGGGCAGCGATGCGAGCGGATTTTCATCCTTGTCTTCGTCAGCTGTGTAACCCTCCAGGGCGAACCCGAGACAGCAAACCACACTCACAATCAGCAAACGCACATAAGAGATCATTGACTTCACCGTTACAGTTTAAATTCACGCCTGGAAATGGCGGCACGTTCCTCTGGTGTTGCAGAGGCATCATAAATTTCGTCGATGCGCGCGATACGATTTCTAAGGCCTGTACCGTTCGCTATCTGAATATTGAGACCGGGTCGCGCGTTCATCTCGAGAATCAACGGCCCGCGCTCACGGTCGATAACCATGTCGACACCGAGATATCCCAGCCCTGTTACTTCGAGCCCTTTCGCCGAGGTTTGAAGAATAAACTCCCACTGAGGAATTTTGACACCCGAAACAAGCGCACCCGTATCGGGGTGTTCCTCCACAATCTCGTTGTTGTGTACGCCCCGAAGCGTCACGCCGGACCCCATATCAACACCTGCGCCGACCGCACCCTGGTGCAGGTTTGCCTTGCCGTCAGACTCGCGGGTCGGTAATCGCACCATCGCCATCGCCGGGTAACCGCGATAGACCACAACGCGAATATCGGGCACGCCCTGGTAGCTGACTTCGGCAAACGTCGGATCGAAATGTACGCAGTATTCGATGAGCGCTTTATCGCGGTTGCCACTGAGGCTGTACTGCCCGCCGACGATGTTAGAAATATGGTGCTCGAGTTCGCCTTTGGAGATCAGAGTACCGCTGCTCAGGCGGAAGCTGTCCCGCTTGCGCTCACTGCGGCCCGTCACGACAAGAATGCCGTCACCACCACTACCCTGCGCCGGCTTTATGACGAAACTCTCGAGGTCGCCAACCATGTTGGCGAATTGCCGCACCTCCACCTGGTGCTCGATGATGCCGTAGAGCTCGGGCACGGCCATGCCGGCCGCGAGCGCCAGTTCCTTCGTCAACGCCTTGTCATCAACACGCGGATAAAACCGTCGCGGATTGAGCCGCGTGATGAAATCGGCATTGCGCTCGTTGAGACCGAGCACGCCATTTTCGTGGAGTTGTCGTGCCACGGAGAACATTACTTCGCCGCCAACTCCTTGAAGCGCCGCAGTTCTGTCAGGCGATAGCCCGTGTAGCGCCCTGCCAGCACGACAAGTGCGAGGATGACGAGCAGCAGCTCCGGGAAGGTAAAGATCAGGTGTTCCAGCCATGCCATACCCATGGAGATATACGCCGCGATGGCTACAAAGAGGCTGCCGAGTCCCGCACGCATTGCGTCGATGGCGCCACGTTCCTCCCACACGACTGACATGCGCTCAATCGTCATGGCAATGATGACCATTGGAAACAGGGCAACAGACAGGCCTGTCTCCAGGCCCATCCGGTGAGACGCAAGGCTGATAAGCATCATCAGGATAACGACGACAATGAGCACGGCACTGAGTCTTGGTACAAGTAGTAACCGCAATCGATCGAGCAGGAAGCGAATACTCAGGCCCAGGGCAACCAGGGTTGTAAACAGGACGATGCCCCAGAAGAGTTTGGTTTCGCGGAACGCCAGTGCAATCAGTACCGGCATGAACGTACCGAACGCATCGACGCCGACAAAATTACGCATGAAGACCATCACCAGTGCGCCAACCGGAATCATGAGCAGCACTGCGTATACGGCCTGCGTCCGGATAGGCAGGCTGTAAAGCGAGAAGCCGACGGCACTCGCGCCACGCTGTGACACCTGCGTTTCGGCGATCGCCACCGCATCGAGATGATTTGCCTGGATCGCAAAATCGACCTGGACGTTGCTGCCGCCTTCAACATTGACCAGCGGCTCATTGCCGCGCCACCAAACCAGGAAGCGCTCCGGCAGATCTGATTCACCCGTTGCAGGATTGAAGTACAGCCACTGGTCACCATCATGCACCTCAAGCCACGACACGAGCGACGCGTTCCGTTGCCGGCTTGACAGTGGAAAGCCATGCACAGTTCGCGCCGGGATGCGGGCAGACGCAAGCATGGTGCGCGCCACGTCGACGAACTCTGCGTCGCTATTGGCGCCGGACAGCAGGAGTTCGACGTTCGGGTCCGGCGATGGGTCGTTCAGACGCCGTAACAGTTCTGTCGTGAATGACGCAGTGTCCGCAGAATGGTCACGCACATCCGCGACGAGCACATCGGCGGCGGTCTTAAGAGGCTCGTCGATAACCGGCAATGGCGGAAATGGCGGGGTCGTGTCGGACTCGTCCACCGTGTCATCCTCATAAACGGATATACGGTAATAAATCGTCTGTTCGCCATCGGCACGACGGATAGCCCATTGGGCTTCACGACCGCCACTACCGTAGTTGATGCTGAAGCCGTAGCCCCGCGATACTGAATTCTCATTGAGCATGCGGAATCCGGGCGTCAGCGTCGGTATATGCAACTGCACCTTGATCGACCCTGGACCGCTATCGAAATGCACGGCCGATTCAATGGTCCAGACAGATTTTTCCTGGTCCTCGCTCAGCGGAAAGCCGAGCACCTGCCACTTGTATACGAATACGGACAGGCCGATGACTGCCAGCAACGCGGCGAGCACGTAGACATATCGCTGCTTCATTGTTCCCCCAATCCGCGTATCAGCCGACGCCCAGCGCTACCTTGACGGCGCTTTCTCTTATGGGACCGCTGCGGTTAAACGCCCGCATACCGACTGATCGTATTCCACCAATAATCACGGAGTCTGTCGCAAACAGGCGGTTTAGGCCAGTCATGAAATGCAGCATCGTGGCATTTGCTCCCTTGCGTGCCCGCTCGTAACGTCGCAATACCGGCCGGTCCCCCGGGTGCAAGCCCTCTGCAAGCGCGCGTGAGACCTGGGCTGCGAGCTCCGCCGCATCCTGCAGGCCCAGGTTCGCGCCCTGCCCCGCCAGCGGATGGATCGCATGTGCCGCATCTCCGATCAGGGCGACATTCGGTAACACATAAGATGCTGCATGTCGGGCACACAGCGGAAATGCACCCTTCGGCCCGGCAAGCTCGAGTTTGCCGAGAACCCAGTCCGACGCATCGCTAAGCATACGGCCTGTCTCGGCATCATTCGCCATGAGGGCCGCCTGTGCCTGCCCGGGTGTCGTCGACCATACGACCGATACGCGGCCGTCGTTAAGGGGCAGGATACCCAGGGGCCCGTCGCGCAGGAATCGCTGCCACGCTGTGCCGCCATGTGGTTTCTCGGGCTTCAGGTGCGTCACAAATGCAGTCTGCTCGTAGGGCCATTCTCGGGCTTCGATACCTACAGCCGAACGCACAAAAGAGCGCGCGCCGTCAGCACCCACAACCAGATCGGCAGAGAGCACTTCGCCCGACTCAAGTTCCACATCGTACTGGCGCGGCTTCCTGCGCAGGGCCCGGATCGGGCTTTCGAGTTTCAAGGTGACGTCGGTTCTATCGAGCTGATAGAGCAGCACGTCCTGAAGCAACACGTTTTCAACGATAAACCCGAGCTGCGCGATCGCAAATTCGTCTGCATCGAACCGCAGCGCAGCGGCGCTGTCGGGCGTGTCGTTCTCGTCCCAGATGCGCATGCTCGTGTAAGGCGAGGCGCGGGTTGCCGCGGTGTACTCCCAGGCGCCGACGGAATCGAACAGGTCAGCCGTACCACTGGCAATCGCCGATACCCGCAGGGCGACATCGTCGTCGGCTGAAAACACAGGCCGGGGGCCGGCATCGACCAGTGTGATGTCGAGCGCGTCACGCTGCGGACCCCTGGCCATGAGCGTGGCCGCCATGAGCCCGGTAACGCCGCCGCCGACGACAACAATGCTGTAGCGCCGATTCATTTGATGGGCACGCCTCGCGACAGGCGCGGCAATCTTCCCGCGAGGCCCATCGTGTGTTTTGCAAACGCCGAGCGGACACCCGGAACGAGATCGAAACCAAGCATGCCAATATTGCGCAGTGCGCGCAGCGGCCGGCTTTCACTGCCAAACAACTTCACCAGGCCATCGGTAAAGCGCACGAGCTTCTTCTGGTCGGAGTGCCGCCAACGTGAATACTGCTCGAGCAATGACGTACCTCCCGGGTCAATCTGTGTGACGGTGGGGAAGTCGGCAATGCAGTCAACGAGGGCCGCCACGTCTCGCATCCCCAGGTTAAATCCCTGCGCCGAGACCGGGTGCAGGCCATGTGCAGAATTACCAATCAGTACGCTGCGAGTTGCGGTCAGTCGCAGGGCTTTGCTCAGGATCAACGGATACGACGCGCGCTTGCCCACCTTCGAAAACGTCCCAAGCCGGTAGCCGAACTGTTCCTGCAACTCGGCAAGAAACGCATCATCGTCAAGCGCCATCACACGATCGGCATCGCCGTCGGACACCGTCCAGATAAATCCGGCCCGCCCGTCGGCGACCGGCAGTATGGCCAGTGGCCCCTGCTTCGTGAAGCGCTCATAGGCGACGTTGTTAATGTCTTTTTCGGGGAGCAGGTTACCGATGACAGCGCATTGACCATAGTGACTTTTTTGCGCAGTGATACCCATCATTTCCCGAACCGCGGAATTTGCCCCGTCAGAGGCTACGAGCAGATCGCACGTAAGCGTCTCCTTTTTGCCGTCGACGAATTCCACCTCCGCGGCCGCTTTGTCGGGAGCCAGTTCGATGTCCACAATGCGGGCCGGGCAAAAGATGTCGACGCGCTCAAGATGGTCCAGCGCATCCTGGAGTACGGCGCCGAGGACGCGATTGATGACCACATAGCCGAGCGCCTCAACGCCCTGCTCCTCGGCTTCAATATGCGAAAAACCGAAGCGCCCCTGATCCGAAACATGGACTGTGCGAATCGGCGTGGACGCGGCGACGATCCGAGGCCAGAGCCCCATTGCCTCGAACATGCGCTGCGTACTGCGCGACAGTGCTGTTGAACGGTCATCAAAGCTGGGCTGGGCCGCGGCTTTTCTAGGAATCGCTTCGACAACCGCAACACTCAGGCCAAGCGGCTCCAGCGCAAGAGCCAGGCTCGTGCCAATCATGCCACCACCGGCAATCACGATATCGTAGTGCTTGTTACTCATGCGCTCTGCATTAGTGCCTCGATGTCATCAGGGTCCGATACGAGCCCCTTGCTGAGTACGTCAGGGCCCTTGCTTGTCACCGCGACATCATCTTCGATGCGAATACCCATATTGCGAAACCGCTTCGGGATACTACGCTTGTTCGGGATATAAATTCCGGGTTCGACGGTGGTTACCATGCCGGCCTCAAGCACTCGCCACTCGTCGCTGACCTTGTAATCGCCCACGTCGTGAACGTCCATGCCAATCCAGTGGCCAGTGCGATGCATATAGAAAGGGCGGTAGGCTTCGTCTTTTATGAGTTTGGGCAAAGAGCCATCAAGCAACCCGAGCTTTTTGAGGCCTTTGGTAATGACACGAACCGCCGCATCGTGCGGCTCGTTCCAGTGATTACCCTTCACAGTCTTTTCGATAGCCGCGCGCTGAGCCTCGAGCACGATTTCATAGACCGCGCGCTGCTCGGGGGTGAAGCGCCCGTTGACCGGGAATGTCCGGGTGACGTCCGATGCGTAGTAGTCGAGCTCGCAACCCGCGTCGATCAATACCAGGTCACCGTCCTTCAAAACGTCGCCATTCTCCACGTAATGCAGCGTACATGCGTTCGCGCCACCACCCACAATAGGGCTGTATGACGCCCAGGCGCCGCAGCGCCGAAATTCATGCCGAAACTCGGCCTCAACCTCATACTCATACATTCCGGGGCGTGTAACCTGCATCGCACGTTTATGCGCGGCGACGGCGACCTTCGCTGACTTACGCATCGCACCTATCTCATCACGACTCTTATACAGGCGCATGTCGTGCAACAAGTGGTCCAGGGCAACGAACTCGGTGGGCGTATGCAGCCCGCGCGACAACCCCTCCCGCAGCGAGTTAACCCACTCCGCGATGCGCGCATCGAAATCGGTATACATACCCATCGTGTAGTAAACGCGCTCACATCCCTCGATCAGACCCGGAATGATGTCGTCGATATCGTCAATCGGAAAAGCGTCGTCAGCGCCAAAGTCCGCGATCGCCCCATCCTGACCTGCTCGCGCCCCGTCCCACTGCTCTTTCGAAGGATCTCGCTCTCGACAAAAAAGAAGGTATTCGCCCTGTGGTCGACCCGGGACAAGCACCGCCACCGCTTCCGGCTCGGCGAAGCCTGTCAGGTAGTAGAAATCGCTGTCCTGACGGTAAATGTACTCGACGTCTCGGCTGCGCATGCGAACCGGTGCGGCGGGCAAAATGGCGATGCCACCCACGCCAACCATACGCATGAGTTGCCTGCGTCGACGTTCAAATTCTTTGGAATTCATTGCTCTTCCGCGTGCCGGATCTC
>Ga0316188_10000219_pt1 | contig 21894 bp, 21 predicted proteins | sample Phiworburrow1_MG_FD_204933 | JGI IMG/M metagenome (GOLD analysis project Ga0316188, IMG submission 204933) | Coastal sediment microbial communities from Maine, United States - Phippsburg worm burrow 1 | ecosystem: Environmental > Aquatic > Marine > Coastal > Sediment | place: USA: Maine... | reverse complement strand
TTTTGCAGTGGCTGTTAATGTACTGTTATCAGATATGTAGAATTCAGCACCAACAATTGCCATAAAATCGTTAGATGGACTTTCGATTAAAGTGTTTTCATCTAAAAAACCTGTTGTAATTTCATTAGTGAAGTATTCATTTTCAACTTTGATCAAAGTGTTTTTAAGACTATGTGCATAACTTGCAGTAGTGAAAAAGTTTACAGTTTTAGATTTATGATTGAGCGATAACAAGCCACCATAATATTCTTTATAGCCACCAGAAGCAGTTACAGATCCATTTAAGCCTTCATTTTTACCTTTTTTTAAAATAATATTTATGATACCTGATGCAGAAGATCTGTGGCTAGCTCCTGGATTTGCAATCACTTCAATTTTTTCAATTGAACCAGCGGGTAACGAATTTAATGCATCAGTCTTTGAAAGAGATGATAGTTTTCCATCAATTAATACCGTAACATTTCCTTGACCTCGAATGGTTAAGTTACCATCAGATCCGACAGAAACTGACGGAATATTGGTTAAAATTTGTGTAGCAGAAACACCGTTTGATGCTAAATCTTTGGTAACATTGTATACTTGTTTATTTTTCTTAAAATCAAGCGTGTTAACTTTTCCATTAATTTCTATTTCTCCTAATAATTCAGCCGTAAATTCTAATTCTATAGTTCCGATATTAATATCACTATCTACTTTTGATATGGATAGATTTTTTGTTTGATATGAAATAAATTCTACGGTAGTATTGTAAAAACCTTTTTCAACTTCAATAGAAAAATTTCCTCGCTGATTTGTAATTCCACCATAAATTGTTTTATTTGAATCGATACTTTTAAAAATAACAGTAGCGTAATCTAATGGGTTTTTAGTGTTGGAATCAATAATTTTGCCAGAAACGGTAAAAGTAGGTATGCTATTTTGAGCAAATAAGTAGGCGGGAAATAAAAATAATAATAAAAAGCGTTTTCTCATATAAAAAACCTTAATGTAACAATCTTATAGCAATTTAATTAATTTTCTAATTATTAAACTAGAAATTTAATTTACGTAAAAATATGAATTATTGTTAATAAACAGCTATTTATTTTAAAAAATATACCATTCATTGTTAATTTACTTAAAAAAACATATTATAAATTAATAGTTAATATTAAAATATTCTAAATTTTGAATAAGCTGTTTATGATTTTTAAAGCGGATTCCATTTATTTTTAAAGCGTTTGCAGCTAAAATATTATCATTATTATCATCAATAAAAATAGCATTCTCGGGTACAATGTTAAATTTGTTTAACAGTATTTTATAAATTTCGGGAAATGGTTTTCGGGTTTTTACCAAGCCAGAAACTACGGTACCGTCAAAATCATTAAAAAAAGGAAACAATTCTAAAGCTATATCCCATTTTTCAGCACTCCAATTGGTTAGTGCATAAATTTTATATTTCCCCGATTTTTTTAAATTTTTGAACAACTCAACATTTTCTTGAATAGGGCCTGAGAACATTTGCGGCCATTCTTTATAAAAAAGTGTAATTAAATCTTTATACTCTGGAAATTCCGCAATTTTAACGGCATTAGCTTCTGCAATTGTTCTGCCCGCATCTTGCTCCATGTTCCATTCAGACGTGCATATGTTTTTTAAAAACCACTGCACTTTTTCTTCACCATCATCAAAAACTTTTCGGTAAACATATTCAGGTTTCCAATCAACTAAAACCCCTCCTAAATCAAAAATAATGGTATCAATTTTATTTTTCATTACAATTCGTTTGAAGTATCTTTTTGACCTTGCTGCATTAAAAATGCTTTAAGAAATCCGTCAATTTCCCCATTCATAACGGCATCAACATTACCAGTTTCATGAGCCGTTCTTACATCTTTTACTAGTTTATAAGGGTGCATTACATAATTTCTAATTTGTGATCCAAAATCGATTTTCATTTTTCCTGATTCAATATCCTCACGAGCTTCTAATTGTTTATTCAATTCAATTTCATACAATTGAGACTTCAACATTTGCATGGCTCTATCTCTGTTTTCATGTTGTGAACGGGTTTCAGAACATGAAATTTGAATCCCAGTTGGTTTATGCGTTAATTGAACTTTGGTTTCAACTTTATTAACATTTTGTCCTCCAGCACCACTTGAGCGTGAAGTTATAATTTCTACATCAGCAGGATTTATATTAATTTCAATACTATCATCAACTAACGGATATACATAAACAGACGCAAATGAAGTGTGCCTTTTTGCATTGCTGTCAAAAGGTGAAATTCTAACCAAGCGATGCACACCATTCTCACCTTTTAAATAACCAAAAGCATATTCGCCTTCAATTTCTACAGTTACAGTTTTAATACCCGCAACATCACCGGCCTGAAAGTTTAATTCTTTAACTTTAAAACCTTGCTTTTCGCTCCACATTAAATACATACGCATTAACATTTGTGCCCAGTCGCAACTTTCTGTGCCACCGGCACCTGCAGTTATTTGAAGTACAGCACTTAGGCTATCGCCTTCTTCAGAAAGCATATTTTTAAACTCTAAATTTTCAATTAAAAGTAGGGTTTTATTGTAAATTTTTTCAACTTCTTCTTCGGAAGCTTCACCTTCAGTATAAAATTCGAAAAGAATAGAAATTTCTTCTAAGTTTGTAGCAATTTGTTTAAAATCATCTACCCATTTTTTTTTAGATCTCAATTCTTTCATCACCAATTCAGCTTCTCTAGGGTTGTTCCAGAAATTTGGATTGGCAGTTTTTTCTTCCTCGTTAGAAACCTCAATGGTTTTTTTATCAATTTCTAGATAGATTTTTAACTTACTAATGCTATCTTTTAAATTTTGTATATGTTCGTTTGAAATCATTTTTATAATTAAGAAATACAAAAATAACTTTTCATTTTGAATTTAAGTAAATTTATTGAGCAGGATTTAAGAAAGGTAAAAAATCAATAACCATTAATACATTATTTTAAGTGAAATAAATTAACTTAGCTACGTTAAAAAAAATATTGAAATACAATGAAAATAAATTTAATTAGTGACACTGTTACAAAGCCTACTAAAGGAATGCTTGACGCAATGATGAAAGCTGAAGTTGGGGATGATGTTTTTAAATCTGATCCAACAGTTAACAAATTACAAGCTAAAATTGCTGAAATGTTTGGAATGGAAGACGCCTTGTTTTTTCCTTCAGGTACCATGGCAAATCAAACAGGTATAAAATTGCACACACATCACGGTGATAAAATGTTTTGCGATAAATGGGCACACGTTTACAATTTTGAAGGAGGAGGGGCTGCATCAAATTCAGGTGTGACTTCGCATTTAATTGATGGAAAAAGAGGAATGTTTACAGCACAACAATTACAAGAAGCCATTTCAGGGGGAAGGTCAGATATTCATGTACCTTATTCAAGATTGGTTACACTTGAAAACACAACAAATAAGGGGGGCGGTGCTTGTTGGAGTTTTGAAGAAATGCTTCGAATAAAAAAAACATGTAAAGCGAATAATTTGGCACTTCATTTAGATGGTGCCCGTTTATTTAATGCCATGGTTGCCAAAAATGAATCCCCAGAACAATACGGAAAAGTATTTGACACCATTTCAATTTGTTTATCAAAAGGTCTGGGCGCACCAGTTGGATCTTTATTGCTAGGCACAAAAGAGCATATGGTGAAGGCTTTGCGGATACGCAAGTTGTTTGGGGGCGGTATGAGACAAGCAGGTTATTTGGCTGCAGCTGGTATTTATGCTTTAGATAATCATGTTCAAAGATTGGCCATTGATCATACACGCGCAAAAATTATAGGTGTTGCCTTGAAAAATTGTGAATTCGTTAAAAGTGTAGAACCAATTGAAACTAATATTGTGATTTTTAATGTTGCTGATGTAATTTCTGAGGAAGCATTTATGAGTAGGTTAAATGATGCTGGTATTGGATTGATTTCTATGGGCCAAGGTAAACTAAGAATGGTAACGCATTTAGATTTCAATGAAGAAATGTTAGAATCTGTTGTTCATACTTTAGAGCATATTTAATGTTATTTTTAAATTTTAGGTATGTGTATTGTACTTTTATTTAATGTTCTTGTAATTTTTTTAATATTACTTCGACTTAAATAAAAATATGATTTTCATGAAAAAAATAATGGTTATTGCAATTGTGTTTGTTTTTATTTTAAATACAAAAGCACAGTCAATTCAAACCAAACAATCAAAAAAGTCAACAAATATGGAAATAGCAACGCTTGCAAATGGATGTTTTTGGTGTACAGAAGCTATTTTTCAGCAATTAAAAGGTGTTGAAAAAGTAACATCGGGTTATACTGGTGGGAATTTAAAAAATCCTACATATAAAGAGATTTGCACAGGAAATACAGGACATGCCGAAGGGATACAAATTGAATTCGATTCAAATATAATTTCATACCAGGAAATTTTAGATGTTTTTTTTAGTACACATGACCCAACTACTTTAAACAGACAAGGTTATGATGCTGGAACGCAATATCGTTCAGCTATTTTTTATAATTCTGAAACACAAAAGGAAATAGCCGAAGCATTTATAATAGCTTTAACAAATGCCCATGTTTTTGACAATCCAATAGTTACTGAAATTACTCCCTTAAGCGTTTTTTATATAGCAGAAGATTACCATCAAAATTATTATAATAACAACAAAAGTCAGGGATATTGCCAAGCGGTTATCAATCCAAAATTGGCCAAGTTTATTGAAAAGTATCAATCAAAATTAAAGAAATAGCAAATCAATTCTATAATTGTTTATATTTAAAGAAATTTCAATTTTTTAATGTCAAAAAAATATCAATTGTTATTGCTGAGTATTCTGTTTGATGGAATCGGAATGCTTTCTTTTGTAATTCCTGGTATAGGTGAATTTTCAGATGTTATTTGGGCCCCAGTTTCGGTATATTTAATTTATAAAATGTTTAAAGGAACAGAAGGTAAAATAGCTGGAGTTGTTTCTTTTTTAGAAGAGATTGGTATTTTTGGAACCGACTTTTTACCAACGTTTACGCTAACATGGGTTTATAAATATTTGATTGGAAAAGAAAAAGCAATTTAATTTTCTTTAAACAAAAATTTAAATCCCATTCTTGAAAGTGTTTTTTTAGAGAAATTTTTAAAAAATTTAAATTGACCAAAACAAAATCCAACTAATGGTAATGTAAATTGGTAAATTAAAAAAATCAACAAAATTCTAACTGGCCAAAATAACCAAGGGCTTGTAGTATCTTTAGCCAAGCCAATAAACTCAGTTACAGGTTTTGCCACCCAAGCAGCAAATGAACCATTTATTGAAAAAACTACAATTATTAATAGAACTTGAAAGTTTGATGTTAATCCCCAGCGTTGTTTAAGTTTTTCCATAAAATATAAAATCGGTGCAAAAATACATTTATATTTTTAATAGAAAATAATAAAACAAAAAAAGGTCAAGTTGAAAAACTTGACCTAAATAATTTATTAGAGATATTGAATTATTTACCTCCAAAAAGCCCACCAATCATATCGCCAATTCCACCTTTCTTCTTATTTCCTGAAGCCATTCCAATTAAATCATCAATAACACTTCCATCTCCATCAGCATCTAAAATTTGAGTTATTAAACTTTGTTCTTTTTGAGCTTCTCCACCTAGTAAACCACCCAATAAGCTTTCAATTCCACTGCCCTCTTTAATATTTTGTTGCTTGCTTTGTTTTCCTAAATATCCCATGACAACAGGAGCAACTATTTGTAATAATTTCATAACGGAAGCTGCATCCATACCACTTTTAGCACCTACGGCCTGCGCAACATTTTGCTGTTTACCACCAAACACGTGGCCTAAAATTCCAGCACCATCATTTAAAACATCACTATTTCCTAATAAACCACCTAAGTTATCTAATAAACTACCATCATGTTTTCCTGATAAAGCGCCTAATAAACCTTCAGCTCCTTTTGGAGTTGCAGCGTTATTTTTCATTGCGCCTAAAATTAAAGGAAGTGCCAAAGTTAATGCTGAAGCTGTTTTATCTTAATTTTGCCCAAGTTGTTGACTCGCATTACTTATCAATGTTTTTCCTAAATCACCATCTAATAAATCTATTAATCCTGCCATCCTTATATTTTTTAAATTTTCAGAAATATAGAAATATTTATTAAATTCAAAAAACCACTTGTCTGTTTTCTTTTGAAATTATAATGAATATTTTTTTTTTAAATGTATAATATCATAAGGTTTTTTTTATCTTACCAAATATTTTAAATATACATTAATGAAGAAATTAGCATTACACTGGCAAATATTACTGGGAATGGTTTTAGGGGTTTTAACGGGTTTGGTTATGACGCAATTTGAGGGGGGAAAAGAAATAGTACAAGATTGGATAAAACCTTTTGGAAATATTTTTATCAATTCATTGAAATTGATTGCAGTCCCATTGATTTTAGCATCATTGATTAAAGGAGTCTCTGATTTAAAGGATATTTCAAAACTTTCTAAAATGGGAGGAAGAACCATTGGGTTGTACTTAATGACTACAGTAGTTGCCGTTTCTATAGGAATAGTATTGGTTAATGTAATAAAACCGGGTGATTCAATTTCAGAAGAAACACGGCTAGAATTGGTCCAGAATTATAGTGGTGATGCAACAAAATATTCGAATGAAGCGGCAAAACAAAAAGAGAGCGGCCCCTTGCAAGCCTTGGTTGATATTGTTCCAGAAAATGTATTTGGTGCAGCATCAGAAAATAAGAACATGTTACAAGTTATATTTTTCGCAATATTTTTTGGAATTGGACTGATATTAATTCCTGAAAAAAAGTCAAAGCCAGTTAAAAAATTCTTTGATGGTTTTAATGAAGTGATTCTTAAAATGATTGATTTAATAATGCTTGCAGCTCCATACGGAGTGTTTGCTTTGTTAGCAGCTTTAGTTGTAGAATCACCAAGTTTAGACTTGTTTAAGGCACTGGTATGGTATGCTTTTACGGTAATTTTGGGATTGATTATTATGATTTCTTTTTATAATTTACTGGTGTGGTTAATAACAAAGAAAAAACCTTCATTCTTTTTAAAAGGAATTTCACCTGCCCAATTATTGGCTTTTTCAACAAGTAGTAGTGCGGCAACTTTACCTGTAACAATGGAGCGTGTTACTGAGCATTTAGGTGTTGATGAGGAAGTTACAAGTTTTGTTTTGCCAATTGGCGCAACTATAAATATGGATGGTACAAGTTTGTACCAAGCTGTTGCGGCTGTTTTTATTGCACAAGCTTTTGGAATGGATTTATCACTAGGAGTTCAGTTGGGCATTATTGTAACAGCAACTTTGGCAAGTATAGGTTCAGCTGCGGTTCCAGGAGCTGGTATGGTAATGTTGGTTATTGTTTTGGGTCAAGCTGGGATTCCGGAAGCGGGTTTGGCATTGATTTTTGCCATTGACCGACCTTTAGATATGTGCAGAACAACAGTAAATGTTACTGGAGATGCTGCGGTTTCTATGCTAGTAGCAAAATCTTTGAATAAACTTCACGAGCCTCATGTTAAAGATTGGGATGATCATTATAAAAAATAACAGCTACAATATTCTATACAACTTATAAAAATCTGTTTTTTAAACTAGCGGAAGGAATCATGCATGATTCATCTTTTCCAAACCAGTTATAGCGATGTTTTGCAATGAAATTGTAAATTATATCTCTAATAAAAGCTGGAATTATTATAAAAGCATACAAAAATTTATAATAATTACTTAATTGCTTAATAATTAACAGAACAGCAGTTGATTTATCGTAAATAATTCCATTTTTAATTAACAAAATCGATTTAAAATCTATTTTTTTTGAAGAGAATTGTAACAAAATTTCTTTTGCAGCGTCTGATTGAAGTGAGGTAAATAGAAAGGTCTGTTTTTTATCGTTTTTTATAATAAAATTTACCGATGAATTGCAAAGATTACAAACACCATCAAAAAGAATAATTGATTTGTCTTTAGTTATATTCATAATATGTAAAGTTACATTATAATTATAAATTATGTTTTAACATAAAATTAATAACAACTCTGAATAGCAATTAATAATTTAGTTTAAAATTAACAACAGAATGATTAAAATTGAAAAACTTCATAAATCTTACCCTATAGGAAAAGATTCTCTTCATGTACTGAAAGGATTGGATTTACATATAAAAGAAGGTGAATTTGTTGCAATTATGGGGTCTTCTGGTTCTGGAAAATCAACCCTGTTAAATATTGTTGGTTTGTTAGACAATCATGATGAAGGAAACTATTACTTGAACGGACAATTAATTGAAAATTTAGATGAGAAAAAAGCAGCAATTCTAAGAAATAAATTTTTAGGTTTTGTATTTCAGTCTTTTAATTTGATAACTTATAAAACAGCCGTTGAGAATGTTGCACTTCCATTATATTATCAAGGTGTAGGGAGAGCTGAACGTCAAAAAATCGCACTTCAATATTTAAACAAAGTAGGCTTAAAAGACAGGGCAAATCACTTACCAAATGAACTTTCGGGTGGTGAAAAACAAAGAGTAGCCGTAGCCAGGGCATTGGCAACTCAGCCAAAAGTAGTGTTAGCTGATGAACCAACAGGCGCATTAGATTCTGCAACATCAGCATCAGTAATGCAGTTGTTAAAAGATATCAATCGTGAAGGTATGACTGTTTTTGTAATCACACACGAAGAAGATATAGCTGAACAAACAGATAGAATTGTACGTTTAAAAGATGGTGTAATTATCAGCGACGAAAAGGTTAACAAAACAGTAAATGCATAAATTATGTTCGATTTAGATCGTTGGCTTGAAATTTTTCAAACGATAAGAAAAAATAAATTAAGAACAGCCTTATCTGGTTTTACTATTGCATTTGCTATTTTATTATTTACTTTATTGTTTGGTGTTGGAAATGGTCTAAAACACACTTTTGAAAAACAATTTGCTGGAGATTCTCAAAATTCAATTTACATTCGTTCAGGAAGAACTACAAAACCTTATAAAGGATTGCAAAGTGGACGAACCATTCAATTTAGAAACGATGATTCTAAATTTATGAATGAAGAGTTTGAGGATAAAATACAATACTTCAGCCCCAATATAGAACGCTTTATGCAGGCAATTTATAAAGGAGAACAAAATAATTATACCGTAAGAGGTGTATATCCAGATTATCAGCCTTTAGAATCAGCAGTAATTCAGGATGGTAGATTTTTAACCTATTTGGATATTGAAAAAAGAGCTAAAGTTGTAGCCATTGGTAGATTGGTTGAAAAAGATTTGTTTGGTGTCTTAAGCGCTGTTGGAAAAAACATCAATTTAGAAGGTATTTCATATAAAGTTGTTGGAGTATTTAATGATCCGGGAGGTGATAATGATGAGCGTTTTATTTATACACCATTTACAACCTTTCAAGGAATGTATAAACCGAATGACGAGATTGATAGGTTTGGACTCACATTTAATCCAAGTTTAACTGTAGATGAAGCACTTGCATTTAGCAACCTATTAACTAAAATGCTGAAAGAAAAACACAATATAGACCCAAGAGATCAAGGTGCTATAAGAGTTCAAAATTATGCTGAAGGCACTAAAAATGTACAAGCGTTTATGATGGTTCTTAACATTATAATTCTATTTATAGGTATTGGAACTTTAGTTGCCGGTATTATTGGGATTAGTAACATTATGGTATATATAGTAAAAGAACGCACTAAAGAATTGGGAATTAGAAAAGCATTGGGCGCTACACCAAATTCCATCGTGGGTATGATAATGATGGAATCTATATTTATAACAGCCCTAGCCGGTTATTCGGGTTTATTAATAGGTGTTTTTACTCTAAAAGCTATTGGGAAAAGTTTAGAAAAATATTTTATTTTGAACCCAAGTGTAGAAACATATGTAGTTATAGGAGCGACAATAGTGCTTGTAATTGCAGGAACAATTGCTGGTTATATACCAGCTAAAAGAGCAGCAGGTATTAAACCAATTGTAGCATTAAACGACGAATAGATATGTTTAAATTTTTATTTGATAAAGATACTTGGCAAGAAATATACAGCAGTATTCGAAAGAATAAGGTTCGTACTGGTATTACTATTATAGGTGTAATGTGGGGTATCTTTTTGTTGGTTGTATTATTAGGTGCGGCCAGAGGTATGGAAAATAATTTCAATAAATTATTTGGAAATTTCGCAACAAATAGTGTGTTTGTTTGGGCACAACAAACAAGTAAACCATTTAAAGGTTTTCAGGAAGGAAAAGGATTAACCTTAAAAGTATCCGATTTAGAAAATATTAAAAGTGAAATTAAAGGATTGGAATTTGTGGTCCCTCGTCATCAAACTCAGGGAATGGCCATTAACAATTTTAAGTCTGGTACTTTTGGAATTTTTGGGGATTATCCAGAATTGGACAATGTTCAAAAAATGGATATGGTATATGGTAGATTTATAAATGATAGCGATATTTTAGAAAAGAAAAAAGTATGTGTCATTGAAGAAGAAATTTACAAACAACTTTTTGATAAGGGCGTTTATCCAATAGGAACTTATATAAAGATAAATGACATTAATTATATCATTGTTGGTATGTATAAAAAAGGGCAAATAGGTTCTGGTGGCCCTCAAGGAAATATCCATATTCCTTTTACTACATTTCAACAAGTATACAATAGAGGAGATAGTATCGGTTGGATGATGATTACTGGAAAACCTGAATTTGATATCACTCAAATTGAGGCCGATGTTAAATTATTGCTTAAAAACTTACATAAAGTGCACCCAAAAGATGAACGTGCATTTGGTAGTTTTAATTTAGGAAAAGAAATTGCAAAAATAACGGGATTTTTAACTGGAATGCAGTTTTTAACTTGGTTTGTGGGCATCGCCACATTAATTGCAGGTGTTTTTGCAATTGGAAATATATTATTAATTACAGTAAAAGAGCGTACAAAAGAGATTGGAATTAGAAGAGCTTTAGGAGCCAAGCCTTGGGAGATTAAACGACAAATTATTTTGGAATCTGTTTTTTTAACAAGTATTGCAGGGGCTTTAGGAATTATATTTGGAGGAATGGTTTTAATGTTGATTGATACCATGTGGGGTAAAGGTCCAGATGCAGCACTGTCAAATCCAACGGTTGATATTCCTGTCATATTAATTGCGGCATTAACACTTGTTGTATTAGGCACTTTAATAGGAATGATTCCTGCTCAAAAAGCGGTGAGTATTCGACCAATAGAAGCATTAAGAGAAGAATAAACAATTAATCATAAAAAAAATAAATAATTAGGTTTTAATTATTTGAAATATAAAAGAACATTAAATAAGTAAACAATTAACTGATGAAAAAAACAATAATTTTTGGATCAATAGCAGTAGCACTTATAGCTGTTTTAGCTTGGTTTGGAGCAAAAAACAGTAAAAATCCAATTGAATACGAAACCGAAAAACCTTTTAAAACAAACATCGTTAGAAAAACAGTAGCTACAGGGAAAGTAGTTCCTTTAGAAGAAGCAGAGATCAAGCCAAAAGTTTCAGGAATTATTGAAGAAATTTTTGTTGAAGAAGGCGCAAAAGTAAAAGTTGGTGATTTAATTGCTACAATTAGAGTTGTACCTAATGTTCAGTCGCTAAATAGTGCATATGGAAGTGTTCAATCTGCCAAATTGCGTTATGAAAACACAGAAGTTTTATATAAAAGAAATAAAAGTCTGTTTGAAAAAGGCGTGATATCCAAGCAAGAATTTGAAACAGCTGAATTAAACTTTGAAAGTGCAAAACAAGACTTACAAAACTCCCAAAACAACTTAGATATTATTAAGAAAGGTTCAGCAGCTGGAATGGGAAAAACTGCAAACACCTATGTGAAAGCTGAAATTTCAGGTACAATTTTAGAGATTCCTGTTCGAAAGGGTACACAGGTAATTGAGAGTAATACATTCAACGCAGGAACAACTATTGCGACTATTGCGGATATGACTAAAATGATTTTTGAAGGGAAAGTTGATGAAGCTGAAGTGGGGAAAATTCAAAATGGAACGGTGTTGGAAGTGTCATTAGGTGCCATTGAAAAGAAAAAATATCCAGCAAAACTGAACTTTATTGCGCCAAAAGGTACCGAAGAAAATGGTGCTGTTCAGTTTAAAATTAAAGGCGATGTTACACTAGATGATGAGTTCTTTGTTAGAGCGGGTTATAGTGCAAATGCTGATATTGTTTTAGAACAAAAGGACAGCGTACTTTCAATTAAAGAAGCTTTATTGCAGTTTGATAAAAAAACTGAGATTCCATATGTTGAGGTTAAAACAGGGGATCAGGTATTTGAAAAAAGGGATGTTGAATTGGGCATTTCGGATGGTATAAATGTTGAGATTATCTCAGGAGTGACTTTAGAGGATGAAATTAAAATTTGGAATAAAACTTCAAAAAAAGAAGGAGAAGAAGAAGAAAATAATGAATAGTTAATTTTTCTTAAAATATTAAAAGCGTTTTAATTCATATTAAAACGCTTTTTTTATATCTTTATGCAAGTACTTAAATTAATAGTTTCAAAATATCAATTCTATGATTTTTATCAGAACTATTACAAAATAAAAGTATGAAATTTATAATATAATTTTAAAAGCCAAAAGATATATGGAAAGTCAGGTATTATTCTTAAGTGACCTTAATTTCAACCTAGAAGTTTGGAAAAGAGAGTTGAAGTTTCAAGAAAGTGAAATGGATTATTTTGAAGAAAAATTAGAACATGTTGCAATACGAAATTTAGGCAATGATGTGATGAGGCAGTTGGAGAGTTTTCAAAATAAAATAATTCGTGAGCGTGAAGTAATGGGCCATTTAAGACATAGAATTAGAATGAAAAAACGCGAATTGGCGAAAGCAAAAATAAATAATACTTCGGAAATTCTTTTTCATGAAAAGCAAGTTATGTTAAAAGATGAAATGAAAACTTTTGTTAAATTACATTACGAATTAAAAGAAGATATGATGGATTTCTTCTTAAAATATTTATAATAAAAAAAGAGCCGCTAAATGCGGCTCTTTTTTTATTTAAATTGTTTTGCAATTATTTCAGCTTTTTTAGATTCAGCATAATCATAAAATCCTTCACCAGATTTTATTCCTAATTTACCAGCTTGAACCATATTAACAAGTAATGGGCAAGGAGCGTATTTAGGATTTTTGAATCCGTCATACAATACATTTAGTATAGATAAACACACGTCTAGGCCAATAAAATCAGCAAGTTGTAATGGACCCATTGGATGCGCCATTCCTAATTTCATGACCGTATCAATTTCAGAAACACCAGCTACGCCATTATAAAGCGTTTCAATTGCTTCATTAAGCATTGGCATTAATATGCGGTTTGCAACAAATCCTGGATAGTCGTTTACAGTTACAGGTGCCTTTCCTAAATTTTCTGAAAGTTTCATAATTGAATTGGTTACTTCATCAGAAGTACTGTAACCTTTTATAATTTCAACTAACTTCATTATTGGAACAGGATTCATAAAATGCATGCCTATTACTTTTTCAGGTCGATTTGTAACTGAAGCTATTTTTGTAATTGAAATAGAGGAGGTGTTTGAAGCTAAAATTGCATTTTTAGGTGCTTCCTTATCTAACTCTTTAAAAATTTTCAATTTTAAATCTACATTTTCTGTAGCTGCCTCAACAATTAAATCACAATTTTTTACACCTTCAGAAATAGATGTGAAAGTTAAAATATTTGCTAAAGTTTTAGATTTAACACTTTCTGTAATTCTTTCTTTTGCTACTAATCTATCTAAATTGTTTGTAATAGTTGTTAACCCTTTGTCAATCGCTTCTTGGGAAATGTCAATCAAACATACATTGTAATTGTTTTGTGCAAAAACATGGGCAATTCCATTTCCCATTGTTCCTGCTCCTATAACGGCTATATTTTTCATATAAGATAAGTTTTATGATTTTTTTGGAGGCATTGTTCCAAAAACGTGATCCCATAACGTATTTGATACTCCAAATGCTTTATTTGGATATTTATAATGATGTAAACTATGGTGTTTCCATAAAAATTTAAATTGTTTAGGTGGTTTTACAACATGGGTTGCTCTGTGTAAAAATGAGTATAAAAGGTAGCCCAAGAAAAATCCTGGAAAAAATCCCCAAGTGTAATTTGGATACCCAATAAGTGTAAAAATCACATAAAAAAAAGCGAATAGCATACTAGCCATTAAAATTCCAGGTACAGGAGGCATTAACAAACGCTCTGTATCTTTTGGGTATAAATGGTGAGAACCGTGCATAATAAAATGAAATCTTTGAACAAATTTGTTTTCATTTATCCAGTGAAAAACAAAACGATGCAATATATATTCAGCAAATGTCCAAAAGAAAAGGGCAAATGCAAATAAATAAATAAAGGTTGTGTATTCCATATTTTTAATATATAAAGCGTTGTAAATTAAGAGCGTAACTACAGTTCCGTAAACAATAATATTAGATATTAGAGTTGTCTTTGTTAAACTTTCTAAAAATGAGTTCTTAAAAATGGTAGCATTTCCTTTATTATGCTCTGTCGTTACTTTTGGATTCATGATTAAAAAAATTAAAAATTATCAATAATTTGATATGCTACACGCAAAGCTTCTGTTCCTTGCTGAAGAGAAACAATTGGTGTCGTATTGTTATTTATTGCATCTGCAAAAGTTTCTAATTCATCTAAAATTGCATTATTTGCTTCAACTGTTGGGTTTTCAAAATAGATTTGCTTTTTTATTCCCTCTGCATTTTGTAAAATCATATCAAAATCCCCAGGATTTTCAGGTGCATCCTTCATTCTTACGACTTCTGTTGCTTTTTCAAAAAAATCGACTGCAATATAAGCATCTCTTTGAAAAAAGCGAGATTTACGCATGTTCTTCAAAGAAATTCTGCTTGCTGTTAAATTGGCAACACAACCATTTTCAAATTCAATTCTGGCATTTGCAATGTCAGGAGTTTCACTTAGTATAGAAACGCCACTTGAATTGATACTTTTTACTTTTGATTTTACTACGCTTAAAATAACGTCTATATCGTGAATCATTAAATCCAATACAACAGGCACATCTGTACCCCGCGGATTGAATTCAGCCAAACGATGTGTTTCAATAAACATTGGGTTTATAATGGCATCTTTTACAGCAGTAAATGCAGGATTAAAACGTTCTACATGTCCAACTTGACCTTTAACGTTGTGTTTTTCAGCCAGCTGAATTAATATTTCAGCTTCCTCAACTGTATTTGTTATAGGTTTTTCTATAAAAACGTGTTTTCCTTTTTCAATGGCTTCTTTTGCACATTCAAAATGGGAAAGTGTAGGTGTTACAATATCAACAACATCTACAGCATTGATAAGCGCTTCAATAGTGTCGAATGATTTATAACCAAATTCTTTTTCAACTTTTAGGGCATTCTCTTTAATAGGATCATAAAAACCTACAAGCTCATATTTTTTTGATTGATTCAATAATTTCAAATGAATTTTACCAAGATGGCCGGCACCTAAAACTCCTGCTTTTAACATAACTATACTTTTAATTTTTATGTTCACAAAAGTAACAATCTTTGAGCATTTATTCCTATTTTTAGCAACTCAAATTTAAATTTTTAGTGAAGGATACCCACAAACATCAAGGACTTAGAAATCAATTGGTAAAAGTTATATCTGAAAAAGGTATTAGCGATAAGAATGTTTTAAAGGCAATCTCGGTTGTTCCAAGACATCTATTTATGGATTCAGGTTTTGTAGATTTTGCCTATCAAGACAAAGCTTTTCCTATTGCTGCTGAACAGACTATCTCTCAGCCATATACTGTTGCCTTTCAAACCGAAATATTACAAATACAGCCTAATTATAAAATATTGGAAATTGGTACCGGATCAGGTTATCAAACGGCCGTTTTAATTGAAATGGGAGCAAAGGTATACACTATTGAAAGACAACAGGAATTGTTTAAAAAAACCAAATTGTTTTTACCTAAATTGAATTATAAACCAAAAAAAATAGTTTTTGGAGATGGCTATTTAGGTTTGCCTGAAGAGGCTCCATTTGACGGAATTATTGTTACAGCAGGAGCTCCATTTGTTCCAAAACCTTTATTATCTCAACTAAAAATTGGTGGCAGATTGGTGATACCTGTGGGTGAAGATGTTCAAACTATGAATTTATTTGTTCGAACCAGTGAAAAAGATTTTGAAAAGCAGGAATTAGGAAAATTTAGATTTGTGCCAATGTTGAAGAAAAGAAATTGAGAAAATTCTTTTAAGCCTTATCCAGAAAATATAAACAACCATTAAATGATCTCACAATAAAAAGTACTCGTGGAGGCTCTTTTATGTTTGATCAGGCAATGGACAATAGTTTCATAGTAATTTATAGCGGTTAAAACGCTGTTGAAACCTCTTTATTCAACATTGGTTTTAGATGTGTTAAATATGATGATACTTCATTTATTTAATCATATTTTGCATCAAACTGCCCATTCCATTTGCCTTGAACTTTTAAAACTTGTTCAATAACGTCCCTAACACAACCAAAACCACCTTTGAAGTGAGAAACGTAAGATGAAATATCCTGAATTTCTGGCACAGCATCTTTAGGACAACAGGGCAAGGCTACCTTTTTCATTACAGGATAATCTGGGATGTCATCACCCATATAAAGTATTTCATCAGGTGAAATATTTTTATCAGCTAAATATTTTTCGAACTGCACTATTTTTTTATGAGCGCCTAAATAGATATCAGTTATTCCTAATCCACTTAATCTAGTCCTCACACCTTCATTAACACCTCCTGAAATGATACAAATATGATAACCTAAATCTATCGCAGTTTTAAGCGCGTAACCATCTTTAGTATTCATAGCTCTTGTCAACTCTCCAGTTGAGGAAATATGAACAATTCCATTTGTTAAAACGCCATCAACATCAAACATAAAAGTTGTAATTTGTGGCATAATTTCTTTATAACTTTTTCCCATAAGTTTCTTGAATAGATTTTGTAAGTAATGTATAAATTTCTTGTTGTTTATTATTTAGAATAGCCAAATGTTCAGCAATTGTAATTGAATCATTTCTTTTTGCAGGGCCTGTTTGTGCTTCAAAAGGCGACAAGGTTTCAATTTTTTTAGCAGTTTCTTTAATTATAGGCAGTAAAATTTCAAAAGGTATATTTTTTTCTGTACAGATTTCATTTGCTATATCATATAGGTGATTCACAAAATTATTTACAAATACAGCTGAAACGTGTAAACTTTTTCTTTGTTCAGAATTTATGTTATAAACAGTATTTGAAATTGATTTTGCAAGGTTTTCTAATAAATTTAAATCTTTTTCATTTGAAGCTTCAATGCAAATAGGCACTTTTAAAAAATCAATATCTTTTTCTTTTGAAAAAGTTTGTAAAGGGTAAAAAACGCCTTTATTTGAAATTGAATGAAGATCTGTCATATCAACTCCCCCTGAGGTATGAACTACCAGTTTATTCTTTAAGATAAGGTTTTTTGATAGTTCAGAAATCGCATTGTCTGAAACAGCGATTATATAAATATCTGCTTCTTTTAAGCCTAACAAATTGTTTGTTATAGAAGTTTTAGATTTTAAATAATTAATTTCTTCTAAACTTCTGTTGTAAACTTGCACAACTTCAATGTCTTTGTTATTTAACAAACATTTTGTTAAATTAAAAGCTAAATTTCCAGCGCCAAGTAGTACAATTTTAATCATAGCACGAAGATACTTTAAATGAAGTATAAAAAAAATTCCGTCTTTAGAAAAGACGGAATTTTTAATGTTTATTTATGAATAATAGATTATCCTCTTAATGCAGCTTGTGCAGCAGCTAAACGTGCAATTGGTACACGGAAAGGAGAACAAGATACATAATCCATACCAGATCTGTGGCAGAATTCAACTGAACTAGGTTCACCACCATGTTCACCACAAATACCTATTTTGATAGATGGACGAGCAGCTTTACCTTTTTCACATGCCATTTCAACTAATTGTCCAATACCTTCTTGATCTAACACTTGGAAAGGATCGTGTTTTAGGATTCCCTTTTCAATGTAGATAGGTAAGAATTTACCAGCATCGTCACGAGAATATCCGAATCCCATTTGAGTAAGGTCATTTGTTCCAAAAGAGAAAAATTCAGCGTGTTCAGCAATTTTATCAGCAGTTAAACAAGCACGAGGAATCTCAATCATTGTTCCTACTAAGTAATCAACTTCTACACCTTTTTCAGCAAATACAGCAGCAGCAACCTCGCGGATGATGTCTTCTTGCATTTTAAACTCTTGCATAGTACCAATTAGAGGAACCATGATTTCTGGTTTTGGATTAAATCCTTTAGCTTTTAAATCACAAGCAGCTTCAATAATTGCACGCGCTTGCATTTCAGTAATTTCTGGGTATGTATTTCCTAAACGACAACCTCTATGACCTAACATTGGGTTAAATTCGTGTAAAGATTCAACTTTAGCTTTTACAACATCAAAATCAATACCTAATCTTTCAGCCATTTCAGCTTGAGAAGCAGCATCGTTTGGAGTAAACTCATGTAATGGTGGATCCAATAAACGAATGGTAACACCAAATCCATCCATTGCTTCAAGAATTCCATAGAAATCTTCACGTTGGATAGGTAATAATTTAGCCAATGCATTTTTACGCCCTTCAACGTCTTCAGCAAGAATCATTTCACGGATAGCCCAGATACGATCTCCTTCGAAGAACATATGCTCAGTGCGACAAAGTCCAATACCTTTTGCACCAAATTCACGAGCAGCTTTTGCATCATCAGGCGTATCAGCATTTGTACGAACGTACATACGTGTATTTTTTTCTGCTAATTCCATTAATTTAGCAAAATCGCCATCTAATGTAGCAGTCATTGTATCTACTTTTCCTTCATATACAATACCTGTAGTACCATTTAATGAAATGAAATCACCTTCTTTATATACAACACCACCAACAGTCATTGAAGCTTTAGAAACAACTAAACCTGCAGCAGAAGAAATACAACATTTACCCATACCACGAGCAACTACAGCCGCGTGAGAAGTCATACCACCACGTTCAGTAAGAATACCTTCAGCAGCATACATCCCTTTTAAATCTTCAGGAGAAGTTTCACGACGAACCAAAATTACTTTTTTACCATCAGCAGCCCATTTCTCAGCAGCATCAGCAGAAAAAACAACTTGACCAGTTGCAGCACCTGGAGATGCAGGAAGTCCTTTAGAGATTTCTTTTGCAGCAAGTAACGCATCTTGATCAAATACTGGGTGCAATAATTCATCTAATTTATTAGGTTCTTGTCGTAAGATTGCAGTTTTTTCGTCAATAAGACCTTGTGCTAACATATCTACTGCCATTTTAACCATTGCAGCACCGGTACGTTTACCGTTACGTGTTTGAAGCATCCAAAGTTTACCTTCTTGAATAGTAAACTCCATATCTTGCATATCTCTGTAGTGATCTTCAAGTTTTTGTTGCGTCTCGTTAAGTTCTTGATATAGAGAAGGCATTACTTCTTCTAAAGAAGCGAAGTTTTTAACTCTGTTTCCTTCTGAAGTACCGTTACGTTCAGCCCAACGTTTAGATCCTATAGTCGTAATTTCTAATGGAGTACGAACCCCAGACACAACATCTTCACCTTGTGCATTTATTAAATATTCACCATTAAATTGGTCTTCACCAGTTGCAGCATCACGAGAGAAACAAACTCCTGTCGCAGAAGTATCACCCATATTACCATATACCATTGCTTGTACATTTACAGCAGTACCCCATTCAGAAGGAATGTTTTCCATTCTTCTGTAAAGTATAGCTCTTTCAGTATTCCAAGAATCGAATACAGCACAAACAGAACCCCAAAGTTGATCCCAAGGATTTGTTGGGAAGTCAACACCTGCGTGTTCTCTAATTACTGCTTTATAACCCTCAACCAGCGCTTTAAGATCTTCAACAGTTAATTCAGTATCAATTCTATATCCTTTAGCTTCTTTTAATTTGTCAAGAATAACCTCAAATGGGTTATGGTGTCCTTCTTCAGCTTCAACACCCATTACTACATCACCATACATATGAATGAAACGACGATAAGAGTCGTATGCAAATTTTGCGTTACCTGATTTTTCAGCAATAATTTTTACTGTTTCATCATTCATACCTAAGTTAAGAACAGTATTCATCATACCTGGCATAGATGCACGAGCACCTGAACGAACAGATAATAATAAAGGAAAAGAACCATCTGTTGGGTTGAATTTTGCACCCATGATAAGTTCAGTAGCTTTAACGGCTTCTTCAACTTCTTCTCTTATAGCTTTAACCACAGCATCTTTGCCATAAATATTGTACTCAGTACAAACTTCTGTAGTAATGGTAAATCCAGCAGGGACAGGTATTTCAATTAAACTCATTTCTGCCAAGTTAGCCCCTTTACCTCCTAATAGGTTTTTCATAGTGCTATTTCCATCTGCAGTTTTACCTCCAAATTTGTAAACTCTTTTTTTGATTTCTTCTATCATCTTTGTCTATGTTAAATTTTTAATTTATTTAGTTTTAATAGTGTGCAAATATAAATACATCAACTTTATTTAACAATGATTTATATCATTGAATTTTGTATTTTTTTTTGACCGTTATTCATCTTACCTTGAATTAAAATCAAAAAACTAATATTTGGTGTGAATTTTATATAATTAGAATTCGTTTTTTATTGAATTTTCTCTTTTTATTAACTAACATTTAACACTATTAAATTAAAAAAAAATAATTTTTAGTGTAACAAATTGTACTTTTAGGTCGTCTATTATATAGCTTATATACTAAAAATTCAATTGCATTAAATGTTTGATTTAGATCGCTGGCAAGAAATTTTTGAAACCATTCGAAAGAATAAATTGCGCACATTCCTAACAGGGATTTCAGTGGCGTCGGGTATTTTTATTCTTGTAATTTTACTGGGATTTGGGCAAGGCATGCAAAATGGTATTAAAAAAGAATTTGAAGCTGATGCTACAAATAGAATTTGGGTGTGGACAGAAGTAACTACAAAAGAGCATAAAGGATTAAACCCCGGTAGAAGAATTCAACTGAGGAATGAAAACTATGACAATTTAACAAAAATCTATGCAAATGAATTGGAATATAAATCTGATTTATATAGAGTTCGTGGTGTAACTATGAATTATAAAGAGGAGGTTGTTGCTTATGGTATTCAGGGTGTTAGTCCTAATTATCAACAAATTGAAAATCAAAAAATGATTCTAGGAAGGTATATTAACTATGCCGATTTAGAAACAAAAAATAAAGTAATTGTTATAAGCCGAAAAATACAAAATGAATTGTTTAAGAATGTTGAAAATCCATTAGAAGAATACTTACAACTTTCAGGAATAAATTTTAAAATAATTGGTATTTATAGGGATGAAGGCGGGGATAGAGAAGAAGATCGCGTTTATATTCCTATGAGTACAGCGCAAAATATTTTTAATGGCTCAGACAGGGTAGATAATTTAACATTTACTTTAAAACCGCAAAAAAGTTTTGATGAAGCTTTGGCAATCTCAAATCAGTTTACTGAAGAAATTAAACAATATTTAAAACAAGTTCATTCAGTTGCTCCCGATGATATAAGTGCCATCAACACGTTTAACGCTATGGAAGAAGCCAAACGATATTACACTTTAACAAGTAACATCGCTTTCTTTTTTTGGTTTGTAGGTATTTGTACCATTATTGCGGGTGTTGTTGGCGTAAGTAATATAATGCTCATCATCGTAAAAGAACGCACAAAAGAAATTGGAATAAG
>Ga0316188_10000218_pt1 | contig 21907 bp, 24 predicted proteins | sample Phiworburrow1_MG_FD_204933 | JGI IMG/M metagenome (GOLD analysis project Ga0316188, IMG submission 204933) | Coastal sediment microbial communities from Maine, United States - Phippsburg worm burrow 1 | ecosystem: Environmental > Aquatic > Marine > Coastal > Sediment | place: USA: Maine... | reverse complement strand
AGTCACAAGGCGCGGAGGCGATTATGCCGGGCTTCCGGGAACGCTCCTGATTCGATAATGACAGGGCGGCGAATCAGGTCCCGGCACTCAGGGTTCTGCGCAGGGCGATTGGCGAAACAATGCTCGTAGCCAACGAAACCAACACTATCCCGGCAAACATCTCGGGCGGCACAATACGGTTATCGATCACCTGGCACTCGTAGATCACTACCAGTGCAATCTCTGCCCGCGGGACCATGCTAATACCAAGATTTATCGCATTGCGCCTGTTCATCGACAACAATGCCGGAGCTACGGTGAACACGAGCTTCGACACAACCGCCACAACCAGCAACACCAGACCCACATCGATGGAATCAACCAGCATTCCCAGTTCAACCTGCATACCGATATGGATGAAGAAGAACGGCGTCAGAAATTCATAAAAATAGGTGAAGTTGCCATCCGTCCGCACTGCTTCAGGGTCGCGGCTAAAAGCCAGTCCTGCGAATAAAGCACCAATCGCGCTGGAAAATCCCATGTAGTCGGCGATCGCTGCAATGACCAGCCCGGCGCCTAATATTGAAATTGTGAGCGATGCCCGGGTGTCGCTCATCCGGCGATTGAAGTCGGTAAAACGGGCTTCGAGATAGTGTGCAAACAAATAGCAGCCGACCATGAAAATCGCCAGTTTTACCAGCACAAATATCGAAGAAGAACCGGCGCGAATCCACAAACTGTCATCGCCGTTCAACATCCCCGGCAACGTACCCAAAAGCACTGCAAGCAGGACAACCGCGGACAGATCATCGAGTTCCGCGACGTCGAGAAGCATCGTTCCAGTGTCCGAATTTGCCAGTCCCAGCTCATCCCAAACAGCCACCGAAACCGCAATGCTCGTCGCACTCAAGGCAGTACCTAAAACGAGGCTTGTCTCCAGCGACCAATGCAACCCGAACCGCGATACTGCGAATCCGACTGCAAACGTCCCCAGCACGTTACCGATCCAGATGACACTGGCATCTGGAAGCTTCCTCAGTAATTCGCTCGTATGGCTCCTGAGCCCCACCCGGAATAGCAACGCGACGACCCCGAGTTGCGCTAACGCCGAGAAGGTTCCACTGAAAATCGGTATCGATGCGGCGTCAGCAGGTCCGATAGCCGAGCCCAGGATGAGACCGAGGACGATGTATCCGACCGACACCGGCATACCCAGTCGTCGGCAAATACCTTTTGTAAGCGGGCCAAGTGCCAGAATCGCGCCAAGCGCGATTAGCAGCAATCCGCTACCCGAATCGAAATCCATAGCCGGGAGAGGTTATGTTCGAGAGCAAAAGTCTATCATACGCATGATCCGTTTCCGGCCCCTGGATGAGTTTGCGGGTGCTGTCTAAATGGCAGTTTCTCACCCTATTCGATCGATTGGGTATTTTCCCAGTTGATTTGCATCAATAAAACATTGAAGCACTCATTCGCTACCCTGTCCGCTAACCAGTCCAGTCGATTCTCAACTTCCGGGCAGCCGATAACTTGCAGCGGCTCTCGTGGGCTCAATGATCGGCAAATCGTGATTCCGCCTTCTCAAGGGCCCAAATGAACCTGATTCCGGCGGAACTTCGCCTCTCAATTTCACGCTACAGGTGTCGACGGCGGGCACATCTCTGCCGCTCATCCTTATTCTTTTTATGCGTCCGCGTTGCTTGTATGCGTCCGCGTTGCCGATAACGGCCGCTTTCGAGGAATCGCCAGCAGACCGTCTTCGGTCGATTACACTATTTTGCAGGGCGTTAGCGTCGAATCAGACACACGAAATGGCTCGTTCACGCAGTAACGGTAGTTTCGAGTTACGGATCGTGTCGGCGGTCTGATACAGTGAGCGATTCGAATCGTGACTGCACAATGACAATACCCATGCCTACCGCGATTGTGGCCGAAGGTGGCGGTCAGCGCGGAATATTTACCGCGGGGATTCTGGATGCATTCCTGCAGCAGGAATTCAATCCTTTCAGCCTGGCGATCGGCGTATCTTCGGGCGCACAAAATCTGCTGAGCTACTGGCTGGGTGAGCAGGGCTACGCGCGCCGTATAATCGAAGACCTCACCACCAAACCGGGCTTCTATGTACCGTATCGTTGGTTACTGTCAAAAAGTGTTGTAGATCTGGACAATTATTTTACCCAGGCGGAAGTCGACCCTGAATACAGCTTGCCGTTGGCAGCGTTTGATCCACTGGTCCATGAGAAACCGATTATATTCGTAGCAACCGATAAACATTCGGGAGAAGCGGTTTACCTCGAACCAACCTCGGCAACGGTTTTGCAATACCTCAAAGCATCCAGTGCCGTGCCGTTTCTGTATCAAAAAGCCGTGTCGGTCAATGGTTGCGAATTGTACGATGGCGGTGTCGCCGATCCGATTCCTGTTGCCAGGGCGCAGGCCATGGGTGCCGACAAAATTATTGTGATTCGCACTACAGCGGCTAAAGATGACGAGTCGGGCTGGCGCCAGAGAATGGAGCGCGCATTAAAAAAGCAAACGCTCAATCTACAATTGACGCGCATGTTGAGGCAGCATGAACGCGGCTATCAACGCGCAATCGAATTCATCCGGAATCCTCCTCCCGGCGTTGCAGTGCTCGAGCTCGAGCCACCGCAAACGCTGCAAAGCCATACCTTTGGCAGTTCATCTGTAGCCCTGGTCAATGACTATAGGCTCGGGTTTCAAGTGGGTATGGATTCGGTGGCGAAAATACAAACCTGGTTGAGCCCGGGCAGGCAAGACTGCTGACCCTGATCAGTAATTACTTCGTCAGGGCAGCATCACGCCGCTCTGCTTGATGCCGTCGAAGATGAACTGCATCGCCAGCGCCGACAGCAGCACGCCCATGACGCGGGTGATCACGTGCATTCCCGTCACCCCGAGCAGGCTCTGGATTTTGCTGGCGAGCAGCAGCGACACGCAGGTCAGCAGCAGGATCGCCATCAGCGAGGCGATAACGACGGCCTGCCCGGTAAGGTCGCCCTGCTGGTTCGACATCAGCAGGATAGACGCGCCCATGGCACCCGGCCCGGCGATCAGCGGCGTCGCCAGCGGGAACACCGAGATGTCGGATTTCGCGATCGCTTCCTGCGCTTCTTCGGCGGTGGTCGAGGTGCCGCCCGAGGTTCGTGCGAAAACCATTTCGATGCCGATCAGCAGCAGCAGGATTCCGCCCGCGGCGCGCAGCGCGGCGAGCGAGATACCGAGACCGGTGAGCATGTATTCACCGACCAGCGCAAAAGCCAGCAGGATGCTGCCGCCGATGAGCGTGCCGCGAATCGCGGTCGCTCGACGTTGCCGGGCGTCCTGGTCGGCGGTGAGCGCGGCAAACATGGCAGCAATGTCGAGTGGACCGATGGTGGCGAAAAAGGTCGCCAGGGCCACCACTGCAATTTCGATCATCGTTTTGATATCCACGGATCTGGCGTAACAGTATAACCAATCTGCCGGGGTTTACACTGACCCCAATAACTCCCCTGGCAGTACGAATGTGTAGCCTTGAGAGGTGGCGATAACGGCAGTGCGGTGGTCAGCCATCCCCCTGAATGGCACTTGCCGGGGAATCAAGCTAGCAGTCGACTTCATCGAGTATTTTGTTATCTGTCGACCTGATTTGAATTCCTGCCTGACTGGACTTTTGTCCCTGTTGGCTAGCGCTGTCGCCCATTATTTCAGCCGACTGAAGGGAGGATTCCCCCCAGCATGTTTTCCACCACTGCCGCATTATAGAAGGTTTCGACCGTCTTGATTTTGTCGCCCTGGACACGAAACCACACTGCAAGCCGCACATCCCCGATCATGTCAAAGTGGGTACGGTAATCCAGGATCGCGAATACATTATCTCCATCGGCACTGAGCTGGCGCAGGACCAGATCTTTCTGGATGGCAAACATTCCGAACTGGTAGGTCATCATGTCATCCGGGCTCAGAAAACGCATATTCGGTCCCACATATTCAAAGCCTTCAGAAACCAGTAAGGCCCTTGCCTCATCGGTGCGCTGGGCCTTGATATCGTCGATGAACTGAGCCACGATGTCTTTTGGATTCATGAATAAACTCTGCTTCAAATAGGAATCAAGGGGAGAGTATACCTACATTGATGAACGTCAAAATCTAATAAATCGACTGCCCGCCTGAACCGAATGTGAATCAACGCAAGTTGGGGGAGTTTCACCGTCGCCTTAGTAGCCCCTGGTTCATTCATGAGACTCGTCAACTCGGTCTCCAGATCCGGACGATTTTCTGCAAGGCACGAGCAAAACCCGCTTTGCCTGACAGCAGGGGGAGCCCGTGTAGCCTCCCGTCAGCGGCACGACTTTGCCGCGTCCGGGCGCATGCGGTATTTAGGCGCCATTTCTGTTGTTGCGGAATTGATAGCGAAACTCGCATTTTGCATCACCTTGCATAATCGTCCGGGGCCTTTTCAGTGTTACTTCGTCTTTACTTACACTCACCGTGTGATAATCAAGCTCGCAGGTAAGAATCGAGCCTAATTCCGGTTCCTGGATTTGCAGGAAATGCTGAGCATAGCGGCAGCCAGTAACATTTAAATTTAACGCCTCTGCATCATCTCTGAGGTGCTCGATTTCCACGTCATCCCCAATAGTGACCAGCATTTCCTCCGTCAAAGCAGCCCACTTATCCTTACCGCTGCCAGGTTTTGCTTCCGCCAACAATTGATAATGGTTTTTCAAATGTTTGCGCAGTGATTTGAAAACTATTTCATTTGCAATTTCCTCGCCCAGCTCTTCTCTGAGATCCCTGAGCAACGGAACGAGTAATTCAGATTGGATTTTTACCCTGTCTAAAAGGGAGATACTTTGATCTAACTGCATTTCCATTATCGCTCCTTAACGTTGCAGGTTGCGCGTCTAACAGACTATTAAAAAAGTCATCGCCTTGTTTGACAGGTATTGTCGGGGTGACTCGATAGCCGGGCAAATCTTTGTGACTGTCTCGGTTACCTGTTCTATCGGGCCGGTTCGCCTGACTCCGGCGTGACCCGGCCCGGGCCCTCGACTAGGCACGTTCCTTGAGCGCGGGATGGGCGACCGGGCTGTCGACCGTTTTGCGTTTGGCGGTCTTGCCCTTGGGCCGGTAGACGTGCGCCTTGGATTCGTCGTACAGGTACGAATCGCGGAACTCGTCAGTACCGAGTACCGGGCCAACCAGGATCAGCGTGGTGCGGGTGAATTTCTTCGCGCGCACCCTGGCGACGATGTCGCCGAGCGTGCCGATGACCTTGTCCTGGTCAGGCCAGGACGTACGGTAGCAGACCGCAACCGGGCAGTCCTCGCCGTAGAACGGAATCAGTTCGTCGACAATCTTGTGAATGCGGGGCGCACCCAGGTGAATCGCGAGCGTGGCCCCACTTGCGGCCAGTGCCGGCAGGCGCTCGCGCTCGGGAAATGGAGTCTTGCCTTCATAGCGCGTCAGGATCACCGTCTGTGAAACCCCGGACAAGGTCAGCTCCTTGCCCAGCCAGGCGGCCGAGGCCGAGGTAGCGGTGACGCCGGGAATCACCTCGTAGTCGATGTCGAGCTGCTGCAGACGCCGAATCTGTTCACCGATGGCGCCGTATACCGACGGGTCGCCAGAGTGCACGCGCGCCACGTCCTGGCCGGCATCGCGGGCCAGCAGGACCTGTTGCATGATCTGCTCGAGATCCATCGAGGCCGTGTCCATGATCAGGCTGGCGCTGTTCTCGACGTCGGCAAAAATCGCCCGCGGCACCAGCGAACCGGCATACAGGATAACCGGGCAGCGGTTGATGAGTTTCTGCGCCTTGATGGTAATGAGCTCAGGGTCGCCAGGACCCGCACCGATAAAATAAACCTTCATAGTTTCTTCCTGTAGCCTCGCGGCGTGTAAACCCAGTGGCGATCCTTGTTGACGATATGCCGGGATTCGCTGTTGCCGACCGACACCAGCGTAAACATATCGACGTCCTGCGGGTCGACATGCTGCAGCTCGACGACCCGGATCGATTCATCGGGGCGCGATAACTGCCGGCCGAGAATCACCGGCGTGCTCGCCGGGCGGTATTCGAGCAAGATATCGCGCGCCGTCGCGATTTGCCAGTCGCGTTTCTGCGAACGCGGATTATAGAATGACACCACGAAGTCACCCTGCCCACAGGCGTGCAGGCGCTTTTCGATGGTTTCCCAGGGCGTCAGCAGGTTGGACAGCGAGATGGTACAGAAATCGTGACCCAGCATGGCACCCATGCGGCTGGCGGCGGCCTGCATTGCCGAGATCCCGGGCACGACTTCGATATCCACCTCCAGCCATTCGGGCGCATTCTCCTTGCCCTGCAATTGCCGATCGAGCAGCTCGAACACCAGCGTGGCCATTGCATAAATGCCGATGTCGCCGCTCGAAATCAGCGCGGTCGGTTTACCGCTCGCAGCCAGGTCGAGCGCCAGGCGCGCGCGCTCGATTTCCTCGCCGAGCGGCAGCTCGTGCCGGGTCTTGCCATTGCAGACATCACCGAGCAGGTCGAGATAAAGACCGTAGGCGACCAGTTCACTGCTCGCGGCGATGGCGGCGCTGGCGCGTGGCGTCACCTGGTCGGCGGCCCCGGGCCCGGTGCCGATGATAAAGAGTTGTTTCATTCCGCTTTGTCCAGTGAGGGGTAAGCGCGCGCAATGGCGCAGGTGGCGCGCGTCGACTTTTGCTTGCCCAGTAACAGTTCCGCTGCGTTGCCGGTGAGCTGCCGGGCTGCGTGCAGCGCGGCCGATTCGGCCACGCCGTAAACGCCAACGGTGTCGAAAACGTAGTCCGAACGCACACTCAACAACGCGTCTTCCGCCTGCAGCTGGCGCTTGCCGAATACCCGGAACGGCTTGTCAAGTGCCTCGCCCAGTGCAATCAGCCCGACCTCATCCGCCTTGATATCGATACTGTTGATGGAGGCGACCTGGGTTAGCGCCAGGCCAGCCTGCTGCAGGCAGGAGTCGAGCAGGTCCTGCAGTTCCTGCAGCTCGCAACCGCGCTCGCAACCCATACCGACGCAGTATACCGGTTGCAGGTAGGGATTCGCGGTCGTGATGACCACCTCGGCGCCGATCAATGCCGCCAGCTGCCGCGCCAGTTCGTTGGCGCCGCCTTCGTGCCCGGACAGCAACGGCACCGCGTAGCGGCCGGCCTCGTCCAGCACTACCACCGGTGGATCCCGGTGTTTGCTGACGATCACCGGTGCGATGGCGCGCAGCACGATACCGCTGGCGCAGATCATGATCAACGCGTCGCCGGCCCGGAACGCCTGCTGCACCTTGTCGACGAAGGGTTCCGGCTTGTACCAGAGTTCGGCGTCGTCGAGGCCCGCCGCCAGCTGCTCGCCCAGGCGCCTGCCCGCCTCCGTCAGTGCAATCACACGCTTCATCGAATGTTCCGCGCGGCCGGTGTCACCACGAAGATCGAAAAGTATGGCCCCGCCTCCGGCGCCAGCCGGCGCACGTCGGTTTCAATCATTTCATTGTCGCGGCCGATGTACTCGAGGTAGCGCGCGTCGCCACTACGGCCGGTCTGCGCCAGCGCGGCCAGTATGCGCGGGCGCGCGCGCCCGGCCTTCATGATGACGACGCTATCGTGACTATTCAGCACATCCACCAGGTGCTGTTCATCATGTCGGCCGCTGATGACGGCGAAGGATTCACTCAGAACCGTCAACGGCAGGCACAGCGCCGAGGACGCCGCGTTCACCGACGAGATGCCCGGAACCACCGAGCACCGGTTATTCTGCTCGAGCCGGATCAGCAGATAACCAAACGAGCCGAAAAACAGCGGATCGCCCTCGCACAGGAACACCACGCTCTGACCCGCATCGAGCTCCAGCTGTATGCTCGCGGCGGCCTCGTCGTAGACCCGATTGGCGCGATCGCGCTGCTCCAGCATCGGCATCAACACCGGCAATTCACGCTGCCCTGGATTGGCCTGTGCGAGCACGTCCGCGGCAATGCTGCGCGCCTGCGAGGCACCGTCGGTATTGGCGATGTAGCCAACCACGTCGGCCTCGCGAATCAGGCGTGCCGCCTTCAGGGTGATCAGTTCCGGATCGCCCGGGCCGACACCGACGCCGATAAAGCGCGCGCTCAAGACGGCAGCACCGGCTTTTCGAAGCGAAACAGGGTTACCGGCAATTTTGGCTGGTAATCGATCGCGTCACCGTGGTGTCCACCGCGACTCACCGCGATCTGCAGGGTTTCGACCTGGCCCGGGGTCAGCGTCAATGCAAAGGTTTGCAGGCGTGCAAATGTCGCTGCCGTGACCGAGCTAGCCAGCAGCAGCCCGCCGGTCGGCAGTCGCCCCCAGCTGCTCCGCAGGATGGCGTCGAGTTCGCCGTCGTTGCCGCCGACAAACACCTTGCCGGGATCGGGCAGGTCCGCAAGCGCCTGCGGCGCGCGACCGTCGACGATGTGCAGGTTGGAGCCACAGCCGAAGCGCTCCCGGTTTTCCGCGAGGCAGGCAAGGCGCTCGGGATGCTGTTCGACCGCATAAACCGTCACCGCTGCATTCCAGTGCGACAATTCGGTAGCAACGCCACCACAACCGGCGCCGACGTCCCAGATGACATCGCCGCTGCCCGGCTGCAGCAGCGCCAGGATCGCGAGCCGCACCTCGCGCTTGGTAAACATGCCCTGCCCGCTGTCGGCGTCAGTGGCAAAGGTATGATCATCGATACCGGGAAACTCGGGCAACACGCCGCCGCGACCGCGGGTTTGAATCACGCTGACCTGCAGCTCGGAACACTCGAAATCATCGTCGGCGACGAGTTCGCTAACCGCGAATTCACGGCAGCGCTCGCTATCAGTGCCAAGGTCCTCGGCGACGTGCAGGCGCGAATCTTCGAAACCGGCGTCGATGCAGGCCTGCGCCAGCCTGCGCGGGTGACTGTGCACATCGGTGAGTACGATGATGGTGCGGTTCTGCTTGAGCACACGGTTGAGGCCGCTGACATCGCGCCCGTGCAGGCTGACGACCTGGCAATCCTGCTGCGCCAGACCGAGCCGGTTGCACACGGCCTGGATACTCGAAACCGCCGGGTAAAACCGCAGCCGTGTCGAATCGAAATGGCCGCCGAGCCAGCGACCTATACCGTAATAGAGTGGATCGCCGGAGGCGAGGACGGCTATGTCGCCTGCAGGCAAATCGTCGATCAGCGCTTTCAATTCAGAGAGCTTCGGCAGATCGCGCAGTTGCGCGCTGGCGCAGTCAACGAGCGTACGCCCGAGCGCGAGCTGACGCGGCGAGCCGATGATCGTATGCGCAGCACGCAGTGCCTGCTGCGCTGGCGCGGACAGGCGCACCCCGGCATCCACGCCAAGGCCGACCACGTGAATGTTCGAACCAGCCACCTCAGTACCACTCGTCGTTCAAACACCGCAGCAGGGCGTTGCAGCTGGCCGCGGTCACCGCGCTGCCACCCTGGCGGCCAAGCAGCGTAATGCATTCCACGCCGAGGCGCTGATGCGCATCCCACAGGGCCTGCTTGGATTCGGCTGCGCCGACGAATCCGACCGGCATGGCAATCACCAGGGCCGGCTTGTTTGCCCCCGCTTCGAGCATCTCCAGCAGCCGGAACAGCGCCGTCGGCGCGTTGCCGATCAGCACCAGGCTGCCGGCCAGATGGGGTTGCCACAGATCCAGCGCCGCCATCGAGCGCGTCTCGCCGCGCGCCCGCGCCAGCGGCGGCACCCGTTCATCGTTGAGAAAGCACAGCGGCTCGGTCTCGCGCATGCGCCGGGTAATACCGTGCCGCACCATCTCGACGTCACAGAGTATCGCGCAATCGCGCCGCAGCGCCTGCTGGCCTGCCTCGCAGGCAGCCGCGCTGAAGCGCATCGAAGCGGCGACCTCGGGCAGGCCGAGGCTATGAATGACGCGCATCACCACCTGTTGCTCGGTGGTATCGAAGCCGCCGAGGTCGGACAGCTCACGGATGATACGAAAACTGTTGCGCTCGATTGTCACCGGGTCGGATTCGTAATCGCCGGCCATGACTCAGACCGCCACCGCGCAACGGGCGCTGACAAAATCGGCGCAGCTGTCGAGATCCGCGAACTCGCGCTCGGCCATCGGCAGCCGCGGCCGCCGTAACAGGAAAACCGGCAAGCCCTGTTCTCGTGCGACATCCAGCTTGGCAACGGTGGCATCGCCACCACTGTTCTTGCTCACCAGCGCATCGATGCCATGGCGTTCGAACAGCGCGCGTTCGGCATCGAGCGTGAACGGCCCGATGTCCTCGATCCAGGTCATCGATTCGGGCAGTGTGAAATCCGGGCACGTGGCGGTACGCAGCAGCTGGCGCTGACCCTTGCCGGTACCCGGCGCCGCCAGCCGCGCCGCCAGCTCCGCTGACAATCGCCCGGCCGTGAAGAACACCACTCGATAAGCCCCGGTCAGGGCAGGCAGCTCGCGCCAGTCATCGAACTCGCGCCAGTCGTCACCGGTCCGGGGCTGCCAGGCCGGGCGCTGGTAACGCCACAATGCAATCCCGCAGTCACGGGCCGCGGCGACAGCCGTTGCGCTCATGTTACTGGCGTAGGGGTGAGTTGCGTCGAGAATGGCGTTGACACCCGCGTCGCCGATAAACCGGGGCAAGCCGCCAAATTGCGTAAAACCACCGCTGATCACGCGGCAATCGAGCTGCGGCTGGCGCACCAGCCCGGCGACGCTGTAAATCACGTCGATACCGCGTTGCTGTAAGGTTCGCGCCAGCCGCTTTGCTTCGGCGGTGCCACCCAGCAGCAACAGGCTCATCACGCCCCTCCCGGGGTTATGAAATCGGCATGCCCGATGAACTCGCCCTGGCGATCGATCGCCCAGATCTCAACGTCAACCTGCGCCGGCACGACCTGGCGCGCGGCCTGCTGCGCGCGTGCGCATATGTCATCGGCAAGGTCGAGCCCGGCAGCACGGCAGATATCCAGCACTTCCATGCTGGTATTGGCGGCCAGGATTTGCGCCTGCGTCGCGCCATCGGCACCCAGTCCTCGCGCCAGCGCGGCCATTTGCTCGAAGTCGATCGACGAGGCGCGGCTGTTCAGATCCATGTGGCCGTTGGCGAGCTTGGTCAGCTTGCCGAAACCGCCGCAAATGCTGAGGCGGTCGATCGGCACTTTTTTCAGGTGTTTGAGCACGGCACCGGCAAAATCGCCCATTTCGATCAGCGCCATCTCGTCCATGCGGTAATGCGCCTTGATGGCGGCCTCGCTGGTGTTACCGGTTGTTGCGGCGATGTGGCTGAGGCCGTTGGCGCTGGCGACATCGATACCCTGGTGGATGGACGCTATCCACGCGGCGCAGGAATAAGGTCGCACGATGCCGGTAGTGCCAAGAATCGACAGGCCGCCGACGATGCCAAGCCTCGGGTTCATGGTTTTCTGCGCCAGCGCTGCGCCGTCGACGACGCCAACGCTGACCTCGAAGCCGCCGCTATAGCTGAAGCGCGCCGCCTGGCGGGTCAAATGCTCGGTCATCATACGCCGCGGCGTCGCGTTGATAGCGGGCTCGCCGATCGCGAGCGCGAGCCCGGCACGTGTAACCGTGCCGACACCGGGTCCGGCAGCGAAGCGCACGCCGGGATCGGCGCTGCGACCCAGTTCGACGAAAACCGTGGCGCCGTGGGTCACGTCCGGATCGTCACCGGCGTCCTTGATGGTGGCGGCGCGCACGCGCTCGCCGACGGTCTCGCAGGATTCGATATCGAGGGTCACTTCCCTGCCCTTCGGCAAAGTGACGCTGACCTGCTGCGGCGCCTGCCCGGTGAACAGCAGTTCACTCGCGGCCATGCAGCAGGCGGTGGCGCAGGTACCCGTGGTCAATCCGCTGCGCAGAGGCTGCTTGTTTTCGGCTGATTCCGGCCACATAAGCTAGAGCGCCTGAGTAATCCAGTAGCCCCCGAGCAGGATCGACCCCGTTGCGACCAGGTTTCTGAAGGCGTGGAATACCCACAGGTATTTCTGCTGCAGGTAGCGCTGGGTTGCGCCAAAACCGAGACCAAAGACGAGCATCGCCAGCATCACCCCAAGCGAGAACAGGGCCAGGTAGACCAGCGCGGTCAATAACTCGCCGTGTGCCACCACCGGCACCAGCGCGAGCGCGGGCGCGCTGCCGGCGAGACCGTGCATGACGCCAACCATAACCGGGGTATGCCGTTGCACCCGATCGCCGTCGATTTCGCCGGCATGGCCGCTACCTTCGACCTGCCAGTGACGGTGCAGCACCTCGCCGTGTCGATGCTCGACCAGGCTGATGCGTTCGCGGTGGAAGCGCCACAGGCACAGGCTACCCATCGCCACCAGGAAGACACCGACGAACAGCTCCGCATACCACGCAAACGACTCGGGAATGCCGATACCAAAACCGAACAACAGTAGTCCGCTGACCATCAGTACGCCACCATGACCCAGCGCCCAGTTGGCGCAGAAAGCAATGCTGCGCGTGAAGCCGACACGTGAATTACTCAGCGCCGATACCGCCATCACGTGATCGGCATCGAGCGCGTGCACCAGCCCGAGCGTGAAGCCGACCGATATCAGCGTGATGCTTTCATTGATCATGCGACCTCGTCCTCGACCTGCGCGGCGTTCGCCCGGGGTTTGAACAGCGCCGCGATCGCGCCGGGGTTGGACGGGAAGAACAGGTGCAGGTAGGTCGCGGTGAGGTTGCCGTCGCGATAAATCGCCTCACCCGGTGCGGCATGGCGCTGGCGACGACCGCAGGCGATCGGTTCCGGTGTCTGCTCGCTGCGCGAGCGGTGATGCGCGTGCGCACGCACCTCGCCTTCCGGCAGCGGCGCGGTTTGCATGCCCTGGCAACCGCGTTTGCCACGCATCGCGCCGTGGCCTGGCAGCAGTCCCGCCATCGGGAAACGCTCACCGTCGAGGTCAGTCAGGGTTTCCAGGCAGTAGAGCAGGCCACCGCACTCGGCCAGTATCGGCTTGTCCGCAGCGTGGAACTCACGCAGATCCGTCAACATCGCGGTATTGGTTGACAGCGCGGCACTGTGCAACTCGGGATAACCGCCGGGAAACCAGAGCGCATCGACCGCGGGCAGCGCCGTATCGGTGAGCGGTGAAAAGAAATCGATCTCGGCGCCGAGGTCGCGCAGCAGCTGCAGGTTGGATTCATAGATAAAGCTGAACGCCGCATCGCGCGCCACGCCGACCCGCAAGCCATTCAGTACCGGTTCCGGCAGAGCAGGTAGCTGCGCCGGCGCAAATTCCACGGTTTTGCAGTACTGCAATATGTCGCCGACGCCAGCCTGTTCGAGCCAGTCCGCACCGGCCTCGAAACGCAGTTCCAGTTCGTCGGCGACTTCTGCAGCCTGTACCAGGCCGAGGTGGCGTTCCGGCAGCGCGACCTCATCGGAACGCGCCAGGCTGGCGAGCAGCGGAATGCTGTCGGGCAGTGCGTCTGCGATCAACTGACGGTGGCGCTCGGTGCCGCATTTGTTGGCGATGAGGCCGACCACCTCGACGTCGCTACGGAATTCGGCGAGACCCTGCACCAGGGCAGCGGCGGTTTGTGCCATGCCCTTGACGTCCATGACGATGGCCACCGGTACGCCGAAGCGCGCCGCCAGGTCGGCGCTCGAAGGCTCGCCGTCGAACATGCCCATGGCGCCCTCGATCAGAATCAGATCGGCAACCTTTGCGGCCTCGTAAAACTTGTGCTGGCACCAGGCTTCGCCCGCCATCCACAGGTCGATTTGCTCTACCGGCTGCCCGGAGGCCTGCTCCAGGATTTGCGGATCGAGATAGTCGGGACCCGTCTTGAACACGCGCACGACCTTGCCCTGGCGGCGCAGCATGCGCGCCAGCGCGGCGCAGATGGTGGTCTTGCCCTGGCCAGACGCGGGCGCACTCAGAAACAGGGCCGGGCAACGGATGGCGGCCATCAGAATTCGATTCCCGGCTGCGCCTTGACGCCGAGGCGGAAGGCGTGCTGCTCGTCACGCACGTCGGAAATGGTATCGGCGATTTCCTTGAGCTGGCGCGCCATGGTGCGCCCGGTAATGATCACGTTCTGCATCTCTGGCCGCCGCTGCAGCGCTGCGACCACCGGCTCGACGTCGAGGTAGCCGTACTTGAACATGTAACTCATTTCGTCGAACACGAGCAGGTCATAAGAGTCGTCGGCCAGCAGTTCCGCGGCAATACCCCAGGCTTGCTGCGCGGCCGCGATATCCTGGGCGCGATCCTGCGTTTCCCAGGTAAAGCCGTGGCCCATGACGTGCCAGTCGATCAACGGGTGATCCTTGAAAAACTTGTACTCCCCGGTTTGCATGCGACCCTTGATGAACTGGATGACCGCACAGCGCTGGCCGTGCCCGGCGGAACGCGCCATGGTGCCGAAGGCGGAACTGCTCTTGCCCTTGCCGGCGCCTTTCAACAGGATCAGCACGCCACGCTTCTGCTGGGCGCTGGCGATGCGCGCATCGACGATCGCCTTCTTCTTCGCCATGCGGGTTTTATGCTTGTCGGGGTCGGTCATATCGATCAGGCCAGCAGCGGCGAAACGGGCAACGGACAGTAAATCGCATCCAGCGCGCGCGCAATATCGACGCCGCGGCCGCGCTTGACGCGCGAGTCCTCGATGTCGATCAGCAGGGTCTGGCCGATCGGCGTCAACTGTTCGAGCGCGACGGCGGACTTGCCATCGGTGACCAGGTAGTTGTCGATGCGCAAACCCGGCTGCTGGCGCAGCAGGCTGTCGCGGTAGCGCGCGGCCTGCTGTATCACCTCGAGCAAGGGCGTGCCGCCACCCGCCTCGATGCCATCCAGCAACTGGCGCAGCGCGCGCGGGGCGCGCTTGCGCGGCAACAGCGTTTGCACGCGCTGATTGCCGAAGCCGAGGATAGTCAGCTGCTCGCGCGCGAGATAAGCCCGTTGCGCGAGCTCGACGATGACCGCCTTGGCGTCGGCGAAGCGATTGTTCTGCAGCGTCGATGCCGAGGTGTCCAGCAGCACCAGGTGAAGCCGCGGTTGCGCGGTCGCCTGGCGGCGCCGGATCAGTCGCTGTAACGGCCAGCAACCGCGATTGCTGACCAGTGTCTGGAACCAGTCCAGCTGACGGCCAAAGCGGCGCGCATGCCCGGTGCCGCGCGCGCCAATACCCGTTCCCCTGGCGAAGTCGTCGATGCGATGCACAGATCCAGTCGGAGCCTCGATGGCGGATACGCTAAACAACGATTGCGCCGCGGTACGCTGCTGCACCGGCGCCATGCTGCCCCAGTCACCGCTGCTCGCGGAATCCGCCGTGGCGGCGGTGGCTTCCTGCCCGGATTCGCGCCGTGGCATGGGCGGCGACTGGCCGCCAGCCGAGTCATCATTGCGGCGATGGCCGAGCACCAGCGCGGCGACCGCGTCCAGGTCCTCAATTTCGATTTCAGTCCGGCCCTGCCAGGCGGCATGCGCCTGCGCGGCACGATGCCAGACAATATCGGCGCGCATGCCGTCGACGGCGGCGGCCATGCAGCGATTGGCAATGTCGAGCCGCAGCGCGGCGCTGCAGGCTACCTGGTCGAGCCGGGCAGTCGCCTGCTCGATGCGCTGGCGCAATTGCTGCTGTTGCCCGGCCTGGCGCGCGGCGAATGCCTCGGGGTCCAGATCAAAGGCCTCGCGCCGCTCGACGATGGCGACGCGCTCCTCGGCGCTGTAATTCGAATCGATTTCGACCAGCAGGCCGAAGCGATCGAGCAACTGCGGGCGTAATTCGCCCTCGTCGGGGTTCATCGTGCCAAGCAGTATGAAACGCGCCGCGTGCTCGTGACTGATGCCGTCGCGCTCGATGCGGTTCACCCCGCTGGCGCTGACATCGAGTAACAGATCGACGAGATTATCGGCGAGCAGGTTGACCTCGTCGACGTAGAGTATGCCCTGGTCCGCTTTCGCCAACAGCCCGGGATGAAACTCGACCTGCTGCCGGTCCAGCACCTTCTGCAAGTCCAGCGTGCCGACCAGCATCTCTTCCGAAGCGCCGAGCGGCAGGGTGACGAATTTACGCTGCTCGGCCGTAATCTGCGCGAGCCCCCGCGCCAGGGTCGATTTCGCGGTACCGCGCGGACCACTGACCAGCACGCCACCAATCGCCGGATTGATCGCGACCAGCACCAGCGCGAGCTTGTACTGCTCCTGTCCGGTGACGGCGGAGAACGGGAATTCAGGCGTGGGCATAGTCGTCGGGTATCGCGATACGGCAGAACCAGCGATTGAACACAAACCGGCAGGCGATTCCAAGCAACAGCCAGAACACCAGGTTGGTGATAGCGCTGATGACGACAAACTGCTGGTGCAGGTAAGTCAGGGCCTCCACCGCGGACGCGTCGGCGTGCTGAAACATCGGGCCGTCAATCTGCGGCGCACCGACAATATAGGGAATCACCAGGAACAGCAGCCCGAGCGCCCTGAACTTCACCGGGCTGAAGGCGAACAGACCGAAGCCGATCGATACGCTGACGGCCGTCAGCGCCCACCACAGCTGCCGATGCTCGACCGGAGCCGCCACCACGCCCGGAATTTCCGGGGCCAATCCGATCGCCGGGGCTACGAACAATGCGAGGTACCCCGCCAGCCCCCACAGCAGGCCCTGAGGCCAACTGATACTGCGACCGCGCGCAAGCCAGAACTGGCTCATCAACGCCAGCAGGATTGCCGCGAAACCGGTACTGGCGAGCACGTTGGCGAAAAAGCTGTAGGCGGTTCTTTCGAAACCATCCTCGGGCGCCCAGGCATTGGCATCGTGCGCATGCCCGTGGTCATGCGAGTGATCGCCATGGCCACCAGCCGCAGCGTCCGCAGGCGCCGGCTCCATTTCGTAGGATTCGGCGGCGAAGATTATCGGGTTAAGGCTGACGATTTGCAGGCAGGTCAATACAGCGCCGGTAACGATACCGATAAGGATCGCGCTGTACACAATACGAGAAAAAATCATGGCAGACGTCGCTGGAACCGAAACAGCCCGGGGCCGGGTGGACTCAGGCTTTGTTGCCAGTCAAAGCGTCGACTGGCGATGCGTCGGCACTAACTAGTGGCAGGGAAATGCCAGGCTGTGACGCACGTCGTGGGCCGCGTTGTGCGCGACACCCATGGGTGCGAAGCCGACGGCGAACAGGATGACCAGGCCGAAAACGAGCGCCGCGATACTCTGCGTAAGCACTGATGTCGATGATTTTACCTGTAGCGTTTGCTGGCTTGAAACTTGTGATGTCATGGTCAAATCCTCTATGCGCCCACCGCGCATGTTTGTGAGTTAGTCTCGTCGATCACCGACAGGCCGGTCTTCGGGCTCCGGGCGGGGAATCCATCAATCTACTCGACTCCCGAAGGTTGCGCCTTCCCGAATCGGACCCGGAATATTCACGGTGCGACCCAGTGGCCTGTGCAAACCTTTACGCCTGTTACCGATGCGGGGGCAGCGATGGGATCGGATAAATCCATTTGGATCAGCACCTTACCACACTTCCCGATTATCCCCTGCAGGGGCACCCGTCAGGCCTTGGATATTACCAACAATCCATTGATTAGCAAGGTAAATCAGGGTTGCGAGTTGCGGCGCAGGCAGTACAGGCTGCTGTCGACCTTGCCGCTCGACCGCAACAGGGTGACCTCGGCGTCAAAAGCGCTCAATTCCTGGTTGAGTGTCGAATCGTAGAGCAGCTTGCGGAAATCGCGGTAGGCGAGGATCTGGCCCGGGTCGAGCGCGGCGTGCAGCGCCGGCAGTGAAAACACGAAACCCTGCTCGCGCAACTCCAGTTCAGCGCCAGCCGCCTCGATCAGGGCCAGCGCCGCGGCATCGCGCGCCAGTACCGCGGCGAAGAAATCGCGCACTGAATCGATGCTGATCGGGCGTTCGGCCATTCGCGCCTACTGCGTCATTCCCAACTGCATGCGACCCACCCGGATGCAGTCTAGCGATGGCGGCTGGCTGTAAGATTCCCGCTTGCGCGGGAATGACGGAATCAGGAGAGCTGCATGCGCTCGGGAATGACGGCATCGGGAGAGCCCGATGCGGTCGGAAACTGCGGAATCTGGAAAGCCGCACGCGCGTGGCAATGACGCAGTACGCCGGAATAACGGGGGCAAGAACAATCGAGATACAGTCGTCAGGACAGGATGTACTGGCGCAGTGCCTCGGCCTCGCTCTGGATCTCCATCATGCGACACTTCAACAGATCGCGATTACTGATCAGGCCGACCAGTTGATCGCCATCGAAAACCGGTAAGTGGCGAATATGCCGATCGGTCATCATGGCCATCGCTTCGTTGACACTATCTGTGGGTGCGCAGCGTATCAGCTTGGCGGTCATCAACTCCGACACCTTGACCTGGTGCATGTCTGCGCCGTGTCGACTCACACCGCGAACGATATCGCGCTCCGATAAAATACCGGCAATTTCACCGCCATCGCTGGTCACCAGTAGCGCCCCAACCTGGTTATCGGTAATCAGGTTTGCTGCTTCCACAATCGTGCTGTCTGCATCGATTTTGATGATTTCGACGGGTTTTCCCTTGATCAATTCAGCAAGCTTCATTTCACATCCTCTTCCTCATGTAGAAGCTTGATAGCACGTTTCAGCACCCCGAATCAAGCCGTAGCCCGGCAGGCCTGCGCGAATCAATGCCGTCTAGACAGCACCGGCCCGGCCTGCGCCAGGCTGTCCGTCGCCCTTGTGCGCCAGCCGCCGCAGGCGCGCATTCGTGAAGGCCACGCGGGTCAGGTCCACCGTCACCGGTCCCGGCGCAATCACCGACAACACCGCCGCAGCGCAGTGTTGAAAATCGTTGCGGAAATGCACGCTACTCTTCAACGCGAGTATGCGTTGTGCGCAGGGCTCGATCCCGAGATGGCGAAACATCGCCTGGTCCATGACCTGGATCGCGCGCGAACCGACCGCCACCTTGACCGTGCCCACCTGCAACAATGCGGTTGGACCAAATTCGATCTCGGCGCCAGCGAGCATTGGCCCCGTGGCCTTAAAGCGGCCATCGCTGATCGCGAGCACCTGGTACTCGGCGTTGAACGGCGCATCATCGGCCAAACCTGACCTGCCACCCAGGCTGAGGTAAATCGACGCACCGACCCCTGCCCGGTGGGCGGCCTGCGCCGCGGCGGCATCATTGATCACCCCGACCAGCGCCTGCGCTGCGTTTTGCGCAACCAGTTCTCGCAGGATCCCGGTCGTATCGCCCGCTCCGCCACCGCCCGGGTTGTCCTGCGAATCGGCCAGTATCACCGGTCCGGTAGCATCTTCGGCTAACCGGATTGCCTCGCGCACGGCTTCCGCAACGCCATACAAACGCCCCTTGAATTCAGGCTCGCGCCGTTCGATTTCCGCGAGCAACTGATCCGCCGCCCGCTCCACCGCAAGCGTATCGAAGCCGTAGGCTAGTAACGCCGGGCCGGCCTCGGGCACATCCGATAGCGGAAACCCGCAGGCCAGCGACATCGCGGACACCTGCGCCTCGACCAGTTCGCCCAGGCGCGCGTAAATCGCCTTTGCCGGGTCGACCAGGGTACAGCCAAACACGGGCGGTATCAGGAAATCGGTACGCCGCAGGGCGCAGGCTGGAAAACGCGCCAGGCCGTGCTGCAACAGCAGGTCGAGTAAATCGGCGGTGCGCGCGCCACTGACGGCGAGATCGACATGCGGATAGCTGCGATAGGCCTCCAGCACGCTCGCCTGCGCCACCATTTGATCGCTGATGTTGGCGTGCAGATCGAGGCAGGCGGCGATCGGCACCGCGTCGCCCACGCAGGCACGAATACGACGCAACAGTTCGCCATCGCCATCGGCCAGGTGTTCACACACCATGGCGCCGTGCAGATCGAGCAGCACGCCATCGACCGGGTTCGCTGCCAGGGTTTCCAGGAACATCGCGCTGATGCGCTCGAAAGCATCCTCGGTGACCTGCGCGGACGGCGTGGCCGAGCACCACAGCAGGGGCAGGACCCGGTGCCCGAGCGCCCGCAGCCGATCGATGCCCCCGGTCACCGGCAGGTTGATACCGTCGACTGCTTCGAGCATGCGCTCGCCCCGGCACAGCGGCGGCCATTCGTCGCGCGCCGCAAATACCTCGAAAGTGGCCGGGTAAGGACCGAACACGTTGGTTTCGTGCTGAATGCCGCCGACCGCAATTACCGCCATGCCAGGTACCTGCCGGCAGATGACACCGCCGTCATTGCGCAAACTCCTCGAAGGCGTCGATCGCACCGCGATCGTAACCGCGGCTCGCGGTCAGCAACTGCTTTGTGTACGGCATGGCGGAATCGTGTTCACGCAATTGCTGTACGCTCATGGTCTCGACGACAGCGCCGTTTTGCATGACCGCAAGCGTCTCGCACATGTGCGCGACCACGGCGAGGTTATGACTCACCAGCACGTAGGTCAGCCCGTGTTCGCGTTTCAGCCGCATCAGCAGGTTGAGCACCTCGGCCTGCACGGAAACGTCGAGTGCCGACGTGGGCTCGTCCAGCAGCACGATATCGGGATCGGTAATCAGGGCGCGCGCCACCGACACGCGCTGACGCTGGCCGCCGGAGATCTGGTGCGGATAACGAAATCGGAACGACGCGTTCAGGCCGACCTCCTCGAGCGCATCGACCACGCGCTCGGCAATGCGGTCGAGGCCGTGCACGCGCGCCGGTTCACTGAGTATGGTATCGACCGTGTGGCGCGGATGCAGCGAACCGTAAGGATCCTGGAATACCATTTGCACGCGCCGCCGAAACGACTTCGAACGCTGTTGCTGCAGGGTTTCGCCAGCCACCGCCATGTTACCGCTAACCGTTGCCACCTTGTCCAGTAACCCGGCCAGCGCGCGCAGTACCGTGGTCTTGCCCGACCCCGATTCACCCACCAGCCCAAAGGACTGCCCCGCCGTGACCGACAGCGAGACGTCGCGCACCGCGTGAAAAGCCTGCTTGCCGCGCCCGAATACCACGTCCAGCCCCTCGATCTCGATCATGCCGGTTTGCCCGTCGACTCGAGCCAGGCCGGGTCACGCTGCAACACGGCCAGCTCGCGCTTGCCGCCGTCGAGTTGCGGCAGGCAATCGAGCAGGCCGCGCGTGTAGGGGTGCTGCGCCTGCGCAAGCTCGGTTGCGCGACACTCTTCCATGACCTGCCCACCGTACATGATCAGGATGCGGTCACAAAAGGACGCGATCAGGTTGAGATCGTGACTGATGAAAATCAGGCCCATGCCGCGCTCGCTGATCATGTCGTCGAGCACCGCGAGCACCTGCAACTGCACGGTGACGTCGAGCGCCGAGGTCGGTTCGTCAGCGATGATGATGGCGGGCTCGGGGATCATCATCATCGCAATCATGATACGTTGGCCCATGCCACCCGAGACCTCGTGCGGATAAGCCCGGTAGACCCGCTCGGGTTCACGGATCTGCACGGCGCGCAGCATTTCCAGCGTGCGTGCATAAGCCTCGCGCTTGCTGTCGTTGCTGTGCACCAGGAAAGCTTCCTCGATCTGCTTACCGACGGTCATCACCGGGTTCAGCGAATACTTCGGATCCTGCATGATCATCGAGATACCGCCACCACGGATACGCCGCAGGGTGCGCGCATCCGCATGCAGCAGGTCCGTACCCTTGAACTCGAGTCGACTGGCGCGCACCTCGCCGCCCGGCGCGGTCAGCCCGAGGATCGCGCGCCCGGTCTGCGACTTGCCCGAACCCGACTCGCCGACAATGCCGAGCTTTTCCTTGCCAAGCTCGAAACTGACGCCCCTGACGGCCTGCACCAGCCCGGTCGGCGTATGATAGTCGACGCACAGATCCTCCACCCTGAGCAACGGTTCAGCCGTCATCTCAACCCCCACTCTTGGGGTCGAAGACATCGCGCAACCCGTCACCGAGCAGGTTGAAACCGA